>Ga0247841_10000733_pt1 | contig 82417 bp, 88 predicted proteins | sample LaCruzMarch2015__2_FD_192410 | JGI IMG/M metagenome (GOLD analysis project Ga0247841, IMG submission 192410) | Freshwater microbial communities from meromictic Lake La Cruz, Castile-La Mancha, Spain - LaCruzMarch2015_18m | ecosystem: Environmental > Aquatic > Freshwater > Lake | place: Spain... | reverse complement strand
GATCTTGAGCTCTCGGTCGAGAATGGGTTTGATCCAGCGATATCGCTCTTCTTGCACGTCTTTTGGCATATGGATGGTCATTAATTACTAATCTAGCAAAAAGTGCCATATGTGTGTGCACATTACCATTGAGCCTTGATGTCTTCTGATGATTCTGGTTTAATAACCGCCCACAACGAAAACCGTTGGGAGGGCGGTTTTCTTTTTATAAGTTCTGAAACTGAAATTCTTTTAAATATTCAAAAATTCCAAATTTTTCAATTTCCCATTTTATTTTCTTCCAATTCAGGGTTCTGAACTTGTCCGGCAAGGGGAGCCATAAAAATCATTTTATTCTTCGAGTTATTTTTGAGTTACAATCATTCATAAATAAATTTTTATAGAAATTAGAGATGAAAAAAGCCCTCGATATTAAACCGAGGGCTTCAGAATGGAATCGGGAATTGAACTATATACGGACTTTGCCTATTCCATGACAGACACAGCAGGTAACCTTGGTATCTCCTGTAGCTCCTTCAACACCAGATTTCCGTTGACTATCCCATGAATCAGATTGACCAGTGCCGTTGCAAGAAGCACAATCGATCAGTCGAGTTTTTTCGGACTCGATACCGTAGCGGTCGTCGTCTCTGGACATTTGTTAGTTCCTCCTTCTTTCTTGGTAGATTCTTTGGGATAAAGACACTCGCATTTCACCTCGGCAAGTTACCTTAGAATGACCGCCGACAAGTTTGGTTATGGGGTGTCTTTCCTTGGCAATTTCTTCTGCTTCTTCAATACTTTGAGCGGGGAAGATTTCTTGCCAGTTGCATGGACCACAAGTGGCTTTATAAAGGGGCATTTTATGGACCTCCTTTCTGACAAGATACTACCCTCGACCATGTTTTATGTCAATGATAATCTTTAAGGAATGTTTCATTACCAAACAGGTTCTAACCTCGTCTATCCATCGGAGCAAAGAAAAAATAGCCATAGAAATATGGTTATTTTTTGTTACCCCGAGTAGGACGTAGAACCTCTAAGTAAAATTATATGACAAGTCGGGCAGAAAAATGTAAAATAGTCCTATGAATGAACCGATACAATACGTAAAATTATTAAAACCATCATGGGCGCCGCCGAGCTGGCTCATTGGGCTAGTGTGGACGGTTTTGTATGTGATTATTGCCGTATCTTTCGGCACAGTGTTTTATAAAGCATTCACCAAGCAAATTCCGTGGATGGTGGCTTTGCCTTTTGCCCTTAATCTACTTTTCAATTTCGCTTTCCCGCCAATACAATTTGGTTTGGTAAATAATTTCCTTGCATCAATCGACATCTTGCTCGTTGTCGGCACGCTAGTGTGGGCACTCTATGCTGTTTGGCACAATGTGCCCGAGCTCCGATGGGTTGTGTATGCCAACATCCCGTACCTTCTGTGGGGAACATTTGCTACTTGTGTGCAATTAACTATAACTTACTTAAATAAATAATATGTTTATAAAATTATTTGCAATTGCTTTACCAGTGTTCATCGCTCTTGATCTACTTTGGATTGGGGTTGTGGCTAAAGGATTTTACGCTAAACAAATCGGTTCACTCTTGAAGCCAGATGTTAATTGGACTGCGGCGATTGTTTTCTACTTTATTTTTATAGTCGGGCTGGTGGTCTTTGTTATCTCTCCAGCGGCAGAGAAGGGCTCGTGGATGCACGCACTACTCTTTGGTGCGTTCTTCGGCTTTGTGTGCTATGCGACCTACGACCTGACCAATCTGGCACTTGCAAAAGATTGGCCGCTTTTGATTACCATTGTTGATTTGTTCTGGGGCGCGGTACTTGCAGCTTCGGTTTCTACTGTGACGTATTTTATCGCGAGTAAAATTGGCTAGTGAATCTATGCGAGTATGGGACATACATCCAAAACACTTGTGTCGGAAGCATTTGCTCGCTGAGCACAGAGAGCTTCACGGTCTTTGGAATATTTTAACCAAGCATAAAGGTAAAGGAGGATATTCAAGACATCCAGAAACTTTGCGTTGGGTTGGTAAGCAAAAGGCTCTCTATATGCGACATGAGGCACTGGTAAAAGAATTCTCCCGTCGCGGATACCGGCATTACACACCACTTGATAAAAAGTTTGCCATTGGCGCCGGCGATCAACGGATGTTTATTAATACCGTGAGTGAGCAAAAAATGATTTTGAAACAAAAACCGTGCAGATGTTTTATTGACTGAAATTGGGTATGAATCCACTCGGATTATTCTGAAAGAAGGTTCTAATCTGATCTATCCATTGGAGCCCTTAAAATCATTTTATAAATCAAGGTGATTTTTTGTTACCCTTTTAGAGTTTAGAACTAATTTTTGGTATAATGTATTTTATGAAGCGAGTACACTTAAAAGGTTCTTGGGTAATTAAGGCACCGAAAGAAGAAATCTATAAAATAATTTCTGACTTTGAAAATATGCCAAAGTATTTTCCAACTATTGCCGAGTCAGTACACATAACTGATAAACAAGGTAATCACCAAAAAATGAGTGCACGAGTTAAATCTTTTGGGAAAGTTTTTGATGTAAAAATGCAAACAGAACTTTTACCCAATATCGGCTTTAAGTCTACTAATGAGTCTTCTTTTGGCACTTCTGGTTATGAAGAGTTTCTAATGGAAGATGTTGAAGGTGGTACCAGAATTACTTATACCTATGAAATTGAAATTCATCGCCCAATACTCCGAATTATAGGAACACCTTTGATAAAATGGTTTGCTATGTGGTCTTGGAAACGTGCCTTTATTGATAAATTACGAAAAATTGTAGAGAAATAAATATATTTTTATCTATGAGTTCTGAAGTGTTGTTATCGGAACCATCTTAAAAATTTTTGAAAACTCCAAATCCCTTTTAATAATAGTCCAATTGAGATTTCTAATCTGATTTATCCATCGGAGCCAAGAAAAATAGCGCTAGAAATATGGTTATTTTTTGTTACCCCGAGTAGGGGTGTTTGAATTAGTATATACAGTTTTATCGATTTTTAGTATAATATATGTTGCGATTTCTCTTTAGCTCATAGTGGGTGTTTGATTGTAAATAATTATTAACAGCCAATAAATATTAATAAATTTTATGGATGAAATTGATAATGAAACAAAATTGGATACAAGACGTGTTGTAAAAATATCACGTGTAAAGTTTATAATCACTACAATTATAATGATTATAGTTATAATTGTAGGGTTTTTATGGTATTCAAGCACGAGAATACTTTACAATACATCCTCGGGTGTATCCACACAAAGTGATTCGAGTTTAGGTTCAGAATCAACAAAGTCAAAATCTGATGTATATTATCCAGAATATCAACAACAACCATCTATTTCTGATACGAGAGAATTCTTAAAAACCAGTTTTTCTGCAACCATAAAAACGAGGGATGTCCAAGAGGTTGTTACTGATGTGAAGAACATTATTAAGGGGGCTGATGGAAGAATTGATAATCTTTATAGCTCTGAAAAAAGCGGGAGCATCAGTTTTGTGGTAGCTAAAAGTAAGTTTGATGCGTTCAAGGGCGAGATAGAAGCTCTCACTCACAAAAAACTCTACACCGAGAGTATTTCTTCACAGAATCTTCTGAGCCAAAAGCAAAATATTGAAGAACAGACAAATAACATAGTAAATACACTTGCCGATCTGAATAAGCAAAAAGAAGCCCTTACGACCAAACATAATCAAACAGTTAATTCCATAAGTAATGAACTATCCAGAATTCAGACAGAACTTGTTTTGTTAAAGTCAGAGCAAATATTTCCAATACGACCGACCCCCAAGTCATAGTGACATTGAGAAACCAAGAAACTTCCCTGGTCAATCAGGATGCCATACAGAGACAAAAATTAAACACAGAAAATAGTAATTATTCAACCCAAAAACAAAATCTAGAAAATCTTATAGCTAATCATGACGGTAATTTAACAGATGTTAACAAGCAGAATGCCCAGTTTACGGATAATATTGAAACAGTAAACGGGTTTATCAATGTGCGATGGGTTAGCTTGTGGGAAATTGCTACGATATTTTCACCAATTTCTCCGATCATTATAATAATAATCCTTATAATTATAGTTTGGATTTATCTCAGACATATCGGGTATATACCTAGAGTTGAGTGGCAATAAATCAAAACGGGTCTAACCTCGTCTACTAGAGGGAGCCAAACTTTTTCTTGTTATTTTCAACGTGTTTTTTGGTGTACCCTTGGTAGGATTCGAACCGCGAGGTATAATTAAGTCATATGATTGAAGAATATTTCGCTTATCTAAAAAAGGATAACCCACAGGGCTATTGGTTTAAGGCCAAGCTCTATGGCTGGGGGTGGGTGCCAGTGAAGTGGCAGGGGTGGTGCATTATCTTTTTCTATGTCGTATCCATCTTTATTCTCGTGCTTGTTAGAGAGAAGGACATCCCAGGAAATCCTGATTCGGGAAGCAATTTCCTGACATTTGCATTACCAATCATTGTACTGACTACTCTTCTTATTTTTATCTGTTACAAGAAAGGAGAAAAGCCACGCTGGCAGTGGGGACCACCTAAAGATAAGAAATAAGTTCAAAGGCAATGATTCTTTGATTACCCCGAGTAGTTTGTCTGTGCAAGCATGGAAGTAGAGCTGCTGAAGGTTTTTTTGATATAATTTAGATATGAAAAAAATTATTAAGGAAAATTGGTTCAAATTTGTAATCGTAGTCATTGCCATTGTTTTAGTCTCGTTAACATCAAAGTTTTTACTAAAATCAAAAAAAATTACGAACACGCAGATTGCAAACCCTGCAACAGTAAATTGTATTGAAAATGGTGGAAAATCTTCCATCGTAGATAGGACAGAAGGACAAATAGGGATGTGTAAATTTCCAAACGGAACAGTCTGTGAAGAATGGGCATATTTTAAGGGAGAGTGTTTAAAAAATTAATTCAATTAGATGATCAAACAGGTTCTAATTTTGTTTATCCATCGGAGCCAAAAAAATAGCCCTAAAATAAAGGGGCTATTTTTGTACTCCAGATAGGACGTTCAAACAAACTTGATTTTTATTACTATTGACATATACTATATTTCGTTATATCATCTGAACAGATAGTATTTTTAATGCTGGAACGGAAAGGAGTTTGATAATGAAAAATCCAGACAAGAAAGCTCTGTGTCAGGTTATCTTTTCTATCATTCCAAGGGAAAAAGTGGCCGAGCTAGTACTTTATGGCAGCAACAAATTTGGTTCTGACATTGATATTTTTGTTATTCTCCACGGCTATGATCTTTACAGTTCTTTTTCTGTGGGGGAAATAGATTTTACTATTGTCGGGGCCGCTTGGTTACCAACACTTATCCAGAATCTTGACCCGATTGTGATTGAGCCAATTTTAACTGGAGAAAGAATTTATGGCCGAGAAATATTGCCAGCAAAAGATGAGATCAAACGCCGACGGGGGACAATTAATGCTGCGGATTATCTTCTTCAGTGTTCAGACATTTGTTTAGCTTGGGCGACAGACCATCTGGATAAGAAGAATTTTCGGGCATCGGCTTGTTGTTTGGTATTTGCGATCAGTTATCTCTTATATGCAAAGAGGTATGCTCTTGGTCGAAGGGTGATGATATTTAAAAATCTGCGGGTGCGGATGGAATGTCAAGACCTGGATCGGGCTAACTCTATCTTTAAGGGTAAAAAAAGTCCCCCAGAAGAGGATTTGGTGGATTTAATAGAAAACATTCACAAATCGTTGACAGATATGTATAATTGTTTAATAGTTTCTCCTCGCTTAAAAAGAGAGGAGAAAAAACCCGAATAAAAACAATACTTTTTCGGGTTTTCTTTTTTCTCTAGTTTTCTCTTAATACTTTCCTTGACTTTTTTCTATATTTTAGTTAAATGAATACGGATTAAAGTTCTTTGTTTTGAGCTTAAATGACATCTAGAAAGGAAGGTGATTATCATGACTGGACAAATGCCCCCTGGAATGGATCCGATGAACCCCGCCAATTCGTCGGTTCCTCTACCTGGCGGTGGTGATACTCATATTCATCCATTCGGACAAAATCCGAATAATTTCACAATCACCACCCAAATCCCCATTGGCAACGGTTTGGGGAGTGTGAGCATTCACAACAACCCCCTCGACCCGAGTAACCCGAGTACCAACGGTTTCAATTGGAAACCGTGAAGGTTCAAACAAATCCCCATCAAAACATTGGTCTTGCTGGGGATTTTTTAATATATAAGATGTTTTTTAGAGACCCATCTTATATCAAGTAATTTCTAACTTTGCCCATCCATCGGAGTCAAGAAAAATAACCTTAGAAATATGGGGCCATTTTTTCAAAAATGGTGGCTGACCCCATTACTGACTCAATGTATTTTTGTATTTGAGTAGGATATAGAACCGCCGGGAGATTTTTGGTATGATTTAATTATGGTTATTGATATTGAACTAACTTTAAATAGATTTGGATGGGGAAAGATTTCTGATAATAAATTTCAATTTTTCTGTTTCCGGTTTTCCAAATGGAAAATTCCCGGCAAGTATTCGATTTCTTTTGAAATAAATTGGCGAGCTGTGGAATAAGTAAACAAGTTCTAACTTCCTCTATTCATCGGAGCCTAAATTCTCCCCATATATTTATCAAGGCATCGTGGGATAATTAGGATTAATAGGGTTTTATTAGTTTAATAAAAATAACTAAATTATGTTGAAAATTATTTTTTGGGTTTTAATAGCGGACAGTTTGATTGCTGGTTATATCGCTTGGTTTGGGAATCGAAATTATTGGAACGAAATGAAATTTTTCAAACGCTATATGCCCCTCACTAAAGGTTGGACCGCTTGGTATGTTATTCTAGTACTCTTTATTGGTTATCTTGTCTATTTCAATTAAATAGTCAGATAGGTTCTCCTTCTTCGTTGAAGTTTTGGATGGATACGGTAATTTCACCTATCCATCGGAGCCAAGAAAAATAGCTCTAATAACAAGGGTTATTTTTGTACCCAAAATAGGACGATAGAACCGAAAGATTGGATAGGCTATTTACCTCTTGCTAAAATATCAAAATTATGTTAGAAATGGAAATGGAATTTTGTGTTGAAAATTTTAACCGACCCTCTAAATGAGGGAAAGGAGGAAAGAATGAATGAGCAAGACAAAATAAGAGAGATTATTGAGTCTCTCGCAGAAAAAACAGACATCTCCCAGGTAAAATTTTTGCTTGCTTTAGCGGTGTCTCCGTTTGAATGTCCAGCCACCACTATTGATGAAGCCAAGGAGGCGTACAATAATGCTCTTTTTGACAGTGAAGCTGAAGCCGCCGCTTTGACGAAATGGATCGGTTTCTGTACCACCATTGATGAAGCCAAGGAGGCGTATAATTACGCTCCTGATGACAGTAAAGCTGAAGCCGCCGTTCTCTGCAAGATGGTGGAGATCGCTTCACAAAAGTGAACACTTACCCCGCCCACGACCAATGACAAACCCGTCGTTAACTGTGAGGCGGGTTTGTTGTTTATGTAAAATAGGTTCTAACCTAATCTATCCATCGGAGCCAAGAAAAATAGCCCTAATAACAAGGGTTATTTTTTTGTACCAGAAATGATTCAGAGCTGACACTCCTAATCCTTTATTGGGATTGAGAATAATGTCAAATACTATTTGTAATGAAATCAGTATTCGAACGGCATTATAGTTATGGTCGTAGCATTTATAACATCTTAATTTATAAATTTAAAATTTAAAAATATGAAAAATTTCACAAATCGTCTAGAGGTATCAAAAAAGATTTTTGTACAAACTGGCTTACTTTTTATTGTTGTTTGCTCAATATTAATTTCTGTGCCACAAGCAAAAGCTGCTGAGTATCCAAATATCCTCGTTAGTCAAGATCTTACCCTAGGAACGACAAATCAAAATGTTGTTGTCCTTCAGGGTCTATTATCAGAACTGGGCTATCTTAACGTCCCATTTGGAATCGCTCTTGGATATTATGGACCCCTAACGAAGAATGCTGTAGCTAGATATCAAGTTTCTCAAAGTGTCGTTCCTGCTGTTGGATACTTTGGACCAATTACTAAAATAGCAATGCATTCAGATTTTGCTGCACACAATTATCTTAAAATCTTAGGCTGGTAAAATGTATCTTTTAAAATAGCGCTGGAGCAAATGCTCACGGTGCTATTTTAATTTTCTTACAGAAATATAACTCAGTAAAATTAAGACTTTTTCTTTATTGGTTCATATAAGATCTTTAGTTTCTCTATTCCTCGATGTAGTTGCACCGTTAGCGCATTTTTTGTCATGCCAGTGATTAAGGACATTTCATCAGGAGTCATATCTTGAATAAATTTCATTTTCATTACTTTTTGATATTTTTCTGGCAGTTGTTTGATAAGGGCTAACGCTGTTTTTCCATCTAAAAAGTTGATTAGGTTCATTTGGTTACTTTCTTTGGGCTCAAAACCTTTTTCTAGTAGGGAATCGAGTGAACTGGTTTTGTGTTTGCGATATTCATCCACAATAAGGTTGTTTAAAATGTGATATAAAAACGACTTCATTGTATTTATTTTTCCGCCCTTAATCAAATATGTCCAAGTCTTCATAAATGTCTCTTGAACTAAGTCTTCTGCAATTGCATTATCACTAACTTTGAAACAGGCACGTAAATTGAGTCCCTTCGCAAAATCGCGGTGGGCTCCAGACAATTCAGCTTTCTTTAAGGCTGTTTCTTTTTTATTCACAGCAGTTATTCCTAGGCTCGTTATTAAGGGGTCATTAGAGAGATTGACCTAATGAATTGACGTTAGAACCGTATTTTTATACGTAATCTAATAAGAGAGATATCGCTTATATTGATTTTAGCACAGTATTTCTGAATTAACTATTGATTTGTAATAATTCAATCAGATGTACGGCTTCAGTGTTATGGGAACTAAATGTCACATTATGATAGTAAAAAACATTGAAAAAATATTAATTATTGAAGACGAAAGATCTCTATCTCGAGCCTTAGAGATTAAATTCTTAAAAGCGGGCTTTATTGTTGATTCTGTGTTTAATGGAGAAGATGGAATCAGACTCCTGGAGAGTAATACTTATTCTCTTATTCTTCTTGATCTGGTAATGCCTAAAATGGATGGTTTTGCCGTACTAACGATATTAAAAGCAAAAAAGAATAGAATTCCCGTTTTTGTCCTGACTAATCTTAACCAGCAGAATGATGTAAAACGTGCAAAAGAACTTGGCGTAAAAGATTTTTTTATTAAATCTAATACACCGATTTCTGTTATCGTTGACCGTGCTATTGAGATTTTTAAAAAATAAAAGTGAAAACATATAAAACAAACAATTCAGAAAATTATGATATCGCGCTAAAGTTGGAGGTATTGGCTAGAGAAAAAGAAAGCACGAGGCGAAAATTGGTAATTACGGCCAAAGAACTCGCTTTGACAGCAAAGGAAAAAGAAAAAGCGAGACAAAAACTAGTGATTATCGCTAGACAGTTGGCTGTGGCGGCTAGAGAAAAGGAAAGGACTAGAAGAAAATTAGAAGTTACGGCAAGGGCATTAAAAAAACTTCACGAAACACTAGAAAAGAAAGTTTTGGAACGCACTGAAGATATTGAGCGAATTAGATCTAAAAACGAAGCAATTTTAGCCAGTATTGGAGACGGCCTAGTTGTGGTAGATAAAGGAGGAAAAATAACTTATTTAAATAGATCTTTTGAAGAAATGCTTGGTTGGAATACCAAAGAGATTATCGGGAAAAGCATGGTTCAGGTGGTCCCCCGTGAAGACCAGAACGGAATCAAAGTATCCTTTAAAGAAAGAATTTTGACGCAAGTCCTGTCTGGACAAAAGTTTGTTGCCGATCTTACTAACCCTTTTTATTATGTCCGTAAGGATAAAAGCCGTTTCCCCACAAGCAGTATCGTGGCACCTGTTGTTCTTGGGGGAGAAATTGTTGGAGCAGTGGAAGTTTTTAGGGATATTACAAAAGAAAAAGAAATAGACAAAGCGAAGACGGAATTTGTCTCCCTTGCTTCTCATCAGCTCCGTACACCACTGTCTACGGTCAATTGGTATAGTGAGATGCTGTTAGCTGGAGATGCCGGTAGGGTGACTCCTAACCAAAAAAAATATCTAGAGGAGATCTATCGTGGTAATCAACGAATGGTCGATTTGGTTAATACTCTATTAGATGTTTCGCGAATCGAGTTGGGCACTTTTATTGCTGAATCAAAACCAACAAATATTATAGAACTTGTCCAAGATGTGATCAAAGAGTATTCTCAGCAAATTGATAAAAAGAAGATAAAATTTTCATCAGTATTTGGTAAAAATATTCCCCTTATCCAAGTCGATCCAAAACTCATAGGAATGGCAGTACAAAACATACTATCTAATGCTGTAAAATATACGCCTACTGGGAAAAAAATCGGAGTTTCAATTTTGCTAGATGGGAAAAATATTCTGTTAGAGATCTCCGACACTGGCTATGGTATACCAAAGGAACAACAGTCTAAAATATTTACTAAACTTTTCCGCGCCGACAACGTAGTTGGGAAAGACACAGTGGGGACAGGTTTGGGTTTATACATTGCGAAATCTGTTCTTGAACAGGCGAATGGAAAAATATGGTTTATATCAGAAGAAAATAAAGGAACAACCTTTTTCGTCAATTTGCCCATTGGTAAACATAAAAAATAAGGAAGATTATTTCAGATAGTATGTTATCATGTGTGATGAAGTATCTAAAATATGAAAAAACCAATTATAAAAAAGAAAATCATCTTGGTCATCGAAGATGAACGTCCGCTTCTTCAAGTTGTAAATTCGAGGCTTAAAAAAAAGGGTTTTGAGATTATCTCTGCTCGCAGTGTTGATCAAGTTTTCGATTCCGGGCTTAAAAAAAAGGGTCTAAACATAATTACGGCAAGTAGTATCAAACAAGCTCTTGAGTATTTAGAAAATTTAGAGCGAATTGATGCTATTTGGCTTGATCATAACCTCTTTGGTAAAGAAAATGGGCTCGATCTGGTGAAGAAACTCAAAGCCAACGGCGGTCGTTGGAATAAAATTCCAATTTTTGTGGTTTCTAATACTGAAAGTAATAAAACCATAAAGTCTTATTCAGATTTAGGTATAAGTAAATACTATGTTAAAAGTAATCACAAACTTGACGATATTATAAAGGAGATAAAGCTAACCCTGGATGGGTCCATTTTTTAATTTTTGTAATTTTTCTTGCTAGCTTAATTTAAATATTTTCTGAAAAAATCAAATATTAAGGTTTTGTTTCTTCTTAAATATTTAGGTCGATCAGTTGGTAACAAAGAGGCTCGTGGCAAAAATTTTACACATACCCTAAAGGAAAATACTAAAGTTTTCCCATTATTTCGTCATTCTGCAGACGGGAAACAGAAAAAATGTGTGTCCCAATTCTTGACTCGCTCCATCCGCTCTAGTTTTCAGCCCCCGCTGGTATATAAAAACATCATTTTTTAATCCAAGTTTTGATTGCTTCGACTGTTCGGAGTCAATAAAAATAGTCATAGGAATATCGTTATTTTTTATTACTACGAGTAGGACATAGAATCGATTGGGAATTTTTGGTATATTTAAAATATGAATAAAATAGATTTTGAAATAACCGAAGCGGAGGAAGATTTTTCTACTGCACGCGTCATTGCGGAATATAAAGGAGTTTACAAAGTAAAAAATTTAGCTGGTGAATATTTAGCTAGAATAACTGGGAAGCAAATGTTTGATGCTTTATCAAGGGAAGATTATCCGGCTGTCGGTGATTGGGTCGCTATTAGTATGGCTGATAAAGAAAATGCGGTAATTCAAAAAGTATTACCAAGAAAAACTATAATAAAAAGAAAATCTAGTAACAAAACCGAGGCACAGATTATCGCGACAAATATAGACCTAGCTTTTGTTATTGAATCGGTTGGTAGAGACTTCAGTCTGAACCGTTTTGAAAGATATTTTACTATTGCCAATAGTGGAGGAGTTGAGGCTGCAATTATCCTTAATAAGGTTGATCTAATTTCTCATGAAGAACTAGATACGATTTTGTCTCAGATAAAAAATAGGTTTAAAGACACTAAGGTTATTGTTACTAGTACTGTAACTGAGGAAGGTTTGAACGAATTAAATGAGTTTATCGAAAAAGGTCAGACCTATTGTTTTCTTGGATCATCGGGGGTGGGGAAATCATCTTTAATTAATAAATTACTTGGAAAAAATCTTTTGAGAACGGAGGATATTTCAGCACACTCAGTTAGGGGAAAGCATGTCACAACAAAAAGGGAAATGTATTTTTTGGAAAATGGAGGAATCGTGGTAGATAACCCAGGGATGAGAGAGGTTGGAATGACCGATGTCAATGTTGGGATAAATAATTTTTTTGATGAAATAATTAGCTTGGCAGGTGGATGTAAATATAAAGATTGTACCCATACTCAAGAGTCTGGATGTGTCGTACTGTCGGCGATAAAGTCTGGTAAGTTAGATAAAGACAAATATTCCAATTATGTTAATCTAAAAAAAGAGGCTGAATTTTATGAGATGACAGAATTGGAAAAAAAAGAAAAAGACCGGCAATTTGGCAAATTCATCAAGAAAGCGAAAAAGGATTTAAGCGATTATGGTCATAAAGATTATGGCAAACAATAAGTTAAGCAAGTTCTAACCACTCCATCTATACCTTCTATCTCTTTGGTCGGATTCGAACTAGGGAGTATAATTACTTGAAGATAAAAATAAATTTATGATCAAAGAATATTTTGTTTATTTAAAAGATAACCCTAAGGGTTATTGGTTTAAGGCCAAATTATATGGCTGGGGTTGGACGCCGGTAAAATGGCAAGGGTGGCTTGTTGTGATTATTGGGTTGGCCATGGTCATAACTGGAATTTACATCGGAGAAATTGATGATGCTCCGGGGGCGGCGGGCTTGGGAGTTATCCTGATGATTGCGCTCATACTTTCTTTCGGCTATTGGAAAGGAGAAAAGCCCCGCTGGCAATGGGGGCCATCTAAAGATAAGAAATAAGTTATAACTTCATCTATCCATCGGAGTTAGTTAGGGATACTAGCTATTTTTAGTATTAAATTAAACGGAGAAGTTATTGAAAAATATAGCTTTTTTCGTTTACAATCGGGTTCTGAAATATCAAACTTAAAAATGCTCTTTTATTAGTAACTTCAGAACTGTTCTCAAAAATAGATTTAGTTTTTCGTGCTACAGAAAGTAGAGTAGTAACGATTGTTTGATAATCGTAGTTTGCTTTTGTATGCTCTGAAAGTTCAATTTCCAAAGTCAGTATTTGGTCCTGATACTCTTCGTATTTTTTGTTTTTTGTTATAGATGTCCTTAGTAATCATTGTGAATATTATCGTTCTGTATATATTGTCGCATTATGCCCCGCATTGGACCACGACGAATGAGAATATCATTTAATCCGATACTATCAATAATCCAACCGCCGACAATAATAGCTAAAATAAATCCCATAATAACCATTTTGAAATTAAATTTGAATGAGAAATCGTATTTACGAAGCAACCAAATACCAGCTATCAATCCAATAATAGCGAGCACTGGTGCCCACCATGGGAAACTAGAAAGTATTTGATTAAGTCTATAGTTCGCCATTGGACCATGTGACCTCAAAGAAAATCGTATAAGTCCAATCAAGAAAACAGAAATAACCACTGAGGAAACAAGCCCCACAAAAGTAAGTATTGAGCCAGCAATAAAATAAGCCCTGGGTCTCATCTTCATTTTTCCATCATGGATTTGATTCATGATGTTGTCGGTTATGTTTTTTAATTTTTTTGACATATATGTTTCATTAATTTTTTTGCTCGGCTCATTCGTATTGCGACCGTACCCATCGGAATTCTTAGAATATCACTAATCTCTTCGTATGACTTCTCATCTAAATAGTACAAGCTCAACGGTTCAGAATATATGAGAGGTATTGATTTTAAACATTTTTCTACATGTGTGGCCATCTCTTTCTGTTCAAATTCTTTGATAATATCTTCATCACTTTCAAAATCAAAATTATCAAGTATCGGTACCTCCTTTTGATATTTTTTTATCATATTCATTGTTTCATTGTGTACGATGCGATATATCCAACTTGAAAATTTCTTCTTCGTATTAAAACCATTGAGGTTTATATATGCTTTTACCAATGAATCTTGCACGATATGACTAGCTCTGTCCTCATCATGAATTAGATTTGTGGCATATCTTAAAAGCTTGTTTTTATATCTCTCAATGATGACAGCATAAAGATCTCGGTCGTCTGAGCGAACTTTTTCTATTATTTCTTCGTCAGTTAATTTTAGAGTATCGCTCATACTTGTATTTTATCCTATATTCTAAGTTTATACATCAAACTCCGACAAATGCCGGAGTTCGGTGTATAAGCTCACATTTTTTTAACGATTGAATTTTTTACCCATTTCCATATCGTTCATCATTCCAACACCTTTTCTGCCAGAACCATTTTGTAGACCTAGTCCAAGTTCTTGGCGAATCTTTTGTGCCTCGGCTGTTTTACCTTGCAAAGCGAGATTGTGCGCTTCTACAAATTTTGCAAAATTTGTCTCAGTAATAACTTTTGTTGCCATACCTCGATTTTGCATAAGGTTTTTCCATGCAGTGTAGTCTTTATTCTCAAATGCCTTTAGCATTGCTGTATGGCGTTCTGTTGAATAATTTGGACCCTGAATTGTGGGATCGCCTCTGTAGGCTAGAATTGGACCAGCTGAAATCGCTGTTACTCCTAGTACAAGTGCTAAAGTCCCTAAACCTAATGTTGTTTTTTTCATATTATTTTTGATTAAAGGTTAATAAAAACAGATTTTGTATCCTATCCCCGCGGCTGAATCAGTAGATTCACGTCTTGGACGCAGATCCGCGGGGTATTCAAACATCGCACTCCAATAAAAGAAAGATTGATTTGACGTCTCTTTCAGCCCTTCACCTCTAATACAATACGAAAGTTGTTTTTCTTTCCTTATCTTCTTTTGAGATACCCCTTTACAAAAGCACTCTTAACCCAAGATCAATACTTTATTTGAAACGATAGATTTTGGAAAGCTCCCAAAACACCACTAATCTGAAGTCCTCTTTCAACCCCAGTCTAGTTTAGAGTTCTGAACTTGTCCACGAGTGGGAGCCATCAAAAATAGTCATAGAAATATAGTTATTTTTGTATTAGGTGTTCCATTTGAAGAGATTGAGGTGGCCTTTTTTACCGATTCGTTTTTATGGACTTTTTATGAATATACAAAATCTTACCGAGGATAGGCGAGAGATAAAGGGTAATATTTCATAGCTTATTTTTAAATTTTCTGGTAAACTTGAATATAAATTAATCAATTATTAATAAATTACATATATGGGGAAAAGACCAACTGGAGTAGGTAAGATGAAGACATCACGATCGCCAAAGACCAAGAAGCGCTTGGCTACAAAAAAGGTGATGTTGGATGCAAAAAAAGTAAAGAAAGGGAAAAAATAATAGAGTCGATCATTTATTTTAGGTATAATTAAAAACATGCTGATTTTTAAAAAAAGAACATTTCAGTGGTGGGAGATTGGTTTGATAAAGGTTTGCCTTCTCTCATTTGGTATTTTATTAGGGATGTACTTTTTTATCTATCTTATCAATTTGGAGTGGCTATGGTGGACATTGTTTTCTGTAACAGGAATATATTTTATTGTTAAATTTATTTATGAGAAATAAGATTACTTTGGGATCTTATAAAATGTTAGATTCTCTATGTGTTTTAGTTGAGTATGTATATGTTTATGAAAAATAGTATGCATTATACAATCATCAGAGATTTCTTTATGGATGAAACAGCTTCTTCTGCTGCTCAGTCGGTAGAAAATTTCTTTGAATCAAGAATTTAAAATTAAAAAACATCTACCTAGGGTAGATGTTTTTTGTAAGATTAAAGCTTATTAGACAGCGACTTCTTCAGTTTCTTCAGTAGGAGCAACTATCTCCTCTACAGGAGTATCTGTTGTTTCATCTACTGGCAATGCGGTCTCGTCTATAGGCAATGTTGTTTCGTCAGACATATTGATGTAGTTATATATTTCGCCTAGTAAAGTCGACCCAAGAATTTGCCTACAATCTAATTGCATATTAAAAATCAAAAAATGCTTGTCTGTTAAAATTCTCAAATTTCGCCTGTAAATCATTCATTATTCGTCAGAATCAGATTGTTTTGCGGCCAAGCTGCGAATCTGCTGATTCGCCTCGTTTTTCATGATTTTCGTTCGAAATTTGAGTATTTTCCCTAGATATTAGATTGTAGACAGGTTCTTATGTTCAATTATAACTTATTTAAATAGAAATAGCTAATATAAAAACAGATTTTGTGTCCTCTCCTCGTGATATCCAACCAAATGTGCCGAAAATCGTTCGGTACAGGTGGAAGTCGACGAGGTATTAAATTATTTCCGTCAGAATTTGCTAATCCTGACGTGATTTTCACGCTTGAAAATCGACCGTGGCTGTTTTTCGAATTAGGAGTGGTCCTCTGATCACTCAAAACACACCACCTGTTTTTATCCCTGCGGCAAGCAGACAGGGATTTCAAACAGTGCACTCCGATAAAATCTGGTAAAGTTGGGTAGTCTAGCTATCACTCGTACAGCTGTAGTATAATAATATTATGTCAATAGGAAAGAACAAAAGTCAAATCAGTAGTTTTGACCAAGTTAGAGATAATAATAAAAAGATTGCCTATCAGATATATTTTAATCAGATATTGATTGCTGTTTTATTTATAACCCTTGTTTATTATAGTTTGGGTTGGATAGATTTTTTTTCTTTTGATTCATTACTTGGTCAAATATCCATTGATTTATTGACATTGGTATCTGTTGTCGGAGTTCTCCCCGTGATTATAAGTGCTATTCGGGCTTTAGCAAAAAAAACAGTTACGATTGATCTTTTGGCAAGTATCGCCTTGATTTTTACCCTGATTCAAGGTGAGTGGGTTTCGGCCGCTTTTATAAATCTAATGTTGGCTTCGGCTAGACTTTTTGCGGCTTTTACGGAGAGAAAAACGGAAGATATTATCTCTCATCTTTTAAAATTAAGACCATCTGTGGTGAAAGTTCAAACTGGCGATGGTTTTGTAGAAAAATCATTAGAAGAAGTTCAGGTTGGTGATATTGTGATGGTGGATTCAGGTGATCGAATTCCTATTGATGGAGTTGTGACTGAAGGACAGGCAAGTGTTGATCAATCTTCTCTAACTGGTGAAAGTGAACCCATAAGCAAAATGGCTGACAGTCAGGTTTTTAGTTCGACCTTATGTTTATCAGGTTCGCTTTTTGTTAGGGCAGTAAAAGTTGGTGAAGATACTACTTTGGCAAAAATGATTAAGCTAGTAGATGAAGCTAGTCGAGCCAAGACTAAAACCGAGACAATTGCCAATAAATTTAGTGCTTGGTATATTTTCTTAACTCTTTTTGGTGTAGTAGTTATTTATTTAATTACAAATAATCTAGATCTTATTCTAAGTATTCTTTTAGTGACTTGTGCTGATGATCTAGCTGTGGCGATACCCCTTGGTTTTAGTGTGGCTATATCTAAGGCGGCTAGACATGGAATAGTCGTAAAGGGTGCGGCGGTAATGGAAAGACTTAAAGATATTCAAACTTTCGTGACAGATAAAACAGGGACATTGACGAAAGGCTCTTTTGTTATAAGTAAAATTATTCCAGTTGAAGGTTTATCGATTAAGGAATGTTTGAATGCCGGAGTAGTGTGTTCTACTGGTTCAAATCATCCTGCATCTAAAGCTATTTTAGGACAAGCCAAAAAAGAGGGAATAATTATTCATACTCCAGATGATACAAAAGAATTTCCCGGAGAAGGTGTTTGGGCCAAGCATGAGGGCGAAGAATATTTACATGGTAGAGTTTCTTTTTTGATTCAAAATGGAGTTGAAATTTCTGATTTGGTTAAAAAACAAATTTATAGTGAACAATTGACCGGAGGTAGTATTACAGTTATAGCGATTAATAAAAAGTTTGCCGGTTTTTTTGTGCTAGTTGACGAGATTAGAAAGTATGTCAAAGAGTCAATCGAAGAAACTAAAATCTTGGGTATAAAAAAATGGATTATGCTGACAGGAGATAATGAGCAAGTTGCTACTCGAGTAGCTAAAGAGGTAGGGATTGATGAATTTTATGCCAACCTAAAACCAGCAGAAAAACTTGAGTATGTCAAAAAGTTAAAAAAGAAACATGGCGATATTACTATGATTGGAGATGGAGTAAATGATGCACCATCTCTTGCTATGGCTGATGTGAGTTTTGCAATGGGAGCAATTGGTTCGGATACATCTATTGAGGCAGCTGATATTGCTATTATACGTGATGATTTAAGACGAGTTCCAGAAGCAATATTCTTGAGCAAAAAAGTTTTGGTTATTGTAAAACAAAATTTTGGAATTTGGGCGGTTACAAATACCGTTGGTTTATCTTTAGTTTTTATGGGGGTAATAAATCCTATGGGGGCTGCTCTTTTTAATTTTTTGACTGACTTCCTCCCAATCTTAAATGTTTTTAGAATATATAATTTAAAAATAAATAAACATACTTACGATTTGCCACAAAAGAAAAAATCACCAATTATTTGATGATTTTTTCTTGACATTTGGCACAGCGACAGCCGTGGGGAGTAATATGCGTGTCACAGTATTCTTTTCCATAGTTGTAGCAAATCTCTTCGCTAAGTTTGATGCTTCGTTTGGACATAATAAATACTCGTCCATTACGAATTTCCGGTTCAGCATTTGGTCGACAGGAATGATTGATATAACGAGCAATGTTTGTTCGGGCTCGTCCATCAATTGTTTTTTTGGAATTTACCTCGAAGAGATATTTACTCTTGCTGGTGTATTCTTCTTCTCCTTTAATAATGCGACCGACGTACTCAATAATACAGGTATTTTTTTTGATTGGCTCACCAGCAAAAAGCCCCAAGCCTGCGCTTGATCTTTTGACTAGAAGTTTGTATCCCACTGGTTCAAATTTTGTTTTTTTCTGTTTCATAGATAAGCCCTATTCTAGCGTATAAGGAGATATTTTGCTAATAGTATTTTAATAGTGTGTTTTAAAGCTAACTTTTGGTATGATAAATAGATGTTTGGACTAACAAAACAGGAGTTGGTAGTATTAAAAAAATTAACGACTCCAATAAAAATTCAAAATTATATTGACTCGGTTCCCTTAAATTATGAAAAAAATGGAGAGACTTACATGTCTGTTCATCGCGTAATAAGGGAAAATAAAATGCACTGTTTTGAAGGAGCCATATTTGCTGCTGCGGCATTATGGGTAGGAGGGCATAAACCTTTGCTTTTGGATCTTAAATCAGTTGATGGTGATGACCATGTTGTGGCTTTGTATAAAGAAAATGGTTATTGGGGCGCAATCAGTAAGACTAATCATGTTGTTTTGCGTTTTCGTGATCCTGTTTATCGTACGATTCGCGAATTGGTTTTGTCGTATTTTCATGAATATACAAATTATCAAATAACGAAAAAAACTTTGCGTAGTTATTCTCGGCCGTTTGATCTTAGTAAAAAGGGAACTGTTTGGATAACAGCCGAAGAAGAACTCGACGAACTAGTTGAAGAACTTGATCAGTCTCGTCATTATCCTATTATTCCTATGAAAAATATACGCTTAATTCGTCAACCAGGTAAAATGGAAAAACGGACTGAAAATTTAATAGAATGGTCTAAAAATGATTCACGAACTTAATTAGATTTAAAAGAAAAAACCGTCTTAGACGGTTTTTTCTTTTTCTATTTGATTGAGTATTTTTTTGACTGGCTCTAAACTATCATCGTCATAAGCTGAAATGGCTACGACATTTTTATTTAATTTTTTAGCTTTGGTTAGTAGTTTTTTCAATTCAGCGGGAGCAATTTCATCAGCCTTGGTGAGAATTAGATATTCAGTTTTTTTAGCTAATTCTGGATTGTAGGTGGAAAGTTCATTGCGAATAGTTTTATAGTCAGTGGTGATGTCGGGGGAGTTGGCAGCAATAAAATGAAACAAAACTCGAGTGCGCTCAATGTGTCTAAGAAACTTAACTCCTAAACCTTTACCTTCGGAGGCACCTTCGATAAGTCCTGGAATATCAGCTAAGATTAGGGCGTAGTAAACTCCTAAATTTGGTTCTAGAGTAGTGAATTGGTAATTGGCAACTTTGGCTCTGGAGTTTGTTAGGAGATTTAGAAGGGTGGATTTTCCAACATTAGGTAGCCCCACAAAACCAACATCAGCGATTAATTTGAGTTCGAGTCGTAAATCAAATTTTTCGCCAGGTAGGCCTGGCTGGAATTGTTTAGGAGAAGTGTTGATGGCTGAACGGAATTTGTAGTTACCTTTACCACCATAGCCACCACGAGCGATAATTATTTTTTCGCTAATTTTCAGGATTTCCTTTTCAGAACCATCCGTAAGATTGTGAATAACCGAACCAACTGGTAGTTTAAAGGTGAGATTTTTGCCGTCTTCACCATCAATAAATTGACCGTGACCAATGGCTCCGTCTTTAGCGATGAGATCTTTTGTAAAGCGAAAATGTTCCAGGGCAGCTAGATCGGAAACACCTTCAAAGATAATACTGCCACCTCGGCCACCATTACCTCCACAGGGGCCAATAGCTCCTTTGTTTTTATCAAAAGCGACAGCCCCTCGGCCACCGTGTCCACCCACGACTTTAATTGTTACGTCGTCTATAAGCATTAATTTGATTTTAACATGTTTTCGACCAATAGGGAAGGCTTCTTGCTCGAGAGGTCTTTTTCATGTTAGAATAATAAAGATGTTTATCCTCGCGTGTAAAGATTTGGGTATGCCCAATTGCCCTTATGTTGCTAGGGCAAAAACAGAAGATGAAGTGATTTTGTTGATGCTGGAACATGCTATGTTTACTAATACGGAAAAGATTAAGGAATTGATGTTGACCATGACCAGAGAAGATATTATGGAAATGATGCGTAAAGAGATTCAGGAAGAAAAATATACTTCTTCAAACGATGAAAATACATAGATTTATTGGAAATTTTGATTTCTCTAAACCAACGATAGTTTTTCGTGATGGGGAACTTTTAAATCAAATAAAAAATGTTTTACGCTTGTCCATCTATGAACAAGTAATTTTATCATCTGGTGATGGACAGGAGGTTTCGGCGACGATTGAAAGTTTAAATAAAGATGAAGTATCTTTTAAAATTATTGAGAAAAAAGAAAATTTAGCGGAGTCGGATAACTTTGTCACTTTATATTGTAGTATTCTTAAGCGAGAAAATTTTGAATTGATAGTACAAAAAGCGACAGAGTGTGGGGTAAAGATGATTGTGCCAATTATTTCTGATCGCACAATAAAGACTGGTCTAAAAATTGATCGTTTGGAAAAAATAATCAAAGAGGCGAGTGAACAAAGTGGACGGGGAATTTTGCCAAAACTAAGTGAAACTGTTTCTTTTTCTGAAGCACTTTCTTTATCTAAAAACAATGATATTAATTTATTTTTTGATATTAGTGGAGAAAAATTAACTAAAGAGAACATGAATAATAAAGTTGGTATTTTTATTGGACCAGAAGGTGGTTGGACAGAGGGAGAAATTTCTTTAGCAAAAGAGAATGAATGCAGAATTGTCACTCTTGGGCCACTTACTTTGCGAGGCGAAACAGCTGCAATTATTGCAACGTATTTGGCTGTAAATAGCGTTATTAACTAACTTCTCTGTGTCATTTCTGATTTTTGCACCACAAAAATCATGTCGCAAAGTTTCAAGCGACATTGTCGCTAAGAAATTTTAGACAAGAAGGCAGGAAACCAAAATTGAAATCACGCAAGACAATGAATACTCAAAAGCAAAAAGAAAAAGATTGGATTATTAAAGAAAAATACGAAGGCAAAGAAACTTTAGAGTTGAAATCTGATCTTAAACGACTGGACGCAGGAGAGCCTGTAGCCTATATTATTGGTTATGTGGATTTTTTGAGTTGTAAAATAGATTTATCTACTAAGCCTCTAATTCCTCGTCCAGAAACAGAATATTGGGTAGAACAGACTATTACCACAATTAAAAAAGATAAAAAAGTAAATCCTAATTGTTTGGATATATTTTCAGGTTCTGGTTGTGTGGGTATTGCTGTTTTGAAAAATATTCCAAACTCAAAAGTTATTTTTGCTGAAAAGAGTACAAAATTTTGCAAACAAATTGAAAAAAATTTGGAATTGAATGGAATCGCTAAAGATCGTTATCGAGTTGTTAGAGCGAATATTTTTCGTCCATTAAAAAATGAAACTTTTAGTGAAAAATTTGATTATATTTTAGCTAATCCTCCTTATATTCCAGAGGAACGCAAGGACAAACTAGATAAGAGTGTTATTGATTGGGAACCACAAGAAGCTCTTTTTGCGAAAGATGGCGGTTTATTGATTATAAAAAGATTTTTATCTGAAGCAAAAGATCATTTAAATTTAGATGGTCAAATATGGTTAGAATTTGATATTAGTCAAAATCTAATAATTAAAGATTTGTTATCAGAAGAAGGATTTATTGATGTTGTCTTTCATAAAGACCAATATTCTCGTTGGCGCTTTGTGAGCTTTGGAATAAAATAACTATGATTGTCATTGCGAGGTACGCCGAAGCAATCTCGTTTGATCATTTGATTCAGATTGCTTCGGCGTACCTCGCAATGACACCTTATTTATTGTAATTAACTTAATAAATCGTATGAAATTTATTTTAAATTGGCTTGTCTCCACTTTAGCTATTATTATCACAGCATATTTAATAAATGGTTTTTGGCCTGGGTCAGTTGTTATTGTGTCACTCTGGGCTACCTTGGTTGCTGCTTTGGTTTTAGGAATTGTCAATGCCTTAATTAGGCCTTTAATATTGATTCTAACTTTACCAATTACCTTTTTTACTCTGGGTTTATTTACTTTTGCGATCAACGCTCTAATGGTACTTCTGGTCTCTTGGGTTGTACCCGGTTTTGCTGTTTCTGGTTTTTGGGTAGCATTTATTTTTAGTATTGTATTTTCACTCATTGATTGGGGATTACATAAAATCATATAGATATTTTGCTGTTTGAGCTGGTTTTTGTGTTAAAATATCCGCATGGATGTGAGAAAATTACAACAATTGCGGGAATGGAGAGATAGACAAGCCAAAAAAGAGGGCGTGGAGATTTTTCGAGTGTTATCTAATCAAACGATTGAAGAGATAGTTTTAAATGATATTAAAACAGAAGAAGGGTTATTAGGAGTGAAAGGTATTGCGGAAAAGAAGTTGGCTAAATATGGGCAGGAGATTTTGGAGATAATGAATCCCATTGCCGATGTCGTGTTGGATAGAGAACAAGGTGGTCGGGCATCACAAGAAATTATCGAGCAAGGGGGAAATAGTGAAAAAGTTTTTTCTGTTTCGGTATTTTTGGATTTAGTGAATACTGGTCTGCGCACGTTCGAGGTGAAAATTAAAGGTGAAGTGACTAGTGTAGATGAGCGTGGGAATGTTTATTATTTTAATCTGAAAGACAAAGAAGATAATAGTTTGATTTCGTGTTTGATTTGGAAAAGTAATTATCGGCTGGCGGGGGTAGATTTGAAAGAGGGTTTGGAAGTTATTGTCCACGGTTTCCCTAATATTTACAAACCATCTGGTCGCCTGTCTTTTCAAGCTGACTCAGTTGAATTGGTAGGTGAAGGTGCGCTCAAACAACAATTTGAAGAATTAAAAAAGAAATTGGAAAAAGAAGGTTTGTTTGATTCTGAACGTAAAAAGTCGATTCCATTATTTTCAGAAAAAATTGGATTGATTACTTCTCGTCAAGGTGAGGCGATTTTTGATTTCCGTACCAACTTGGGACAGTTTGGTTTTCAAATTAAATTTTTGGATTCGCGGGTAGAAGGAGTACAGGCTGTGCCGAATTTAATTAAAGCGGTGCGGTATTTTAAAAATAAAGATATTGATGTTTTGGTTTTAGTTAGGGGAGGAGGGTCTCTTGAATCACTCTTGTCTTTTAATAACGAAGCGTTAGTTAGAGAAATCGCAAATTTCCCAAAGCCAGTTATTTCTGGTATTGGTCATGAACAAGATGTGTCATTGGTAGATTTGGTAGCTGACAGGAGTTGCTCGACTCCAACTGGCGTTGCTAAACTTTTATCTTATAGTTGGGAACAAGCTCTGATTAAAGTATTGCTTGGTGAAAAACAAATAATAGGTTCTTTTAAAAGAGAGTTAATAATGATGGATGGTTTATTAAATAGAACATCAGAAGCCGTAAAAGATGATTTTAGAAAAATTTTATCTTCTTTTCGTGATCTGTCTTATCGTATAAAATCTGAATTTGTTCGTTTGGGTCATTTTATGACGGTGAGTCGTGCTGACCTAAAAAGATCGGGTTTTTTCTTGTCGGGTATATTATCTAGAGTTGTTAGTCAGACAAATCTTAGGCTTGAAACTTTAACCAAAGCCATTTTTCTAAATGATCCAGAGCGACAATTAAAACTTGGCTACAGTTTGTTGTATTATAAGGGTAAAATAGTGCGCTCAATAGAAGATGTTTCCCAAGGAGATGAAATTGCGGTAAAATTGCAAGATGGAAAAATTTATTCGGAAATTAAAAAAATAGCCAAAAATGACTAGTAAAAATAATTTAAATGAATCGTTAAAGAAATTGACAGATATTGTTCATTGGTTTGATGAACAAAAAGAAGTAGATGTAGAAGCTGGCTTGGATAAAGTCAAAGAGGGTGCTGTTTTGATTAAATCTTGTCGAGAAAGACTTAAGGCAATAGAAAATGAATTTGAAGAAATTCAAAAAGAAATAGATGATAGTGTGGCTGGAGTTTAAAACCAAGCCTGCCAGTAATTATTTATGAATAAAGGTTTTATCCAAACAAGCAGTTTAATATTTACGGTTATTTTTATTGTAATGGTTATTGCGGCTGGTTACCTTTATTTTTTTAGTGATAATGAGAAAATAAGTTTAAATCCTGATAATGTAAAAGTTGATCAAGGAATGAAACTCAAATTTATTCATCCAGTTTACCAATATTCACTGGACTTACCTTATAGTTGGAAAGGGAAATACCGTGTCTTGGAGGAGAGAAATCAGACACAATTTTGGTATATCGATGAAACTGGTCAGGATTTGCTTTTTAGTATTAAGCGTCAGCCTGTAGGAGAATTAGTGACAGCAACTAATAAAAATAAAAGACTGGGTCAGGTTGGTGATTTTTTGTATGTATTAATCATCCCTAGTCGAACATCAAAAGCTTTGTCTGTTTTAGGTAATCAGATGAGGCAAGAAGTTGAAACTCTTGGTAGCAGTTTTTCTTTTTTAGAAAAAAGTGAAGCTGATTTAGAAATTATAAAAATATTATCAGAGAGTTTGCAGGTCAAAGCTACTTCAAGCATAGTGCTTCCTGTTTTTGAGACCTTGGCGATGAGAGAAAATGCCACGAGTACAGATTATTATATTTGGTTTTCGGCTCGTTCTTTTGCTTGGGATAATTTTCGTTTGAGAGATTGGCCAGTAGATAGTAAGCCAGCGGTTGTTGCAATTTACAAAGATAACAACTCTTTTTCGATTAAAATACCAAGAACTGGAGTAAATTTTAATCCTGATGTAAAGAAAATTTTTCCTGATTCTATTAGAAGTAGTGCTGTTTTTACAGATATGTCTGTAGAACATTCCACGATGTTGGATAAAATGTCTAGTCGTTTAGATGAGATTGTTGCGAGCTATTTTGGATCAGAACCAACACTAATAAGAGCAGGAGTAATTCAAGGGGTAAAGGTTGATCAAAATGGTTTGAATCTGATAATAAATTTGGCCGAATCAGTAAAGTTATCAGCCGGTGCGACTTATTCAGTTTTAAATGTTAGTAAAACAGCTAGTTCGTTTATTATTTCTTCTTCAACGGAATCACTTTCTTTGCCAGAAATTATTATAAAAAATAAATTAGGTAAGGTAATTGCTACCACCTCTCCTCAGTTGTTACCAGTTTCACAATGGTTAAATATTTTTAGTAAAAATAGTACTTCTACCTGGCGTACAAAACCTTTTTGGTTTGAGATTCAAGATGGTATAATTTCTAGGATCTATCCTATTTGAAAGCAAAAAATCACCCCCCTTATTAGGTAAGAGGGGTGGAGTCAGAATATTTTGACTACAATCAAAGATAGTTTTTTGAGTGAAAGACCAAACTTTTTGTGGTAGGCAAAATAATACAAAGTTGCTTCAATTTGTGTCGGCGGTTTTTTGAAAAATTCTCCTGCGAAGTAAAGATTATCGTTGGAGAGAATATCTTCTTTGTGTCGACTATATAGTCTAGCAAAAACACTGGCGAAACTGCGGCCGTGGAGATTTTGATGACTAGCAAAGTGCATTACTAAGCCAGAGGCACTAAAACTCTTATCACCGCCAGTTTCTTTAGACACATGCATTAAGTGAAATGGGGAGTGCTGGGCCAGAAATATTTGAACCTTTCCGTAATCCCGTTGACTAAGATCACTCATGATAAAACTCCTTTCTTTAAAGATCTAATCTTCATTATAAGTATAAACCTCTATAAATTCTTCTACAATACAAGCAAGTAGGTATTTATCAACTAAGTTGTATTATACAATATTAATACTATTTTGTAAATAGTATTAAATTAGATAATGGGGGGGTAAATTGGCCTATTTTTAGTATAAGTCTATAATTGTGTTATAATAATGGACTTAGTTAAATAACCCTTATTTTATGGCTTTATCTTTTCTAACAAATGTTTTTACAAATTTCCCTATTTTTCAAGTAAGGGATTTTATTGATATTCTGATCGTTACAGTAATTATTTATCTAATTATTGCTTTTATCCGCCAAAGTAAATCTTTTTTCATATTTTATGTTTTATTGTCTCTGTTTGGAATAAATTATCTATCTCAAGTTTTAAATTTAAGTTTGACTCGTCTAATTTTTCAGCCCTTATTAACTTTTGTTTTGTTGTTTTTTGTTATTGTATTTCAACGTGAGATTAGGAGATTTTTCGAATGGTTTTTTGCTCATGGTCGCCGTCTAACTGCTCAGAGAAAGATTGCTTTGTCTTCAGACTCAGCTAAAACTGTAGCTGATTCTGTTTTTGAAATGGCCAGTAAAAAGATTGGAGCCATTATTGTTTTTCCTGGTGATTATGTTTTGGAACAAATTATGGAAGGCGGGTTTTTTTTAGATGGTCGAGTTTCTCGACCCCTACTTTTATCAATCTTTGATTCTTCCAGCCCAGGCCATGACGGAGCAATCATTATTGAAAACAATCGAATAAGAAAATTCGGGGTACATCTTCCTTTGGCAGAGAAATTTGATAAGTTTGCAACAATGGGAACTCGTCACAGAGCTACTGCTGGTATTACACAGAGGACAGATGCAGTGGCAATTGTTGTATCTGAAGAACGGGGAGAAGTATCTTGGTCAGAAAATGGAGAGTTGATTAAGATTAGTAGTCGCGATTTGTTGGAACAAAAAGTTGCCGGTTTTTTGAGGGAAAATTTAGATTTGGTAACTCCTAGTGGTTGGAGATCTTTGTTTTTGCATAATTGGTCTAGTAAATTATTATCAATCTTCCTGGCAGTAGTTTTGTGGTTTACTTTTGTTTATCAAATTGGTGTAACCAATGAAACTTTTATTGTTCCGATTGAATTTAAATTTTTATCAAAAGAAGTGACAGTAGAAGAAATTACACCAGCCAAAATGGAAATTACTCTATCTGGTAATTATCGAGATTTGCGTAATTTAGATATCGCGAGAGATTTAAAAGTGGTGATTGATGCAAAAAATATTGTTGAAGGTAAACAAAAAATAGTAGTAGGAGAGTCGAATATTCAATATCCACCTTTTTTGTTTTTAGTGGAAGAAAAACCTAAAACAGTAATAATTAATGTGGTAAAAATGGCATCGTCATCAAATGTTTTACTGTCAGACTAAAAATAAAAAGTAAATCAATGACCCTAACTACTCATGCCGTTGTGGGTGCCTCGCTGGCACAATTTTTCCCTAATCATCCAGTTTTCGCTTTTGCGGCTGGTTTTATCAGTCATTTTGTTTTAGATACAATTCTACATAAGGATTATGATCTAACATCCTTTAAGAAGAATAAAAATGATAGTTTAAAGGGGGAATTTATTTATAATAAAAAATTTATTTTTGATCTGGCTATTATTTTTACAGATTTTATTTTAGGTTTTATTTTAGTTTATGTTGTTTATATTTTTAAATCAGAAAATAGTTTATTGTTAGTGACTTTATCTGGAGCTATTGGTGCTGTTTTGCCGGATGCCTTACAGTTTGTTTATTTTAATTTTCGTCATGAGCCACTGATTACTCTTCAGAAGTTTCATCTTGGAATTCAGCATGAAATAGATTCATATAATTGGGGTATTTTTTCTCAATCAGTCGTGGGATTATTTTTTATACTCCTTGCTTTAACTTTACGTTAAAAAAATACCTCCTTAATAAAAGAGAGGTATTTTTGTTTTAGTTATTTATTTAGGAATAATTAGACTTTCTTCCATATCATCTGGGTTTGTTAAACCTAGCAATTCTAGACTTGTAGCTGCCAAATTGGCAATAGTTTTATTTGGCTTAAGTGTTGCTTCGGAAATTGTTATGATGACTGGTACACGACTTAGTGTGTGTGCAGTATGTTTTGCATGAGTAATTGGATCTAGTCCGTATTCTGCATTGCCATGATCGGCCGAAATGACCACTTTACCACCCTCAGTCAAGACTGCTTCAACAATTCGCTTTATTTGAATGTCTAAAAATTCAACTGCTTTTATTGTGGCGGGGATATTTCCGGTATGGCCGACCATATCGGCGTTAGCAAAATTAATGAAAATAAAATCAATGCCAGCATCTATTTCTTTTGTAGCTGTTTCGGCAATTTCGGCAGCTTTCATTTCTAGTGCTTCGTCGTGTGTTTTTATGTCTTTGCGACTCGGGATTAAGATTTGTTTTTCACCGGGCGATTTTTCGGATGATCCGCCATTTAGGAAATAAGTAGCATGGGCGAACTTCTCGGTCTCAGCAATGTGGGTTTGAGTTAAACCAGCTCGTGAGATTTCTTTAGCCAAAGTTGTTCGGATTGTGATTGGTAAAAAGGCGACCAGAGTATTTTCGAATTTGTCGTACTCAGTCATAGTGACAAAACTCAGGTTCATAGCTTTTACTTTACTGTCGATGAAAGCGCTAATCTGGCGAGCTCGATCATTACGGAAATTGAAACAAAAGACACCATCACCTGATTCGATTTTTGTAATTTTATCGTCATTGCCGGGAATAGAATAGGCGAGCATGAGCTCATCCAGAGGTAGAACGCCTTCTTTGTGTAATTCGGCAACACCAGTGGAAGCTGGTAGAGTGGGAAGTTGGTTGCCGATGCCGTTAAATATTAATTTTTCAAAAATTGCGGTACGGTCTAAATTTTTATCACGATCCATTGCGTAATAGCGTCCACAGACTGAAACTATTTTCCCGACTCCAAGTTCTGCGATAAAATCTTCTAATTGTTTGAGATACTTGTCGGCACTTTGTGGTGGAACATCACGGCCGTCAGTAATTACGTGAATAGCGATATTTGTAAGACCTACCGCTTTAGCTGTTTGTAGGAAAGCAAACAAATGATCTATATGGCTATGAACTCCGCCAGTAGATAAAAGACCAAAGATGTGCAAACAGGAATCATTTTTTTTAACGTGCATAAAAAGTTCCACGAAGGTTTTGTTTTGGGCGAATTGGCCGTTCTCAATTGCTTTATTGATTCGCACCAAATCAGTATCAATCACATGTCCAGCCCCGATAGTCATATGGCAAACTTCACTATTGCCAATTTGGCCCACCGGCATACCAACATCGGGACCACTAGCGCCCAAAGTTTCGTGTGGATAAGTTTTCCACAAATAATCAAAATAAGGAGTGTCGGCTTCGGCAATTGGGTTATTGGTTTCTTCAGTACGATATCCCCATCCATCTAAAATAATTAAAACTACTGGTTTGTGATTTTTTTCTGACATATGTTATATATTGTAGCGTAATTTATGAAAAATAAAAACCGCTTGGTGGAGCGGTTTTTATGATTATTAGATTTTAAATGCAGATTTGCCGGGGAATTTGGCATTTGCACCAAGTTCTTCCTCAATACGGAGAAGCTGATTGTATTTGGCAATGCGCTCGGAACGACAGAGAGAACCAGTTTTGATTTGGCCAGTACCGAGGCCGACCACGAAATCGGCGATAGTTGTATCTTCGGTTTCGCCGGAGCGGTGAGAGACGACAGCAGTGTAACCGGCTGACATAGCCAGGCGGATTGCTTCAATTGTTTCTGATACGGTGCCGATTTGGTTTAACTTAATCAAGATGGAATTGGTCACTTTATGATTGATACCTTCTTGTAATTTTTTAACATTAGTCACAAAGAGATCGTCTCCAACGATTTGCACTTTATCACCCAATTCTTTCGTCATCAGTTCATAGCCAGTCCAGTCGTCTTCGGATAGGCCATCTTCAATGGATATGATTGGATATTTGTTGACCCAGTCTTTATAGAAAATTACCATTTCCTCACTAGTTAGGGATTTTCCTTCGGTTTTGAGATTGTATTTTCCATCGGAGTAAAATTCGCTGGCCGCGGCATCCACCGCAATCGCGATATCGGTGCCTGGCGTGTAGCCGGCTTTTTGAATGGCTTCAATGATTACGTCAATTGCCTCCGCATTGGATGGTAGGGATGGAGCATAACCACCTTCATCACCAACAGAGGTATTTAAGCCTTTATTTTTTAGAATTTTTTTCAAAGCATGGAAAGTTTCCGAACCATATCGTAAAGCTTCGCGAAAGGAATCGGCACCGATTGGCATAATCATAAATTCCTGGAGGTCTGTGGAATTTTCGGCGTGTTGTCCTCCATTTAAAACATTCATCATTGGAACAGGGAGACGAATTTCATTACCTAAGTCGGCAATGTCATGAAAATATTGGTAAAGAGGTTTATTTTCGGAATTGGCGACAGCATGGGAAAAAGCCATAGAAATCCCTAAAAGAGCATTGGCACCTAAACGGCCCTTGTTGTCTGTTCCATCTAGTTCGATCATTTTTTGGTCCAGAGACTTTTGATCAAATTCTCCACCGATTAAAATCCCGGCCAATTCGTTATTTACATTGTTGACAGCACTTAAAACTCCTTTGCCTCCATAACGAGATATATCGCCATCGCGTAATTCCACAGCTTCGTATTTACCTGTTGAAGCACCTGATGGTACTGCCGCTCGTCCAAATGAACCGTCTCCTAGTGTGATATCTACTTCTACTGTTGGATTGCCACGAGAGTCCAAGATTTCGCGAGCATAAATTTGTTTGATTGTATTCATATGGATATTATAACTTATTTTATTAAAAATACTGCATCCAATTTGTGGAATAAAGTAAGATTATACACATAAAATTAATAAATGAAAATTGCGTAAAAGTATTTTGAGTGGTGTATATAGTCTAATCCTAGAATATTTATGAAGAGGAAGGGTTATTATGGCTAAAATAGTGAAAAGAGCAAAAAAATTAAACGACTCTTCAAGAAGAGTATTTACAAAAATGACGGGGGAACCCCCCCTCATAAAAAATGCTAACTCATGATGTTGGGTAGCACTGCGTCAGTCTCTGTTTTGACGGGTGGACGCAATTTTTCTTTTTTCTGTCTTTTGTAGTAAAATATAGAAGTAAAATTAATATTTAAACATTAACAGAATTAACAAAAGAAAAATGGACGAAAGTAAGTCAAAGCAAAATATTATTTGGTATAAAGATTTATCATCTGACGATACGCCATTTGTGGGTGGTAAGAATGCCTCACTCGGAGAAATGTATAATGCGTTAGTGCCACAGGGAATAAACATTCCAAATGGTTTTGCGATTACGGCGCAGGCTTATCGTAATTTTATGAAAGAAAGCGGACTTTTAGATATGATCCAAACCGAGTTTAAGGGTTTGGATACTAATAATATTAAACAATTGCAGGCGAAGGGTAAGAAGGTGCGTACTGAAATTCTCAAGAAAAAATTACCAGACGCTCTCGTAGTAGAAATTCTCGCGGCCTATCACGAATTGTCAGCCAATTATAAATCCAAAAATGTGGATGTAGCGGTGCGTTCATCGGCTACTTCGGAAGATTCGTCTACTGCTTCATTTGCCGGTGAAATGGAAACTTATTTGAATATTCATAGCGATGCGGCTCTGTTGGACGCTGTTAAAAAAGATATTGCTTCACTTTTTACTGATCGCGCTATTTCCTATCGAGCTGACAAGGGCTTTGATCAGACTGAAGCGGCACTCTCTATTGGTGTACAAAAAATGGTTCGTTCCGATAAGGGTTGCTCGGGCGTGATGTTTACAATTGATACTGAATCTGGTTTTAAAGACGTAGTGGTCATCGACGGTTCGTGGGGTTTGGGCGAGATGGTGGTGCAAGGCGCGGTCACACCGGATGAATTTATGGTTTTCAAACCAAAATTAGCAGAAGGTTTTCCGGCTATCATTAAAAAGACTATTGGTGAGAAAAAAGATATGATGATCTATCAGCCGAACGCGATGAAGCCAACAAAAAGACTTCCTACCCCAGCTAAACTACGTGATCAATTTGTGCTTAATGACGAGGAAGTTTTGACTCTGGCCAAGTGGGGCGTAATGATTGAACAACATTATTCTGAGCGAGCCAAGAAACTGATGCCGATGGATATAGAGTGGGCTAAAGACGGTGTTACGAAAGAATTGTTCATTGTTCAAGCACGTCCAGAAACCGTTCAGGCCAAGAAAAACATTCTGGAGAGAACCGAGTATAAATTAAAGAGTGCTGGTCAGCTAGTTGTGGAAGGCATTAGTATTGGCAATAAAATCGTAACCGGTAAGGCACATGTTATTTTAGATACAAAAAAGTTGAGTCAATTCAAAACTGGAGAAATTTTAGTAACAGAGATTACTGACCCAGATTGGGAACCAGTCATGAAAGAGTCAGCTGGTATTATCACGGCGAAGGGTGGGCGGACTTCACACGCCGCCATTGTTTCGCGTGAACTGGGTATTCCAGCTGTACTCGGTGTGGAAGACGTGATGAAGAAGATCAAGACCGGTGATGTTATTACTATTGATTGTTCTAGTGGTGCTGTCGGTAAGGTTTATAAAGGTAAGTTGGAATGGGAAGAGAAAAAATACAATTTAGCTGAGGTGCCAAAAACAACGACAAAAGTTTGTCTCAATGTCGGTAATCCAGAAAGTGCCTTTGGAGATTCATTCTTGCCAAACAAAGGTGTTGGTTTGGCTCGTGAAGAATTTATTATTGCTTCGCATATCAAGGTTCACCCCGGAGCTTTGCTTGATTATAAAAAACTTAAAGACGCAAAGTTGAAAAAGAAAATTGATGATCTGACTAAAGGTTATCCAGACAAGGTAGAATTTTATATTCAGAAGTTGGCTGAAGGCATTGCTCAGATCACCGCCGCTTTCTATCCAAATCAAGTGATTGTGCGTTTTTCCGATTTCAAGACCAATGAATATTCCACTTTGTTGGGGGGTGCTGCTTATGAACCGCACGAAGAAAATCCAATGATCGGCTGGCGTGGTGCTTCTCGTTACTACGATCTAAAGTTCAAGGAATCTTTTCGCTTGGAATGTGAGGCAGTCAAACGTGTACGCGAAACCTGGGGTCTAACTAATTTACAGACAATGATTCCATTCTGTCGTACACCAGAGGAAGGCAAGAAATGTTTGGCCGTGATGAAAGAATTTGGTTTACAACAAGGAGTCAATGATTTAAAAGTTTATGTGATGTGCGAAATTCCATCAAATGTTTTGCGAGCGGAAGAATTCCTAGATATTTTTGATGGTTTTTCTATTGGTTCCAATGACTTGACACAATTAACAGTTGGTTCTGACCGCGATTCTGGTATTGTGGCCGGCATTACTAATGAAAAAGACCCAGCTGTGAAAATTTTGATTACTGAAGCTATTCGCGCCTGTCGGCGTCGTGGCAAATATATCGGTATCTGCGGTCAAGCGCCATCCGATTATCCAGACTTCTTGCGATTCCTTATTTCTGAAGGAATAGAATCTGTTTCGCTAAATCCTGATACTGTTGTTCCGATGATGTTTGAAGTGGCAAAAGAAGAGGCGATACAGAGAGAAAAGATTGAGAAGCAAAATGTAGCGAAGCCAGTTTAAGAGTATTAGTTTAAGAAAAACAAAAAGCGCTTTGGCGCTTTCTGTTTTTTAGCTAAATTGCTATAATGTTTGCAATTAGTTAATTTAAAAATATGAAAACTATTTATTTTTATAATGAAGAATGGGAGCAAGATTATGTAAAATCTCGTTTACCTGGTCAAGATATTATTTTTAAAGAGGGGTATGTAGGTCAATATTCTGATTTTCGTGATGAGGAAACAGAAGTTCTATCTATTTTCGTCACATCTCATTTAGGTAAGGAAGAAATGGATCGTTTTCCTAAACTAAAATTTGTGGCCACGCGCTCAACTGGTTTTGATCATATTGATTTAGTAGAAGCTGGAAGGCGGGGGATTAAAGTGTCCAATGTCCCAAGCTATGGAGAAAATACTGTGGCCGAACAAGCTTTTGCCTTGCTGTTGTGTATTTCTCGCAAGATCTATGATTCTTATAAACAAATTGAACAAGATGGAAAATTTTCTCCTGAAGGACTAAAAGGTTTTGACTTAAAAGGTAAGACAATTGGAATTGTTGGTTTGGGACGCATTGGCGTTCATACCGCACGCATTGCGAAAGGTTTTGAGATGGATATTTTAGCTTATGATAAATTTCCTAAAGAAGAAGTAATAAAAGATTATGGCGTAAAATATGTGACTTTGGATGAGCTATTAGCTCAGTCAGATATTATATCGATGCACGCACCATATATGCCGGAAACTCATCATATGATTAGCTTAGCCAATGTTGGTAAAATAAAAAAAGGCGCTTATCTAATCAATACCGCACGTGGTGGATTGGTGGAAACTGCTGCTCTTATTAGGGGTTTGCAGGATGGTAATTTGGCTGGAGCCGGTTTGGATGTTTTAGAAGAAGAGAATTTTATGATTGATGAATTATCTCTTTTGAATAATCCTCATCCTGATGCTGAAAGCTTAAAAACTATTTTAGAAAATCATTATCTAATCGACCATCCACGAGTAATTATTACTCCACACAACGCTTTCAATACTCAAGAGGCGATAGAGCGAATCATTGTAACAACAGTGGAGAATATGAAGGGGTTTGTGGCAGGGGCGATTGTGAATCAGGTAAGGGGTTAATATTCGAAATAAAGATATACTTACTTGGAAACCGAGTGTCCAAGTAAGTATATTTGATTATAAAATGCCTCTAAATGAGCGTATTTTGTGTACCTGATTGATAAGACTGTATTGAAGATGTATAATAACAAACATAGTAGTACATTGATATTCTTTGTGAAAATTCGCTGTAGTTATAAGGAGCTTTATAATCCGTTAGTTGATGGAAGGTCTTTTGTGTCTATGGCGAAGTGTTTGTCGCGAATACCTATGGTAATGAAAGGAGACTGATTATGTCGGAAGTCATGCTCGATAAGCCCTCATTCTCTGAATCCTCTGATATTCGAGGACTGAGAACGGAGTTGGAAACTCGTCTGTTTGGACCAGACTGTGAAATCTGGGGGGAAATGTTTAAGAATTTTCCTCGGAAAGAACTTTGTTGGGCTGTTTTCATTGCACGCGATTGGTTTGTTATGAACACTAGCTCTAAGGCCAAAGTCAATATCTCCTATCTCGAAGATAACTTTCGGAATTGGATGTTGGGCTTGATTGAAGAATCTGTTTCTTCGGTTCCACTTGGTTCCTTCTTGCTGGACACGACGACATCCAACAGAGACATCATTGCCCAAATTGGCGGTGTGTTAAAAACTATCACATCGCTCACGGATGTGTTCTCTGAAATGGAGGCACAGCCGTTTGGTCCCAAAAGTACGGGCGACCTATTGTCAAATGGTTCCGCCAATATTTTTTACGTGCCACAGCCGGTGAAGAGATCGGATGAAAACCACTTCAGTTACAATAAAGAGACCATTGAAGAAACGAAAGATTCTCAATATATCTTTGAAGTTAACGGCCAGTGGTATATCCTCCGTGCGGTTGGTGTGTGCTGGGATGAAGATGGCTGGTGCGTGTATGCGTTCTCTGTCGAGGACCCGTACAGGTGGCGCGGTGGTAATCAGGTCTTTTATCGCAAGTAACCCTTGATATTTCAGAGTCTAATGACTCTCTGACTCTCAAACCCTTTAACCCTCAGAAATTTTTGGTTTCGACCAAGAACTTCTGAGAGTTAAAGGGTTTTTCTTTTTCAAAAAATTACAATACTTGGTATTGGAAACTGACGGACTTCGATATTTCAAATGAGGTTTAATCTTTCATGATTTAGCTGGTGGTGGTTTGTGTATTTTCCAGATCATCACATATTAAGGATAGCGACAAAACGTAGAATAATGAAAAGAATGGAGGAAAATCAGAGCAAGGAAACCAAGCAGTCATATTTGGGTATGTTGAAACATGGTACCGTCTATGATTTGCAATGTGAGTTGGTAAATTTTAAATTTATTGAACAATAGTCTATAATTGTTTAATGACAATTTTACACGTTATTATTTTGGGTATTGTGGAAGGAATCACAGAATTTTTGCCAATCTCTTCGACTGGTCATATGATTTTGACTGCTCAATTTTTAAAGATTGGAGAATCAGATTTTGTAAAAAGTTTTGAAATCATTATTCAGCTCGGTGCGATTTTGTCGGTTGTAGTTTTATATTGGAAAACTTTGTGGAAATGGGAGGTATTAAAAAAATTATTTGTCGCGTTTTTACCTACAGCCGTGATTGGCCTAGCTCTTTATAAAATAGTTAAAACTTATTTACTTGGTAATGCTTTCGTCGTACTTTGGTCATTGTTTTTGGGTGGTATTATCTTAATTGTTTTTGAAATTTGGTATAAACGAAAAATGGAGAAAAAAGATGAAGGCGAAGTGATTGTAGAGGTAAATGAACTTGAACATATTTCTTATCGTAGAGCTTTGGCCCTTGGTTTTTTTCAATCAATTGCTGTTGTTCCAGGAGTGTCACGTTCAGCCGCGACAATTGTAGGGGGGTTATGGTTGGGTCTCAAACGAAAGACAATCATAGAGTTTTCATTTCTTTTAGCGATTCCAACAATGCTAGCCGCGACAGGATTAGATTTGGTCAAGAATTATAGTACTTTTTCGATCAATCAGTTTAGTTCACTCGCTGTTGGTTTTGCGGTTTCTTTCTTTGTTGCTTTAATAGCGATCAAATTTTTGTTACAATTTATTCGTCAGCATGATTTTATCCCATTTGGAGTGTACCGTATCTTGGTAGCAATTTTATTTTGGGTTTTAATATTATAATCACTATAAATAGAGAAGTTAGTAATTTTAAAGTATGATAGATAAAACATAACTACAACATGCTTCGTCCTAAACAAAAATCATTATTAACTATACTTTTTCAGACTCAAGTCACCTCGGTTGTTTATATTGTATTTGTTTTTATTTCTTACTTTATTTTTTTTGAACTGGCGTCTATATCCATGCTTATTGAGGTTCTCAAATATTTATGGCCAGCAATGGTTTTTGGTGGAGTTCTAATTTTTGTAAATTTATTGCGAGCTTTTGCGATTTACAAAAAATATAAAAGCAAAGGAAGAGCATAAAGCTTTTTCTGCACTGAACTGGATTTAGATGTAGCACGGTAATCATTTTTGAGGAATAATTTCGTAATTGAAAAACAAGTTCGAATTTAGTCGATAAATGCTTTGGTGTTCCCCCTTGTTTTTTTACAGTGATAGTCAATGGGGAGATGATACATCGTCTTGATTTGAGCATTTAAATGTCTTTGAGAAACGCTATCCTCTGCACATCAACCACTACTTGTCATTGTAGGAGTTGATGCCAATGCTTAAGTTTATTACTATAATCACAATCAAGACGACGGCAACAGTTAACTCGATCAAAGTAATGCCTTCGTTTCTTTTTTATAAGGGACATCTTTTTCTGGTGGTATTTTTAACATTGTAGATAGTTTTTGTAAAGGCTAGCAAGCCAGCGGTCTTTGTAATACAATGGAAACATCTAGGAGAGAGTCTCCCAGATAACACCTTAGCAGGCGTTTTATTTTTTTGTTTTTAGTAAAAACATAAGATTACTACTTTCTTGTCTTAAATTTTTCGTAATTTTATTACTCGAAATTTTGAGATATGACTTTTGTAGTGAAAAAATCAAGCATGACAATATGGAAATTATTTGACGCTTGTTATTCGTAACTCGTAGCTGATTATTATGCCAGAAATTTCGATAAAAGCTGAACCGATATTCCATCTTGGACAGTTTGTTGTAACGAACTCTTATTTGTTGTCGATAGTTTCTTTTGTTATTTTAATTATCCTCGCTTTTATTTTAAAGAATAAAATTTCTTTAATTCCCGGAAAGTTACAAAGTATTTTTGAACTTTTGTCAGATCAATTACTTGGTTTGATGAATGGATTGCTTGGAGACAGTCGTAAGTCAGAGAAATATTTCCCGGTGATTGCGACGGTTTTTTTGTTTATTCTTTTATCTAATTGGTTGGGGTTATTTCCAGGAGTAGGATCGCTCGGAATTGAAGAGGGTTTAAATCATTTAGGGGAAGTAAAATATGTCCCTTTGTTTCGTGCTCCCGCGGCAGATTTGAATTTTACGTTAGCCCTCGCTCTAATTTCAATTTTGTTCGTTCAATTTTTTGGTATAGTTGCTTTGGGATTTAAAAAATATTCTAGTAAATTTTTTACTTTTAAAAATCCAATTTATACTTTTGTTGGTTTGTTGGAATTTATGTCTGAGTTCACTAAAATTATTTCATTTTCTTTTCGTTTGTTTGGAAACGTCTTTGCTGGAGAAGTACTCCTAGGGATTATTGGATTTTTGTTGCCCTATGTTGTACCCTTACCGTTTTTATTTTTAGAGGTATTTGTTGGGTTGATTCAGGCGTTTATCTTTTCTATGTTGACTCTTGTGTTCATTGCGATGTCAGTGGCAGATTATGAAGAACACGAAGTAGTGGCGCATTGAAAAAGATTAAAATTATTTATTAAAAATTATTAGTTTTAAGTATAAAAATATGGATCCAGAGATATTTAAGTTTATCACCGTCGCGTTTGTTATGGGAATTGGGACTATTGCACCAGCTTTTGCTATTGGTATGATCGGTTCGAAAGGGGTCGAGGCTATCGGCCGAAACCCAGATGCTGCCTCAAAAATACAGACAGCGATGATTTTGTGTTTGGCTTTTGCTGAAGCTATTGCTATCTATGCTTTGGTTATTGCTTTGATTATTAAATTCGTATAGCTAAGCTAATAGACAGCTTTTCTTTTGTGTCATTTTGGGTTCTCGCCTGTAACGAACGGATTTCGGCACGTTTGAGTGGGTGATTCGGAATCCAGGTTAAACCACTGTAATGATAAGAATACTGGATTCCTGCTTTCAGAGGAATGACAATAGAGAGATATGTATAAAATTATTTCATGAGTGAACTCTTTGGACAACTTGGTATAAATCTTCCAATGCTTGTGGCTCAAGCTGTGAATTTTGCTATACTCTTGGTGGTTTTGACAATCTTTGTTTATAAACCATTAATGAAAATGGTGGAAGAAAGACGTAAAAAAATTGAATTCGGATTGAAGGGGGCAGAAGAAGTTGAAATTAAATTGGGAGAAATTGAGATAAAGAGAGCTGAAATATTGAAAGAAGCAGATAAGGCTGGGCAAGAAATAGTAAAAAGATCAGAATTAAAAGCAGGCGAACGAGCCGGGGAAATTATTAGTGATGCCCAAAAGAAGGGGGATTCCATTCTTATAGAAGCTGAAGAGATTACTGAGAGGAAAAAGCGAGAAGAAATGAATAATCTAACAAAAGAAGCCAAAGTACTGGTTAGAGCAGTAATTGAAAAAACAGTTGAACTTGATCCAAAATTAATTGATGAAAAACTGATTAATCAAGCTATTGACCAATTAAGTAAAAATTACTAATTATTAACGGGATGAAATACTCATCACAAAATTATTCGACTGCCTTAATTCTAGGGACTAAAAATGTCAGTTCTACGGAGTTGGATATTCGGGTTAAGAATTTTTTGGCACAAATTGTGCGTAATGGTGACTTTTCAAACATTAGTAAAATTTTATATCAAATAGAAGTTGATCAGGCGAAAGCACTTGGTGGAAAAGTTATAGATATAGAATTTGCAAGAGAGATGGATAGAATATTGCCCGAAGAATTATTTAAGGTATTTTCACAACAAGATATTGTAAACATTAGAATTAATTCCAAATTAATCGCTGGAGTTAGAGTTACTGTAAATGGGGAAAGGGAATTTGATAATTCTTTGCATGGTAAATTAAATAAAGTTTTTAAATTCGAAGCGTGGTAGTGATCGGGTTCTGGTTACAGTGCTAGGATAAAATAAATTATTATGTCATATGAAATAATAGAAAAATTAAAAAAAGAAATAGGAGCTTATAAAGATAAGGCCGAGTTTGTTGATGTTGGACTTGTAACGGAAGCTGGTGATGGAATTGTTAAAATTTCTGGATTAGCTGATGCATTATCTCAGGAACTTTTAAATATTGAGACTGCTCAAGGTGATGTGTTTGCTCTCGCTTTTAACCTTGAAGAAAATTTAATCGGAGCGGTGGCTTTAGGTGAAATGAGTAATGTGAAAGTAGGTGATCGAGTACGTAAGACCGACAAAGTTGTATCTATAAAGGTGGGAGAAGAAATGATTGGTCGGGTTGTAGATCCACTCGGGATACCCCTTGATGCTAAGGGTGAAATTTTTTCTGGACAAAATGAATCCAAAGATTGTAATCTTGAGAAAAAAGCGCCATCGATTGTTATGCGCGAATCAGTCAGTGTCCCACTACATACGGGTATTAAAGCGATTGATGGAATGATCCCTATTGGTCGGGGACAACGTGAGCTTATTATTGGAGATCGTCAGACTGGAAAAACCGCAATTGCGATTGATACGATTATAAATCAGAAAAATGATAGTGGTCGACCTCCAGTAATTTGTGTTTATGTTGCGATTGGACAAAAAAATTCCAAAGTAGCTAAAACGATTAATGTTTTAGAAAAAGCTGGAGCAATGGATTATACGATTGTAGTTTCGGCTGGTGCCTCTGCTCCTGCCTCACAGCAATACTTAGCTCCGTTTGCTGGTTGTGCGATTGGTGAATATTTCATGGAAAAAGGTCAAGATGTTTTAGTAATCTACGATGACTTGTCTAAACATGCTAATGCTTATCGCCAAATTTCGCTTTTACTTCGTCGACCACCTGGCCGAGAAGCTTATCCTGGGGATGTCTTTTATCTTCATTCTAGACTACTCGAACGTTCAGCTAAACTGTCTAAAGAATTGGGAGGGGGGTCTCTTACTGCCTTACCAATTATTGAAACTCAACTTGGTGATGTGTCAGCCTATATTCCAACAAATGTTATTTCAATTACTGATGGGCAAATTTATCTTGAATCAAATTTGTTTTATCAAGGTTTACGTCCAGCCGTAAATGTTGGTTTGTCGGTATCTCGTGTAGGCTCGGCTGCTCAGACAAAGGCGATGAAGAAAGTAGCTAGTAAATTGCGTCTTGAGCTCGCCTCATTTCGTGAACTACAGGCCTTTGTGCAATTTGCTTCCGATCTTGATGAAAATACAAAAAAGAAAATTGAACGTGGTCAGCTTTTGACTGAAGTTTTAAAGCAAATGGATCAGGCACCGATTTCATTTGAGAAAGAAGTTGTGGTGTTGTACGCCGCTATTAATGGTTTTATGGATGGAATTGCGATTAAGCATATTCTCCTTTTTGAAAAAAGATTCCTAGAGTATCTCGATCGTGGTCACGATGAAATAATCAAAGATATCCAGATTTCAAATGTTATTAATGATGCGACTGAAGAAAAGTTGAAAAAAGCGATTGAAGATTTTAAGAAAATTTTTAATGATGAAATAGCTGAATAAATTCACTCACCAAAGTTTTTAACGATATGAATAAAATTAATAAAAACCCAAATGTGTTTAAGAAAAGCTTTAAGAGTGGTCGTTTTATTAATGAAAATTTGGGCGGGTAAATATGGAGTCACTTCAAGGATTAAAAAGCCGATTAAAGGCTGTCAAAAATGTTGGTCAAATTACTAAGGCGATGGAAGTAGTGGCGGCCACCAAAATGAGAAAAGCACAGGAAAGTGCCCTTAATTCTCGTCCCTATGCTTTTGAAGCCTTATTTTTACTTGAAAGATTGATTCGTAGTATGGCAGGACTAATTTCAGTGAATACTAGACTAATTAAGAAGACTTTAGTGGTAGTAATTGCCTCAGATAAGGGATTGGCCGGTTCTTTTAATAGTCAGGTTTTTAGATTGGCTGACAGTTTCTTTGCAAAGGATGAATACTTAGTCAACAAAGAACATGAATATGGTATTGTGGCTGTTGGTAAGAAAGCTATTGGTTATGCTGGTAAGAAAAAGTTTAGAACAATAAAAATATTTGAGGATTTTGGTGATGTGGCTACTTTGGATAAGGTATATCCAATGACGGAATTTATTTCCGAATCTTTTGAACAGGGAGATTGGGATCGTATAGTAATAATATCGACTAATTTTCGAAGTGCTTTAAAACAAGAGCCTTTAATACAACAAGTTTATCCGTTTGATTTCAATAAGATTCGTGAGACAGTGAAAGAAATAATTCCGGAGACGGGGAAGTTTTCTCATATTAAGAACACTTTAAGCCACACTTGGGATGACAAGGAAATTGATTATATTTTTGAACCATCCGTTTTGGAAGTATTTGAATCTTTGATTCCACATTTAATAGAGATGCAAGTTTATCATATCTTTTTGGAGGCAAAGGCTTCAGAACATTCTGCCCGACGTGTGGCCATGAAAACAGCTTCTGATAATGCAATAGAGTTGACTGACGATCTAACTATTATTTATAACAAAGCCAGGCAGGTAGGTATCACGGCTGAGATTATGGAAATTACTTCGACAATGACAACTCTTGAAAAATAATTAGCAATTAAAATTACAAATTTAAAAAATTATGCAAACAAAAACAGGTAAGATTGTACAGGTGATTGGACCAGTAGTAGATGTTGCTTTCAGTGATGGGGTAGAAATGCCACCTCTTTTGAATGCACTCGAAATGACTTTAAATGGCAATCGGCTGGTTTTTGAAGTTGCTAAACATATAGAGCCAGGTAAACTTCGGGCGATTGCTCTTGGCTCGACTGATGGGATAAAGAGAGGTGACGAGGTAACTGATACAGGGAAAGCAATTAGTGTGCCGGTTGGTCCTGAAGTATTAGGTAAAATTTTCAACGTGATTGGTGAGACAGTCGATCCAATTCATAAAGATGCAAAATTTTCTAAGTACTGGCCTATTCATCGTTTGGCTCCATCACTCGATAAACAATCAACGAAGACAGAAGTTTTTCAGACGGGAATAAAGGTTATCGATTTATTGGCTCCATTTATTAAGGGAGGTAAGATTGGTTTGTTTGGTGGTGCCGGTGTAGGTAAGACTGTTCTCCTTATGGAACTTATTCGTAATGTGGCTGAAGAATCGGGTGGAGTGTCAGTATTTGCTGGTGTGGGAGAACGAAGTCGTGAAGGTAACGACCTGTATGGTGAAATGAAAGAATCAGGGGTTATCAATAAAACTGCTCTTGTTTTTGGTCAAATGAATGAGGTGCCAGGTGTACGTTTGCGTGTAGCCCTCTCAGCTCTTACTATGGCTGAGTATTTTCGTGATGAAGAGCATAAAGATACACTACTTTTTATTGATAATATTTTTCGTTTTTCTCAGGCTGGTTCTGAAGTATCCACCTTGTTTGGTCGTGTACCATCGGCGGTAGGTTATCAGCCAACCTTAGTGGCTGAAATGGGAGAGCTACAAGAACGTATTACTTCGACTAAAGATGGATCTATTACTTCTGTACAGGCTATTTATGTACCAGCTGATGATATTACTGACCCAGCTCCAGCGGCATCTTTTGCTCACCTCGATTCCACAATCGTACTTTCTCGAGCAATTTCTGAAATGGGAATTTATCCAGCCGTGGATCCATTGGCTTCATCTTCTTCGGCTCTTGATCCAAAAATTGTTGGTGAAAATCATTACAATACTGCCCGAAACGTTCAAAAGATTCTTCAGCGCTACAAAGAACTTCAGGATATTATTGCTATTTTGGGTATGGAAGAATTGTCTGATATGGATAAACAAACTGTAAACCGAGCTCGTCGTATCCAAAAATTTTTATCTCAGCCATTCCATGTTGCCGAGGCGTTTACTGGTTTTAAAGGGCAGTTTGTTCCGATTGAAAAAACGATTAGTGATTTTCAAGATATTATTGATGGTAAATATGATGATAAGCCAGAAGAATACTTTTATTTGAAGGGAGGTCTAGAATAGCTATAAATATAAAATTAAAAATGAAGCTTAACGTTTATACATTAAAGGGGGTGATTTATGAAGGAGAAATCCATTCTTTAAATGTGATGACTAAATCTGGAGAGATTACAATCCTCGACCACCATCGACCAATAGTTTCTATTCTAAAAGAGGGTGAAATTAGATTTATTGATATGGATAAACACTCCCAAAAAATAGTGATCAAGGGTGGTTTCTTAGAAATGGGACCTAAAAATGTTGTAAATATTTTAGCGAATTCGTGATAGAATTAAATCAATATTTCCCCAGGTCTAGGGAGGTATCCTAGTTTTTAATAGTTTTAGAATAAAAATATGGATCAAAAAATAAAAAATTATTTGGGGTATGTGACAATAATTGTGGTGCTTATTTTTGCTTATTCAGCTTGGCTTTACTCTAGTTCTTATGCCAAAATGATTCAACCTGGATCTTATCGAACTTTTGCTGTGACGGGAGAAGGAAGAGTCACTACTAAAAATGATATTGCTAAATTTTCTTACAGTGTATTGATTGAGGGAGGTAAAGATATTGCCCAAATTAAAAAACAAAGTGACGATTTGACTAGTAAAATTCAAACATTACTAAAATCCCAAGGTGTTGATCTAAAGGATGTGGAAACTGTTTCTTATAATCTAGAACCACGCTATCAGTATTTTACTTGCCCATCATTCAATAGTAGCGTGAGTGTTCCTTGTCGTCCATCAGAAATTATCGGCTATACTTTATCTCAAACTGATTCAGTTAAAATCCGTGACTTATCAAAAGTAGATAAGATTCTTTCTGGTGTTGTCGCTAGTGGAGCGAACAATGTTTCCCAATTAAACTTTACAGTGGATGATCCGACTATTCTTCAAACTGAAGCAAAAGCTTTGGCAATCAAGAAGGCAATCGAACAAGCTATTGTACTAGCTAAAGCAGGAGGATTTAGAGTGGGGAGAATTATCTCAATCGATGAGAATGGTCCTAGATCAGTTTCCGATTATGGTATTGGTGGAGGCGAAATGGTGAAGTCTTTTGCTCCAACGGTAGCTTCTGTTAGTAGTTTAAATTCTGGCTCTAATGAAATTTCCTCTATTGTAAGTGTTAGGTTTGAGATTGAGTAACATTGGGCTTATTTTAATCATTAATTAAAATATTTTTTGCTTTTTGTGTAAATTTTAGGCATAATTGACTCATGTTTAAAAAATATTTAACTCGTAATTGGATAATAATCGAGTGTTTTGTATTGGTGTTTTTGTTGATAATTGGCTATTTCTGGTTTGGACGAGCAGGAATAAATCAAGATTCAGTAAAGGTTGTTCGTTCGACTATTTCTCAGGAAGTGGTAATAACCGGTAAGACTGAGGCGATTGAAAATATTCAAATGTCTTTTGATCGTTCGGGTCGGGTAGCTTCTACTCCAGTTAGAGTTGGTGAAAGAGTTTCTTCTGGTCAAACATTGGTTTCTTTGGATTCGGGTGATTTATATGCCCAATTAGATCAGGCCTTGGCCAATGTAAAAGTGCAACAGGCCAAACTAGATGAATTAAAAAAGGGCGCTAGACAAGAAGATGTGGATGTCTCTAATTCTCAGGTATTAGCAGCCCAAAGTGATTTGAGTGATTCTTTGGGTTCTTTATTACAATCTTTGACTGGAGCTTATACTGAGACGGATGATGCGATTCGTAATTTGACAGATATATTTTTTGATAATCCAGACACTATAAATGCCCTTTTTAATTTGAGTGGGGTAACGAGTGATGAATTAATAGATTTATCTTTTACACGCCGAGATTTGGAAAATAGATTAATTGATTGGAGTAAAAGAACAGGTGTTTTGACAACAAAATCTGATTTAGATAAAGAATATACTTTGGATTTAGAAATACTATATAAGACTCGGGTGTATTTAGATAAAATTTCTAAAGCCGTTAACCCTTTGACACCCGATGGAACGTTAACAGCCACAATTTTAAGTGGTTATCGAACCAATGTTTCTTCGGCTCGGACAGAGATAAATTCAGTTATTTCTAGTCTACAATCGTCTAAACAGGCTGTTTTGTCCGCCCAAAATAAATTAGATTTATCGATGAACCAATTGCGCCTTAAAAAAGCTCCACCAACTAAGGAAGAATTAATTAGTGGAGAGGCTGGTGTAGAACAAGCTCAGGCTCAAGCTGAACAGATAAGGGCTCAGATTAGCAAAAATATGATTATCTCTCCAATCTCGGGTGTTGTGACCAGGCAAGACGCTAAAGTGGGGCAAACGGTTAGCCCTGGGGTAAATATTGTAACAGTGATGTCTGATGGTGATTTTGAGATAACTGCCAATGTTCCAGAAGTGGATGTCGGGAAATTGGCATTAGGAAATAAAGTATCCATCACCCTTGATTCTTATTCAGGAGAAGTTTGGACGGGGGTAGTTTCGTATATTGAACCAGCTGAAACAATTGTTGATGGGGTGGTCAACTATAAAATAAAAGTTAATTTTGATAAAAATGATTCACGGCTAAAGAGTGGTCTGACAGCCAATCTTACAATTGAAACAATTAGGCGAGATAATGTTCTGATTTTACCCCAATATGCAATTATAGAAAATGACAAAGGTTCATTTGTAGAAAAAAGTTTAGGTAATAATAAAACAGAAGAAGTTGCAGTAAAAATAGGTATAAGGAGTCAGGATGGCATGGTAGAAATTATTTCGGGAGTTAACGAGGGAGATAAAGTCCAGAATGTTGGGCTCAAGAAAAAATAAATGATATTAATATGATAGAGGTTAAAGACCTAAAAAAGATTTATGGAGATGATGGGACGGTTACCCCTGCTCTGGCGGGGGTAACTTTTTCTATTAAGAAAGGGGAATTTGTGGCAATCATGGGTCCTTCCGGTTCTGGTAAATCCACGTTAATGCATATTCTTTCTTTTTTAGATCGTCCTACTGGGGGTAGTTATTCTTTTTTAGACCAACAAATGGATAATTTGACGGATAAAGATTTAGCCCATATTCGTAATGAAAATATGGGGTTTGTGTTTCAGGCATTCAATTTATTACCAGGATCATCTGTTTATGAAAATGTGGAGTTGCCGTTGATTTATTCACATGTTTTACCATCAAAAAGGCGAGATATGGTAGAAGAAGCTGTGAAGTCTGTTGGTTTGAGTGATAAGATAAATATGGAAGCAGGTAAATTGTCTGGTGGTCAAAAACAGAGAGTGGCAATTGCTCGTGCTTTAGTAAATAATCCAGATATTGTTTTTGCTGATGAACCAACTGGAAACCTGGATTCTGCATCTGGCGCTCAGGTGATGGAAATTTTTAAAAATTTGAATGAAAATGGCCGAACAGTTATTTTGGTTACCCATGAGACATATACAGCACAATTTGCCAATAGATTGATCCATATACGTGATGGTAAAATAGAGTCTGATGAAAAGATCGCAGTTAGGCGTACTGGTAAGGAAGAATTTTTCAAATAAATATGCGTTTAAAAGATTCAACAAAAACAGCTATCTCTGGATTAAAACATTCAAAAATGCGTTCAGTGCTGACTATGCTGGGGATTGTAATTGGAATTGCTTCGGTAATTCTTTTAATGTCTATTGGTCAATCTGCACAGGATTTTATTTTAAATCAAGTTAAAGGAGTAGGTTCTAATCTTATTTTTGTTATTCCTGGTGGTTCTGGTGGCTCAAGGACAGCGGCTCCGGCTAGTAGCTTGGGTGTGGTAATAAAAACATTGGTTCAATCTGATGTTCTTCTTATTGAACAGGAAGCATCTGTTGATATGGTCACTCCTGAAGTTCGTGGGGTTGCCAAAGCTGTTACTGATATTAATGATAAAAACGTAAACTATGAAGGGGTTCCGGATAATTTTTTTGCGGTTCGTAATTTAGTTCCAGTCAATGGTTATGCTTTTACTAAGACCGATGTGGATTCTTCAAATCGAGTTGCGGTAATTGGTTCGAAAGTCGCTGACGACCTTTTTGGTGCTCGTAATCCTGTCGGAAAACTATTTAAGTTAAAAGATATTAATTTTCGTGTTATTGGGGTTTTGGGACCTGAAGGGGTTGGTCCGATGGGAGTTGATCAGGATGAAGAAATTTTTGTTCCGATTACTGTTGCTCAGAAAATAATGCTTGGAATAAATTATTATAATATGATTGTTATTCAGGCTAAAGATAATTATGATATTGATTTTTCTAAAAATAGAATAACGACGATTTTACGTCAGAATCATAAAATTACAGATCCTGTCAAGGATGATTTTACAATCAGAACCCAGCAAGATGCCTTAACACTTTTAGGTAGTATCACTACAATTTTGACTATTTTTCTAACAGCCATCGCTTCGATTTCTCTAGTGGTGGGTGGGATTGGAATTATGAATATTATGTTGGTATCAGTTATTGAACGGACAAAAGAGATTGGATTACGTAAGGCGATTGGAGCATCTAATCGTGATATTATGGAACAATTTTTGATTGAATCTATTATCCTAACTTTTATTGGTGGAATTGCTGGTATTTTGATTGGGGCCGCCTTGACTGGCTTGACATATATAATTATGATAAAATTTACCACGATTGCTTGGACTTTTTCATTACCTATCTCGGCTATTTTATTGGCAGTCTCGGTTTCCACATTAACAGGGGTTGTATTTGGTATTTATCCAGCCCGTAAAGCTGCAATGAAAAATCCGATAGATTCTTTGCGCTATGAATAAAAGGCTCGCTCCTACTGAGAAATATAAAATGTGAGTCTCTGAAAATTGCGAAGTTCGCTCATTTAAGAAATCTATGTCTTGGTGTTTTAGTAAAAACATCCACGACGCAAATTGATGCTTTTTATTTCGTTTCACTACATAAAAGCATTAATTCGATTTCGCTTGGCAAATTTAAAAAATACAAATATAAATAATAATGCTTTATACTACTGCTGGTTTAGTTAAATATCTTAGTCACTTTTCTTATCCATGGATTGTGGCCTATTTTGGTTTTTTTGGTTATTTTTTACCAATTCCAGATGAAGGAGTTTTTATTGTTTTTGGATATTTGTCTGGTATGGGAAAATTTAGTTTTTGGTTAGTATTCCTGTCGGCTATTTTGGGGGTATTAATTAGTGATAATATTTTTTACTGGCTTAGCTATAAAGAAAGTTATCATCTTCTTAAGTTTAGAAAAAAAATCAAATTAGATGTTTTTTTAAAATATGAAAATTTAATGAAAAGGAATATTGGTAAAACAATGTTCCTCCTACGACTTTTTATTGGTTTTCGTTTTTTAGGTCCAGTAATTGCGGGGTCATTGAAAATCAAATGGCGTAAGTTTTTTCTTTATGATTTTTTAATTTCAGCGGGGTATATTGGTATTTGTATGTATGCTGGTTTTTTCTTTCGTCATCGGCTAGCCCAAGTAATCTCGTTTACAGAAAAATTTCATAGTTTGCTTTTATCAGCCGTAGGTATTATTATTGTTATTTTGCTTCTTAAAACAATTTTAAAGAAAAGTTGATGACAAAATATGGCTAAGCTAAGCTATATTTGCGTGAAATATGAGATTGTGTTATTGTTATAGCTCAATAAAGTAATCACCTTCGAGTGGTCGGAAGGTGATTATTTTCTAAGTTAAAAAATATTAATAAGTAAAAACGTTGCATTATGTATAATAAAAAAACTAAAATTGTTGCTACGATCGGACCAGTTACGGAAAGTGAGGCAATGTTGACTAAGTTATTCCAGGCTGGGGTAAATGTAACTAGGTTAAATTTTTCTCATGGTGATTTTACAGAACATCAGGCTCGGGTTGATCGAACACGTAAAATTTCAAAAAAATTAAAATTACCGGTAGCTATTTTACAAGATCTATCTGGTCCTAAAATTAGAATTGGTGAATTTTATCAAGAGCGAGTGATGCTAAAAGCAGGGGAAAAGTTTGTTTTAACTACAGATAAGATTGTTGGTGATGAACACAGGGCTTATGTAAATTATGATAAATTGCCACAAGAGGTAAAAGCTGGTGGTATTATATTTTTAGACGATGGAAAGAAAAAGTTGGAAGTAAAATCTATAAAAGGTAATGAAATTAATTGTGAGATAATCATTGGAGGAGAAACTAAAGGTAAGCGAGGAGTAAATGTTCCAGGAGCTTATTTGTCTATTAGTTCATTGACTGATAAAGATCGGGCAGATATTTTGTTTGGAATAAAAAATGATGTTGATTTTATGGCCATTTCTTTTGTTCGCCGAGCATTAGATATCGAAGATTTGCGTAAGATATTGTTAAAACATAAATCAAAGATTAAAATTATCGCTAAAATAGAAACAGAAGAAGCTTTAGAAAATTTAGATGAGATTATTTCTGTTGCTGATGGAATTATGGTTGCTCGTGGAGATTTGGCTATCGAAGTACCAGCAGAAGAGGTGCCAATTGCACAAAAAAAGATAATTGAAAAATGTAATAAGCTTGGTAAGCCAGTAATCACCGCTACTCAAATGCTTGAGTCGATGATTCATTCACCAGTGCCTACTCGTGCTGAAGTTAATGATATTGCTAATGCTATTTTTGATGGCACTGATGCAATAATGTTGTCAGAAGAAACAACTTTAGGAGAATTTCCTTTACAAGCAATAGAAGTGATGTCTCGAGTGTCAGGACGGGTAGAACGAGAGATAAATCATCGCTCGGTTTTACAAAATTCACATTTAACTCCAAAAACCATAACAGACTCGTTTAGTTATGCGGCCGTTGCTCGTTCTCATGAGATAGGAGCCTCAGCCATAGTTGCTTTGTCTAAGAGTGGTTTTACTGCTCGAATGGTATCTCGTTATCGTCCTCACAAACCAGTTATTGTACTAACCCCAGATGAAAAGACTTACAATCAATTATCTTTAAGTTATGGTTGCTACCCAGTTCACTGTTCTCAGTTTACTTCTTTATCTAAAGTGGTCTTAAAGGCAAAAGAAATAATGGTTGGTTATGGTTTAGCTAAAAAAGGTGATATTGTCGTTATTATTGCTGGTATGCCATTTGGTGAATCCGGAAGTACTAATATGTTGTTAGCGGAAAAGATTTAAAATAATCTCTCATATTACGCTTGAATGGTTTTACAGTGGAGGTATAATATTAAGAGTCATCTAACTGTACGGTAATTATTAAAAGTAAACTTGTCAGCTAAAACCCTAAAATTTCAGCTACAAATCTTTTATCACTTATCGGACGAATTAGTAGATTTGTGGCTTGGCCGTAAATTATCTGACATCTCCTCGTGTTTTAATATTTTCGCTAGAAATTCTTAGGGTTTTATCAAGACATTAGATTTTTCACAGGTTCTATATGTATATAAAAGTAATTACTGAACCAGGAGCAAAAAAAGAAAAGATAGAACAGCTCAAAAAAGATTACTTTGTGATTGCCGTAAAAGAAAAACCTGAGAGGAATGCCGCTAATACTCGAGTATTGGAAATTCTCTCTGCTTTTTTACATGTTCCCAAAAGTTCCCTTAAGATAGTTATTGGTCACAGAAGCCGAAGTAAAATAATCAATATTAATAATTAATTTGTAAATACTATGAATCCTGTTAGAAACTGCGGCCACGGTTTAAAACAGGAGGAAAATAAGTGAGTAATCGTTCGTCATTGTCGATATTATCAATTAATTTAATAGGTTGTCGGCCACGGCCTGTTTCTAATGGGATGAATATAAATATTAAGGCGACGGGGATAGAATTGACAGGTGCTCTTCATGATTATGTTATAGATAAGGTTGGTAGTTTAGAAAGATTTTTAGCTTTTGATAAAGATGCAATTATAGCAACAGTAGAAATTGGTAAAACTACCAATCATCATAAGTTGGGTGATTTTTTTAGAGCAGAGATTAATTTAAGTTTTCCTGGTCAATCTTTGAGGGCAGAAACAACAGAAAGTGATTTATATGCGGCGATTGATATTGCTAAAGATAATTTAGCTGAAGAAATTAAATCTGTTAATAAAAAGAAAAACACCCTAGTAAAGCGGGGAGGTAGGTTATTAAAAAGTATTTTACGGGGATTTAAACGTGAGTAGAATTTGGATTAAAAATATTGTATAATCTCTAAATTACTAGCGTTAGTTTTTTAGTGTTAATTTATATATGGAAGGACAAAAAAATGGCCCATGGCCTATGATCGTTTTAATTCTTATTATCACTGTAGCAATTTTTGCTGGATTTTATCTTTATCCACAAGAAAAACAGGTTGTGTCTGACACAACAGGTATTTCTAACCCATTATTCACAACGACAGAAAATTCTGTTAGTAACAAACAAAATATGAGTACTTCAACGGAAAAAGTATTAATAACAATGAAAACTAATCAAGGAGATGTTGTTTTAGAATTGTATACAGACAGGGCTCCAAATACAGTTGCTAATTTTGTTAAATTGGCAAAATCTGGTTTTTATAATGGGACATTATTTCACCGCGTGATTAAAGGTTTTATGATTCAAGGGGGAGACCCATTGACTAAATCTGATCTTAAAAATTGGAATGTTCACGGCACTGGTGGACCTGATTATAAATTTGATGATGAACAAAATGATCTTCAGTTGGAGCGCGGAGTGATTGCTATGGCTAATTCTGGGCCTAATACTAATGGTTCACAGTTCTTTATTATGACTTCGTTACAGCCTATGCAGCTTCAGGGATACTATACAGCTTTTGGACGAGTGGTAGGAGGTATGGAAGCGGTAGATAAAATTGAAGCTACTCCAGTTAATGATCGAGATCATCCAATGGTAGATATGGTGATAAATACAGTAGAGGTAAAATAGTTATAAATAGAATAAATAAAAAACGCTGATAAGGCGTTTTTTATTTATTTAAATACCCCTTTTGGAAACTTTCCCAATCCATTTCTTTTTTACCTTCGGGGAGGATGCGATCAATTACAATAATGCCATTGTCTAAGTGGGCCATTTTTATAATGACGCGTAAATCTTTGTTATTGTGTTTAATAAAAAAGTAAGCTCCAGGCCAGGGAGTAAGAGCACGAATTTTACGGAAATTTATTTCTGCTTGATCGTCAAAATTAATCAAACCGTCTTCTTTTAATATTTTTTTAGTAACTGTGGCAGAGGAATGATTTTGTTCTCCTGGTTTTATTTCTCCTTCTATCCAAGATTGTAAATATTTGATAAGTAAATTTGCGCCTTCTTCGGCAAGTTTATCGCGCAGCTCTTCATAAAAAGGATTCCAATCATTAAGAGAAATTTCTTTTTGTGCCAAAATTGGGCCATGATCCATTAATGCGTCTAAAATAATTATAGTTACTCCAGTTTTTTCATCCCCAGCTAATATTGTACTTTCAAGAGGTGTAGCTCCACGGTATTTTGGCAAAAGAGAAGGGTGGATATTTAAAGTACCTTTTGCAGGTATATTTAAAATATCTTGTGGAATTATCTTTCCATATGAAGCAACCAGAGAGAATGACGAATTACGAATTATTAGTGATGAATTAGAGTCAAGATTTTTTAGAGAAGATGGTTGAATGAAATCAATATGATTTTGGATAGCCCAAATTTTTGCTGGTGGGGGAGTGAGGATTAGTTTTCTCCCTTTTGGTTGATCTGGAACAGTAATGACTAAAGTTGGCAGAAGCCCTTTTTCTTTAAGTACATCTAAAACTCTGATTGAAAATTCATCGGTGCCAAAAAAAACCCAATTTAGGTTAGGTAGACTTTTTGAAGGAATATTTTCTCTTTGATTCATCTTACTTTTAACTTTTAATTAACAGTATCCGGCTTGATTTCTTGTAAATAATAGGCTTTATCAATAAAGAGAATTCCATCTAAATGGTCTATTTCATGTTGAAAGATTTGGGCTAATAACCCAGAGCCTTGTTTAGCAAATTTATTTCCTTTTTCATTGTAAGCTTCCACCATTGCTCGGTCGGCTCGTTTGGTTTTACCATAAATCCAGCGGACAGAAAGACAACCTTCTTCCATTGTAACTTTATGACTAGATATTTTTTTTATAATTGGATTGATGAAAATTTGGTTGTTTTGTTTTACCCCAGCTCGCTTAGGTAAAACTTTGCCCGAGATAATAAAGATTCGCCAAGATTCGCCAATTTGTGGTGCAGCAATTGCCACTCCGTCATTTTGAGAATCTAGGACAGTATTCATATCATCAATAATTTTATTAAATTTAGGCATACCTATATCGGCAAGGGGATAGTCTTTAGCTACTTGCCTTAAAACAGTGTTTCCTTTCTGTACGATCTTTTTCATTCAATTAGTGAAAAATGGCATTGTCCTGTTGGGATTCTTTTTTGCCATCTATATTATGTTTGGTAAGTTTTTTCGAACTCATTTTATCTTACAAATATGAATCCCCAACGATGCCATTTAACACTACCGGATTCATTTTATTAATATACCACAGAAAATGGCTCTCTTACAAGACCACTTAGTTCTCTCCTCTTTAGTTATTTTAGAAATTCAGATCTCATAAAATGCTTTCTGGCTCAATGTCGATGATGAAATTTGGATTTAGTTCTTTTAGTTTAGAGAGGAGTCTTGTATCTACCCAAGAATTTGCTGGAATTTTTATTAGGGCATGCATACGGTATTTCCCTTTTATTTCTGAGATAAAAGCTGGAAAAATTAGTGGATTATAATCAGCCAGATGAGTGGCAAGTATTTCCATGTCGTTGGTTACTTCCTGGGGTTTTCCTTCTCGGGAAATTTTGATTAGAACTTTAAATGGTGGATAACCAAATTTCATTCGTTCTTCTATTTCTTCACGATAAAAATCGATAAGATTTCCTTCGGTTGCATAGTGAAATACTTTTTCTTCTGGATTGCGGGTTTGAATAATAAATCTTTTATTTGCATACTGGCGTAATCGTAGTATTGTATTTAAAACTTTTTCACTAATCTGAAAATCTGGTATTGAGAAAATTCCATCTACTACTGCGACAACAATATTTGAAACCTTTTCATCTAATTGTGAAAGTAAGATTTCTGTTCCAACTAAAATGGCAGCCCCTTTTGTTTCATAGAATTTTTTTGTGATTTCACTTCGCTGTTTGGGTTTAATAATATCTGCATCTAATCTAAAAATTGGGACATCGGGTAAAAGTATTTTTAATTCTTCTTCTATTTTTTCTAGACCAACACCAAAGAGAGAAAGTCTCCAACTGTTACAATTTGGACATTTATCAGCGACTTCTTCTGACTGTCCGCATTTGTGACAAAGATAAATGTATTTTTTTTGATTTGGATTTTTATGTAAAACTAATGGGCTCTTGCATTGGTGGCAGTGTACAACTTGTCCACAGTCATTACAAATAGTAGATGGTGATAATCCCTTTTTACCGCTGTAAATAACCATTTTTTCACGGTTGATAGTTATTGTCGTAATTAGGTCACGTAAATTATCGCCTAGGGCGTAGATGTTTTTATCACCGCTGTCGCGGTTTCGGCTATCAAGAATTATTTGTGTAGCAGAAGAAACAGAACGATATTTTTGACTTGAAAGATGAGAGTATTCACCTCGCTCGGATTTAAAAACTGTTTCAGCTCGGAGAACAAGGTCACCTAAAATAAATTTAGCATTCATTTCTGTTGCCAAATTTTCAGCCAAGATTCTGAAATCAATCAGTGGTCTTGTGATACTTTTGTAAGAGCCATGACTTTCCATCTCTATGATTATTGTTTTTATGTCAGGACGAGGTAGAGATAGAAAACTACCAGTGGTGATAATTAGGAGAGGATGAGGTAACGTAATTGCTTTGTTCCAATTTTGTAATAAAGTTTTTTTTGATAATTCAGAATGAATGGGAATTGTATAGTCCAAAATCCCAGCCCCGAAAGATTTAGAAAATTTAGTGGCTAGCGCTGTGGTTGGTAAACAAATAAGGACAGATTGTTTTTTTGCAAATGCTTCTCGAATCCAACTTTTATAATAAGAAAGTCTTTCATTGTCATCGTCCTGTAAAATAAATTTATTTTGTTTTACGGTATTATCATGATCTTCTTCTGTTTGTTTTGAGTCTGAAATATCTATCTTTTTACTATGGCTTAGGTTTTCAATAATAGATTGAGGAATTACAGCTTTTATTGTTTGGCCTAAAGTTGTAGCAAAATGATCAGCCGTTTTTTGACAAGCAATTAAAAACTCCGGGAGGAACAAGCCAACAGTCTTTATTTCAGTTATTTTTTTAAGGGTAAAGTCAGAAGATTTTATCTCAGATTTTCGAGTAGAGGCATTGTGTACGTCTAAGACAAGGGCATCTATTGTTCGATTTCTGATGGGCACAGTGACAATAGCGCCAATGGTGACGTCTAAAGCACTAAAATATGTCAGGTGGTCTTTAAAAATTCCTTTATTAATAGGGGTAACCGTGACTATTTTCATCCAGTTAGTGAAAAATGGCATTGTCCAATTGGGACCCTATTGTGCCATTTATGTTAAATTGGTAAAAATTGTTCGAGCCAACATGTTTTTTGGGGTATATCTTTCCAATAATGCCATTTAATGCTCCTGGATTCATATTCCTACAGTATACAAAATCTTTGACAATTATCCACATTTCATCGTCTCTGAATAGAAGCAACCTTTTTGGTTTTTGTAGTATAATTAGGAGCAATAGCGATATGTATTTTTTTAATAAAAACCTACCACAGAGTAGTGGTGAGGATTATAATCGTCACGATAGTTTTTCTGATGTTACGAATTATGCTTTTACTTTCGTTTTTTTAGCGGTGATATTTTTTGCATTTCAATCTTTTCCCTTTAAAACCCTTCAAAACAACATAAGTCAGACTTTATCATCTATAAAGAGAGGATCGGAGATTGTGATGGGAGATGTCTTAATGGCAGAATTTTCTTTTATTGGTAGTGAAGTTAATTCTGCTAGTAAAATTATTAAGGGTGATATGAGTCGTATTTTTTTAGAAGGACAAGGTGACATTAAAAAAGATTTAGGAAATAGGTTTTCTTTTCCAGCTATTAAAAATATAAATTTAGGAATAGGTGAGGTTACACATGAATTTTTATTAGGAGTAAGACAGGGAGTAGAGTCATCTTTTAGTAATTTTTTGTTTGTTGGTGATATTGTAAAAAGTTTAGTTATTCGTAGTTTTGATAGTGTCAGTCAATCAATTTTTACTACTTTAGATTCTGCTAACAAAAAGATTGCTTTGTCTGGACGAGAAGTTGCTAGAATTTCTTCGGCCGTAGTGATTTCCCAAAAATTAGACACTATTGCAACTAGTTCTTTCACTACTGGAACAGAGTCAGTATCTACCTCGTCTTTTAATTTGTTGACTTGGTCTAGTTGGATAATAAGGCCAGGGTTTATCCCGGTTGTTTTTACTGTTTATGAACAAATTGTTGCGCCATTACGAGAGATATTGAACGTTGTTATTTTAGCAGTTACTAATACTGGCAGTTCTATTACTGATGGAGTTTCTATTGCCTGGGGTAATTTTTTTGGGCAGTTATTTGGTGGTAGTAAATCGAATGATCTTTCAGATGTAACTTTACGTGAACAATTAAAGCAAGAAATATTAAAAGAATTACAGAGTAGTAGTAATATCTCCGTTCAAGATGGAACAGCATCTACTATGTACACCGATACAGGTATAACTATAATGAAATCTTCTGGTTCTAGTACTATTGATTTTAATAATGCAAAAAAATTACAAGATTCTTTTTCTGATCGTGTGTTGGTAAATTTTGATAGCAAGGGTGAAACAGGTGTCATTCAGCCAATTTTCCGTGATCATTTGGGCGAAAAATATATTTTTGTAATAACTCCAATTAAGAAATAATTATGAATATATTAAGAAAAGAATTCTTAATCATCTGGTTGGGATTGGTCGCCTTATTTTGTGGCTTATTTCCATTTGTCGCCAATGCTCAATATGACAACATACAAAATGCTTTTATTGTGTCTCCTATTAAACATGAAATTAGATTATCAGCGGGAGAAAATATAATTAGAAATATTTATATTACAAACAACCTTGGTTATGATGCTGATTTTGTGATAACAGTTGAAGACATTTCTGGTTCTGGAGTTAATAATGAGGTGGTTAAATATTACGGCAAAAGTATGGGGCCTTATTCTATTCGTAATTATGTAATGGTAGAAAATGATCATATTAAAATTTCGGCTGGTGACACGAAAGTTATTCCAATGATGATATCTTTGCCAACTAAAGTTAAACCCGGCGGTCTTTATGGAGGAGTTTTTGTTTCAACTGTTCAAAAAATGAATAATAAAGGAACAAATATTTCTTCACGTATTGGTTCACTTATTTTTTTGAGAGTAAAAGGTGTAATAGAAGAATTAGGAGAAGTAAAACAGTTTAATCTATCTTCTGGTAATAAGATTATTTGGACTCGATCACCAGTCAATTTTCAGGTGGCATTTGAAAATAAGGGAAATATTTATTTAAATCCTTATGGTGTGATTGAGATAAAAAATTGGAATGGCCAAGTCGTGGATAGATTGCCAATAGATCCTTGGTTTGTTTTTCCTAACGCTGTCCGAACTAGACTTCTAGTTTGGAATAACTTACCTTTGTTTGGTTTTTATACCGCAACTTTAGTTTTAAATCATGGCTATTCTGTCCCACATGCTACAACTTTGGATTATAAATTTTTAATAATTCCATTGCCATTGATTGTTGGGTTATTAGCATTGGCAGCCATATGTTTTATAATTTATAAGACTATTCGTAAACTCAAAAAATGGCACATATAAACTGGTTTAAAATTTTAATTATTTTTGTATTTTTTGGTGCGACTGCTTCATTGGCACAAAGTTATGTCGCCAGTAGTTCTAATTATATTTTACATAGTGACAGTATAAATTTCGGCGGCGGTTATTCAACGTCTACTAATTATAAATTGCAAGATACTTTAGGTGAAATTGGTTCGGGAATTTATTCTAGTACAACAATGATTTTTAATGGCGGCTATCAGGCGATGACTGTAGATACTTATTTGGCACTAACTTCACCAAGTAATCCTGTTATGTCTCCAACCATAAACGGAGTAGGTGGTGGAGCTTCCAATGGATCGTCTACTTGGAATGTTAAAACCGACAATCCAGCAGGGTATGAATTATCTGTTAAAGCGGAAACTGCTCCAGCTATGATCTCGAGTGGAAATTCTTTTGCCGATTATACTCCAGGTTTTAGTGTTCCTGATTATTCTTGGAATACTCCTACTAGTGAATCTCGTTTTGGTTTTTCTCCAGAAGGGGATGATATAGTGAGTTCATTTCTTGATAATGGTGTAAGTTGTAATACTGGTGTTTTAGACAATACTAACGCTTGTTGGACAGGCTTTTCAACTACTAATCAACTAATCGCTCAATCTACTGTTGCAAATTCACCAATAGGTGCGTCGACAACTGTAAAATTTAGAGCCGAAGTAGGATCGACCAAGGCACAAGAACAGGGTACCTATAGTGCCAATATAACCGTAACAGCCGTATCATTATAGTCTTATTGTGAAATCATTTTTGTTAAAAAAAATAAATAACAAAATTTTCTGGGCATTATGCTTGTTAGTTTTTCCTGTTGTTGTGTTTGGCCAGTCTGGGACCGTACAGGTAGATATTAGTGTGACTTGTCCAAATGGGAGCTGTACTTTTGCTGTTCTTGGCTGTACCGATTCAACGGCTAATAATTATAATTCACTCGCGACAGTTGATGATGGGACTTGTACTTATTCTCCTGTTGCTGTGGAACCAGTTAGAGGTTGTACTGATCCGGCAGCTACAAATTATAATGTAAATGCGACTGTTGATAATGGTACTTGTCGATATAGTATTCCCAATATTTCAAATTTCACTGTGACTAAAAGTGGTACTGGAGCCCGTTTGACTTGGTCTATCCCATCTTTTTCTCGTTTTGAATCTGTTGTGATTGTAAAATCAGCTGGTCGGATTCCGACTAGTCCTACGGATGGAGAAGTTGTTTATGATAGTACTGGAAGTGCGACTACTGATAATGATATTACTGGGGGTGTGACTTATTATTATTTGGCTTTTATAAAAAGTCAGGATGGAGGATATTCTTCTGGTTCACTTATTAGTTATAAAAGAGTTGAAGAACTAGAAGTGAGGGGCTGTACCGACTCTAAAGCGAAAAATTATAATTCACTCGCGACAGTTGATGATGGGACTTGTACTTATTTGCCCGGTAATGAACCACCTATTACCCCGCCTGGAGGTAAAAGTGATAGTTATTTTGGTGGTGGAGGAACTCAAAGTGGGTTTATTGGTAGTGGACCCGCTTTGCCATTTGAACGATTACCAGTAGTTAGTTTTGCAACAAGTTCAGAACAAAAGATAACTCAAATACCAGAGTTGTTTGTTTTTAAACAATTAGGCGAAAAGACAAAACCATTTTTTGAGGGGAGTTATTTAAAAATTAAAGGGAATAAATCTTTTACTATTTCGGTAGACTATTATAAGTTACCAGAGGTTTTAAAAACTATTGGTGTCACTTTGTACGATTCAAAAAATCCTAATTTAAGTTTTTCATTTTTAATGAAATTAAATGAAGATAAAACTGCTTATGAAGCAACGGTTGGAGCTATGCCAAATGATGGAGAATATTTGGTATCTATTTATCTGATTAACTATCAAGATCAGACTGTTAAGAAATTTAATGGTCAATTAGCTACTGTTGGCAGTTTGGGTATTTTTGGAGTTGGGACAGAAAAATTTGTTAAACAAGTTGCAGGACCGATTGCAATAACTGGCGGTGTGACAGCTGGTATTTTTGATTTACTTTTTGCTTCTAGTAAAATTGCTTCTTTTTCAGATGTCTATTTATCATTATTAAGACAATTAGGAGTTTTAATGGGTTTACTTGGTTTAAAGAAAAAAAATAAGCCTTGGGGAACAGTTTATGATTCTATTACGAAGCGACCAATTGACCCAGCTTATGTAACTGTAATGGCTAATAATGAGGAAATAGCGACTGCGATTACCGATATCGATGGACGTTATGGTTTTTCCTTATTAGATGGAGATTATGCTTTAAAAGCTAATAAGACTCATTATCAGTTTCCTTCTACTCGACTTGGTAGGATAATAAATGATGAAATGTATGACAATCTTTACTATGGAGACATTTTTCATGTTTTAGCTGGAGAAGTGATAAATAAAAATATTCCTCTTGATCCCGTCGGTTTTGATTGGAATGAATTCGTAAAAGGTAAGGGTAATTATTTTAAATTATATACAGCTCGTGAAATATTGCGTTCAAAAATAATTCATTGGGTTTATAATGTTGGTCTTGCAATGTCCATTTTTTATCTTGTTTTTTATCCGAGTATTTTAAATATTTTAATTTCGGTTTTTTATCTAGTCATCAATATGGTTGGGCGGTATTGGAAACAGAAACATAAAGTAGTAACGATCACAAATTCAGTAACCGGAGAACCAGTTTCTTTTGCGATTGTAAGAATATATTATGCTGATTTGGATCAAGAGGTAAAAAAAGTAGTAGCCGATATGGTTGGCCGTTTCTACTTATTGGTTAGACCTGGTATTTATTATTTGACAGTTGATCATAAACAGCCAGATGGTACTTACGCACGTATTTATAAATCTCCAGTAATAGAATTAAAAAAAGGAGTTTGGGAAGGGAATATCATTATTTAAAGGTGAAAATTTTTTAATTATTGGAGTGTAATGTTTGAATACTCTGCAGATCTGCGTCCTGAATCAGTAAATTCACGTGTCTGCGTCCAAGACGTGAATTTACTGATTCAGGACGCAGACACGTGAATCTACTGATTCAACTGCAGGGATAGGATATAAAATCTGTTTTTGTTTTAATAGAAAATTAGCTATCGATAAGCGGTGGTTGGTTTGAACGTATTATTTTTGTATATGAGCAGTACAATCTTTGGGGGTGTTTTTTGTTTGAATAATTGTATAAGCTAGTCGTTAGTACAAGGTGTCCCGTTTACAGTCCCCGTAGGTTGTTGGTTTATTAATAATTTGTTGAAAAATAACGACTAAATCAGTACAATAAAGGGAATATATTAAAGTTTTTAATTTCTAATTATTAAAAAATGGATACAAAAGATAGCTTTATTATTGAGGGTTTGGCCGGAAAAAAGACTTTAACAGGAGAAATCTCGGTTAATGGTGCAAAAAACGCGATTTTGAAAGTTTTGGCGGCTTCGATTTTATTTAAAGATGAAGTCACTGTTACTAATGTTCCAAATATTGAAGATGTCCAGCGAGCATTTGAGGTTTTAACTGAACTAGGAGCAATTATTACTAAAATAAATTCTGATACCTTTAGAATTGATACGACTAAAATAAATCGAACAGATATTTCAGTTGAGATTTCAAAACGAATGAGGGCATCGATTGTTTTTACTGGACCACTTTTGTCTCGTTTTGGTAAAGTATCTTTTCCTTATCCAGGCGGTTGTGTGATTGGTAAGAGACCAATTGACGTTTTTCTTGATGGTTTTAAAAAAATGGGCGCTGAAATAAAATTAGAGAATGAGATTTATTATATAAAGACGATTGGTAAAAAACTCAAAGGCGTAGACAACTTTTTTCGTCTTCAGAGTGCAACAGGGACAGAGACAATGATAATGTCAGCGGTTTTGGCTCAAGGGAGAACTATTCTTAAAAATTGTGCTTTAGAGCCAGAAATAATTAGTTTGGCAAATTTCCTCAATGAATGTGGGGCAAAGATAACTGGGATGGGGACATCAACGATAATTATTGAAGGAGGAAGTCTTTTGAGTGGAAAGAATAAAATTTATCATACTATTTCTGATCGAATTGAAGCGGGTAGTTTTATTATATTAGGTGCGTTGTGTGCCAAAGATATTACTATTAAAAATTGCGTACCGGAGCATCTCGAATCTTTAATTAATGCACTACAATCCTCTGGGGTGAATATTGAGATTGGTAAAAATAAAATTAGAATAACTAATTCAGGTAGTAAGAAAAATACTCCACTAGAAATAAAAACTCATGAGTACCCTGGATTTGCAACTGATTTGCAAGCTCCAATATCTATTTTTTTGACCCAGGCAGAAGGAGAAAGTTTTATTTTTGAAACTATTTATGAAGGACGATTAAATTATTTAGAGACGTTGGCTTTTATGGGGGCAAATGTTAAGGTTCTGGATTCTCATCGAGCGATTATCTACGGTAAAACTTCGCTCAAGGGTCGGGAAATGGAGAGTCCTGACTTGCGGGCTGGCTTAGCTTATATTTTGGCGGCGATTGTTGCGGAGGGACAGTCGATAGTACATAATGCGTATTATATTGATCGAGGATATGAGGATATCGAACGCAGACTGTCTAAATTGGGTGTTGACATAAAAAGGGTTAAGAAAAACTAAAAAATGAAGTAAAATATGGGTTTTTTCATTACAAAATTGGGTATTGATCTCGGTACGGCTAACACGCTGGTTTTTGTACCTGGAAAGGGGATTGTTTTAAATGAGCCATCAGTGGTCGCTGTTTCTGAGTTAGATAATCGAGTGGTGGCAGTGGGAATGGAAGCTAAAGAAATGATTGGCAAAACGCCAGATAATATTGTTGCTTATCGTCCAATGAAAGATGGGGTTATTGCTGATTATCGTGTAACTGAAGCAATGCTTAAATATTATATTAATAAAGCACTTGGTCCATGGAATTTTATTAAACCAGATGTAATGGTTTCTGTACCGGCTGGAGTTACTTCTACTGAGCGACGAGCGGTAATTGAAGCGACCATGAAGGCTGGAGCAAAAAATGCTTATGTCGTAAAAGAACCGATTTTAGCGGCTATTGGTGCTGGTATTCCGATTTATGAACCAAAAGGTTACATGGTGGTGGATATTGGGGGTGGTACGACTGATGTCGCTGTTATTTCTTTGGGAGGTATTGTTGCGTCTACTTCAGTCAAACATGCAGGAAATAAGATAGATCAAGCAATTGCTGATTATATTAAAAAAACATTTAACCTTGGTATTGGAGACCGGACTGCTGAGGAAGTGAAAATAGTGATTGGTTCAGCTGTACCAATTGAAGATGAGCTAACTTATGTTATTAAGGGACGTGACTTCATGACTGGGTTACCACGTTCAGTTGAAGTAAAAACTAATGAGATTGTTAGAGCAATTGATAATGAATTAAGAGAAGTAGTAAAAGCAATTAAGTTGGTTTTTCAAGATACTCCGCCAGAGTTATCTGCCGATATTATCGATCAAGGAATCGTGATGACTGGAGGTTCTTCTCAGTTGCGTAATTTACCCGAGTTAGTTTTTCGCCGAACAGGAGTTAAAGCAATTTTGGCCAATGAAGCTTTGTATTGTGTGGCTAAGGGTACCGGAATAGCCCTTAATCATTTAGAGACTTATAAGAAATCAATTATTACTAAACAGTAAAATTTCACAAGTTTTTATTTGCCGTTCTGGGCTTGGCCCGGAATCTAGTAAAACCACAGCTTGAGGATAAGAACACTGGATTTTGGCTCAGGGGCTGGAATGACAAAAGCGAGATTTGTATTTTAATTTAATATGCAAAAACTAAGCGATATTTTACAATCGAGTTCTCCCCTTAATCATGCTTATTTAATTATTGGTGATCCAAAAGAAATTATTGTTGAACTAAATATTTTTCTAGAACAACGTTTGGGAACTGGTTTTACCTCTATCTCTAATCCAGATTTTCATCTAAAAGAATTTTCAACTTGGGGAGTAGATGAGAGTCGAGAATTAAAAGCTTTCCAGTCTCGTCGGCCAATAACCTGGCCAGTGAAAGTTTCGGTTATTGTGCCCGAAGTATTTACTTTTGAAGCACAGAACTCTTTATTGAAAACATTAGAGGAGCCGTCGTCAGATACTCATTTTTTTATTATCGCCAGACGTTTGGGGGAATATCTTCCGACAGTTATTTCCCGTTGTCAGATAATTAAAATTGGGGCTAGTGTTTTTACCTCAGAAATTTCTTTATTGACAAAAGATTGGTTGTCGGCTGATATTGCCAAACGTTTTGAAATAAACAAAATTATTTTAAAAAAACATGAAGATAATCCATCATATATTTTAAATTGGTTGAATTGTTTGCTGGATGTTTATTGGAGTAATGTTTCTGATTGGGTGGATAAAAATGCTTTATCTGGAGCTCAATCTTTGTTTGAAGCGATTTCTTATGCTAATCAACGAGGAGGTTCTTTACGGGTAATTTTGGAACATTTGGCTGGAGTTGTTCCAGTTGTTAAAATGTGTTAAAATCTTGTTGTTAGAGTTTTTAATTTTTTAATTTATCTTATGGCATACAATTTATCTCCACTTAAAATTAAAATTATTGAAGTTGAAGAATGGCTAACCAAGGAGTTTTCTAGTGTTCGAACGGGGAAAGCCACTCCTGTTTTACTCGATAATGTAATAGTGGACAATTATGGTTCTAAAACACCAATTAAATTCATTGCTTCGATTAGTGTGGAAGATGCTAAAAGTCTCAGAGTGACACCTTGGGATAAGGCTCATATTAAAGCAATAGAAACAGCTATTATCCAATCAAATTTAGGTCTATCTACTGTTCCTGACCAAGTGGGATTGCATATAATTTTTCCTGATTTAACGGAAGATCGTCGCAAGGCACTTCTAAAAATTATTGGTGAAAAACAAGAAGAGGCTAGAATTTCTTTACGTAAGGAACGAGAGAGATTTTGGAATGATATTCAAGATAAAGAACGAGTCGGAGAAATTTCAGAGGATGAAAAATTTCATTTAAAAGATGAATTACAGAAAATGATTGATGTTGGGAATAATGCTTTTGATGAGATTATTGAAAGGAAGAAAAAAGAGATAATGGGATAAATTTTTATGACTGTACTTATTTTTTTTATAATTTTAGCGATTTTGATTTTAGTCCATGAGCTGGGACATTTTTTGGTTGCAAAAAAAGCTGGGATAAAAGTAGAAGAATTTGGTTTTGGGTTCCCCCCACGTCTCTGGGGTTTTCAAAAAGGGGAAACGTTTTACTCTATAAATTGGATACCGTTTGGTGGCTTTGTTAAAATTTTAGGTGAAACAGCGCAGGTAGAAGGTGATGAACCTATTGCTGCGGCAGATAATGGTCGGACAATGGCTGATAAACCTCGTTATACTCAGGCAATGGTTTTAGCCGCCGGGGTATTTTTCAATATTTTACTGGCATGGAGTATTTTATCTTTTGGCTTATGGTTAGGTTTACCCACTTCACGAAATGGAGTTCCAGAAGGTTATCAACTTGAAAAAACTCAATTGATTATTGTAGAAGTGGTTAAAGATTCTCCTGCCAGTCTCGCTGGTTTGAAGGGGGGAGAGATTATTACTTATGTAACTGATGGAGTTAATAAAATTTCTCATCCAACCGTTACAGAATTACAAAAATTTGTAGCCGAACATCCTACTCAAAAAATAGGTGTTGGATATTTGAGTGGTTTGGCGGCTAAATCAACAGAAGGAGAAAAAGAAATTTTAGTTACTCCTAAATTGGGCATATCTGGTGATACGGCGGTAATTGGTGTAAATTTGGATGAGATTGGTATTTTAAAACTGCCATTTTTCCCGGCTATTTGGGAAGGTTTTAAATTGACAGGTTTAGTCACTTGGTCAATTATTGTGGCTTTGTGGATGTTATTGTCTGGAATTTTTCATGGCGAAACGGCTATTTTAGCTTCAGTGACTGGTCCGGTTGGTCTTGTGGGTATTATTGGATCAAGTATGTCTTTAGGTTTCTCATATTTACTAAATTTAGTTGCTGTTATTTCACTAAATTTGGCAGTTATAAACTTTTTGCCATTTCCCGCCTTAGATGGAGGACGAATTTTGTTTTTGGGAATAGAAGCAATTATTCGGAAGCCACTCAGTCCAAAGTTTGTAAATGTAACAAATTCTATCGGTTTCTTTATTCTTTTGGGTCTAATGATGGTACTTACATATCGTGATGTTTGGCGCTTGTTTTAATTATTTACTCCACCAAACAATCATTACCTCGTCAATAGCGGGGTTTTTTGACCACGTTCACTTTATACTGTAAGATTAAGAGGAGCCTGTGAGAAATCTAATGCTTTGAAAAAATGTTCAAATTCCGAGCGAAAATAATAAAGAGTCAGGAAATATGGTGGACCATTTTGACGAGCGATGAATGATTTGTAGCCGAAATTTGGATATTTTTACAGGCAAGCTTTTTCTTTTATTATTAGCGGTTAGATTTTGAATAGGCTCATATGTTGCAATCTAAATTATTCACAAAAACACGCAAAGAGGCCCCAAAAGATGAGGTTTCAAAAAATGCTATTCTATTGATTAAGGCTGGTTTTATAAATAAAGAACTGGCTGGAGTTTATTCTTTTTTGCCTTTGGGTTTGCGAGTAATGAATAAGATCACAGATATTGTCCGTGAAGAAATGAATTCTATTGATGGACAGGAAGTTTCCTTAACGGCCTTACAAAATCCAGAAATTTGGAAGAAAACCGGACGTTATGATATTGATGTTGCTTTTCGTACAAATTTAAAAAATGGTGCAGAGTTAATTTTGGGTTGGTCTCACGAAGAACCGTTGGTAAATATTTTAAGTAATCATGTGAGTTCTTATAAAGATTTACCATTAGTTGTTTATCAATTTCAAACTAAGTTTCGTAATGAAGAACGGGCCAAAAGTGGTATTTTGCGAGGTCGAGAATTTTTAATGAAGGATATGTATTCGTTTCATCTTTCTCAGGAAGATTTTGATACGTATTATGAAAAAGCGACTCAGGCTTATTATAATGTTTTTGAAAAGGTTGGGTTAAAAGATATAACATATAAAACTTTTTCTAGTGGTGGTGAATTTAGTAAATTTAGCCACGAATTTCAGACATTGTCTGAGGCGGGAGAAGATACCATTTATTTATCTAAAGAGAAAAAAATAGCTATAAATAAAGAGGTTTATAATGATGAAACTTTAGCGCTATTGGATATATCTAAGAATGAGTTAGTGGAAGTTAAGGCAATCGAAACTGGGAATATTTTTCCATTGGGGACAAAATATTCAGAACCATTGGGTTTGAAATTTTCTGATGAAAACGATGAAGAGAAAAATGTAATTATGGGCTGTTACGGGATTGGAATCAGTCGACTTATGGGGACAGTGGTAGAGGTTAATTCTGACGAAAAGGGAATTGTCTGGCCAAAAAGTATTGCCCCTTTTTCGATTCATTTAATTCCTTTGGCTTATGAAAAAGATGAAGCTGTAAAAAATCAAACTGATGAATTATATAAAAATTTGAATGATTTAGGAGTTGATGTTTTGTTGGATGATCGTAAGATTTCCGCTGGTGAAAAATTTGCTGATTCAGATTTGATTGGTATTCCGACTAGATTAGTGATTAGTCCTAAAACGATAGAGGAAGGAATAATCGAGATGAAGGATCGCAAGACAGGCGAAATCAAAAAACTTTCAGAGGCAAATTTACTTAAGAGTCTAGGTTAATGTAATTTAAAAATGTTTGAAAGATTCTTCAAAATATTCTCGAGTGACATCGGGATTGATTTAGGTACGTCCAATACCCTTATTTATATAAAAGGGCAGGGGGTTGTGTTGACTGAGCCATCTATGGTGGCTATCAATCAAAAAACAGGGCGAGTAGTAGCTGTTGGTATGGATGCAAAACAAATGGTGGGACGAACACCCGCGCATATTGAGGCAATCAAGCCGTTGACCAATGGGGTTATTTCTAATTTTGAAGTGGCAGAAGAGATGTTAACTTATTTTATTAGACGGGCGGGAGAAGTGGCGGGTAAAAGTTTATTTCGTCCGCGAGTAGTTGTCTCGGTTCCAACTGGAATCACTAATGTTGAACGACGGGCAGTGCGTGATGCAATTAAAAATGCCGGAGCAAGGTTTGTACATATTGTCGAGGTACCAATGGCTGCTGCTTTAGGGATTCGTTTGCCGGTACATGATCCAGTGGGGAGTATGATTATTGATATTGGTGGTGGTTCGACTGATATTGCCGTCGTGTCTTTGGGTGGAATTGTAAAATCTAAAAATTTATATATTTCCGGGGACAAGCTCAATCAAGATATTATGTCTTATGTTCGAGATGAATTTAAAATCTTATTGGGTGAAAAAACGGCTGAGGAAGTGAAAATAGCGATTGGCTCTGTTTACAAAGAAGGGGAACCGAAAGAAGCAACTATTCGTGGACGAGATTTGGTAACTGGCTTACCTCGCGAAGTAGTAATAACAGATGCTGATATTAGAGAGGCAATAACTCACTCGATTGCCACTTTAATCGATGCAATAAAAGAAGTATTGGAATCAACACCGCCCGAAGTTGTGTCTGATATTATGCGTCGGGGAATTGTTTTAGTGGGTGGAGGCTCATTGATTCATGGACTACGTGATTTACTAGAAAAAGAAATTCAAATGCCAATTCATTTGGATGATGAACCAAGCACGGCTGTCATAAGAGGGACTGGTGTTATTTTAGAAAATATTGCCAATTTTCAAGAAATTTTAATTGATAATGAAGATGAGTTACCTCCAAGATAGAGACTATAATTTTTCGCAAACTAGACGTGTTGGATGGAAAAAGCCAGTCATTATTGTTGTATTTGTTGTAGGATTATATCTTTGGGGATCGGCAATGTTTGTGGAAACCTCAGCTTTTATTGTCTATCCCTTTTTACGTATTTCTGGGAAAATAGATCAAAATTTTTCTGATTCTCTTAAAAGTAAAAAAAGTCTTTTGGCAGAAAATAGAAAGCTAAAATTGGATAATGAAAAAATGCGAGTAGAGATGCTTAGATTTAATAATTTACAAACAGAAAATAATTTACTACGTGGTTTAAAAGAGGATACAACAATCACTCCAAGTTCGATATTAGGTCGTATTATTGTTAAACCAAATCATTTACCATATGATGAAATAATTATTGATGTAGGTCAAACAGCTGTTCCTGGATTAAAATCTGGACAATTGGTTTTTGCTGATAAAGAAGTGGTTTTAGGACAAATAGAGTTAGTGGCGAATAGTTATTCAAAAATAAAATTATTCTCAAATGGGGGAGTAAAAATTCCAGTCGTGGTTGGAAGTTCGGCTATCCCTAGTATTGCTGAGGGTCTAGGAGCGGGGAATTTCTCATTAACGTTACCCCGCGGAGTAAACATAAAAGTTGGCGACCAAGTTAAAACATCTATTATTGGCAGTTATATTTTGGGTTATGTGGCAAATGTTTTTAAGGATCCTAACGATCCATTTCAAAAAATAATCTTCCGTAGTCCTTACAATATTTTTGAAATGGAATGGGTTCGGTTGATGAATATTTAATAATAAGAATCTGTATACTATGGGTTTTAGATTTTTTTTTACTTTAACAATGTTTTGTCTTTTGCCGCTAATACCTTGGTGGGTACTTGTTCCTATTGTTGGATTGGTCATGGTTTTGATACCTAATTATTGGGAATCATTGGCTATATTTTTTTTATACGATCTAGCTTTTGGTATGCCATCTGGGTGGTTGGGAACGCAGTTTACTTTTACGATAGTTTTTTCGGTCGCATATCTTTTGGTTGAAGGAGTTAGGGATAGTTTTATATTTTCTCGTAATTAATTTTATATTCTTATATGCGCCGAAAAATAAAAAATTATCATATTGATCCAGATGAAATTTTCTTAGATGACAGTAATTTGCCGTCTCTAGATACAAATCAATTTGAAGGAAGAATAGAAAAGCCTATTTCTAAAACTTCGATATTAATTTCTTCATTAGTGTTTTTATTGATAGGTATTTTTTTTCTTGTTCGGATTGGTTATTTGCAGGGAATAGAGGGGGGAAGTTATGCTGAAAGGAGTAAGAATAATAGTTTACGCCACACGGTTATAATGCCTTCTCGAGGTATTATCTATGACCGAAATATGGTGGAATTGGCTTGGAATAAACCAGATAGAACTTATATTACGCAACCCGGGTTCTCTCATTTATTAGGTTATTTGGGTTATCCCAACGATGAAGAATTTTTATCAACAACTACTTTTGCCGAAAAAGAACAAATTGGTCGAGCAGGGGCAGAAAAAGTATTTAATAATCAACTGACAGGGAAAAAAGGTATTAGAGTAGAAGAAGTAAATGTAAAAGGCGATGTAATTTCTGATTATAGTTTGGAACAACCAGAAAGTGGTAAGGCTGTTAATCTTTCCATTGACTCACGATTGCAGACAAAAATGTTTGATATTATAAAAAATGTTGTCTCTGATCGTGGATTTATTGGTGGGGCAGGAATTATTATTGATATTCATACGGGCGAAATTTTATCTATGGTTAGTTATCCAGAATACGATTCAAATATAATGACCAGTCGATCAGATAGTAGTGCTATCAAAAATTTCTTAACTAATCCCAATAATCTTTTTTTGAATCGAGCAATGGGTGGTTTGTATACGCCGGGATCGGTTTTTAAGCCGATTATGGCTCTAGGGGCTTTAAATGAAAAAATAATAAATCCTAACAAAAAGATTTTAAGTACGGGAGCCTTGGTCATCCCTAACCCATATAATCCCAAGGAAAAAACTGTGTTTAAAGATTGGAAAGCTGGTGGCCATGGTTTGGTAGATATGCGATGGGCGATAGCTGTTTCTTCTAATGAATATTTTTACCAAATAGGTGGAGGTTATAAAGATCAAAAAGGTTTAGGAATTGCTAATATTGAAAAATATTCCAGAATGTTTGGTTTGGGTCAGGTAACAGGGATTGAATTAGAAAATGAGTCTAGAGGAACTATCCCAAATCCAGTTTGGAAGGCAGAAAATTTTAATGGTGAAGCGTGGAGAGTTGGCGATACTTATCATACTTCAATAGGTCAATATGGTGTTTTAGTTACACCACTGCAAATGGCGCGAGTTACGGCGGCGATTGCTAACTACGGAACATTGGTAAAGCCGACAATTTTAAAACAGGCAACAAGTACTGCTCTTATTGGGGTCAAACTTCCTATCGCAAAAGAATATTTTGATGTTGTTTATGATGGCATGCAATTGTCGGTCAAAGAAGGAACAGCTAAGGGTTTAGACACTTCTACTGTGACAATAGGAGCAAAAACTGGTACAGCCGAGCTTGGCGTGTCAAAAGATCGGGTAAATTCGTGGGTAATGGGTTTTTGGCCATTTGATAATCCACGTTATGCTTTTGCTGTTGTTATGGAAAAGGGAGCTAGAACAAATACAATTGGAGGAGTATTTGTTATGCGTTCATTATTTGATTGGATGGCTGGAAATCTTAGGGAATATCTAAAATAAGTTGACAGTTAAGAATAATTTAGGAAAACAAATTTGTTAATAGAAAAAAAGAGGAAGTATTGCCTGTCCACAATCTAACTTTGACCAAAAGGGGAAAATACTATATAATCTCCCCATATGGATATACAAAAAGAATACCTAAGCCAGGACAGACTAGAAAAACTTAAGGTAGAACTAATAAAACTTAAAACCGTTGACCGTAAAGAAGTGGCCGAGCGCTTAGATTATGCTAAGTCATTGGGTGATTTGTCTGAAAATGCTGAGTATCACGAGGCTCGCGAACAGCAGGCAGATATTGAAGATCGAATTAAAACCCTGTCTGATATGCTTAAAAATGTAGAAATTATTACTGCTAAACACGGGCAAAATGTAGAGATCGGCTCGACGATTATTGTTAAAAAAGATGGCGGTACCGAAGCTACTTTTATGATAGTTGGTTCTGAAGAGGCTGATATGTTGTCTGGTAAAATCTCTTTTCAATCACCAATCGGTAGCGCTTTGTTGGGAAAGAATAAGGGAGAAAAAGTGATGGTCACAACTCCTAAGGGTGATGTGACTTATGTGATTGTTGATATTAAATAAAATTTAAAATTCATGGCCTCTCTAGAGGAAATTAGACAAGAACGATTACATAAGCTGGAAATTCTTAAGGAACGGGGTGTTAATTCTTACCCAGCTAAAACCCTAAGGGATTATTCTCTCAGTGAGATAATTTCTAAATTCTCCGAATTAGAAGCAAATCAAACCGTTGTACATTTGGCGGGACGAATAATGTCTATTCGAGGTCAGGGGGCAATTATTTTCATTACCATTTTTGATGGAACAGAATCGTTTCAGGTATTTTTTAAACGCGATGAAATGGATGAATCTGCCTTTAAACTATTTGGCGAAACGGCTGATGTTGGCGATTTTATTGGAGTAGGAGGTACTTTATTTACTTCTTCTCGTGGCGGTAAAACTCTTAAGGTTGTGGATTGGACAATGTTAGCTAAGAGCTTAAGGCCTTTGCCAGAAAAATGGCATGGTTTGCAGGACGAGGAAGAGCGACTACGTCGTAGATATTTAGATATTTTGACTAATGAAGAAGTGAGGATGATGGTAGAAAAGCGTTCTAAATTTTGGCAAACAATACGAGAATTTTTATTGACACGTAATTTTCTAGAGGTAGATACACCTATTTTAGAGAATACGGCTGGTGGAGCAGAAGCCAAACCATTTACAACTCATCACAATGCTCTAGATTTGGATGTTTATTTGCGAATTTCACCAGAGTTGTGGCTTAAACGCTTGATGGTAGCGGGATTACCTAAAGTTTTTGAAATTGGTAGAGTTTTTCGTAACGAAGGAATGGATACTGAACATGCTCAGGATTATGTACATATGGAATTTTATTGGGCTTATGCTGATTATGAAATGGGTATGAATTTAATAGAAGAGTTATATAAAGAAATTGCCGAAAAAGTTTTTGGAACTACCCAATTCAATATTAAAGGTTTTAAGATAGATTTAAATAAAGATTGGGAACGTTATGACTATGCTGCTACCATTAAAGATAAAACCGGAGTAGATATTAGTACTACTACTTTAAAAGAGATAGAAGTAAAACTCGGTGAATTAGGAGTAGATTATGATCATAAGGGTTTTAATTTAAATCGTGCTATTGATAATCTTTGGAAGTATTGCCGTAAACAAATTGCTGGTCCAGGGTTTTTGGTTAATGTACCAGTAATGATGGAACCCCTAGCCAAGAGACAATCTAATAATCCAGATTTTGTAGAACGTTTTCAGGTGATTTTGGCGGGCTCAGAATTAGGTAAAGGTTTTAGTGAATTAAATGATCCAATTGATCAGGCTGGAAGATTTTCTGATCAAACAAAGTTACGAGAGGCTGGTGATGAAGAAGCTCAAATGTTTGATCAAGATTTCGTAGAAGCATTGGAGTATGGTATGCCACCAACTTGTGGTTTTGGAGTAAGCGAAAGATTATTTAGCTTTTTTATGGATAAACCTATTCGTGAAGCGCAAATTTTTCCATTGATGAAACCAAAAGAATAGTATAAGTAAGTAATATTAAACTAGTAGAAAAACCGCTTCGGCGATTTTTCTGTTTAAAAGTTTTAATTTTTAAAAAGAAAGTTTGATTAGTGTTACACGCTAAAAAACCCTTATAAAATAAGGGTTTTTCAGCGTGTAACTGTGGATAAGTATAGTTGTTGTGTGGGATCAAGTGGTTTATAATACATATGTAGTGGTAATAAGTGGTTAAATCAATTTTTTGCTAAAAATTGATTACCTGAACTAATTCCTACTGGAATTTGTTATAGGGGAAATAAAAAATATGTTAATTGGCGAGTATCGACACATAATTGATGTGAAAAAAAGAATTGCCGTTCCGGCCGCTTTTCGGAAGGAGCTTGGCAAGAAGGTTGTCATTACTCGCGGATTAGACAATTGTTTATTTGTATACCCAATTGCTTCTTGGCATAAATTTACTGAGAAGCTCGATATTCTATCTCATGGTCAAGCTGATGCACGTAGTTTCAATCGTTTTATTTTTGCTGGAGCCGTAGAGTCTGAGATTGATGGAATGGGTCGTGTCTTAATTCCAGATTTCTTGAAAGATTTTGCAAATCTAAAAAATAAAGTGGTGGTGGCGGGAATCAATGACCGAGTAGAAATTTGGGATGAAAAACGTTGGAAGGAATACACTGAGCGGATCGAAAAACAGGCCGATGCTTTAGCAGAAAAGTTGGGTGAAATAGGTGTATTTTAGGCAAAGTCTAAAATACAGTGGTAAATTATGAATAAAATGCAAACAATACAAAATTATTATTTGTCACTTGTAATTTGTCACTTGTAATTGTTTATGCATATTCCGGTTCTTTTAAAAGAAGTTATAGATAATCTAAATCCACAATCAGGGGAGATTTTTGTTGATGGTACAGTAAATCGTGGTGGTCATGCAAAAGAATTGGCCAACTATTTAGGTAAGAAGGGGATTTTGATAGGTATTGATCAAGATTCTCAGGCTCTAGCTGAAGCGAAAGACAACCTGAAAGACGTACCAGCAAAAATAATATTGATTAATGGAAATTTTCGTAATATTTCTGAGCTAGTAAAAAATGCGGGGGTGGAAAAAATAGATGCTGTATTGTTGGATATTGGTTTTTCATCAAATCAAATGGAAAATTCTGGTAGGGGTTTTTCTTTTAAGACAGACGAGCCTTTAAATATGAGTTTTAGTTTAGAACAGAAGGATGGAATTTTTACTGCCAAGGATATGATCAATGATTGGGACGAAAATAATTTAGCGGATGTAGTTTATGCTTATGGAGAAGAAACATTTTCTCGTAAAATTGCTAAGGCAATAGTCGAAGCTAGACAAGAGGGGGAAATCAAGACAACTGGTCAACTCGTTGAAATCATAAAGAAAGCCGTTCCCGCTTGGTATACCAAGAGAAGAATCCATTTTGCCACCAAGACTTTCCAGGCACTCCGTATGACTGTCAACGATGAATTAGGAGCTCTCAAAGACGGTTTAACAGGAGCTTGGGAACTTCTAAAGCCCAACGGACGCCTAGGGGTTATAAGTTTTCATAGTCTAGAGGCGAGGATTATTAAGGAGTTCATGAAGGATAAAAAAGTGAGTGGAGAAGGGGAGATGGTTGTTAAAAAAGCGGTAAAACCAGGTCGAGAAGAAGTCTTAGCTAATCCTCGTTCACGCAGTGCTCAATTGCGGGTAATACGGAAGAAAGTAGTAAATAGTAAATAAAAAGTAGGAAGATTAAAAAAATAACTTTATTAAACATATGAATTCAATGACTATTAAAATGACAACATTAGGAAATCTAGAAAAGAGATTATTCTATGGGTTTCTTGCTGTGGTTATTTTATTTTTTGGTGCGTATTTTTATTTATTTTTTCAGTCTCTATATAATATCGTTGCCTATAATCAAGCTCAGGAGAATATTGGAAAATTTGGGACAGAGGTAGCTTCACTTGAAGCAGAATATTTAGGTTTATCCGGTCGAGAAATTACTCCAGATTACGCCCAGTCTTTGGGTTTTAGTGATGTTTCCTCAGTGCAAGGTTATGCTTTTTCTGCTAATAAAACAGTAACTTTGTCACTTTTAAGTAATGAGTTCTAAATCATCAACACGCATTAGATTTCTGGCTGTTTTATTTGTTCTTTTTTCTGGGTTATTGATAACCAGATTGTTTTTTTTGCAGGTAGTAAAAAATCAATATTATAAAGATATGGCCGATAATCAGTATATGGTTCTTTCGGCAAATATTTTTAATCGGGGAGATATTTTTTTTAGTGCCAAAGATGGAAATTTAGTTTCAGCCGCAACAATTAAACAGGGTTTTACAGTAGTCGTTAATCCGAAATTGGTTAAAAGTGCTACTACCACTGCCGAAAAATTGGCCGGAGTTTTTTCACGTTTTGGTCAAGATTTTGATCAGGAGCAGTTTCTTCTTCAAGTAACTAAAAAAAATGATTCCCGGGAAGAAGTCGTAAAAAAAATTAGTAAACCTATCGCCGAGGAAATCAGATCTTTAGCGTTAAAAGATACAATTTTGGAAAAAACTCGTTGGCGGTATTATCCAGCCAGTTCTACTGCTTCGCACGTAATTGGTTTTATGGGTTATAAAGGAGATGATTATACCGGTAGATATGGTCTAGAAAAATCTTATAATGATATTTTAACTCGAGCAGAGAAACAGACTTTTGTGAATTTTTTTGCGGAAATTTATCGTGGTTTAGGTAAAAATATTGCTTCCACGACGAGCGGTCGGGCTGAGGGAAATATTGTTTTAACAATCGAACCAACAGTTCAAAATTATTTAGAAACAATCTTAGATAAGGCTAAGGATAAATATAATGCTGAATCAATAGGAGGAATTGTGATTGATCCTTCGACTGGAGAAATAAGGGCAATGGCTTCTTTGCCAAATTTTAATCCTGGGGAGAAACAAATCAATCTAGAGATAATGTCGAATTCGATGGTGGAAAATATCTATGAAATGGGTTCGATTGTTAAAGCTTTAACTATGGCCGCTGCCCTTGATTCTGGTGCGGTGACCGCTAAAACTACTTACAATGACAAAGGAAGTCTGACGATGAATAAAAAAACCATTTATAATTATGACGGTAAAGCCAGAGGAGTAGTTTCAATGCAAGAAGTATTAAATCAATCTTTAAATACTGGGGTTACTTTTGCCATGCAACAAATGGGTAAAGATAATTTTAAGCGTTACTTTTTAAATTATGGTTTGGGAGAAAAAACGGGGATAGATTTACCCGATGAAGCAACTGGTTTGGTTAGTACTTTAAATAATAATCAGGATATTGAATTTGCTACTGCCTCATTTGGACAAGGCATTTCTGTTTCTCCAATCGAGATTACGCGGGCCCTTTGTGCTTTGGGTAATGGCGGGATGTTGATTCGCCCACATGTAGTAAAAGAAATTCGTTATCAAACTGGTTTAAAAACAGAAATAAAACCTGAGATACAGCGTCAGGTGTTAAAAAAATCTACCAGCGAAGAAATCTCTCGAATGTTGGTGGAAGTTGTCGATACTAAGCTTGCTAATGGAAAAGCCAAACTGCCATATATGAGTGTGGCTGCTAAAACAGGTACAGCTCAAATGGTGGACCCAAATACACGAAAATATTATGAAGATCGATATCTACACTCTTTCTTTGGATATTTTCCTGCTTATAATCCTCGTTTCTTGGTGTTTCTATATGTCAAGAATCCTAAAGGGGTACAATATGCTTCCGAGACACTAACTTTGCCATTTATGGATATGACGAAATATTTAATTAATTATTATAATATCCCACCAGACCGCTAAAAATAATGAAAAATGTCAAATGAAAAATGAAAAATAAGAAAATTCAATAACATTGTAGAATATGTCAGATTCCAGTAATATGAATGTCAGTCCTGATTTTTGCACCACAAAAATCATGTCGCAAAGTTTTGAGGGACAAAGTCACGAGAAATTTGAGACCAGAAGGCGGGAATCCAGGGTAAACCCACTAAGCTTTAAATATTATGTTTAAAAATATACTTAAAAAAATCGTTATATTAATCCTAAATTGGGAGGCGCGTTTGATTATTAAAAAATATAAGCCAAAGATTGTTGGCGTGACTGGTAATGTGGGTAAAACATCTACCAAGGAGGCGGTGGCGGCTGTTTTGGCTGTTCAGTATAAAATTCGTAAAAGTGAGAAAAGTTATAATAGTGAGTTTGGAGTACCCCTGACTGTTATTGGGTGCAAGACTGCTTGGAATAGTTTTTTGGGGTGGATTCTGAATATTTATCGCGGATTAATTTTAATTTTATTTAAAGAAGAATATCCACAATGGTTAGTTTTGGAAATTGGAGCTGATCGTCCGGGTGATATTAAATCAATTGTTAAGTGGATAAAATTTGACGTAGCGATTGTTTCCCGTTTACCAGATGTTCCTGTTCATATTGAATTTTTCAAATCAAAAGAAGAGGTGATTGATGAAAAAATGTCTTTACCTTTATCTATCCGTCCTGATGGTTTGGTTGTTTTAAATGCGGACGATCAAAATATAATGTCTAGACGAGATAAGATAAAAGCGAAAGTTGTTTTATATGGTTTTAGTGAGAATGCCTTAGTGCGAGCAACCAATGATCATATAATGTATGAAGAACGTAATGAAATTTCTGTCCCTGTCGGCTTAGCTTTTAAGGTTGATAGTCAGGGAAATAATGTGCCAGTACGTGTACCCGGGGCAGTCGGTTCGCATTTGGTTTATCCAATTTTGGCAGCGATTGTGACAGGAGAAGAGTTGGGAATAAACTTAGTAAAATCGATTGAAGCTTTGTCTGCGCATTCTACGCCACCTGGTCGCTTGCATATTGTTCCAGGTATAAATAGCTCTACTATTTTAGATGATACATATAATTCTTCGCCGATTGCCGTAGAAGCTGCGTTAAAAACTCTCGGACAAATTGAAACTCGCGGATATAAGATTGCCGTTTTGGGAGATATGATGGAATTGGGCAGTCATACAGCAGAAGAACATAAACATATTGGTGAATTAGCTTTACAGGTGGTAGATATTTTAGTGACTGTGGGTGTGCGTTCAAAATTTACATATGAAACCGCTTTGGTTAATGGTTTAGGTCAAAATAAACTTTTTCATTTTGATTCTGCTAAAGATGCTGGAGAATATTTAAAAACAATTGTTTCAATCGGAGACATAGTCCTTGTTAAGGGTTCACAGTCAATGCGCATGGAACGTGTCGTTGTTGAAATAATGGCTGAACCGGAAAATAAAACAAAACTTTTAGTACGACAAGAAGATGAGTGGAGAAGATGCTAGTAAGCGTCGCCCGAACAAATTTTTACTAAAAATTTGTTTTAAGGGGAAAAGGTGAGAGAAAAAATAAATGGGGTCAGCCATCATTTTTTTATAAAATATGTGTTGTAATTTAACTCCTTTTCTTGAACTAATTTTTTGATTGTAGTATTCAAAGAGAAAGTGGCAATGGGTCAATATCGAGCGCTACGCGTCTATTTTATGGGAATCTTTCATTACATGAACGGTACAGCTTTCCCATTTATTCAGATGAGTACATTTTCATAAATAAGGGAGAAGCTTTTCTGATTTTTGCCCCACAAAAATCAGATCGCAAAGTTTCAAACGACAACGTCGTGAAGAAGTTTGGGGCCATATTTCCGGACGCAAGACGCGCAGGCGTCTCGCTTAGGGTTATAAACAAAAATGGTCTGCTTTCCAGTAGACTCAGTTTTGTAATTGTGAAGTAATTATATTATTTACGCGAATTTTTTTCCAAAATAAAGTAAGGTAATTACTTCGCACGCTCCGCGTGCGTGGTGATGTGAAATGTAATCGTACGTTCCAATACGAATTCCGTCACGGCACCACCATTCTTTTTTGTTTTTCTTTTTTGTTTTTTTCGGTATGGTGGTGTTGTGACGGAATTCTCAATGCTAATTCGGTGGACTCGGTTTTGCCAAAACTATTTTCTGGGGATTTTGATTTGGCAAAACCGAGACTGCATTTCCCGTTTACAGAAAGGGATCTGGGGAATGAATGCGTCATAAACTGGCTAATTGCAAGGAAATATGGTCTAAGTGATTATAAAAAAATGAGCGATCCTTTTTCAGAATCGCCCATGATGATGCACTGTGACAGAGGCTTTATGCGAAGCATTCGACTTCATACCCTGCAGGAACTTCGAGCGAATCAGGATTTACTCCATCCCACTTGATCAGACCGTTAACCACCATACTGGTAATTCTCGGCTGATGGACGTGTTCCTGCTGATGGACGCGAGTGCCGATCGTATCTGGAGTATCATCTCCGTTGATTCTCACCTTGCACTGGAAGAAAACGGGTCCGTGGTCGTACTCTCCGGTGACGAAGTGCATGGAAACTGCGGAATGAGTAATCTCGCCTCGTTCGTACGCAACCATGATTGCTTCGTGAACGTGATGGCCGTAGAGTCCTGGTCCGCCGAAGTCCGGCAAAGGCCCCGGATGAATATTGAAGACGGTGCGCGAGTCGAAACGTGTTGCCGAATCGAGTCCGGTCACGAGTTTCAGCCATCCGGAGAGGACAAAGAAATCTGCTCCAGATTCTGACGCGAACCGCTGGTAAGCTTCGCCGGTCCACGGCTTTGCAAAATGCAGAAACGGGATGTTGAGCTCATCGGCTTTCGCCCGGACTCCGCCGTTTGCGTGATTTGAAACAACTGCGATGATGTCTGCATCAAGCGGTCCTCCTCGGGAAGCAAGAACGAGCTTTTCGAAGCCCGATCCTCCTCCTTCGGCTGATCCTGATGCGAAAACAAGAATCTTTGGTCTGCTCATTTGCTTTACCTCCTATAATTGTTTATTGGTCTAAAATTAGTATTGATTAAAGAGCCGTTTTTTGCAACTTTTTAGAGGCGGAAAAGAATGTGGACAGACACCATTCTTTTATAAAATATGTGTTGTAATTTAACTCCTTTTCTAGACTAATATTTTGATTATAGCATTGGGTTGTACAGTTAACCTTATGGGGTGACAAAGGTTAACTAAACATGGGTCAATATCGAGCGCTACGGGCTTATTTTTTGGGAATCTTCCATTACATGGACGGTACAGGCTTCATATCTCACTTCGCCCTGCCGGGCTCGTTGCGATATATTCAGCCTTTTCGATTCCCGGACACGAGCAAAGCAGTTTGCTCGTTTAGGGTCATAAATAAAAATGGCCGGCTTCTCAACCGGACTCATTTTTATTTGTGACCCTACCGGGAATCGAACCCGGATTACTGCCTTGAGAAGGCAACGTCCTAACCGTTAGACGATAGGGCCAGTTTTTTGATTATATCATTTTTCTTACAACGATTTGTTTTTAATTCTTTTTCT
>Ga0247841_10000732_pt1 | contig 82418 bp, 77 predicted proteins | sample LaCruzMarch2015__2_FD_192410 | JGI IMG/M metagenome (GOLD analysis project Ga0247841, IMG submission 192410) | Freshwater microbial communities from meromictic Lake La Cruz, Castile-La Mancha, Spain - LaCruzMarch2015_18m | ecosystem: Environmental > Aquatic > Freshwater > Lake | place: Spain... | reverse complement strand
TAGTTGATGTAGATCTTGTCTTTGTAGACACCTTTTTTCTTCCTGATATACATGCCACGTCATGTTGCATACCACTACCTATTTGTCAAGATATATTTTGCCACTCTATGGCACTACATTCGTCGTTGAGAAACCCTCATCTTGATATCACCAGACTTTTTGTTGCCATACCCCCCAAAAACAGGCTTGGCATACTTACTGCACGTCGAAGTTGGGCTAACCATTAGCAGCCATCCGTAACTTGTTCTTCAAAATCACGATTGCGTGAGATTTGCGTAAGTTTTCCATGCAAACCGCCCAAAAAAAAGGGGGACCCTAAGCCTCTTTACTCATCGCAGGAAATTTTACCCCTGGAATCTCGACTTTGACGCCGCGATTTATTGGCAATGCCTGAATTATCGTCCGTGCCGCCACACCGGGGCATGGAGGTTGGTATCGGACATAATGAGACTCTCAATCTCTACCCCGCGACTTCGCCTCTCCCTTTCTCTGAATTGCTTCGCGTAACTGCCAGACACCACCCTCGTTGAATTGCTCTCTGAAAACATAATTCTCACAGACGAAATTCCAGAGGTCCGGGAAATCTCTCATCGGCATTTCGTAGTACGAGTTGTGGGTGATCCCGGCGAATTGATCTACTATGATGCGAGGCCTGTTAAGGTGCAATTCCTTCAGCAGTATTTCCATCGTTCCTGGTACGATGCGGTTCTCCCTAACCCAGCAGATAAAACCGGATTGGAAGTGGTAGTACGGATATCGGGACGCTGGAGTTCGATTAGCCAATGTGTACAGGTGTGGAGAAAATCCCCATACGAAGATTTTTTCATTTTCCTGAGAATGGCTCGTGATCCATTCGATCAGCTCTGTGGGCTGGGTTCTGCTGACGTCACGAACGATCTTGGCCATTTGACAGGTCAAAGCTAAAGCTGGAATTACCACAAGCAAAACCAAGAAAGTCAACAGCGCCGGAAGGGAGATCTTTCTGAGCCAACCCTGGGGAGCAGATTGAATAGTGGTCAAAAACTCAAACAAAGTCTTGAAGGTCAGACCGGATAACAGACACCATGGAGGAAGCAATTGAATGGTATAATGATAATAATTTCTCCCAGCAACTATGGTGGCCAAGAACGAAGTAACCGACCAAATGACAAGATAAGGCCTTACATTGACACGAAAGTTCTCCTCGTTCTCACGAGACCCTGCACTATTTAGAAACATTATCATCAGGCCCGTTAAGACCCAGACTCCCAGATTCATGGGAGTGGAGACCTGAAGGAACCACATAGGAACCATCAGAATTGTCTTAAGAAGAGGTCTTGCAGGGATAAAATACTCATTATTATAGGTCCAAAAGTAAAAAACGAAGTCTTCCCAGGCACCTTTTGCATAAAAGTACGCAAAAAACAGGACACAGACTGTCAGGAAGCCCAGGAGAAGGAGGAGTGCACAGTCGACGGAAGATCTGAATTTGTTCACTCCACGAAGTTTTTTCTTGGTTGCTTCCTGATAAACCAGAAACGAAAGCGGTGCCAAAAAATCCATAATGGCCGGTTGCTTGCTAAAAAATGCCAGACCATAGGACAGGCCGCTCAAGAAACTCAATATCCGGGAATGGCCAAATAGCCGGCCCCGAAGGAACAAATATGATCCCAGGCAGGTGAACACGGCCAGACACCATTCTGGTTCAAAAGCGTAACCGATTCTGTCCAGACCCACAGAAGAAGTCAGTGACCTCCGGCAAAGCCGGAGGCTTGAAATTGTGAACCGCTCAAAGCGGTCTAAATATGGGGCCCACCTGAAGGTGGCGCCTATTCAAACACATTGAGTTGATCGAGTCTTCGGTCTTCTTGTTCCTGCTTCTTGATGTATTCTCGAATGTCATTTTCGTCTCTGCCAACCGTTGAAACGAAATACCCTCTGGCCCAAAAGTGCTGTCCCGTAAAATTCCGCTTTCGTCCGCTAAAGGTTCTTGCAATCTGGATGGCACTCTTGCCCTTGATAAAACCGACCACCTGTGCAACTGAATATTTCGGAGGAATCGAGACCAGCATGTGAATGTGGTCCAGCATGAGGTGACCCTCCAATATCCTGCTCTCTTTTTGCACAGCCAGTTCCCTGAGAATGGTTCCCAAATGTCTTCTAAGTTCTCCGTACAGCACCTTTCTACGGTATTTCGGAATCCACACGACGTGGTACTTGCATTCCCAGACCGTGTGACTTAAATGTTGAAACTCGTCCATCGGATGCCTCCCTTTTTGAACTTTGAGCGGTTCAGAAAGGGGAGGCTCTGATATACTCCCGGAAATGTCAAACTTTTGGAGTCCCCCGGCAGAGCCGGGGGTTTACTCATTATTATTATTGTGAACAACAGGGCCGCAAAAAGCGCTCCTTTGTCCCCCACCGTCAAACGACCAATCAGGAAAATGAACACGATGATTATCCCGGACAGTCCAACGAGAACAATCCTCAGGGCGTTCATATTATTGGGTCCGGTAAAGAGAAACGTTAGAGCGCATACATACCACGGGAGAGGTGCGCGATGATCAACCGCATCACGATAGGGTAGTCCTCCTTCCAAAATTTTATTGGCGATTATCGCGTGGGTGCCGTCATCCACGCTCCAAATGGGTGCTACAAGACTGGGTAGTCTCAACACGCACATCAACAGCAAGATTGCGCACAATCCTAGTAAGGCGAGTCTACTTCGGGTTGGTGTCATTTCCGATGCCCACCTCCTGTAAAACTATATTTTTTGCTTTGACGTATAAGATAGCCATGTCCATAAAATTTTCACTATTGAGCTTACATGGCTGATTCTACCCGTCGTCCTTTAACGAGTCTTGAAAAGGCTCATAAGATAGTCGTCTGATCTTTGCCTGAATCTTGCCTTATGTTCCTCTGAGAATTGTGCATTAACGAACTTGCAGATTTTCTCTGGGCTTCTGTAGTTCTGCTTCGGACCCGTTCAAGTCTATAAAGGGGCCGTAGCGATAATCCCAGTAGTTTTCCTTCAGGACCCACTTGAGCAATTCAGGGTCGTTGCGTACTTTGTCTTGATGGTAGGTATATCCTTCCAGCCAGGCTTCACGAACCCTTTGTTTGAGGACTGCATAGGGATCTGCGGAAAACCTACTGGCGATCCTCCGTAATAGACGTTTGATTATTGGCAGTGGTCCTTGTTGTTTCCAGTCTAACTTAATGCCATGTTTTTTTCTGATTGTGGTATAAGAATCATTAAATCCCGCAATAAACATTCTTTCTACAAAATAATCGACAGTGAGGCGCTGTTTGGGTATGAGATGGTAAACGAGGGCTGCGGGTTGGTACATCACCTTCAATCCTTTGGCCGCAACTTTCCATGCGAGTCCTGTATCTCCGTCTCCCTGATACTGCTGAAAAGGTTTAGGAACATAGTCTGGATTGAACCCGCCCAAATCGAACAATGTTTCCCGTCGGATCGAGAAATTCAATCCCCAAATATAGAGAGGATCAATTTCTGTGAGTTGCTCGCCAAAGTCCATAAGGCTGAGATAAAAGCACTGACTCAATGATCCGTCTCTATACCAAAAGGCCTCCAACCAGTCAGGAGGAGTTGACTCAAATTTCGCAAGGTTCTTGCCACCAACCAGATGAACTTTCGGATCCTCAAATGTGTCGCTGATGGCATTCAACCATCCGGGATCAGTCTCAATATCATCATCGACAAAAATCAGAATGTCGGCGTTTGATTCAAGTGCCCCTTTGTGTCGACCCGAAAGCAATCCGGGAATAGGTTCGGAGTACTGATGTATCGAAAGGGGGTCGACTTAATTATGGCTTCTGCTACTGCCCTCGTATCGTCAGTCGAACCATTGTCCACGATAATGATTTCGTGATCTCGTGGTGAAGGGTTTAATGCTAACAAAGACGCAACAGTAATCTTCAGAGACGCACTTCTGTTGAAAGTCGGAATTATGATTGAGATCTTCATCCAAGGACCCCGCCCCATTCAATTTGAACAGCTAGCCCTGTACATGTGGCTTCTATCTGGAAAAGAACTTTGCGCCACACCCGCTGATCTGATTATCACACAATAGCCCCAGTAAAATGTTTATTTGGAGGGCCATTGAGAAGAAGCTATCGTGGGGTCAAGAAAAAATCCAGGGGTTCAGATATTTTTTCTATGAAGTTGTCCCATATTGTGCGAATTACCAAAAGCGGAACGACCAAGAAATTGGTCTTGTTAGATCAATGACACAGCTTAGAGGTGTTAATTACTTACGCCCGAAGGTGTCGAGCAGAGGAGCACCATTTAATGACTCAGATTTCTGCGAACCCGGAACAGTCGTTTGAAGAAAAAAGCCTTTCAGAATTTTACGACGCACTAGGAGTCAGGACTTTCACTGTCAGGGATTTTTTCTGGCGCTCAGCCGGCCTCAGACTATTTACACCCGTGCCGATGATCAGGCCGATTTCGTTATCATCCCAAGACCTGCGTTATATTTGGAAGCAGGGCGCATTTTTCGTTCATTTTCCATCTCTAGATCGGGGCCCGGCCTTTCCGGGATATATTTTTCTTGTTGAGGACAAGAACTACGATTGGGGGAGTATCAAGAGTAGTGACCGTCGGCACAATATTCGCCGGGCTTTCAAACACTGCACGGTAGAAAGTATTCCTTTCGAATTGTTGCTAAATAAGGCGGCTCCGCTCATTAAAGATACATATTATCGTCACGGCCGAAACTGTGACAACACCGTTGTGGAAGGTTGGCGAAATTACTTTAGAGCCGCCGCCTCAAATCCTTTGTTTGAAGCCTGGGCTACGTTTGTTTCGGGAGAGCTTGCCGCATTCAAGGTCGAATTTACTTATCGCGGGACGGTACAAGCGGACATGATTTTTAGCCGGAAGGATCTTCTGAAATATTATCCGGTAAATGCTCTTCTTTTTTTTTCTACACAGCAGGCAATAAGGCGTGAAGGTATTTCGTCTGTGTCTTACGGTATGACCCCAGTGACCGGAGAACCGGAAAGTCTGGTAGGGTTCAAAGAATCAATGGGTTTCAAGAAAGTTGATGTAGATCATCGGTTGGAAGTTAACCCTCTACTAAAACCCGCCTTTTGTTACCCTCTGAGTTTGGCACTAAAGGCTGTAGCGGATCGTTATTACAACCGTTCAGCCTACGCCAGAATAGTCTCAGGCATCATCAGCAAACTTCGCGAACAAGTCAAAAATTCTGCCAGATTATAGGGAACCTATTTCATACAGGTTGGGAAGGTTCAACGTGAAGAAAAGGACCGTAACGATAATCCAAATAACTGTCTTTCAAGACCCATCTGAGCAACTCTGGATCTTTGCGCACTTCTCTTTGGTGGAACGCATATCCTTCCAGCCACGCCTCACGAATTCTTTGCTTTATGACACCATAAGGATCTGCTGATAACTTAGCAGCAATTCTGCGTAATAGACGCCTGATTTGTGGAAATGGTTCTTGCATCTTCCAATCGAATTTTATGCCCTGATTCCTTCTAATTGTTGTATAAGAATCATGAATCCCACCGAGAAACATTCTTTGATCGAAATATTCCACTGTAAGCCGTTGGTCGGGTATCATGTGATGAACCAGGGCACGAGGCTGATAAATTATCTTAAATCCCTTGGCCTGAACTTTCCATGCCAGTCCTGTTTCGCCGTCCCCTTTGAACTGCTGAAAGGCTTTTGGAACGTAATCCGGGTGGAACCCTCCTAATTCAAACAGTGTTTCCCGTCGGATCGAGAAATTCAATCCCCAAACATAAAGTGGATCAATCTCCATAAGTTGATCCCCAAAGTCCAATATGCTGAGGTAAGCGCACCAACGCTTACCCCCGTCTCGAAACCAAAACGCCTCCAACCAATCAGGAGGAGTTGACTCAAATTTCGCAAGGTTCTTGCCGCCAACCAGATGAACTTTCGGATCCTCAAATGTGTCGCTGATGGCATTCAACCATTCCGGATCAACCACGATGTCATCGTCGACAAAAATCAGAATGTCGCCGTTTGATTCAAGTGCCCCTTTGTGTCGACCCGAAAGCAATCCGGGAGTAGGTTCGCAGTAGTACCTGATGTATCGAAAGGGGGTCGACTTAATTATGGCTTCTGCTACTGCCCTCGTATCGTCAGTCGAACCATTGTCCACGATAATAATTTCGTGATCTCGTGGTGAAGAGTTTAATGCTAACAAAGAAGCAACAGTAATCTTCAGAGACGCACTTCTGTTAAAAGTCGGAATTATTATGGAGGACCTCATTTGAAGAACTCCTCGTTCTCTAAGGTAAAACCGCTATGTGTCGACAATTGCAGTGACAGATGCCCCTATTAAAAATTCTCCCCTCATGGATTATTGTTATTTATCCAAACTCATTACGTTAACCTGGCCCCGGTATGTGTCCAAGACCCCAGTGATTATTCGAGCATACATCGAGCGGTTGGAACAGATTTTCGCGACAAAACGGGCTGCTGAACTTAGAGGTCCCCACAATGCTGGCTTAAGAGCAGGATGAATCTCTATCCGCTCCCTTACTGGAACTTTCCTGAAGCCCATTGACTCCTTGAAGTTTACCAAGCCCTCGGGTTCGCCGGTTATGGGACGTCTACCATAAGAAACGTGCGTGATACCCTGCCTGGCTATGAACTCTTGAGTCGCAACGAACGCCAGAGCGTCAACCGGATGATATTTTAAAAGTTCGGTGCGACTAAATGTCATCTCTATATAAGTGCCACCCCCGACTGTGACAACGACGCACACAGCAGCGAGCTGATTGCCGACAAATGATGCCCAGGCTTCAAATAAGGGATTTGATTCTGCTATCTTGAAGTAGTTTATCCACATTTTGAGAACAGACTCATTAAAAGTTCGATCCTGGCGGCGGTGTGTATCTTCCATCAGAGGGCCGGCCTCTTGAGCCAACAAATTGAATTGAACCCTTTCCACCGTGCAATGTTTCAAGGCCCACCGTATATTGTGGCGACGCTTGCTACTGGTTATGCTTCGGAAGTCATAATTCTTATCGTCAACAACGAGATCATAGCCAGGAAAATAAGGTTTATCCTCAGCGGAAACATAATGAAGAAACAATGCCTTCTGGCCCCACATGAAGCGTAAGTCTTGCGGCGATAATGAAATTGGTTTAGAGGCAGGCCAAGGCGAGAAGAATCTTAGACCTCTGGACATCCAAAATAAACCGCCAACCCGAAAAAACCTGACACCTCTGGCTCGACAAAAATCTGAAAGATGTTTTTCGTCAACAGAGTCTTGCCGGATCTCGGGCATTGAGTTCATTTTTTCATCGATTAACATAGATCCATCATTCCATGTTTAAAAGCGCTCCATAAGAAATCTCCATGAATGAAATTGAAAAATCATCGGGGAGTGGTTCAAAACTGTTTACAACTACTTGAGGACGCCAGACTGAAGCAAAGGGGAAGTTCCAGAATCCACTTTTTTTTAGCAAATCAACCTTTCTGGCGTTGAGAACCCCCAGACAGCAGACCGATGAACAACCGGCCAATTCACACATTTTAACAACATGATCCAGGAGGCTCTGCGCGTCTTCCAAACTGGCTTCCTGCGATACAAGGAATTCCATGATCAGAGCCCTGTTGTAAGATTTCAATATTTGATAAATCACCAGAGCCTTAGGAAATTCTGGTTCACCAACAATGGCGTGTTCGTATTTCCTGAACGGACGTTCGCTGTATCGCCACCCGAGCCATGAACCATTTATGTCCAGACAAAAATACACGGGTTCCAGGAGTTCTTTGACCTTCAATTCTCTCAATCGTTCGACCTGTTGAACCATTGAGACGCCCCCTGCCCTCCCTGACCAGACTCTTGAAGTTAATTTTTTTAGAAGACTGAGAGATTTTCCAATCTTGGTGCAGCCTCTTTGCGCAAGTAATATACCCGGATCGATCCACCGGACTAACAGAGAAGGCTTTCCTAGATCCTTGAAATGGCTCTTCTTAGTGAATAACCCATGGCTCATTGAATTTGGAAGAGAAATTAGGAAATCAATGCCCGAACGTCTTGCTTCCGTGTATATAGCTTGGGCCAATTGACTTGACAATCCTTTACGCCGGTAATCAGGATGGGTGACAACGTTCACAGAAATGCCCGCCAAGCTGCGTATGCCCTTGATGAGAGCTGGCAAGGGGACCACAATATGCATAGACACTACCCTGCCCGAATCATCTTTTATTACGTATGTAATCGACTGCCCCGAAGGATTCCCATAGGTCAGCCACCGAAAATATTCGCGAGTGGCCTCTTCAGCCGAATGCCAGACAAGCTTTTCCAACTCAACGATCGAATCCTCGTCTGCCTTTGTAGCGATAAGTGGTCCCAATAATGAGCCCAAGGCGAGCCATCCTTTTTCCCAAATGTTATATTTTCAAGAAGACCATCCAGTTGGCGGATGTCTCATGCCGAAATCCTCTCTTTCAATCCACTGGCCTCGCTGTGGCCATTCTCCGGAAGCTAGGGCTTCGTTCCATTAGTTCATCATAAGTTCCTTGAGCAACAACTCGACCATGAGCAAGTTCCACAATCTGGTCGCAATGTTGAATGGTAGTGAGGCGATGAGCAATGATAAGGAGGGTTAAATCTCGGCGAAGGGTTTCGATACAATTCATCACAGCCTGTTCGGTCTCATTGTCAAGAGAACTGGTAGCTTCGTCGAAAACCAGAATTGAAGCCTGTTTGTAAAGTGCTCTAGCTATACCGATCCTCTGACGCTGTCCACCAGAGAGCTTGACGCCTCTTTCGCCGACCAAGGCGTCGTAACCTTCAGGACGACTCTCAATAAAATCAGCTATTTTGGCCTGTCTTACCGCTTGCTTGACGCGTTCCATATCTATGGTGTTTCGTGGCGATCCTAATGCGATGTTTTCTGCCAGCGTCGAATCAGCCAGAAAAATACTCTGCGGCACATGGGCGATGGATTGCTGCCATGAACGGAGGCGTTTACCGCTAATTCCCATACCATCTACCAATATCCGGCCCTTGGTAGGTTCCAGAAGACCCATAAGTAGATCCAGCGTAGTGCTCTTTCCGCTGCCAGTGCTTCCTACAAAGCCCATCCTGGAACCCTTGGGGATGGTTAGGTTTAGGTCTTTGAGCACCCATGGCTCATTATCCAGATAACGAAACCACACCGATTTGAAACATATGGTATCCTTGAATTGCCAGGGCTCAGGCGCAGGTTCCGATGCTTCTGCTGGTACAGGCTGCTCTAATAGGTCAATTACCTTAGCGAGTGATGCTTGATTGCCCGCAATAGTCGCCCAAGCCGCGTAGATTGCCTGAAGGGCGGGGATGATGCGTTGAGCACCAAGTGCAAGCGCCCCCAAAAGTGGCAATGCCGTTGCGACTCCTCCCGCCTTACGGCTCAGTCCATAAGCCAGACCCGCGATCAAGACCATTCCTATGGCTTCCATGGCAAATCGGGGACTAACCGCAATGAACATATTACTGCCGTAAGCTTTTCGGTAAGGGACATCTGCCTGACTGTAAGTAGCGCAGTATGCCGGCTGAGTCCAGTTCAGCAGGACATCTCTAATTGCGCCTAAACCTTCCTGCAAGGCCCTTATAGCTAAGGTACTTTCCGTAGAAATGCGCTGACTATTAATTTGGAGCTTACGACGCGACACCCAAGTAATTAGACCATAGCAGACTCCAAAAACAATGAAGGCTACTGAAACCACAAATGGATCGATTGCTACAAGAGCTATCATGAGGGTTACCAATAGCAATGTTGAACTAATTAGGGTCAGCACTGCTTGGAGCATCGCCATAGCGCTCCAGGACTTGTGTGTGATCCCATCGATTACCTCGCTGCTGTTGCGAACTACATGTATTTTATAAGGCTGGTAAAGCGTGCGTCTATACATCTCTAGGCTGAGGTCAGCTCCAATAGCGTTGGAGAGGTTTGCGGTAGCCCACAGCAACAGTAATCGCATTGATCCCGCCCCCAACGCAGTCAAGGCAAACGCTACGGCCAAGGGCGCCACGAGTTCGTCTGGAGAGGTTATCCCAAATGTTTCGACTAATCTTCTAAGTACGGCATGATTGAACACCTTATCCGGGGCCGTTAATACTCCAATAAATGGTAGCACAGCGCCAAGACTTATCACTTCGGAAAAAGCGCTGGCAAGCATCAAGACGAGCAATAGCAACATCTGGCGCTGCCTGGCTTTTGTCAGGTGGCCCCACAGATTAATTAGTAATATTGTAACCTTGGGTATCGATTCAATGTCTTGAGAATTGGATTTACTTGACATCTTTTTTTTGGGTTAGCGGGCTTTTGCAAATTAAATTAAATCGGATCTGCCCATTTATACTCAAACTATTTCAACACTGGATGACCTTTATTAGGAGTGCCACGCTTTTCCGTTCTGAGTGAGTAAAGAAAAGGGTATTCTCCGAGGCTATTTTGTGGTTAATGGGTTTGTATAAGAATCCATTGAGCAAGAAGTCCCCGGATGGAGGAGAATATACTGGAAGCAAGGGCAGAGTTCAACAACGTAATTGACCCAGAATCCACCACCGCATTTTCCTGCGAGTCGTTTGATGGGTCGTCGGACCCTGCTGTGAATGCCCCTTGATGATGCCCCACAACCGTGCGGAACATCCGTTTTAAGCGCACTTCCCCCCTCGGTTCGGCTAGCCCCCCGCTAAACCGCTCCGTCGCCTCAGATACAATGAGCCGACTAGCCTGATTCGCAACAGCTCAGTATCCTCCTTCTCATCTCAAAAAGTGTGCCGTTCGATGGATGCCCCCCAACCAGTCGAACGATCAGGCTCCGAGCATGATCGAGCACACGACCCGGCACCTTGATTAGCCGGAACCTTATGGCTTTGAGGCGCTTTCCCACCCACGTTCACCCCAGAACCAAGCGCTTCGTGGCCGAGTTCGGGTTCAAGGCCACGATCATAATCTGCCACCATGCTGCGTTCACCCCAAAATAACCAGAAGGCAGACTGCCCCCGCAAGATCCTCCTTGATCACCGGAGAACGCCCTTCACGAATACCACAGCCTGCTGTTTTACCGGATAAAGAAATTAGGATTGAGATTTTTCGGTAAAGTTGAACAGTTCTGATCCCAAGTAATCTCCGTTTAAGCTCAACAATTGTTGACAATCAATTCGGCGGTCTCCATTGCAGCAGTCCTGTAAATTTCCAGATTATCTTTCCACAATTTGAAACAGTCCGCAAAATCTTTCCGTTCCGGATCATGCGTAACTACAAGGCCGCTGCCGTATTGGCCAAGCACTGGCCTGGCCTGACCAACATTGGTTGAGAAAACCGGAATCCCACAGGCCAGGGCTTCAAGCATTTCGATTGGCATTTGCTCGGATGCAGAGGTTATGACCAGTCCGGATAGCAAAGCATAGAGTTCCTCGGGTCTGTCAAGAAAGGGGATCCGCTTGAAATTTCTTAGATTGTATTTCGTAGCCGTAGTTTGCACCTCATGTTCAAGTGGGCCATCTCCAAGCATAACAAAAAAACTATCATCTTTAGACATCTGCATCCAGTAGGCGACTCTTAAAAATCCTAAAGGTCTTTTCTCCTCGCTCAGTTCTCCGAAAAAACCAAATATCGGGCGGTTTATGGGCAGTTGAAAATGTATTAATTTGTCAACACGTTGTGAATCTGACAGAATTTTAACAAAAAATCTAGAATCGCTAATTTCATTTTCGATGAATCCTGTGCCGACCTGGCTCGTATTGGCCGTCGCTGGAAGAATGGAGTTACTGACCCTGAAAAGTCGACGGCTTTGTTCTCTCAAAAATTGGCTTACGGCCACTCGGATATCTCTGATTCTCTTCACAAATCGGATCGTTAGTTCTTGGACGAGCACGCGATGCTCTTCGCTAATCAGTTCTGCTAACTTAAGAGCCAGTATTACTATTTTTCTGTCCAACTTCCTGACAGAAAACGTCAACTGCTCGTTTTCTGAGATCATCTGGAGAAGCAGACTATTAATAAGTCTGGTATGCCCAGGCCCTGTATTGGATAGAATCCTGTCTCGCAAGGCTTGGATTGAATTACTTGACCAAGCGCTTTGAAGCCAACTACCGGACCGAACACGATAAAAAAACAATCCCTTCGGGACCACATCAAGAACAAATCCGGCCAAAACTAATCTTGCCAGAAATTCCCAATCGTCCGCAACTTCGCCTCGTACGCCGCAGAAGCCCCCCAGTGCCTCAAATACACATTTCCTGACGCAGAAATTGGCGTCACCGAATTCATTTGCGAAAATTCCAACTTCAACGCAAGCGCCTAAAGGTACCCAGAGTTCAATCAGACTGTCCGCGGCAGCAGTAGCGCCGTCACCTCGAAATAGAACCATAGAGCATGATAGACAGTCAGCGCCAGACTTTAACATTCCCCTTACGAAGTCAGAGATCATAGTCTTATTGGCAAGATTGTCTGAATCCATGAAGATTATTAACTCCCCTCTCGTACGGCTAACAGCAAAATTCCTGGTTGGACCTATGCTTTCATTTTCTTCCTTCATGAAGAATCGCCAAGAATCGGCCGGGTACTTCGAGGCTAACGAGTTGACTATTCTGAGAGATTCTGCATCTGTGCTACCATCGTCGACTACTATGACTTCGAAGTTGTTGTAATCATTTACTTCAAGGGACTTCAACAAGTATTCAAGATTTTGGCCGTCATTGAAATGTGCGACGCATATCGAAACTAGGGGACACGGTTGCAATTGATGGGCTTGTCGATTTTGGTTGGGATCGAGTAAAGCAAGTTCCTCATAATGAGTCCAGAAATGACGATTATCCTTGATTTCGGTGAATGACCTAACTTTGGCCCGGTGCAACTTCCATTCTTGCTCAAACGCCCATTCTAAGATAGTGTCCGTATGGGAGATAACCAAATCTGAATTTTCACAACAATACCTTTCCGCAAAGTCTAGCTGTTTTTCAAGCTTAAATTTCTTGAGGTGGTGAGGTATGTGGAGAACCTGACGCCGTTGCAAATCATGACAAGTCCTAAGCCAACTTACTAACAGGGTTTTTCCTAAACCAAGTCCTGTCCTTTTTGCTCTTATTGGAATGAAACCAGGGGCGTCAAACACGTCGAAAACTACACAGTCATAATAGGATTCGCTTATGTATTCATAAGTTTGTAGCGACAGATTGATAAAAGGTCTGTAATCGATCAGACACGTCTCTGGAGACGAGGGTTTACGTAGTTTCATTTCCGTTAACGAGATGGCCCTCACGACAGAGCCAAAATATCTGTTCAAATAATCATCATATCGTCTCACATCAGCATCGCCAAGTAACAGGACAGTAAGATTGGATATCTGGACCAAATGAGATATAATTCCATGAGCGTAACCAAGGTTCGGTTCGTATTGGTGGGCACTTACTGCGTTCAGAGGCGGTAAAACCAATAGGACCTTGTCCATGAAAACCTCCTGCATAGTCAAGACTGGTAAATGTATCTTAACTTGCGCCTAGTATGGCGTCCCGCAAATAAGTTCGACCTTGAATGCCGCAAGCTCGTTGGAAACAAACGCTCCCCAGGCTTCAAACAAAGGATTGGATCCGGCTGCTCTCAGGTAATTTCGATGCCTTTCCAAGACGGAGTCTTTGCAGTTGCGGCCCTGACGATGATAGGTGTCTTGAATGAGCGGTGCTCCGTTCTCAATCAATAGTTGGAAGGGAATGTTTTCCACAGTGCAGTGCTTGAATGCTCGGCTAATTACGCGTCGACTGTTACGGCTCTTGATACTCTCGAAACCATAGTTCTTGTCCTCAACAAGCCAAATGTAGCCTGGAAAAGAATTGCCGTTGTCAACGGATGAAAAGTGGACGAACAACGCACCTTGTTTCCACATGGAGCGCAGGTCTTGTGACGATAAGGAAATAGGCCTGACCGACGGTACTGGTGTGAACAGTCTCAGACCTACTGAACGCCAGAAGAAACCGCCTGCAGCAAAACACCTGACACCTTGACACCTGAAAAAATCGGCAAGGTGTTTGTCTTCAACCGACTCGTCCGTATTGAGAAGGACTTGGGTCATCGAGACACGCTCCTGGGGGGGATGCATTCTGTCAGTTCAACGATAGTATTGGAAGTCCCTCGGACCAGGCAGCACCGAGATAAGGCGTCAGCGCATTTACGAAAAGGAACCTTAGTCTTTCTTTGCCTTCTGAAGGGCCATGAACAGCCTTTCTGACGTCACGGGCAACTCGTTAATCCGAACGCCGGTCGCATCGTATATGGCATTCAAGATGGCCGGGATAGTGGGCATTATGGCGCCTTCGCCGACTTCTTTCGCGCCGTAAGGGCCATTAGGCTCTCGTGACTCTACGATAATGGATTTTACCTTGGGCATGTCCATGGCAGTGGGGATTCTGTATTCTCCCAATGAAGCATTGATTACGCGGCCACGGGAGTCGAATTTAACTTCTTCGAAAAGACATTCGCCAAGCCCCATGGACAGCGACCCCTGCATCTGACCCTCAACGAGAGTCGGATTTACCGCCAACCCGCAGTCATGGGCATCGGTCATGTTGTCCACGGTGATCTCACCAGTACCCATGTCTACAGAGACTTCAACTACTTGAGCAGAACAGCCATAGGCGGGCGATGTTCCGACCGCGGCCCCTTTATAAGATCCTCCAAGCCTGGGGGGTTTGTACTTGCCTGAACCTACAAGAGTTCCCCCTTTCAGAAATGCCAGGCGAGCCGCCTCCCTAAATGTTAGGTATTCGCCGGAAGGAGGATCGGTCCAGCCACGGTGTTCTTTGATGTATGACGTTCGGAGTTTTTCAAAATTCCCTGCTTTACCGTCGAACAGGACGATGCCGTCACGGAACGTGATGGATGACGCAGGGCAGCCCAATTCTTCCGCGAGAAATGCAGCAATACGATCTCGAATCTGCTCTGCAGCTTCCTTTGTCGCATGACCCGTCATGAGGGTCTGTCTGCTGGAATATGCCCCAAGATCCACGCTAAGATCAGTGTCGCCAGAGATTACTCTAACATTTTCAAGTGTTATGCCCAGAGTCTCAGCGGCAAACATACCCAATATTGTATCTGATCCTTGGCCTATTTCAGCGGAACCGGTGAGGACTGTTGCGGTCCCACCGTCCTCACTAAGTTTTACAACTACGGTGGAGTGGTATGTATCGGACCTGTAAATCGGGTAGCCGGCGCCGGAAACAAAGAATCCGCAGGCCATGCCGATTCCTTTTCCTTTGGGGAGCTTGCCTTTCTTGTTCTTCCAGTCCGAACCATCTCGAACGGACTCAACACACTCTTTCATGCCCAGGCTGGACATATCCAGGTCATTCACCGTCACGTCGCCCGCCTGCATGATGTTCTTGAGACGAATTTGAACAGGGTCGATTCCAAGCCTTTCAGCGCTCATGTCCAGGAGTTGCTCAAAAGCCGCGCGGTGAGCTACTCCTCCGTGGCCGCGCTGGGCGCCGCAGGTGGGTTTGTTCGTGTAGATCCGACATCCGTCATATTTCATCGCCTTGAGCTTGTACGGTCCGCCCAAAAGAGATCCGGAGTAGTAAACAGTGGCTATGCCGAAACTTGTGTATGCCCCGCCGTCAAGTATGGCCTTGTTCCTCAGAGCTACCATTGTCCCGTCTTTCATCACTCCCAGACTCATCTCGGCATAGAACTGATGACGAGCCCTACTATGGAGGAACACCTGCTCACGAGTATAAGTCATCTTTACCGGCTTGCCCGTCATCCGGGATAGCAGAGATGCACTCATCTCCAAGGGCGTTGCTTCGGCCTTCGGCCCAAAACCTCCTCCCACGAAGGGTTTGACCACCCTCACCTTCCCAATCGGTATTCCAAGCACCATAGACACGGTTCTCATCACATAGTGAGGGACCTGGGTGGATGTATGGAGCGTGAGTCGTCCATCTGTATCAAAAACCGCCAGACAAGAGTGAGGTTCGATAAAAGCCGCATCCTGCCTTTTATTGAGAAAAGTGTGATCCACTATCAGGTCACAACCGGCCAGAGCAGCTTCGGTATCTCCGAACTCCTGGTGCACTTCCGCGTTGATATTGCCTGGGAACTCGTCATGTATGACGGGGGCCCCCTCTTTCATGGCTTCAAACATGTCGAAAACCGCGGGCAGTTCTTCGTAATCGACCCTTATCAGGCTGACGGCCTCCTGAGCCGTCGCCAAATCCACGGCTGCCACCGAGGCTATTTCGTCCCCTACATACCGAACTTTGTCGTAGGCATACAGCGTCTCGTCATATCGCGCGGGAGACACTCCGTATTTCACTAGGCCTGCCTCTTTCGCGGTGGCAATCGCTTTCACTCCTCGTAACTTAGCCGCCCTGGAAGTATCAATGTGCAGAATTTTACCGTGGGCGATCGGGCTCTGAAGAATGACGCCGAAGACCATGCCGGGCATACTGAGATCGTCGGAATATTTTGCCCTACCCGTTGCCTTGGCGGGGCCGTCAAGTCTGGGGGCTCTTGTGTTGAGTACCGAAAACTCGCTCATTTCAGGATACCTCCGTTCCCTCGATAGACTTCGCGGCTTCCTGTACGGCCTCGACTATTTTTTGATAGCCGGTGCAACGGCACAGGTTTCCAGAGATCGCCGTCCGAATATCTCTATCCGTTGGTTTGGGATTCTGATCCAGCAAAGCCTTAGCGGAGAGGATCATTCCCGGGGTGCAGAATCCGCACTGGATAGCTCCCTTGTCCACAAAGGCCTGCTGAATGGGGTGCAATACACCGTTGTCCGCCAGACCTTCTATGGTGAGCACTTCTCTACCATTTGCTTGAACAGCCAGCACGAGGCAGGAATTCACCGGTCGGCTATCCAGTATAACTGTACAGGCGCCGCAGTCTCCCAGGCCGCAACCGTGCTTGGCGCCGGTCAGCCCCAGGTCTTCCCTCAGGAACTGCAGAAGAGTCGCATTCGGTTCTACCGCGGCTTCAACCGGCTCACCATTGATAATCACGTTGATAATAGTCTTCATGGTTTCTTCTCCATGGGGTTGTCAGCATACTCAGGGGGGCTAAGGTTTCCAGGAACGCGCGTGCTCCAGCGCCTGTATGAGCGACCGCTTTGTGAGGACCTCGATCATCATGCAGCGGTATTCCATGGTTCCGCGATGGTCGGTGATGGGACTGCACATACCGACTCCCACTTCACCAGCCTGCTGAAACAAATTTTCTGTAGGTTTTTGGCCAATGAGCATCTCCTCCGCGGCATGAGCCCGAACAGGGGTCGGAGCAACAGCGCCGAGGGCAATGCGGGCGTCCACTATGGGGCCGTCCGGCGACTGCAACGTGATGAGAGTTGCCACGTTCACCATGGAAATCTCCAGGGTCTTGCGCGCCCCCAGCTTGATGTATGAGCCGCCACTCCAAGGGGGCGGAGTTTCAATGTCAATGGAAACCAACAGTTCATTTGATTCGATTAAACTTTCACCCGGACCTTTGAAAAAGTCATTGACCAATACTTCGCGTTCCCCTGCGGTGCTCTTGAGTTTGAGGACAGCATTGAGAACCATGCAAGCTGGAGGCAAATCCGCGGCCGGCCGTGCATTAACGAGATTTCCACCTATGGTGGCCCTGTTGCGGATCATGGGAGCCCCGAGCCTTGCTGCAGCTTCAGCCAATGGAACGAATCGATCCCTGATCAGCTCGTGTTTGGAAAGCTCCGCGGCAGAAACAGTCGCTCCCACTGTGACGCCATGACCGTTCCTGGGAATGATTGAGGCCAGCCCAGGTACCCTAGCAATTGATATGACATGAGTGGGTTCATCTATCTTCTGTTTCATCCTGACCAGAAGATCAGTGCCGCCCGCCAGTAGCTTCGCGTTGCCTCCCAATTCAGAGAGCAACTGCAGGGCCTCCTCGAGTGTCGAAGGCTCATGATAATCAAACTTGGGCAGGAGCATCCTCTTTTCCTCCTGTGAAAAGATATGGAAACTGTGACAGACCTAAGAATGGGAAAACGTTGTACCTTTTAGGACCTGGCCAAAACAAACCGGTTCAGAACGTCTTCACAGCTTACTCACTTGACCCTCTCCCATTGGAGAGAAGTGATGCTATCGAAAACTACACATCCGACGCCCCGTCCGTATACGGGCATAATTGGAGGCGCGTTACACCTGGAGGTGTTGATCCGGACTCCAAATAGCTATATCGAAAAAAGCCCCGGTTAGCCAGACCTGTACGCCTGATGGGTTTTGCGGTCCTTACTCCGCGTCGCGTGACCTAATCTTGCCGGCTATTCGTCGGTAACAGGACCCCTCACATAGAGCGGAACACTCCGCCAATGAGTTCTCATAGTAACACAATCCAGGACACGCATGCGAACCTATTAGCGATTTCCTTAATCTGATGGGACGGGCGAAGCGCACCACCGGCAACTCTATCGAGGCGCCGCAGTGGTGAGCGAAAACATAGACGCCCAGACTGAAATCCGCCGGACAGGCCTTGTATCCCACAAGCCTACAGGCGGGGTCTCGCAAGAATTCAGAAATCCCGTTCCATAACTTGCCGCAGAGCGTACAACAAATTGACTCCAACAATGTCTGTGTGCCGGAACTACTTGTGTCGCCACTACTCGGTTCCGGCGATCCTCCATAAACCATGCCCCGCGTGTCCAACGGCCCTTGCCTTGCTCCTGAGCGACCCGAGGCCTCCTGAGCAAACCTATGGGTGAGGTGACCGGCCCGATGAGAGGATGCAAAATCAACGCCGTGGCTCGGCCCATTCATTGCCACTCGAGCCGGAATTCCCTTTTGGGCGAGAAAGCTCTCGAGTTCAACCGCAGTTTCAAGGGCCTGCTTAAGTCTAATATCCTTTTCATCAGGCTTGACAATCTCGTACGGGCAACATCTGAAGTAGATCCAGCCCGTGTATCCACCGAATGGGGTGCCGTCGGTGGGTCTGTTGCAGGCCATTACTCCACGTGCGATCTGAACATCCACCGGCACCACTACATGATAATCTTTTCCCCTGGGATGCACGCCTATCCAGCCCTCGTTTCCTGATTGGACAGGCATGGTGGCGCGAACAATGTCACTAAATTTGATTGTCAGCATGAGCGGGCCCGTCAAGGTTTCTGTATGAGGAACTTCGACATTCTAAGATAGCGACACCCAGGAGCACTGTCAAGCCATAACAAGGCTGTATTGAAAATCATTGACAACTGTGGGCCAAAGAGTTACCAATGAGCACGTTTCACAATCATGAACCGCACCGGTTTGCCAAACCCTGTCAAAATACGATTGGGTGATCAATCATGAGCGCTAGAACGGAATCATCGCAGACGGCATATACGGCCCCCATTGTGTCCAAAGCTATGAGAATCCTCAGGATGATAGTTAAAGCTCACGATAACCCAGGTATTAGTGATGTCGCTTCGCAACTGTCTCTGGCTAAATCCACTACTCACGGCATCCTTGCTGCTCTGGAGACATCGGGATGGGTCTTGCGTGATCCAGTGACGAGGGCATATACGTGCGGTCATGCTGTAATAGACCTCGCGGCTGCAGCACATGTGAGAGTTCCTCTGGTAAACATTGCGCGACCCTTCCTGGAGAATCTCTCCGTGGAGCTTAAAGAGGATATATTCCTGGGCGTCTTGACCGGTCAAAGTCTCTTGATCCTGGACCAGGTTGAAACTTCCAAGGAACTTAAGGTTACGGCGCGACCAGGAACGCGGCTTTCAATGTTTGCCGGGGCAGCCGGCAAGATTTTCCTGGCTCACATGGATAGGGAAGAACTTTCCAAGGTGCTTGAGAGCCAACCTCTCCCGCGCTTCACTCCCGACTCCATCACAAATCCTCTTCAATACCTGGCGGAACTGGATCGCGTACGTCATGCAGGGATTGCCGTGGACACCGGAGAGTACATTTCGAACTGCCGGGCCGTGGCAGCACCGATTTTTTATGGTAAGAAAAACAGGCGGCGGATGGTAGCCGGTTTCTGGCTCGTTAGCCTCGACTCGCACCTCAGTTCTATACGTCTGCAAACCGTCGAAAAATTGGCCATCCGGACCGGTGAAGCCATTTCACTGGCCATCAGTTCCAATTACGGCTGATATGCAACAGGTCCAGATTCGCTTTCAACCCGCTGAAACCACTCGGAATATTACCAACATTCCTTGTTGATTGCGATTCAGCACAAGATTTAATTCTGAATCCTTGGATCTTCTACTAAATTGAGATCTACCTGAAGCTCGTTGTTTCCACGTAACACCTTGAGACGAACCTGCGCACCTACATTCTGCTGCAAGATAATGTTTCGATAGTCGTCAAAGGTGGGGGTAGGGGTATCGTCAACAGCGAGAATTACGTCACCACCCACAAGAATCGGCCTCCCCCTATAGTATGCCATCCGGGTGCCACCGCGGAGACCTACCCGTTCCGCGGGGCTGGAATTGGCAATTTGAAAGATCAGGATTCCGTTCACCGGAGGAAGATTCATTTCCTGGGCCAATTTAGGCACGAGGTCCATGGATGATCTTATTCCAATCCATGGATAAATAGGGCGGCCCAGTTTTGTGATTTGTCCGGCAACTTTTTTAGCGCGGTTCATGGGCACGGCAAAACCTATGCCGGTGAATCCTCCCGTAGGCGTAGGGTTGTACAAGGCGGTATTGATTCCTATGACCTCTCCTCTGGAGCTTATCAATGGCCCGCCGCTGTTCCCGGGGTTGATAGCAGCATCGGTCTGGATCAGATCCATCATTGTTCTCTGCCCGATAACCATATCGCGGTGCAAAGCGCTTATGAAACCTGCAGTGACGGTGTGCTGAAAACCGAATGGGTTACCGATTGCTATAACTCGCTGACCAGCAGAGAGATTGTCGGAATTTCCCAACCGCGCCACAGCCATCTCGGGGAATGGATCCACCTTGATCACCGCAAGATCGCTGACGGGGTCTCTCCCAACGAGCCGCGCGCGGTGTTTCTTTTCCCCCATGAAGGTGACTTCTATGTTCTCTGCCTCAGCCACCACGTGATTATTGGTGATGATGTGTCCCGAGGAGTCGATCACGAAACCGGTTCCTTGGCCTGTTTGAGGCACCACCTGCATCCAGAAGTTGTAGGCCCTGCTGGTGGTCACGATGTTCACCACAGCCGGGCTGACTTCCTTATAAACATTCATCACTACCGCTTCGCCGCTTTCTAACGCATCGTATGACACCGGAGGCGCCGTATGATTGGTGAGTTTTGCCGGCAACGGTCGCCTGTTAAGCCACATTCCGGCAACCAGACCGGCCCCGAAAATCACCGCAAAGGTAATGATGATGGACCATTTGACCGAGCGTTTCATTCGATGGTACCGCCATGAGGAAGTTGGCGCACATACGAATCAACGGCTGAAGGATACTGAATCGCGTTTGGCGGGAAGAAAACCGTTGAAGGACCGAACATTGGGGGCTGTGCCTCCTGCCCTCCATCAGGCTGTTGCGAATCGTAAACAAGCGTTACTTTACCTTTATCGTCTCTGGCATAGAACGCACGCCCAAGCGATTCCCCCGACGGTGACAGCAAACGCACGGTTTGATCATAACCCGGCGCGTATCCTATGTTTCCGTAATAGTTTACGGGAGGACCGAATCCGCGATTCATTACTGGGCCTGCTGCTGGGTCGTTATAAGACCACATTGGAAAATACGAGGTATCCACCGTCGACACCGGCTTTGCTTCAAAGTTGGCCGGCAGGTCAGGCCCTGCTTCGAGGAGACTGGGAAAGCCGGCAGTCGATGACGGAGGCGCTTCGTTCACAAAAATAATTTCGGGAGGAAGAGGATAATCCCGCAGTGGTTCTCTGTAAAGAGCTGTTTTCATGAAATCCATCCACACCGGTAATGCTGTTACACTGCCGTATTCTTTCTTGCCCAAAGGGACCTTGGCGTCGTATCCAATCCAAACGCCGGTCGTCAATTTGGGATTGAAACCTACGAACCAGGCGTCGGTGCAATCATCGGTCGTTCCAGTCTTCCCCGCAATATCATTTCTTCGTAAGCGTGATGCGGCCGCAGCGGTTCCCGTCACGCACGTTTCTCTCAGCATGCTCACCATGAGGTAAGCGCTCTGAGGGCTCAGAATCTTTTCCATAGCCGGACGGGCAATGGGCCGCGAGGGAAAAGAAGAGGCTAGTAGCGTCTCTATGTCCAGAGATGTCCGTGGATGTTCTCGAGCCAAAGACCTCATCTCTTCTATGAGCCCGGGATCCGAAGTATTGGAGTGATATGGACGTAGTATCCGGTCGGATGAACCCTGCTTTCTGTTACCTATCCAATTTTTCTGTGTGGCCACTTCTACAGTGTTGAGCGGCACAGACGTGTTGTCTTCCAGCACGTTGCCGAAACGATCGATCACCTTCTTGACGAGGACCGGATGCACTCTTACCCCCATGTTCGGGAAAACCGTGTAAGCCGATGCAAGTTCAAGAAGGGTAACTTCGGATGCTCCAAGAGACAAGGACAGGTGCTTGCGCAAAGGGGATCTTACACCCATTTTTCGAGCCATCTGTACCGTGGCATCCGCGCCCACATCCATCAGCAGTTTGATGACTGCTATGTTGCGAGACCGAGCCAGGGCCTGGGACAGGGTGATTGGCCCCAAGAAATTCCCGTCCGAATTTACCGGTACCCACGGGGGCTCTTTAGGATCTAAGACGACGGCTATTGGTTCGTCGACCACCATTGTTCTGGGACTGTATGAAAACCATTCCAGGGCTGTAGCGTAGACAACCGGCTTAAAAGCGCTGCCCGGCTGTCGCAGGGCCTGGGTAGCCCGATTGAAACTGGATTGATCGAAATCCAGCCCCCCTACAAGGCTGCGTACATACCCCGTGTTGTTCTCAATGCAGACGACAGCGCCTTGAACAGGCGGAAAATTGTAGTGCTCCAGTCTGAAATTGTCTCCCTGGTGGTCCAATACTCGGAAAAGAATCATATCGTTTGGTCTGTAGTGTCTGGCTCCGGGGAGGCTCATGCGGAATTGGATGTTGCCTTGAATTGCCAGCGTACAGTCTTGAAGATCATCTTCCGGATTCTTTCCTTTGCGTTTCTTTGGCATATTATTGCTGATAATCACCGCGTGGACTATTTCTCCCTGGTTGAGAGCCGGAGTCGATGCATTCTTCAGGAAATAGTTCATTTCAGCAGTATCCAGTCTCTTAACCAGCCCTGGCGGTCTGCCTTGTCTTTTCTCCCAGGATCTCACCCCTTGCAACAAAGCATCCGACGCGGCTTTTTGAAGTTTCAGGTCGCATGTAGTCCAGACTTTAAGCCCGTCGTTGTAGAGCCTGTTTTCGCCATACTTGGCCACAATGTATTGACGCACGGCCTCGGTGAAGTAAGGCACTTTCTCAAAGGGGGTAGGCAAGTCCTCTCTGAACTGGGGGGTCTCTTCGCCGGCGATCCTCGACTGATCTTGTGAAATGAATCCACTGCGCACCATGCGTCCGAGAACAACGTCTCGCCTCTTCAGAGCCGCGTCGAGGCTTCTCGGCTGAGACAGCTTTGACGGATTGGACACTAGTCCTGCAATGAATGCGGCTTCGGCGACACTGAGATCCTGAGTAGTTTTACCAAAATACGTCCCCGCTGCAGCTTCCACGCCGTAAGCACCTCTGCCCAAGTAGATCTCGTTTAGGTAAAGCTCTAGTATCTCGTTCTTGCTTAGAGTTTTCTCCAGTCGGAATGCGAGGATCGCTTCCCTGACCTTCCTGGAGATCTTTTTTTCTTTGGACAATATGAAGTTCCGGGTCACCTGTTGAGTTATTGTGCTCCCCCCCTGAGCAAAGTTGCCTGCTTGAAGATTTTTTACGAATGCCCTGAGCACTCCTAACCAGTCCAAACCAGGGTGAGAAAAAAATCTGGCGTCCTCGGAAGCCAGAAAGGCGTTGATTACGTGGGGAGGCATGGAGTTCAGGGGGATGGGAAACCTTTTCTCTCTATAGAAAACCCCCGTCACAGTTCCATCTTCTGCGTAGAAGGTTGAGACTGTTTTTGGCCGGTAGGCTCGCAGGTCCGGCAGGGAGGGCAGATCTGAAGAAAAGGTCAAGTAAAGTCCAAGAAGGCTCCCCAACAATCCCGCGCTGATCGCGCAAATCAACAAGACCGGCAGACCGGCTCCCACCCACGCTACGACGCCGCATATACGGAGCCATTTCTTTTTTTTCGTTGTTCCCAAGATGAGGGCCCCTGTGTCGACCGCTCGAGACTTTCTCAAGCAGCCAACTAGTTATATAGCGTACTTTATGACACCGGCACATGTGCCGTCAAGAATCGCCGCGATGTTTTCGGTTGATGATTGGGCTAATGGTCTTGATCGCTCCCAAGTGCTGGGCTACACTGAATCGCAATACTGGTTGTCGTCGAGGGAACCCGCTTTGAGGATAGGGCAAGGATTCGACGTTCATCGATTGGTGCCTGGACGGAGTCTGATACTTGGTGGCGAGGAGATCGACTATCCCAAGGGCCTGGAAGGCCATTCGGATGCAGACGTCCTAACCCACGCTCTCATAGATGCCATCTTGGGAGCAGCCGGGCTTGGCGACATCGGTATGCACTTCCCGGACTCCGACCCCGCGTTCAGAGACGCGTCGAGCATTGGTATGCTGCAAGTAGTATGTTCGAAAGTGAGTAGGCTTGGGTGGAAGGTTTCGAATATTGATATCACCGTCTTTGCAGAGAATCCCAAATTGGGCCCCTATCGAAAAGCCATTGTATCAAATCTGGCCGACGCTGTGGGCATTGCTGTGGACAGGGTGAACTTGAAGGCGACCACTACAGAAAGACTTGGCTTCATCGGACGTGGCGAAGGGATAGCAGCCTCTGTAGTGGCGCTTTTGGACGAAATTTCCGGCACGGGGAACAAGGATGACTCCGATGAAAATTGTCGGAGAAATCATTCTTGAAGGCTGGATGAATACTTAACCTTAAACGAGGACAGGAGAACTTCATGGGCTTACGGCTGTACAATACTCTTACTCGAAAAAAAGAAGAATTTGTGCCCATTCGGCCTGGAAAGGTAGCAATGTATGTATGCGGTGTCACCGTGTATGACATGTGCCATATTGGTCATGCTCGTTCCATAGTGTTGTTTGATGTTATCTACCGGCATTTGATTAAAAGCGGCTATGAAGTCGTTTATGTCAGGAATTTCACGGACGTTGATGACAAAATAATAAACAGGGCAAATCAACTAGGTGAAGATTGGAAAAGTTTGGCAGAGAGGTTTATTGCCGAGTTTTACACAGACATGGATTGTCTGGGAGTACTTCGCCCCAACCATGAACCCAGGGCAACTGAGCACATCAGTCAGATTCAGACCCTTATAGGGAAACTCATCTTGACAGGACACGCATACGAGGTTGAAGGTGATGTCATGTTTTCGGTGGGCAGCTTTCCAGGCTACGGTAAGCTCTCCGGAAAAAGGATCGAAGACCTCGTGGCAGGGTCCAGAGTGGAGGTAGACGAGAAGAAAGAGAACCCCCTGGATTTCGCGTTGTGGAAAGGGGCAAAACCGGGCGAACCCTACTGGGATAGCCCCTGGGGACCCGGTCGTCCCGGCTGGCACATAGAATGTTCCGCCATGAGCACGCAGTATTTGGGCGAGCATTTTGATATTCATGGGGGAGGAGCAGATTTGACGTTTCCTCATCACGAAAACGAGATTGCCCAGTCAGAAGCCGCTCTAGGAGGACAGTTCGCCCGGTACTGGATTCACAACGGTTTCGTCAACATCCGTTCGGAAAAGATGTCCAAGTCGCTCGGAAACGTCCTCAACATAAGGGACATTCTTAAACAGGTACATCCGGAGGCCCTCCGACTTTTCCTGCTCTCTAGTCATTACCGCAGTCCTCTGGATTATAATGAAACGTCCATTCGAGAAGCTTCAGCCGCGTTGGAACGCCTTTACGGCGGTGTGTCATCCCTCAACGGCCTTCTAGAAGCCTGTGGCGCCGGCCTGTCGTTGCCGGACGAACTTGTCGGCATTAGGGAACGGTTTGTTGAAGTTATGAATGACGATTTCAACACCCCTCGAAGCCTCGCCATACTTTTCGAGGCGGCAAGAGCTATCAACAGAATCCAGTCGGATTCCGGTTCCTCAAAGGATAACATCCCTGCACGTGAGCTTTTGCTGGAGGTCCGGCGTGAGATGGTTGGGCTGTCGAGAGAAGTGCTCGGTTTGCTGAATGACGCCCCTGAAACCTTTTTGGAGAATTCGCGAAAGTCTGGAGTGGGTACACTAGAAATCACCGAAGATACAATAGAGGAATTGATCGCTCAGAGGGCTCTAGCTCGTAAGGAGAAGGATTTCTCCCGTGCAGATCAAATCCGCGGTGAACTCGCAGCCCGTGGAATTGTTCTGGAAGATGGCCCTATCGAGACGACCTGGAAGGTGAAAGAATCTCGGTGATAAGCAATCGAGAGCCGATTGGTCGAAACCATATACTAAATCGGCCTCTTACCGATTCGCTTTGTGGCAAACCAATTTTTGATCAAGGAAATAGTCTTGGAGATCCAAGCTGAGAATGTCGAATTCATTTACGATCCTGGAACTCCACTAGAGCAGAGAGTTCTCAAAGACATCAGTTTCACTATTTCGTCCGGAGCGGTTGTGGGGATACTCGGTTCGAGCGGTTCCGGCAAGACTACTCTTGTTCGCAATTTGAACGGTTTGCTCGAACCGACAAACGGCATCGTGCTGGTAGGGGGGATAGATACGCGGAAATATGGGCCTGAACTGAGGCGCCGAGTGGGCTTGGTTTTTCAGCGACCGGAAAGGCAACTTTTTGAAGAAACTGTGTTCAAGGACATCTCATTTGTGTTGAGACGTTTCTCAAAGTGGTCGGAAAGGGAAATCTTCGATAGAGTAGAGCACGCTGCGGGTCTCGTGGGATTAAATATTATTGAGGTAGGGTCACGATGTCCTATGGCTCTGTCAGAGGGAGAACGACGCAAGGTGGCAATCGCAGGCATATTGGCCAATGAACCGGAGGTCCTGATCCTTGATGAACCTGCCGTGGGTTTGGACCTTCCTTCTGTGGCGAGCCTGGTCTCTTTGATACAAGAAATCAAACATTCCGGAGGCCGAACTGTGGTAGTTGTCTCCCACGACCTGGACGCTTTCTTGACTGTCTTGGACACCGTCATTGTACTCGACCACGGCCGCCTTGCAGCCTTCGGGTCTCCGATGGAAGTGTGCACCGCACTGGGAGCGGACCCTAGAATGAGGCCGTTCTTGCCTGAGCCTGCCCTTCTGTTGTACGACCTGCACAAAATGGGTGTGCCCGTTGATGTCAACGAATTCAGAATTCCTGTCTTGGCGCAACAGTTGTCTGCATTTCTAGTGAGAATGGCCGGTAACCCCGGAACAGGTTGATCATGATCGACCAGTTATCCGGTGAGCGCACAGTGGTTGATCAGACGGAGGAAGGACTAATCAACACGATGTTTTTCAAGCGGCAAGACTTGTCATATCCTTTTTGCAGCAATAATGCACGTCGTACGGCAATTCTCGTCTCCTTGCTGATTCTTCTATCACCTTGCGGAAATGCCTGGAGTGACTCGCTAAGTCTTGAACAGGTGTTGCGCCGCGTCCAGGAGGTCTATTCTCATCACTGTTGCTTCAGAGCGTCCTTTGACCAGTTGACGGTAAATACTGCAATGGATCTGAAGGATCGTTTCCAAGGAACGATGTATGTGAGAAAGCCGGCATCTATAGCTCTTGAGGTTGAGAGCCCTGAAAAACAAAAGGTGGTTATGCAGGGACGATCATACACCGTTTATTTTCACCAGGATGGCAGCGCTGTCCGTGGAGAAGTTCCTTCTGAAATTAACGTCGAGCACTTTTTTGGATTCTTTACCAACATCGGCAACATAGACAGAAACTTCTCTATGCAGTTTCCCGCAAGATCTATGGACAAGGAAGAGAATCTTATTTTCATTGAGCTGGCAGAAAAGAAAAACCAACAAAATGCCTTCCGAATCCTCCTTGGAGTTGACAGCGAGCGGTTTACAATCAGACGTGCCATCATCTACGATGCCCTGGGCAACTATAATCGATTCGACCTCGAGAAAATCACTTTCTTGCCGTCTATCCAGGACTCGACCTTTCAGATAGGAGGGGCTGAAGACAAAGCCGTCAGGATTCCGCGGATAGACAGCGCGCCGGAATAGATGACAAATTGGAGGTTACTGTAGGAACTTTGTATGACTCGTGAATGACCTGATTCCGAATGCAGTGTTCCTACCTAAAGCAACTTCGTTTTGATCGCCAGTTTTCCATATCGTCTATTATCGTCTTGCCTATGGCATATTTGTCAAAATGTTTGTAAGCACTGTTCGCTGGATGGCTTAGTAAATCTACAAACAACTCTGCAGATTGACATGCGAGAATTTGATGTTCTGTCAACACACTAATATTTGGAGCCTTTGCGCTTTTCGCCCTAAGTTCCTGTTCTCCCCCACCGTGGCTCTCAGGGACAATTACCGCTCGTGCGCCAGTGAGAAGGATCTCGTTCACCGTGTTATATCCTGCCCTCGAAATCACCAGTTCCGAGTGATGAACCAGATCCACGAGGTCAGGCACGAAATTTAGGAACCTGACTTTTGTGCTCAGTGGGTGACACTGAAGGGCGCGGGCAGCTCCTTCGTCCAAGTAGGGATCTATGACCATAACGACCTGATAGAGGTCATTGAGGCCTGTGCAGCTAAACAACTCCAACAATTTTAGGGACAAGTCGGTTACACGGTCATTTCTGCCAAGAGAAATGAGGATGGTTTTCCTATCCGGCAGACCAAAATGTTCGAATGTTTCACATCTTCCGCACAACTCTTCTTGTACCTTGTTGGTTATCTTACCGAGATAGGTGATCTTCTTTTCCAGGTCTGGGTCATTTCCAAGGAATTGTTTATTTATATCAATGACTTTTCTGTCCTCCAGCACGTACATGAAGTCGTAGAGGGCTCCGATATTTATGGATTCGGAACGGTGCCTGGGGTTTTGATAGGGAATACGCAGTAAAGGAACCCATTTCATGATCCCTCGACATATATGTACGAGTGTGAAATCCATTGGGCCGCCCTTGCGCATCCACTTTTTCATGAGCAAGGGAATCAGCTCACTCATCTGGCCGGTCATGTTGTGCTCTATAATGAGCGCATCCGGCTGGAAAAAATCGAAACTCGACATGATCATTGTCTGGCGAAAATCGAAAATCTCCTCGAGTTCAAATCCCAATAGGTATCGGGACTGCATGGGACTGTCTTTGCGGTCGATATCAAGCTTGATTGAGGGAAGTTTTATTACCTCTATTCCTTCTCGAAAGAAAATTTGCGGGATGGATGTCCCGGATATCACAAGAAAATCTATATCCGGCCTCCATTTTTTCATCCCGGTGATAACAGCCAAGGTCCGGAAGGCATGACCTAAACCTATCGAATTGTGGGTGTAGACCAGAATTCTCTTTATGTTGTGTTGAGTCATGTGCTCAGCTTCCTGATTTTGTGGCCGACATTATCACATTTTCGAGGGATCCGGTTTTGCAGTCCATTGGTTATTGCCTTTTCACAGCCACAAGCTTTGGCTGATTATAATGCACATCCGAGAGCATCGCAGCCCGTCAGAAGAAGAGAATCCGAAAAGTGGCACGCCACCAGATGACCCGAGTCCACCTCCATTAGAGGAGGTACTACATGGGAGCATACTTCTTGGGCATAGAGGCATCTCGGATGAAACGAACATCCCGATGGAGCATTCATTGGATCGGCTGGATCTCCCTTCAGGATGATCTTCCGGCCCACCATTTCGGGTCTGGTGCTTGGAACGTTGGACATCAGGGCCTCGGTATAAGGGTGTCTCGGCTGGTTGAACAAGTTCTGAGACGGAGCGTATTCAACCACTTTTCCCACGTACATTAATACTATTCTCTGGCTGAAGTGACGGATAAGGCCTAGGTCGTGCGAAATAAACAAATACGCGAGTCCGAGCCTTTCTTGAATTTCCAAAGCAAGATTTACGATCTGGGCTTGAACCGAAACATCCAGGGCAGACGTCGGTTCATCTGCGACGAGCAGCTTTGGGTAGAGCGCCAAAGCGCGTGCTATACTTATACGTTGGCGCTGACCACCGGAAAACGCATGGGGATAACGATTCAGATGGTACACCTGCAAACCCACAAGTTCAATGAGCTGCCGAATCCTGTCCTCCAATTCATGCCCCTTCGCCACCTTGTTGACCACAAGGGGTTCGGCAAGAATCTCCCTGATGGTCATTCTGGGGTTCAACGATGCAAAAGGATCCTGAAAGACCATCTGAATGTAGGGCCTCAACGGTTTCATTTCTGAGGGTTCAATGGCAGCCAAGTCCACCCTCGCAGATCCGTTGGGAGGCTTGAACCAAATGCTGCCTTGCGTTGGACGGTAAGCTCCCATAATCATTCGGCCTACGGTGGTCTTGCCGCAGCCGGATTCCCCTACTAGCCCGAGGGTCTCTCCCGCTCCAATACTGAAGCTGACCCCATCAACCGCTTTGATATACCCCACGACCTTCCGAAACAAGCCCTTTTGGACGGGAAAGTACTTTTTTAGATCAGTCACTTCAAGTAGGTTTTCCGAATCAGACAATCTTCTTACCCTCAAATGCGGATACACATCCTTGGACAGGCCACAAAGTGGCGGTCTCCAACCTCTGTAAGTTCGTACGGGTTGTCCCGGCAAATGGAATCGCCGCCGCATTCTGTGCATCGGCCAAAGAACGGGCACCCGGCTATACTTTCGAAAGCATCGGGCAGAGTGCCGTCAATGGTGGCCAAATGGCTTCTCACTGGGGTATCAATGCCCGGCACCGACATCAACAGCGCTCGAGTGTAAGGATGGAAACACTCCTCAAAGAGGGTGTCCACCGGAGCTTGTTCCATAACTCGTCCGAAATAAACCACCAGCACATCATCGCTAATCTCAGCTATTACTCCCAAGTTGTGGGAAATGAAGAGAATGGCCATGCCAAATTCTTCTTGAAGATTCTTGAGAAGTTCGAGGATCTGCGCCTGTATAGTGACATCCAGTGCCGTTGTCGGCTCGTCTGCGATCAAGATTCTCGGGTTGCAAACAAGCGCCATGGAAATCATGGCCCTCTGTCGCATGCCGCCGGATAATTGATGCGGGTAGGCGTCAATACGGTTTTCCGGGTCAGGAATCCCGACCTTTCCAAGCATCTCTACCGCTCGATTACGGGCTTCCGCCTTAGAGACATCGGAATGAAGGCGAAGAGCCTCTATGATCTGGCTTCCAATCGTATGCACGGGGCTGAACGAATTCATCGGTTCCTGAAATATCATTGCCACGTCTCGGCCTCGAATACTCCTCATCCGACGGCTGTATGGACCGACCGAGACCAGGTCGAGCACACTTGAAGAGACATTTCCGTCTTCCGGCCTCAACAGGATCTTTCCATCCACAATTCTGCCCGGCGATGGCACGATTCTTAGTATCGACTGCCCAATAACACTCTTTCCGCTTCCTGATTCACCTACTATTCCGAGTGTCTTTCCGGATTCGACTGAAAAGGTCACTCCGTCCACAGCCCTGACCACCCCTTCGTCGAGGAAAAAATGGACTCGTAAATCTTTAACTTCCAGAACCGGAGGCATTCATCTCACCTAGAGTATGGATCAACAGCGTCTCTGAGGCCATCACCCACGAAATTGAAGGCAAGAACGGTGGCGATGACAAACAAAACCGGTATCAGAAGCCACGGATACAGGGCGATCGTTGTGACATTCTGCGCTTCTTTGAGCAGCACTCCCAGACTCGTGATAGGAGGTCGCAGACCGATACCCAAAAAGCTCAGAGCAGTCTCGGCAAGGACCATGCCTGGTATTGCCAAAGTGACGGTCACTATTATGTGGCTGGTAAAAGAAGGGAGTAAGTGTCTGAAAATTATCCTGAAATGACCTGCACCTGCAAATCTGGCTGCAAGAACAAACTCCTCCTCACGCAGGCTTATGAGCTTTCCTCTGACCATTCTGGCAAGATCCGTCCATCCAACGAGTGAGAGAATTATTGTGATCGTGAAGTAGACCTTCATCGCAGGCCAATGTGGCGGCATTGCCGCTGAAAGTCCCATCCATAGAGGTATGCTGGGAAAACAGCGAATAATTTCAATCACTCTTTGAATGACGCCATCAGGCCATCCGCCGTAGTACCCTGATATTCCTCCAAAAAGCAATCCTAGCCCCAAGCTCAAGAAAACTCCTAGCATCCCTATGGACAAAGAGATTCTGCTGCCATAAAGACAGCGCGAGAACATGTCCCTTCCCATTCTGTCGGTTCCGAACAGGAATATCCTGGCAGGAGCATCTACTCCAAACAGGTGCACATCCGTGCTCCATAGGCCCCAGAACAAGTATGGATCTCCCCTGACAAATAACCGGATCGGACAACTTTGACCGACGACTTCTTCGTAATGGATGCCGTGAGTTTCTATTTCTATAATCATCATGCTGCCCGCAACGAAAGGTCGCCGCAAATTGCCTTGGTCGTCAAAGATTCTCATTGTTGATGGGGGCGAGTATATTGATTCAAAATGGCGGGTATCCTTGTCGTATGGTGCCAAGAATTCGCAGAAAATTGACGAAACGTACAGGCCCAAAATGGCCCACAGGCCGATCATGGCCAATGTATGTTTCTTGTAACCCCACCAGACCAATTGCCTGGTAGAGGCATTCAAATATTTCTCTCTTCTCGGATCCCCGCTCATACTCCCTCTCGCGCACCAAACCTAATTCGAGGATCTACCCAGGCGAGTAGTATGTCCGAGACAAGAGTTCCAACCACGGTCAGCGAACTGAGCAGCATGAGGAAACTGCCTGCGAGTTGCATGTCCTGACTCAACAGAGCGCTGAGCAGAAGAGGTCCGGATGTAGGAAGGTTCAGCACCACTGCCGTGATAGCAATCCCAGAGATAAGTTCGGGCAAAGTCCACCCAATAGTGCTCACCAGCGGGTTGATGGCAACTCGAACCGGATATTTGAGGATTAACCTGGTCTCTGAGAGGCCCTTTGCCCTTGCCGTAGTAACATAAGGCTTTTTCAGTTCATCCAGAAGATTTCCTCTGATTATCCTGATAAACTTGGCAGTATGCCCTGTACCCACTATCACAACCGGTATCCACAAGTGCTTCATCAAATCCACAAATCTTACCAAACTCCAAGGCACCTCAGCGAACTGGGGAGAAAAAAGGCCGCCGATACTCATACCGAGATAGGCATAAGAGAACCATAGCAGGATCAAGGCAAAAAGAAAATTCGGGGTCGCCAGTCCTATGAAACCTATGAACGTGAGAAAATAATCCACCCAGGAATACTGGCGAACGGCAGAATAGATTCCAATGGGCAAGGCAACGATCCAGGTGAAGAGTAGCGTACAAGTGGAAATAAGAATGGTCAAAGGAATACGCTCTGCTACCAACTTGGACACTGGCTTATTCCACTCGAAGGAATGGCCAAAATCTCCATGCAGGAAGTTCCAAGCCCACAGCAAATATTGTTTGTACATGGGTTGATCGAGTCCGAAGCGCTGCCTGAGCGCATCCAATTCCGCTTGATCAACCGCCTCCCCACTTACGCTGAGCTGGGCCACGTAGGTGGTGAGAAAATCTCCCGGAGGAAGCTGTATAATTATGAAAGATATGATAGATATCGCCACCAATGTAGGTATCATGGTGAGAAGGCGGCGAATTATATAAGCGAACATTATACCCACCTCTTGAAAATGCCGCGGTATCCCATACCGAGGACGAATTCCAGTTTCACGATAGCCAGGAATGGTCCTTTATTTTGTGACATCGCTTAATGAGGTTTCTCCAGCCTGCTGCAACCAAGAAAGCTGTAATTCTTGACTACTCGGAATTTCTATTTGTCGCTGGTAAAGCTGAATTGTTCCGGATGAATCGGACCGGGGTTAGGATAAATCCAGCTTTGAAAATCTTTCTTGGGAACATTGAACATATTCTTGGCCACAACGTAATAGTCAGGCGGATCATGGACCAGCCCTACGACCCAAAGATTCTCCTCATTAGCGGCAATTATTTTGCTAAAAAGCTCCTTTTTCTTTTCTTCGGAGACCGTACTCAAGATCTGACTATAAGTTTCCATCATTCCCTTGATGACTGGCGGTGGTTCCTCACCTTTTTTCCCACCGCTCTGGAACCACTGAGCGTACAGGGGCGCATTAAGACTCTCGGAACTATAGGGAAAATACCATCTTGGGTCCAGAAGGCATTCGATCCCTCCGTCACCGGACCACAGAGCAATATCATGGGCGGCGCTCTGTGTGCGCTGTCTAAAAAGCTCCATAGATTCCGATTTTACTTCGGCATCTATTCCAATGCTTTTCAAATTGGACGCCACGATCTCAGCCACATCCACCCAGCTTTGAACCGACACCATTACATCGAGAGAAATCTTGAGAGGCTCACCGTCAGGTCTCATTCTCTTTCCTGCCCGCCCGATCTTGATTCCCATTTCGTCCAGAAGCGCCGCTGATTTTCCAGGTTCGTATTCTATGTACGCTTTCTCATAAGAATCACTATGAAACGCCGATTCCTTAAGAGGCGCGGCCTGCCGAGGAATACCCTTGCCACGATAAACTATTTTGTTAATTTCATTCCTGTTAATGGCCAGTGAAAGGGCTTTGCGAAATCTCGAATCAGATAAGACTTGGCGCATTGCAGGATCTCGGTGATTCAGATTCGGGGCCAACAGCAGTCCCACCGAAGCGGTAGACGCCTTTGGTACCAGCCTGTACTTACCCTGTCCAGCGCTTGCCAAGAGAAGAACAGAGTTTTGCATGCCCCCCAACCTGCGCCCCTGCATATCGATTTCTCCGGCAATCGCCTTCAGAACTATGGTCTGTGACTCCGCCTGCAAGTCGTGTACTATGGTGTCTATATAGGGAAGTTGGTTGCCATCCGAATCGACCTTCCAGTAATAGGGGTTACGCACCATGACGAATCGCTTTGCCGGCGCAGGGATTTTAGTGATCCAGGCGCATATTGAAGGAAGTTCGGTTTCTACGAACTGTGCCCGCTGTAAATCTGAGACTTCCTGAAAGAGCTTTACCCACGTGGAGGCTTTCTTTTGATTAACGAGGGCTTCCAGTTTTTCCGGATCCGCATATTTCTTGTGGAACTGCTTCAGATAGTGCTTAGGTTTTGTCACCAAAGCCATGGCATGGGGGCAGGCCAATTGTTCAAGAAACAGACCATACGGTTTGTCGAACTCAAACCGGATAGTATGATCATCAACCTTCGTAACCTTGGGCGGGGTTTCCTCTGGACACAGCCATTTCGGAACAGTAGGTGTCAATTCCTTGTTGTAAAAGACGTCTTCCATGCAGAAAAGAATGTCATCGGCTGTAAAAGGCCGGCCGTCTGACCAGCGCACTCCTTTTATCAAATGAAATGTAAATATCCTTCCTTCTTCATCGACTTCCCATTTGTGGGCAAGATTGGGGATGATCTTATACTCAGGACTCCATCGCACTAAAGGATCATACAGCAATCGTCGTGCACCCACCAAATCGGAAAGTCCAGTGTACGCCCTGCGCCAATTGCCCCCGTAATTGCCGGTTTTATCTTCAGGTGTCAGCACGGCCGGCGCGGATGGCAGCCTTTCATCCACCGGCGGAAGCTGCCCGGCGTTGACCAGCTTTGACAGCATCGGCGACTCATTGTATGACCAGACATTGCCAAACCCTGCGCCTGCCGCAAGAATAAGTCCTGCCACAAAAAGCGCCAAGCCGGCGCATCCTTTTAATTTTCCCATGACTCCTCCTCGATATGTCGCTGACGTGCCGACGCATGGTGGTCTTTCATGACACTCGTAAGCTCACTAAGTCTCAAATGCTGCCGCTCAGGGACGAAAATACCGGAATCCCTAGAAAGGGATTTCGTCTTCCGGCGGAGGGGGTGTGTACTTTTCTTCGATCCTTCTGGGAGGTTCACTCTGGACTTTGGAAGAAACGGGCGCGTGCTTCTTCGGAGCATCTTCGCCACGGCCTTGGGTAGGCCCAGGGCCGCCCAACATTATTATGTCACTGGCAATAATTTCCACTGTGGTCCTCTTGTTTCCGTCCTGATCCTCCCATTCTCGGCTTTGGATACGGCCTTCCACATATACTTGTTTTCCTTTGCTGAGGTACTCTCCACAGATTTCCCCCAGCCGGCCCCAAGCAACCACTCTATGCCATTCAGTCCTCTCCTGATCGTTTCCATCCTGATCTCGCCAACGCTGAGACGTCGCCACAGTGAACGTCGCCACTGCTTTGCCCGAGGAAGTGTACCTAATCTCCGGGTCTCTACCTAGATTTCCCAGCAGCATCACCTTGTTCAAAGACCTCTGGGCCATGATGAATGCCTCCATAATTTGGTTTCACTAAGAATAAGGAAAAAAGTTGCCGTAAGTATGCTGGAAACGTTATCCTCTCTGAAAAGGGAGCATGTTGTCAAGGTCAAAGGGACCCGGCCGACCGATAGAGGAACCCAGATTAGCAACCGAAGCATAACACTGGGCAACAAATGGTATGACCGTCCGTAGGAAAATTGCCGAATTACTCACCGAAGGCAACATGACTGCCAGAGCTGTCTCTCAGTTACTCAAAATAAGTGAAAGAGAAGTTTACGAACATCTACCGCACGTGGAAAAATCCCTTGGTCGGGGAGAGAACCTCATTTCCCGACCTGCGCGCTGCCTGGATTGCGGTTTCGTCTTCAGTAAACGGAAACGATTCACAATCCCTGGGAGGTGTCCGGCTTGTCGATCCGAGTCGATCAGTGCCCCCCTCTATGGACTTAACAGAGAAGAGTTAAGGAATAGGAACAGATTTCCGTCTTAAGGTTTATACCCTGTTCAATTTGACAATCAGTACGGAGAAAAGATCAAAAATGGCTGACAAAGAGATTTTACAAAATGTTTGCGAGTTTGAGGAAGACTCGCTTCTTCCATCTCAGGAGAGTCGTCTCAAAGAAGCCGTGGCACAGATGGTACAGTCTTGCAAGGACGAGAGGACTGTGGATCATGTTGGGGCTGCTCTGATACCCTCCAAAAACGAGATAATCCGCATTCTGAGTATCCTCCAAGATGTTCTCTTCCCAGGCTTTTTCGGCAGGCAGGAACTGACTCATTCCACGTTAGACTTCCACCTCGGAAACCAGATGATGATACTCTTCGAGTTGCTTTCCGCCCAAGTATCAAGGAGCATACGTCATGAATGCCGCCGGATGGACAGCCTGTGTGTGCGTTGTATTCAAAAGGGACGCGAGGAGTCAATATTTTTTATCGAAAGACTGCCCGGTCTCCGGCAAGTCTTGTCCCAGGATGTTAGGGCACACTACGATGGAGATCCGGCATCCAAGAGCCTGGATGAAATAGTCTTTTCATACCCCGGGCTCTACGCGATATTCGTCTATAGAGTGGCTCATGAACTGTTCTTGAGACAGATCCCTCTCATGCCCAGGATCATGACCGAGCACGCCCACTCTCTGACGGGTATCGACATCCATCCAGGCGCTACCATCGGGACCGATTTCTTTATAGATCACGGAACGGGAGTGGTGATAGGCGAGACCACTAACATCGGTGACCGAGTCCGTATCTATCAGGGCGTAACGCTTGGCGCTCTGTCTGTGCCGAGAGAATCAGAGGGAGGCAATTCTCTCAGGGGCCGAAAACGTCACCCTAACATTGAAAACGATGTCACCATATACGCTCAAGCTACTATTCTTGGAGGAGACACGGTGATCGGAGCGCGCTGCGTCATAGGAGGTAACGTATGGCTCACGTCATCGACCCCTCCCGACACCACGGTTCTGATCGAGACTCCCAGGCACGTTTTCAAGGAGGACAGGCAAAAATCATGATTGGGGAACAATTACTGCCCTGACTGCTCAGGCAATTGACTGAACAATCTCATAGAGAAAAACACTCGATCAGATATAAGAGCCCTCATCGGCGGCGTAGCCACACTGAAGATGCACATACGACTTAAATTGCGCTGAAAGGTTGGCTCGCAGCAATATTACAGCAAATGATCGGGTTGATTTCTCCAACTCCAGATCCTGAAAGGATACTGATTGTTGATCATGATGGTGATTGCGGCAGATTTCCGCTGGGTTGGGGTTTTAAAAATAGCATTACAGCCGTTTGTGTGCCTTGAAGCCAATCGTCGTTCTTGATAGAATTTCGGCTGTCAGTTATTTAGTACACTCAATTTTTTAAAGGACTGCCTCAGTCCGGATCGAACCAATTTGAACTCACGTTACCTTGGGCCGTCATTAATCGGGTGACCACCGTTCCGGCTTGCGCTGGTTCTGGAAAAAGCTTCTTGTCTCTCGAAGAGATACTCATCTTGACCAGACCGCCACGTCATGCGGTTGATGTTCCCCTCTGTTGAGCGCTTTTGCTTGCGCAATGCAGGGTAATGCCGGCCAATGAAAGCAAACCAATTGAGTATAAGGAAAGGACGATTAGCCAAATGATCAAGAGTGTTCGAATTAAGAATTTTAAAAACTTCAGGGAAGCCGAATTCGATGTTCGTCCGCTGAACATATTTATTGGGCCCAATGGCGCAGGAAAATCAAATCTTGGAAACCTTCTTTTGATGATGAGTTTTTTGGCATCAGGTCCTTTCAGTAGTGCGTTTGGTCCAGGGCCATTCACGTTTCGGCAGACTTTGAGCCGTAGGGAAAAATCAGACCCCAACCCGCAGGAATTGGACCTCCATTTCGAGGTCACGCTTGAGGTTGATGAAATCAACTACAACTATACTCTGGTTTTTACTGAAATTCGTCGCAACGAATATCTAATCAGGGAAGAAACCCTCAATGAAGTTCAGGGAGAAATTCTCTTTACCATTTCTGATGTTAAGGCAAGAGAATCCAAGATGGCGCAAATGCGTAAGGGACACGCCTGGAATGACGCGGAAAAGCGAATTCGGTCTGTAGCGCAATATCTGTCAAAAATTAAGAGATATAGATTCGTACCGGACCTGATAAAGAAGCCGTCTCTGATACAGGATTCTTACCTGCTTGACCACACAGGCGAAAACCTGGCGGGAGTGGTCCATCATTTGGAAAAAAATCATCCTGCGAATTTTCAAAAAATCGTTCAGGAAGTTACCAGGAGCGTGACTGGCATCAAAAGAATTTTCACTCCCCACTTGGGCGATGTCAATCAGGTCGGAATTGGCGTAGAAGAGGAGAATAAGTCTGGTTATTTTGTCGGCCCACAACTCTCGGACGGTTTCCTGGTTTTTTTGGCTCTTTGCACCCTTTTCAATTTGCCTGATCAGCCACGCATATTCTTCATTGAGGAACCGGAAACCTATCTCAACCCCAACAGATTAAGGGTTCTCTACGGGCTCATGCACCGCTTTACCGCGGCAAACCCGGAAAAGCAGGTGCTTATGAGTTCTCATTCTCCCTACTTCATTGACTGGTCTGATGGAAACGCAGAAGAGTTGACGCTCATGCAGGAAAAAGACGGATGGGTTGCGTTTAAAAATCTCAAGGGTGTAAAAGAACTGCGGTGTTTCCTGGAAGAAGATTCTTGGGGGCAAGACTGGGTGACAAAATTCTTCAGGGCTGACCACGCTGACGTTCCACTACCTGACAGAAAGCAGGAGCAAAAAGAATCCCAAGATTATGATTGCTCCGATTGGGACGGGGAGCGGGAAGATCAAACTGCCGGTGAGAGTTGATATTGCACCAGGACCTCGACTTGTACATATTGAGGAGTAATTAAGAGGCGATCATGGGAATTGGCCTGGACTTCTTCATCATCGCATGCCGGTAGCAGGAAATCACCAGTCTTTGTCCCACGATTCATCTGTATGAGATTTATACTGATTCTCTTCCAACCACGAAACACCGCGGGGAGGATTGTCCGAAGCCTGGCCTGAACACAGTGGTCTGAGCGATCCTGAATAGAGCGCGGCATAGTGAAGAATGGGTGACTCATACAAGAGAGATTCTTCACTTCGCTCAGGATGAAATGGGCCCGTACAGATCTGGTTCATTTACAAACGTTCCTAACCCCTTTCTACTGTTTTGACTGCGAATCCGTACCAGCCTTTACATGAGTCGGAAATTACGGCTGGCCGGAGAAGAAATTGAGAGCTTCCGGCATGAAAAATCTGTCGCTTCATGAGTGTTCATGGTAAATAGTGTTTCGCCATTTCCTCTTCGTTAGACAACGAGTATCAGGAATCAATTTTTGAAGGAGCGGCTTTATGGAAACAATTCTGAGATTGTTGACCTATGTGGCAGGTACAGTGTTTGTTGTGGCTTTTGCGACAAAGCTTTTGAAGTACGCCACTATGCCGATGCACGTCCGTTGGGAACTCTATCCTGTTCCCCACGAGGGCAAGGCTTGGGGCGGTTCTTTTTACGAAGAGGTGGACCACTGGAAAAAAGCTAGACATAAAGATCACATGGCCCAATACAGGTTCATGGTGCCTGAGATTCTTTTTATAAAGGCCCTTTATGAAGACAACAGGTCTCTGTGGTATTGGTCGTTTCCATTTCACATGGGATTGTATTTGTGCATAGGCGCCCTCGTGCTACTAGGTATAGGATCGCTACTGCAAATCGGTGGATTAAGTCCCGAGGTTTCAGCTCTGGCAAGTTTTGTCCAATCGCTTACAACGGTTCTGGCCGTGATAGGATACATCCTTGGAGCTGTCGGTTCAGCTGGATTGATCGTAAAGAGAATGACCGACCCTGAATTGTCTGAATTCACAGCCGGTATAGACTATCTAAACCTTGTCTGGTTGGGGGCGATCTTTGTGACCGGTTTCCTGGTGTGGATGAAGGACCCGGGCTTTTCAGTTGCGCGAGAATACTTTGTCGGCTTGATCACGTTTCACCCGATGACCAAAACCATGAGCGCGCTAAATGTTATAAACCTGTTACTTTTTATCGGATTCTGGGCGTATTTTCCGTTCACCCACATGACTCACATGGTGTCCAAGTATTTCATGTGGGACAAGGTGAAATGGGATGACGACCCCAACGTCGGCGATCCTGGTATGGATTCAAAAATCCAGAAATATCTGTCCTATCCTGTGACCTGGTCCGCTCCTCATATCGGCGCCGAGGGAGGCAAGAAAACCTGGGCGGAAGTAGCCACTGCGAATCCCTGGGCTCAAGAAACCAAAGATAAGAAATGATTGGAGGATTTTGAAATGAAACCCGAAGAAATATCCAAGCCCGCTGAACAGCTTGTGAATATAAAGCCCGAGGACCTTCCCAAGCTGCCTCCTCCATACGACACCTTCGAAGAGAAATCCTTGGCGGAACTCACAGAGGCTCAAAAAGAAAAATGGGAACATTCCCTGGACGGAGTAAGCGCTATTAATCTCCCTAAGCCTCAGTCGCCGGAAGAAGAAAAGAAGCTTGTTGAGTCTTTTCTCCGTGGCTTTGAAAAGTTGATGTCCAAGGAAAACAACTGGACATTTCTTCAACCGCTGATGCTTTCCCTGGAATACTGCGCTAAATGCCAGACGTGCGCAGATGCGTGCCCTGTCTTTGAAATGAGCGGCAGAAAGGACATCTATCGGCCAACGTTTCGGGCCGATGTCCTCCGTAAGATCGCGAAAAAATACCTTTCCAAAAGAGGCAAGATCTTGGCGGGATTCCGGGGTCACGACATAGAACTTAACTGGGATACTGTGGCACGGCTTGCCGAATTGGCATACCGATGCACGCTGTGTCGACGTTGCACTTCAGTTTGTCCCGTCGGCGTAGACAACGGTCTTATCAATCATGAATTGAGGAAACTCTTCAGTCAGGAGATGGGTATCGCTGCGGCCGAAATTCACGAAAAGGGCTCGGTGAAACATCTGCGATTCGGGTCAAGTACCGGCATGATCAAAGCCGCCGTTGAGGATATTATCGAATATCTGGAAGACGATATCGAAGAAAAGACCGGGAAGACCATCAAGATCCCCGTGAACAAAAAAGGGGCTGACGTACTGCTCGTCCATAATGCCGGCGAATTCATGGCTTGGCCTGAAAATCCAATGTCGTTTGCCGTTCTTTTTGACGCCGCAGGTATTAATTACACTCTGTCAACCGACCTGGTCGGTTACGACGCCGTTAATTACGGCCTGTGGTATGACGATGTTCAGTTCGCCCGGGTAGCCATAAAGCATCTGGAAGTAGCCAGGGATCTTGGTGTCAAAAAAATCGTCATAGGAGAATGCGGTCATGCGCACAAGGCTCTCTCGGTTATTGCGGACCGACTCTTGCCCGGCCGGCAACTCATCCCCAGGGAAAGCTCCTATACATTGTTGTGGGATATAGTCAAAACTGGAAAAATTAAGTTTGACCCTTCCAAGAACGACTTCCCCGTAACTCTACATGATCCGTGCAACGTGGTCAGACTGATGGGCATTGTCAAACCGCAGAGAGAGATACTCAATGCCATCTTTCCGCCTGGCCGCTTCCGGGAAATGACCCCGCATGGAGTTGAGAACTACTGCTGTGGAGGGGGGTCTGGATTTGCGATCATGAGTTCGGGTAACTTCCCGGACTGGAAGCGTATGGTGTCGGGACGAAAGAAGCTGCAGCAAATGCTCAACGCTTTCCAAGGCGAGATGGACCCGTCAATACGAAAAATGGTCTGTGCCCCCTGTTCCAATTGCAAGGGGCAGATCCGCGACTTACTTGAATACTATGAGGTCTTCGAGAAGACGGGTATATGGTACACTGGGCTGGTTGAGTTGATGGTCAACGCAATGGTTGACCAGGAAAAGCCATTCCTCGAATGGCCAGGCGAAGATGATGATGACGAGGACATGTGATAACAATTCGCCATTCCCAGAATAACATTGACGGGCAGCGACGCCTGTCGCCACTCAAATTCGTTCGATGGCAGTGTTGCTTTTTTTGAAAACGAAACTGTAGGATCCTGCTCAGTCTTCTTTTGTCCCCTCTGCAGACGAGGGTTTCGGGGCATCAACTTCACACTGCTTCAAAAGCCGACCCCACCTGTCCGTTATTCGCTCCTGAATATAGGCCGTCAACGTTTCATCAAGATGCCGATACCGCCCCTGTCCTTTGAAGTACTCGGCAACGGGCTTAAGCTCTTTTGGTTTTCGATTGAGCTTCCACACTCCGTTTTCCACCTCATAGAGCGGAAATACCCCTGAGTCTACAGCTAGTTGACCATATTCAATTGCCTTGTTAGGAGGCACCCTCCAGCCTGTGGGGCACACAGAAAGGATGTGAATGTAAGCAGGTCCGTCAACGCTCTTCGCCTTTTGAATCTTCTTGTTGAGATCCGCAAAAAAGCTGGGGCATGCGGTAGCAGCGTACGGAATGCCGTGAGCCGCTGCGATGGCCGTCATATCCTTTTTCCAGGTCGTCTGTCCTGCGGGATGGATTTTACCTGATGGGGAAGTGGTGGTCGAAGCGCCAAAAGGGGTGGAAGAGGATCGCTGAATACCGGTGTTCATATATGCTTCGTTGTCAACACACACGTATATGACCTTCTGGCCACGTTCCATCATACCGGAGAGGGCTTGAAGTCCTATGTCGCTTGTGGCTCCGTCCCCTCCCATGGCCACCACCGTGACATCCCTGTCTGGGATGCGGCCCTTTCGTCTCAGGGCCTTAAGGCCGGATTCCACACCTGATGCCACTGCCGCTGCATTCTCGAAAGCCACGTGTATCCAGGGTACATTCCAGGACGTAAGGGGATACGGTGAGGAAATGATCTCCATGCAGCCGGTCGCCATGGCCAGAATCATATCCGGTCCTATGGCCTTAAGAACATGACGCACGGCCAGCACTTCCGCACAACCTTGGCACGCTCTGTGACCCGAACTGATATATTCTTCCATTGAGAAGTTCTTCAGCGGCTTTATTGTTTTTTTCTTTTCTGCTTCAGCCATGGTAGTCTCCATATTGATTTCAGTTTCAGCCGCGAACACCGTAAATACGGTATTCCACCTTCTGATCGGCCAGAGCCGTTTCAACCATTTTCTCCACATCGTCGGGTGTAACGTCTCTACCCCCTAACCCGGCAATCATACAGTGGACATTAGGCCTTCGAGGTTCATGATACATTAAGGTACGGATTTCTGATGTGAGCGGGGCGTTTGCCCCACCGGGACAAACAGCCCGATCCAGCACAATGACATCTTTGGCACCAGACAGTATTTTTCTTAGATCTGCTACGGGCAGTGGCCTCCAGAGTCTCAGCTTCACCAGACCCACTTTCTTGCCTTTTTCCCTCATTTGGTCTACCGCCACAGAAGCCGTCTCGCAGATCGATCCCATGCTAAGAATGAGTGTATCTGCTTCTTCTGTACGGTAAACCTCGACTGGAGCGTATCTCCTGCCCGTCATGTCTGCCAGTTCATCCCAAGCCTTCTTGATGATTGGAGCCGACCCCAGAAGAGCTTGATCGTGAGCCATTTTTTGTTCCGCATAGATTTCCGGCATCCCAAAGGCACCCATGGATACAACTTTGTCCGGATAAAGTCGATGAATGGGCTGAAATGGCGGCAAGTACTTATGAACCATCTCTTTGGTCCAGAATTCAATTGGTTCGATCACATGCGTGAGGACGAATCCATCGACGTTTATCATGACGGGAAGCGAAACCAGCGGATCTTCTGCTACTCTGAAAGCGTGAAAAATGGCATCATAGACTTCCTGGCCATTTTCACAGAAAACCTGTATCCATCCGCAGTCTCTGACCATCATGGTGTCGGAATGATCGTTCCAAATCGAAAGTGGAGCGCTCAAGGCCCGGTTTGCCAAGAACATGACAGTCGGCAACCTCATGGATGAGGCGATGAAGACTATCTCAGCCATGAGCGCAAGACCCTGCGCCGAGGTTGCTGTAAAGGTTCTCGCGCCCGCGGCTGCTGCGCCGCAACAGACGCTCATAGCCGAGTGTTCAGATTCGACCGGCACGAACTCCGCATCGAGAAGCCCGTCGGCAACCAATTCGGACAGGTGTTCCACCACATGAGTTTGCGGCGTGATGGGATAGGCTGCCACAACGTCAACGTCGCACAAGCCAACCGCCTCGGCGGCAGCAATGGAGACTTCTATGCCTACTTTCTTGCCCATTAGTCCGTCTCCTCTTCGATGGTAATGGCAGATACGGGGCACTCTTGGGCGCAAATTCCGCATCCCTTGCAATAATCAAAGTTCCAGACAAACACGTTTTTTTCATAGTCAGGAAATATGGCGGCTTCCGGGCACATGACGAAGCATCTCCAGCACCGGATACATGTATCTTCCTCATACTTGGGTCTTTGGGATCGCCAGGACCCTGTATGGTAACACGACGCGTTGCCCGGCTCGGTAATCACTCCTCCCGGCTCTATTTCGCGCCAGGTGATCTCGTCCATAGGTTTGGTCACGGCACCCTCCGTTGATATAAAAAAGCACGTTTGAAGAAAACTTCTGATTCTGATGCTGGAGCATGGACATCATTCAACTATCTTGGTCTCTTCCCAGGCACGCCTCATTGCCTCGATGTTTCTGGACGCGATCTTTCCGAAACGCCTCTTGAACGGTTCCTTGAGGGCGTCTACGGACAGCAAGTTCGCTCCTTTTACCAGGGCTCCGATCATAGTGGTGTTTGTGATGGGCAGCCCTATTACCTCCTTGGCTATCAGGCTTGCATCGACCACTGCCAGCCGACCATTGTATGAGAGCCGTTTTCTGATAGTCGCGGGGTCCTGGGTGGAATTTATGATCAGTATGCCCTTTTCATGAAGACCCTCGACCGGATTGGATATTTCCACCAAGGAAGGATCAAGCACTATGACTACGTCAGGATTGTATACCTTGGACCGAATCCGGACCGGTTTATCGTCTACCCTCGCAAAGGCTACGACAGGAGCACCTCTCCTCTCCGGCCCGAAGCTGGGAAACGCGGTGGCGTACTTTCCCGTGTCAATTGCCGCTTGAGCCACTAATTCGGCAGATGTTACAGCACCTTGGCCTCCTCTGCCGTGAAATCTCATTTCTATCATGTCAGCTCCTTTTGCAGAGTAATCAGTCGAAGTCCTTCTCGTCTTGTTCGAATTCATCTATCCTCGGATATCTTGATCGGTCATCTATGATCTCCATGCAATTCATCAAATGAAATTTGGCCTCGGCCAATTCAAGAATTTCAGATGGAAGAAGCTCCTTTTTTTGAAGGTAAGCGTCAATGCGCTCGTTGAGCAAAACGATATGACGTAAATCCACCCTATAAAAATCATCCTCGGGCGAAGCCGGATCTTCATGAGACGTGACTGACCGAACCAGCTTCAAATCCCATTCGTCCATTTTTTTCCATCGTGCTACGGTCGCGGGATGGACACCTAATTGATCGGCCAAATCTTTATTCGTTATTCTTCCACGGTCATTCAAGAAAGTTTTCTCGGCTAACTTGCGGTGTTCATTCTTTTTCATAGGGGGAGTTCCTGTTTCCTGCGACTCATTGACCATTGACAAATCGGCACAGCCCCAAATATTTATTATTAGCAGAGTAGGATGCCGACGATCAAGGTTTATTAAGGAACATCTTATCCCAAGTTGTCGGCAAATTATACATCCCTGCGGCAGGGATTACCGGCGGGGCTCCGTAGCGAAGTCCGGTCTTGCCGTCCGAAGCGCAGGGGATTCGCCGGCAACCTGAGCGTACTCTAGTTACTTGTTTGAGGGCAACTTGGAATTACACAGCTTCAGGTACAACTTCTCATTCTCAAGGGGACTTCCCGGAATCTCTGACAGATAAGTGTCTATTGAAGAAGAATTTTTGAAGAATTTGCCGACAAGCCCGGGGGTCTATTTGATGGCAGACCGCAGGGATCGAATTCTGTACGTCGGCAAAGCGAGTAATCTGAGAAACCGTGTCAGAAGTTACTTTGTCAAGGGGGGAGACGACCGGCCTCGTATACGATATCTCGTCGAGCGCGTTCACAGTATACGAACGATACTTACTCACACTGAAAAAGAAGCGCTCATTCTCGAGAACAACCTTATCAAGGAGCACAGGCCGAAGTATAATGTCAATTTAAGGGACGACAAGTCCTTCTTTTCTCTCAGGCTTAACATGTCCCACCCTTTTCCCAGGCTTACCCTTGTCAGAACTCAGAAAGTCAAACCCGACGGGGAACGCTACTTTGGTCCCTATTCGTCAGCCAGGGATGCCCGGCTTACCTTGAAGCTCATTCAGAAACTTTTCCCGTTGAGGCAATGTACCGACCGGCAGCTAGCTACCTGTACCAGGCCCTGTTTGAATTGTCAGATGAAGCGATGCTTGTGCCCCTGCACCGGAAAGATTACCCCAGATGAGTATGCACGCATGGTGAAAGGGGCAATCTTGTTACTCCAGCGCAAGAGTGAAGAACTGGTAAACAACCTAAAGACTGAGATGTATGAGGCATCCCACCACCTGAGGTTTGAAGAAGCAGGAAGAATTCGGGACCGACTCTCTGCCGTCGAAAGAACATTGGAAGCCCAAAATGTGTCTTTTTTCCACCGAAAGGACCAGGACGTCATAGCCATAATTAATCCCGAGCCAGACCTTTTTGTGGTAGAAATCCTATCTTTTCGCCAAGGCAATCTTCTTTCCGAAGATTCGTTCATAATTCGCAATCCTGCCCTTGAGGAGGAAGAGGTGCTGTCTTCAGCCATCAAACAGTACTATGACTCCGGAAGTTATGTTCCCATGGAGGTACTGCTTTCCGGTCCAGTAGACCAGTCGCCTCTGATAGAGGGCTGGCTGTCGGAAATTCGAGGACACAAGGTCAGTATCAGAGTACCGATGCGTGGCCAAGGTTCCAACCTGATGAGTTTGGCTTTGAAAAACGCCCACAATGTCTTTTTGCGTGAGAGGCACAAAGACACGCTCAAGGAAGCTCTGGCAGCGGTAGCAGTCACCCTTAAATTGCCGTGTCCCCCAGGTACGATAGAAGGATATGACATCTCAAACACTTCGGGTAGCCGGTCAGTGGGAGTCAAAGTGTGTTTTCGAGATGGTAAGCCGGACAAATCAGTCTATAGAAAATACCTCATGAAAGGGTTCTCTGATCAGGACGATCCAGGAATGATACATCAAACCGTTTACCGCCGGTTGGCTCATATCAACGAAGAACCAGTGCCGGACCTCATGCTCATAGACGGTGGGAAAGCGCAGCTTAATGCGGCTTTAGAAGCGATCAAGCAGAATCTCGCCGGTGGTCTTCCTGCGGTGGCGGCAATGGCTAAGGCCAGATCAGAAGGAGAGACTGAAAGATTTTACTTGCCGAACAGAAAGAATCCTGTAGTGTTCAAAAGGGGCAACTCAGGGCTCATGCTCCTGATGAGGGTCAGAGACGAAGCTCACAGATTCGCTCACAGTTTTCACTCAAAGCTCAGAAGAGACGCTGCACGTGGCTCTATCCTGGATGAAGTGCCGGGCATTGGTCCCAAAAAACGGCAAATCTTACTGACCGCCTTTGGAAGCCTCAAGCAGTTGCTGGCGGCCGGGGATGAGAATATTGCCGGCGTGCCGGGAATCAGCAAGAAGGATGTTGAGAGAATCCGCTATCATTTCAATGACAAACAAAACCAGGTTGTTCGGTAAATTCCCGGCCGGATTATACGACCGGACATCGTCTATGTGATTATTAAAGGAGTGACTGAACAATGAGAACCGCGAACCCAGCACTAAATGACGAGGCATTTAAGGGCTTCACCGGCCGTGTTGCGGCTGATGAGCCAATGACCATTCAGGGTACAGTCAACAAGACGTTGCTCCTGCTGATATGCGCCTTGCTTACTGCTGGATGGACCTGGAACATCTTTTTACGAACCAACGATCCTGCCAGTGTAATGCCATGGGTAGCCGTCGGGGCCATCGGCGGGTTCATTCTGGCTCTTGTAACCATATTCAAGCAATCATGGGCCCCTGTCACATCCCCCCTATATGCACTCCTTCAAGGTCTGTTCCTCGGTGGTGTGTCCTCTGTGGCGGAATCCCAATATCCCGGTATTGTGATTCAGGCGGTGGGATTGACCTTTGGAACCTGCCTAGCCCTTCTCGTTGCCTACAAATCAGGCCTGATACGAGCGACGGAAAACTTTAAGCTGGGTGTGGTGGCTGCAACCGGCGGAATAGCTCTGGTGTATTTTGCGTCGATCGTCCTGAGCCTGTTTGGAATCAATATGCCGGGTATTTTCGATAATGGATTAATCGGGATCGGCTTCAGCCTTTTCGTCGTGACCATTGCCGCTCTCAACCTGGTCCTGGATTTCGATTTTATAGAATCAGGGTCGAAAAACAATCTGCCCAAATATATGGAATGGTACGGGGCCTTCGGGCTCATGGTCACGCTGATCTGGCTCTACATAGAGATATTGCGCCTGCTCATCAAATTACGAAGCCGAGACTAGAGTGACACTACTCACTCAGTTAATGTCAATTTGTTAAACAGTTTATGTTATTTTGTCTAACAAACGCGTCAATTGCCGTATCTTCAGCCACTCTATTGCCACGCACGTTAGAGAGGGGTACGGTGTCATACCGGTTCTCCATTTCCGAAATGACATTGACGGACAGACTCCGAGGTTTATCCTTTTAGGAATTCAACCCGAGAAGCCTGGCTCCGTTATCCCATAGAATGGCATCAATGGTCGCAGGACGCAGAGGCAACTCGCAAATCCGCCTGGCCTGACCGGCAATGGAGGGAATGTTCGGCCAATCGCTGCCAAACACGAAACGGTCGGCGAATTGTTCCAATTTTGGGAAAATGCCCGGCAACTGCTTTGGCGGGATACCTGAGATATCGACGTAAACTCTTTTGTGGCGCATCAACATCCAGGCAGCCTCCTTGTACCAGAAAGGGCGACCTCCATGACACATTATGATGTCAAGGTCTGGGAAATCCTCTGCAACGTCGTCCAGCAAGAGGGGATTTGCATATCGCACTCTTGTGCCCGGAAATAGCGAAGTGCCGGTATGGAACATGATCGGCACTCCCAGTGCCTGAGCAGCCTCATAAGCAGGGAGTATTCGGGGATCATTCGGATAATAGCGGCCGTATGACGGTAACAGTTTTAGTCCGCGGCAGCCGAGGTCTCTGATGCACCGCTCAGTCTGCAAACCCGCGTCAGTCGGAGAATCCATATCAATTGACCCAAACGGGATGAGGCGAGAAGTATTTCGGCAGAACTGAGCAGTAAATTCGCTTGGAATGACACCCGTAGCAAACGGAGAATACTCGCAGAGAAGCACCCCCTTCTCGACCCCTTCGCTTGCCAAGTAGTCATTGAAGGCCTGGGGAGTGATATTATCCATCAACTCCAGTACATCCGGGCTTAGCACCTCTTTGTAATAGGCTATGAAATGCGGCGTGAGATGCCCGCGCCTACCCATGTGAATATGCAAATCCAAAATCCTCATTACTTGACCTCGCACGTCAGAGTGGCTGAGAAATGCCGCCGTCTGTTCTAACCCTCCAAAAATGCCAACCCATAAGACCAATCATGGTTCCCGGTAATAGTAACACATGCCATGCGTATAATCTTACGAGAGTGAGATCCCCGACCTCTTGCGGGCCAAACAGGAGTCCTGCAAACAAAGGCCCCATGCCAGGCATCGTTTCTGACAGATTCCTGGCGACTGTCCATGCCCACAATGCCCTGTCATCCCACACGAGCAGGTAACCGGTAAAGTCGACCGACAAGGTACAGACCAACAATGAGATGCCTATGAGCCAGTTTAGGCTTCGTGGTGGAGCGTACGAGCCGGTAAGAACAACCCTGGTCATATGGAGTACGACGAAACCCACCATCGCCTGGCCGCACCAGTAGTGAAGGTTTCGTACAAAAAAACCGTACGACACGATGTGACTGATATACTGTATTGAAGGATATGCTCCGTGACTCGAAGGAATGTAATGGAGCATCAGAAGCACGCCGGTGAACGTTTCCAGCACAAACATCCACAGAGCCAGCCCCCCTAGACACCAGGTGTACTGCACTCTGGCCGACTCTTCCGGAATCAACCGGGGATGGAGATGCACAATGAATTTGGACAAGGACCCTTTGGCCACTAGATCGCCTTTGAGTATTGCATTGAACAAGACTCGCAGAAAATTGCACTCACGGAATAGGAGATGTCCAGATCATTAGATACCGCTACCGGTTTACCTGTGGCTGTCATGAACCAGGCAGCTTTTCTTGGAGGGTCAGCCTATTATTTTCGGCATCTGACAAGTACAAACGCGGCATGGAACGCGATGCAGGTCCACGCGTGACATTGCCTTGGGAGTCGAACCGGCTTCCATGGCAGGGGCATTCGAACAGCCTAAGATCCGGATTCCAGTTTTGACGGCAGCCCAGGTGCGGACAACGATCGTCAAAGGCAATCAGTTGATCCCCGTCTTGACCCTTCACAAGCCAAACGCCTGCCTCCGGATCGTGCAATGGCACATCAGGTTCCAATTTGGAGAGAACTCCTCTGGAAACCTCTCTCTCTTTCTTTGCGCCGGTATCGAAAAAGGCAAATCTGGCAGCCCCCCAGGCCGCCATTGCAGAAACAACGGCAACCACGCACGACAACGCGTACTTCAAAAAACAGCGCTTAGTCATGGAGGGGGCTCACAGGAAACGGGCTTGAGGATATGATGACAAACCTACGGATCGGCTGGTGGTCAGCCTGCTCCGTCGGTCATGATATATGTTTTCAAAAATAGTCTAACAGCCTTGATCAGGGAGCTTCACCGGCTTTTTAGCTGCGCCTTCGGCTTTTCCCAAGGACTTTTCCGCCTCTTCCTTGCTGGGGAATGGCCCCTTGACAATGGATTTGGCGTCCGCTGGTTTCTGGTCCACCACCAACACCTTTCCGGCGGCGTCTTTGACCACATAGAACTCGGCAGCCACTGCCGCCGTGCATAGGGCAAAAGCCACGAGCGCCACTACGATGATAAGCAAACGGATCGGCTTCTCCATGAATCCACCCCTCCTCGATTTAGATTGACCTGCCTTCAGCACGACATTTCGCCCGTAGGATGATCATTTGTCGTAAGGGTGCCACTTTTCTCCAAGCCATGCAAGCACAAAGGCGATCAAAGCCATGGCTACAACAATGGCTGCCATGGCTTCTTTCGAGGTACCGAAGACCTGCCAGAGAGTAATTCTACCGAGATCGGAAAATTTGTAGAAAGGACCCCAGAATGAAAAGCCATAAGCGAAAATCCATACGCCCGCGATCATGCCCAGAAGAAACACAATGCTGTCCAGTTTACCGGATACTACGCCAACCGCAGCCGTGCCCGGGCAATATCCTCCGATGACAAAACCGAGGCCGAACAGAATTCCTCCGACAACTTGAGGCCAGAGGTAGGTATCCAGAAGAGAAAACTCCAGCAGCACCGAGTAGTCGAACAATCCGATCCAACTCAAAAGGATTAAGCCGACCATCGCAGTTGACAACGCGGAAAACATTACTCTTAATACCCGCATGTCCCTGAAATAAAAAATACTGGTAAGATTGCGAGAATCGCCGAACCCTGCCCTTTCCAGCACAAATCCGAAAAAGAAACCTATGACCAATGCAATTACCAGGCTGATCTCGTAACCGAATGCTCCTTGCAGAAACAGAGGACCTGTCATGACCATTCCCTCCTTACGAAGTAAGCTGCGCAAAAGGCTGTGGCGAAGACTACCATCATGAATACCCAGCTACCCACGGCCATCGTGGCCCCGCCGCTCAACGCTTGACCGCTCGTGCATCCCATAGCAAAGCGAGTGCCTATGCCTCCGATGATCCCACCCAGAAAGGCCAGCACCAGCCTGGGAACAACACCCGCATGAGGCCCCCGCCCCACTCCGGGGCGGAACCTTCGAGCGGTAATCACAGCTACAAGCCCTCCGATAAATACACCCAGGACTTCAACAACCATCCAGTTTACGAACGGATGCTTTCCTCCCGGCTTATAAAACTCCTTGAAATATCCGTTGGTCTCGACTGCCTGAGGTGCAACCGAGTGGGCAACAACTGCAGCAGTTCTGGCAACCGCGCCCGAAGCGCCCAATCCTGTTCCCATCAAATAAAAGGTTGCAAGCAAGACCAGGCCGAGGGCCACTCCGGCCACATACGGGTTCCAAAATCCTTGTGCATAATCAGGTGTTTTCATGAGTGAACCGCCTTTCATTGCTGTTAGTAACGGCGAGGTAAAAATGCCACGGATGTTGCCGGGATTGAGTTCAAATCCACGGCCTCGTTTGTGTGATACTGATTAGCGTTTGCTTCTGTAATCTCGGCGGCAGGGACGCCTGCCCTACAACATTTTTTCTCTCACAACGCTACTTTTCTGGTGACGAATCGGTATACCATGTGTAAAACCAGCCTTAGTAAATTTGGTACCAACAGGGGAAAATGATCCCAACTAACGGCTCTTTTCAGGTCGGGCCTCGTTATGGGAATCCTTGGCTCCACCGAGTTTGAGGCCGGCCTCGGTCAAAAGTTTTCCAGGCACGCCCAGAGTCTTTGGCGAAACCTTGTCCGAGACCACATCCTTCCATAGAACCGGCGCCGGGTCATTCACCGGCAACTCCTTCGGACAAACGATCAGCCATCTGGTAGTGAGCTGAAAAATTCCTGCTACAAGCAGCGCGACGACTGCCAATATTATGGTAGCCATAAGTCCGGCCACCACAACTCGGCCCCTTTTATCGTTGTCTGCACTTGATTTCTCATGCTGATTTCCATTGCTTGGGACTCTTTCAGCCAGTGCAACATCCTCTTGGGAGGGGGCCGGTTCTGTCGGTTGATCTTTCAATATCGTGTCGTTGAACTCTTCAGTCATGGTTTACGCACCTTATGATAATGAATCGTAAAAAATCCGTAGGGGTTGAAGCTAAGCAATACTTTCAACAATTTCATGCCGTCCCTGCACGACCTCTATCCACCGGCTTCCAGGAACGTCGGTCAGATCACTGGACCTGATTACAGGACTTGCGGGGGCGTCCCCGAGAATATGATAACCGCTCTGAGACTCATTCCTCCGACCAGAACCAACAGGTCCGCTCCTACGACGAGGTATTTCGGCATTTCTCCGTATTCATAGTATTCAATAATACTGAGCACAAAAGGGACAAAGATGCCCAGAATGACTACCAGGACCCAGAAATAGGGACTGAGGACCCCAGAGATCAGCATCGCTGCAGATATAGCGGCTTCCGTGGACCGAGTCAGAGACATGAAGACGAACAACATCAGTACAAGCGCTTCCACGGCCAGAAAAATTACATGCCCGAGAGCAAAATTCGACAGGGTCCTGATGGTGCTGATATCCATAATAGCGGCTCCTATCATGGCTACTGCCAAACCGGTAGACATTGCCGATGCCAGGAACAGCACCGGCATCATCGGAGTATTCCAAAAGGGAACCCCATTGACCACGGCTATCAGAACCCCTGTGTAAGCGGCAGTAGCCAAGGCCAGAAAGCTTCCAACGATTTCAAGATGCCTAACATACTTGCCGGCCAAACGCCCCACAAAAGAGATTTCGTTCAGAGCAGCGCCGTAGAGCAATGCCACCGGTATGAAAAAAGAGAGTACTATCACGCCCCAAGAAATCATACTGGTGAGGTTGCCCACCAGATAGATCTGCCTCCAAGGCTCCCACAGCCCTGCCTCCAAATCCAGGACCAAGCAGGCCGTTCCTATTGCCACCAGTGGTCCTGCCGCAAGGGAACCGGCCTTTGCCAGAGCTTTCGACCAGTCCGGAGCAAGAAGGTCGCACGCTACTGCGGCAATGAAGGCGCCTGAGCCCGCTCCAGCGAGAAAGAGATATGCCACAATCATCCAACCCCACGCGCTCTCGGCCATGGTCAACTCCTTTTGTAAAATATTTTCGGATGAGTGCCTAGATCAGGCCTCAGGGGCTGAGCCCGGTGCTCCGCTACAAATTTGGATATCTCACTGGTCGGATCATCCAGATCGCCAAACACGCGCACCTGAGTTGGACAAGTCGTCACACAGGCCGGAGTCCCTCCTTCTCTCACCATTTCGATGCAAAACCTGCACTTATCGACTATCCCTTCATGATGTTTGATGATCCTCACCTTGTAGGGACAGGCCTCCATACAGTACTTGCAACCCACGCACGTCTTCGGATTGACCAGTACAACACCGTCGGAGGTTGTGTAGGTGGCCCCGGTAGGGCACACCCTCTGACACGGGGCATTTTCGCAGTGATTGCACTGTACTGGCACGAACTCAGAGCCAAAAGACGGGAATTTTCCCCTGTCTCGCTGTTTTATCCAGTTGAATGCTTCGTCGAATCTCAGGTCATTCTGATTCTGGCAGGCGACCCGACACGCATGACACCCTATACACTTGGTGGTATCAACTGCAATTGCATACCGTGGCATAATCGAATTCCTTTAATATTTATAGCCTTTAATTGTCCCTGGTAGTGGTTAACCAAAAGGCGAGGACTCCGGCCTCTTTCCCACAAGTAACAAAGTCTTCGCAAAGGCAACTTAGTTAAGTCCTCTCCACTCTCACTATGATTTCGCTGGACATATTGTGACCAAGCACCGGATCAAAATAAGTGGGAAGAAAATCATTGTAGGACACTCCGTATCCGTACCCCGTCTGAAGCTTCCTGGCAAAAACTCCGTAACCGCTGGGCAGAAAGATACAATCGGTATGGATACCTTCCGTCACCCTTGCTCTGGCTCTCCCCTTCCCTACAGACGAGCTTATGGTCATACAATCTCCGTCTTTAATCCCCAAAACCCTAGCCCGGTCGGGATGAATCCAGACTCGCCCCCAATCGTTAATCATCGTTATCTCTTTCAGGTATGGCTGATTTATGGTTCTGGCATGGGTATGATGGCCCTGCTTTCCATGAATAAGACGGAAGGAGTGCAAATCATTCTTGTCAGGCATGACAAGTGGCTCTTCCCATTCCGGCACCACAGGAAGCCCCAGGTCGCGCAGTATTGACGAAGCGAACTCCAGCTTGCCGCTTGGGGTAGCGAACTTTGGCTCACCCGGCCTCCACTCGCCGCCAAGATCAATCACGCCTTCTTTATTGAGCCGTTCTAAAGTCACTCCAAGAGGCGCCAATGATGCACGATTGTACTCTTCCAGCGTGAAATTGAAATACTGACCTATACCAAGATGAGGAGCCATTTCAGCAAGGATCTGGAACAACGGTTTGGTATCGAAAAGAGGTTTAACCACCTGCTGCCTTATGGCCACCTGTTTTGAACTGTAACAATGGTTTGTATGTACAACATCGTCTCTTTCGAGGTAATAAGACTCGGGAAGAATATAGTGGGACAAGGATGCGGTTTCAGAAAGAACGTAGTCAAAACTTACGAGAAGCTCGAGATTTCTGTACCCCTCAATGACCCTGGCTGGATTGGCGTTGGTCCGTAACGGATTATTATGATAGACGAAACCTGCTTTCAATTTTCCGTTCAGGGCCAATTCCGGAATTGCCTGGGAGATACCTATTCCCTTGGGAGTCAGGGGGTAGCGTTCCGAGTCTGTGCTCCCATCTACCATGGGACCGTCAACCTTGGGCGGCTCAGGATATTTTTGAGGATCAAGCTTCCCAAGTTTGACATCTGGTGGGAAATATAGCCCGCCAAGTTGGTTGTAGTTTCCCAGAAGGCCATTGACGCAGGCCACGGCCCTGACCAGTTGAAGGCTGTTCTTGTATTGTGTCCCCATCGCTCCGTGGTATCCTCTGTGGATAACCGCACGGGGAGCCTCGCGAGCCATATCCCCGGCCAGCTTCACAATAACCTCTTTGGGGATTGACGTTATCTCCTCGGCCCAGGCCGGTGTGCAATCTTTTATCTTTTCCGCCCACTCTTCAAAGCCCTCAGTGTAGTTGTTCACAAAATCTTTCTGAAAAATACCCTCTGTGATCATGACATGAGCCATAGCGAGCAAGAGGGCCAGATCGGTTCCAGGTCTGATTCGTATCCAATGATGACCAAGAACCGCTGCCTCACTGTACCTGGGATCAACAACCACCAGCCGGGCCCCTTTGTCGGCTGCTTTGGCCAGATCTTGCAACTGCCGCAACTGCAATCCTGCAGCAGGATTGCGACCGATAAAAAGAACGAACCTGGAATTTTCAAAATCGTGCTCAGGTTTTGCTTTTCCGCTCGTTAGCCACCACCCGATATTGCGAGGAAGAAAACACGTGGCCCCATGTGAAAAAACATTGGGGGACCCCAACGCCCTCATGAAGAGGTAAGTGAGATCTGCATTTCCCTCCGGATACTGAAGCCAAAAGAGCGACGCAGGACCATGTTTTTCAGTAATATCCCTAAGTTTTTCCCCGATTTCCTTGTACGCCTGTTCCCACGATATGGGCTCAAACTTGCCCGGCGCCACTCGTTTGAGTGGGGATTTGATTCGATCCGGGTTGTGAACCTCACGCAACATTGCATGGCCCTTGGCGCAAATTCTGCCCTTGTTATTCCCGGCAATCGGATTTCCTTCGGCCTTCCACACCCCGCCACCCTTTGTGTACACATTTATTGCGCACCAGTTGCCACATGCATCGCAAAGGGTAGGAGTAATCTTGATTTCTTGGGACACCTTTTTCTCGGCTGCTCGCGCGTCAAAACCCAAATAGGATGCGGCGAAAAGAGAAGCTCCACCTGCCGCGGAACCGACGAGGAATTTTCTGCGTGTAATACCGGATTGGTACATGCTCCCTCCTCCGGGTTGGAAGTTGTCTCATATAGTCATATATATGTATATATCTATGTTGTCAAGAAGTTTTTTCCGCCGAAATTGCCGCCGGCATACTGAAAAGGATAAAAATTACAGGACTAAAGGTGGTTATCAGGGATCCTTGGCGTCTATCGAATCCTCGTCACCTGAAATGGTCCCATCCCTTCGGCTCCACATCCTCTGTGCCGCCTCTCGACTTGACTATTTGAATTTTTCGGCCTGGAACAAATTTTCCGATCACTATGAGATCGAGGCCATTTTCGATAGCTTTTCGGCGAACTATTTCAGACATTTCAGCTTTCAGAGCGACGAGCAGGACGTAGTCTTCTCCTCCATTTAACACCCAGTCCATAGGGTCCGAGCCCGCTATGTGAGCGGCCTGGATCAAAGCCTCCCCAACAGGAATATCCTTTTCGTATAGCAACGCGCCGAGGTCTGAATCTCTACATAAGTGAGCCAAATCCGAACTAAGTCCATCCGACACGTCGATGGCTGCAGTGCAGGCATGGGAGGCAGCAAGGAACCGGCCTTCCTTAATGTGAGGCCTGGGCTTGAGGTGAGATTGAATGAGCGGCTGGGCAATTTGGACAGGCAAATCCAGGGAATTGACAAGTGTACTGCAGCCCGCAGCCGACAGCCCCGTAGGCCCGGTCAGCGCAATCACGTCCCCTGCTCTAGCCGTGTTACGCAGAAGCAACTCCTCCTTCGCTACCAGTCCTGTCACGGCCACATTGATAACCAGGTCCGTCTTTGAGTTTGTGGTATCCCCTCCCAAAAGATTGACCTGATAGACGCGAGCCAGCCTGGTCATGCCGGCATAAAAACCTTCCAGCCACTCGACATCCACGTCTTGAGGTATGGCCAGGCTGATAAACGCGTCCCTGGGATTTCCTCCACATGCCGCAATGTCCGAAAGGTTTACGGCCAGGGCTTTTTCGCCTAACACCTCTGGAGGACCCCAGTCCCTCATGAAATGGACACGCTCTACAAGGAGGTCTGTTGTTATGAGGAGATAGTTACTGCCGCCGTCCAGCCCGACCACTGCGCAATCGTCACCTATGCCCTTCACAACCCCTTCGGGCCTGATTGATCCCAGGGGTGCAATCCGTTTTATAAAGCCGAATTCTCCAATGTCCTTGAGCTTCATGGTGAGCTACTCTTTGGTGAGCGGTTGAGCTACGTTTATTTGGCTTTGCTTTGTTCCGGGATTGAAGATTGCTTTGCCTCTTCAGGTTGTGCCCGAACAAATTGATATGCAATCAAATCAGCTTATGCCTTTTCGCAATTATCCCTGTAAGGCCCGAGCCGCCTTTCCTGCCCTCACCTCAATGAGCAGTGAGCGTGTGGCCGCCTCAGGATCCTCCGCGGAAACTACGGCAGTGACGACTGCCACGCAATCAGCGCCGGCCTTGATCACCGTGCGAGCGTTGGATTGTGTCACGCCTCCAATCGCGACGAGCGGCTTGTCAGTCATGGAACGTGCTTTTCTCAGTCCTTCCAAGCCCCATGGAGCTGATATATCTTTCTTGGTAGACGTCAAGAAAACCGGACTTATGGCAAAGTAGTCGGCGTAACGGGCGGTGGTCTCATTAATGTGCCCCGGTTCCTCCACGGAATAACCTATAATCCGATCCGGCCCCAGGATCTTTCTCGCCTCTCTCAGAGGCAGGTCTGCTTGACCGAGGTGAACGCCGTCTGCTTCAAGGGCAAGTGCCACATCGACCCTGTCATTGATTATGAGAGGAACACCTGCCAGACGCAGGACTGCTCGAATTTTCAGCCCTTCATCGAAGAAATCACGGGCTTCAAGGTCTTTTTCTCGAAGTTGAACGACGGAAATTCCTCCATGCGCAGCAGCCTCAACTATGTCAAGCGTGGACCGGCCCTGGGAGAAGGCCCTGTCTGTAACAAGATAAACCTCCCAGGATGCAGGATTTTTCATGCCTCAGTAATCCTTGTGCTCTCTGCCAGGTCTTCAGGCGTAATGGAATACAGCGCGTCGACGGTCTTCACCCAAAAGCTTCCCGGAGCCTTGGCTTCAGCAGCCGCGTTTTGGCCTGCCAATCCGAAAAAGGCCAGGGCGGCGGCGGCGGCTATCACAGCATCTTTTTCCTCGGCAAGAAAAGCTCCCACAATGACGCTTGCTGCACACCCAGTGCCTGTGACATAGCCCATCATTGGATCGCCGCCGGCCACTATGAGTGATCGGCTTCCATCTGTCACCAAATCCCGCTCCCCGGTCACGGCTATGACCGTCCCGAGGGATAGAGCTATGGAACAGGCAGTGTCGACCGCATCTGGAACGTTGTGAACCGAATCAACACCTCGAGTGGATCCTTCTCGACCGGAAAGAGAAAGAACCTCTGAGGCGTTGCAACGAATTACGGTAGGGGGAGTGGATCCTATTATTCTTAGCGCAGTTTCAGTGCGAAGCTTGGTAGCGCCTGCTCCAACCGGATCCAGGACAATTGGCTTGCCTTTTGAAACCGCGATGTGGCAGGCCAGTTGCATCGCTTCGATCCACGTATGAGACAGGGTGCCGATATTTATCACCAGAGAGTTGGAAATGGCTGAAATATCTTCCATTTCTTCCGTGGCATGGGCCATTATGGGCGAGGCCCCCATCGCCAGCAATACATTTGCCGTCGAGTTCATCACCACGTAGTTCGTTATACTGTGGACCACCGGCTTCGAGGCCCGAATCCGGCTCAGGATCTCCCCTGCCCTCTCACCGTAATTGACCATGATTGGCTCCTCCTTGACGATCAGGAAAATCCATACATGCAAGAATCCGTGCGCGGGGAAAATTTTGATAACGTTAAAGCGGTTCCACGGTGACTCGTGATTCGTGCATAACATCCTTAAACGCGGCCGGATCACCCAGCACTTTGCCGATTATATTCACGGCAGACGCAGGAACGATCTCGCCTGGGCTGCTCATGGGAGTCAGTCCGAAAAAAATGCAAAAAGCAGCTCCTGTTGGCCAGTAACCGAGGTCTCCAATTTCTACGACTGCTTTGGCGCTGTCGTCCAAGGTAGACTCAACCGGTATGGTGAAGTATATTTCCTCTCCCCATGTGTTGAAAAAGGCCGTGAGCGGCAGAGCGGCACAAACCTTCCGGGCCGTTAGGGTGTCGTTGAGTTCCGCCGCCATAGACATCTTTCCGATGCTGATCTTGATCTTCATGGCGCAACCTTTCTTTGGGACCAGCTTGGCCTGGTACAGCTACGAAAATGTGGGTTCTCAGGTGCTCTCCGATCTGTTTGAGCGTGTATCCATATTTCGGGTGAGCGTCCTAGATAGTCTGATTTCTCAAGGCTCTTGAATCATGATTAGGAATGACGGGCAAGAGAGACCCTCCCGACTGTAAGATTTCGTTTCTCACCGTGCCAAGTCTTTCATAGCGATTCGGTGTCAATCATTCAAATCCCTTATGCGTGTATGTTTCACCCTGCCACTAATTCTCTTCAAGCAGCATCTTCCCGATCCGGTCAACAATCCGATCCGCCCAATGTGACGGATAGGTAGCTGCAAGGTAGGCCATGCTGTAGTGTCTGAGTCCCCAACGCCACACCATAGCATCTGCTCTGCATTCCAGTTGCTCTTTGTAACGGGACCTGTCTCCCCGAGCCTGAGGCCATTCATCTTCCGGAGGCCTCTCGGAAACGACGTGGCCCAACTCCCGCAGGAAGGCACCTATAAACCGGTCTTCCGGCCAGCCCCGATGCTCCGGATGAATGACGACCGTGTACCTTCGACTACGTGCAGGACCTTCGCTTCTGGTGGTCATGCCCAGAGGCAAGCCGGTGTCCGGGATGACAACCATTGACGCGATTCTGTTTCCTGATAAAAAGAGGTCGAGTATATCGTCAGGGAGAAACGAAAAGGCTTTTTGAACGCGGGCCGAGATGAGTGCCATCACCGCACTATCCTGAAAAGGAACATCAGACCTCAGTTTTTGCCTGAGGTAGATTGGTATCGCATCATTTTTCTCATTCATTTGCTTGTCTCAGCGACTGTTGGCTACGTGTAATAAGATCGATTACTGTTGAGAATTTTTAAATCCGGAAGATAATCTCTACCAAAGATTCGGAAACATTTGTGTCTTGCCTGGGTCGACCTGAGACGGAACGGCAGCACCGTGGCCTGTCCATTTTCTCAGAAGCTCCTGATAATCCTTATTTGAGGGATCCATCGCAATGGCCTGCTGGAGTGTCCTAAGTGCATCGTCCGGTCGGTCGAGAGCGTGCTGAACTTCTGCAAGGATCTCCAGCATGTCCGGGCTGGTTCCGCCGGTAAGGGATGAGGCTTTCTCGGCAAGCCGCAACGCCTGTCCCGGATTCCGTATGGGCGGTTCCGGCGCCAAGGCGCGCAGAAGTCCAAGGGCTCCATAGCCGGGAGCAAAACCTTTGTCCAGTTCGATGGCTTTCTCGAAGTCTTTCAATGCCAGTTCATGTTCACCCAGCTTTCGGTATGCTGTTCCCCTGTCCTTGTACAAGACCGGTGACTGAGGATTCATTTCTATTACCTTGCTGAATTCCTCTACCGCCTTGTCATGTCGCCCCTTACCGCTGTACGCCATTCCCCGATTGTGGTATCCGGACGCGAATTTAGATTCTATCTTCAGCGTCTTGTCGAAATCGTCCAGCGCGCTGTCAAAGTCCTTCTGCCTCAGATAAGCCACCCCTCGATTGTTGTAATACATCGGGTTATTGGAATCCAGGGCAATGGCACGATCAAAATTTTCTACTGCTTTACTATATTCGTGCTTGCCGTTGTAAGCAAACCCTCGATTGTTGTAGTATCGAGCATCATTCGAATTCAAGAGAATGGCCTTATCGAAGTCCTTCATGGCTTCATCATATTGATTCTTACCGTTAAACGCGAAACCTCTTGTGTTGAAGGCTTCGGAGGACGTTGGTTCCAGTTTCACGGCCAGGTCGAGCGCGACGATTGCCTTGTCGTATTCGTTCACGGCATTGTACGCGAATCCAAGTCGGGTGAAGGCTGCTCCGTACGCGGGATCAAGTTTTACTGCTTGCAGCAGGTCTTTTATGGCTGACTGCGGATCTCCCTTTCTGAGATAAACTTCTCCTCTCTTGGCCCATGCACGTGCAGAATTAGCGTTCACTTTTAGGGCATCGGAAAATCGAGCCAGAGCGTCATCAAGATTGCCGGCATCCTCGGCGTCGAGCGCGCTCTTGAAAAGATCCGAGAATTCAAGTGACGCCGGGCAAGCCGGTATCGGCCAAAACGACATCATCAGTGTGCCGATGAGAAAGACAATTTTTTTGATAACAATCATTGTTGCCCCCAAACCGTTGCTGTGATCGTATAATAGTATAGACGAAGGCCGCCGTATTATGCAGAGAATGCTTACCGATATATAGCGAGTACCGACTGTCTGGGCAAGGAGGTTGACATGGATGTTCTTGAAGCAATCCGTACCAGGAGAAGTACACGGGCTTTTCGCGATGACCCTATCCCTAGAGACCTGCTGGAGTCCGTTTTGTCTGATGCGGCACATGCGCCGTCCGCCATCAACATGCAACCATGGGAAGTCCATATCGTCCTTGGAGAGGAAAGAAAAAGACTTTCTCGCCATCTGTTGCGATATTACAGGGAACGGAATTTGACGTGCGGTCCCGGGTCTGTCCAACCATTGCCCGACCGTTTCATTCAAAGGGCAAGAGATTGCGCTATCGGCATGACCCCATTGATCGAGCGAATGGGTTCGGATTTCAAAACATACGTGAACGAAGGCAGCCTGAATTTTTATGGAGCGCCTGCCGTGGCCATGCTGTTTATTGATGAAGCGTTTCCACCGGAGCGTATGGCCGACATCGGCTCTTTTCTTGCCTACCTGGTTTTGGCGGCAGCCGGGCTCGGGCTGTCTTCCTGCCCGATAGGTCTTGTAAGGTCTTACCAGGACGAATTGAGGGACCATCTGAACGTAGCTGAATCAAAAACTCTCGTCGTGTCAATAGCGTTGGGGTGGCCGGAACCCGGAGCATCTGTGAACGAATTCCGCTCAACGAGGGCAGAACTGAGAGAATTCGTAAGATGGATCGAGTGACGCGGGGAATTCAAGAAATCAGTTTGTGTTGCATGGAGAACTCTACTTGGGTATTCTGTAATAGGATTTTCAGGCATCCATGAAGGGTTTTCGTTCATGAGAGGATTTCCCCTGACAGTCACGGGTCCCGTTTTGGGCCCGGGTTGATTGGTCTGAGCCATTGGAGCGGGGCAGGCTGGGGTAATACTTCTTGTGCTCCGTCGGTGGTAACTTTCAGGAATATCTCGGTCATGGCGGTCCAACCTTAATCGTGGTCTTCGCGGTTCGCCCAGGCCGCGAGTTTATCCTGCCCGGCCGATTCAACGAGAATACATCTTTTCGAGGAATATCAGCGAGTTTATTTCCGCGCCTCTCAAAAACCTGACGAATGCCGACAATGCTCGACGCAATTCCGCAAGTCCGTTTTTGCTAAGTCTGAGTCTGTTGGACGCCTCGCGATCCAAGGCTAGTCCACGGCGAGCCAAAGCCATGGTGCTTGGAGAGATAACGAGAGCCTTGTCATCCGAAGTCGGCACACAGCCATAATGACAAGCGCCTCCACAGCTAACGGAGAAAACAGCGTCCAAACCCGAAACCACTTGTTCGCCACACACGGGACACAGATCAAATCGTGGAGCGTAACCCAGGTAACCGAGCAAGCGAATCTCCTCAAGAAGCAATTGCACTGGGTTGAGATGGGATGAGTCCATACTGTTCAAAAATTCTATCAGGAACTCAAAAAGGTCGGTATCCGGATGTCCTTCAGGCAAGAAAACTGATGCAATCTCAAGGAAATAAGTGGCCCAAGCAACCTTGGATAGATCACCCCTGATGTTCAGAAATCCGCAAACAACGTGGGATTCGTCTATCCATACCAGGTTGTCTTTCTGGCGCAATCTCAGCGCCAGATCAACCACTGAGAGCGGTTCCAGATGGCCGCCAAAGCGGATCCGGCTTTTCTTGGAATTTTTTGCCACCCCAGTCAGCCATCCCAAGTCGCGGCTCAGGAACACCACTAGTTCATCCGCTTCACCACGGTCCTGCTTCTTTAAGATGATCGCTCTTATCAACTCAGCCCTTCTCAATAAAATGATTGTGGCGGTTAGGCCTATATGATTGATCCGGCAATTGTGAACAAGAAGCTCAACCCGAATGGATGCAACACACACAATTAGAGCAATCTTCCACGACAGTTGCCGGATCTAATTTCGCGTACCAGTTCTTCCACGGTAAGGATCGGGTTTTCGAACTCAGTGAAGGCGCGACCGACCTGCTCGAGATAGTGGCAGTCGCTTCCGCCCGTGGATGGCAGATACAGCTTCACAGCCGCCTCCATTGCTCGCTCGTTTTGAATCGGGCCGTTAGACCCGTTATGAGTCTCTATGCCATCCAGACTTTGGATAGAATAAATCTTGTCTCCCAAGGACTCCCATCCTCTAAAAGGGTGTGCGGGCACACAGATTCCTCCTTGGGCATGGACGCTATCCACCACTTTGATAAGATTCAGATAATTGTTTCTGCCCCAGCGATTCCATGAATCGTCCTTCACCCCGTAAACGAGCAGATGTCCCGATTCCGTAGAAACCTCCACACCTCGGAAGATAAGAAAGCCGTTGGGACGCTTGATCCTGTCTACAAGCCAAGAGGCTTGAAGCGAATAGTGCTCTGTGAAGCAGACTCCATCCAGGCCGAGTTGAAAGGCTCGCCGGATCAACTCTTCGGGTTCAAGGTGGTTATCCTGGGAAAACTTGCTATGACAGTGAAGATCTATTCTCATGGTCTTTGTTGAGACCGAAGCCGCAGCATAGTCCGGGATCGACAGGCAATTGTTGCAACGGACATAGACGCGAATTCATCACCGGTCGCCGAACTCCACACGCATTTATTTTGTTGTTCATCACTATACTCTTGTGTACGAAAAGGCAAGGTGCTCCTAAACAAGTCGATTATTGAGCAGTCCGAGAACAGAAAACCTGGGCGCAAACTCCTCTATCAAGAATCGTTTCTGTTTACAGATCCGGTGAAATGGCTTTCTGGTGCCACAAAAAGGCAATCATTGCCAAACCTTATGCCAAGCTTACCCCCAATTGGAAACGTTTTTCTTTTTCTCCCACCAAAATCGAGGTATATTATTCCGTTTACCATTTCAAGTCTGGACAGTGAGGCCGTAAAGCTTCGGCTGCAGGTGAAAACCAAATGAATTTCCTGGATCAAATAGCCGCATACTCGAAGGCGCCGGCATCGGAATTTCTTTTTTGGGTACAAAATGGAATGTTATCGGCATCCCGATAGAGATGGGTCATTCTATTGCCAGAAGGATGCAAACTACATGTGCGAAGAATGTGCGTGCTGCCGCAGCCCCAGAGTTTACTGCCAGTTCCGAACTGCTTGTCTGATCAATCTTCTTACGAGAGAAGGGGAGCTTTCAGCGTGTGGCGACAAGGAATTGAACATGGAGGCTGTGGAGGATGTTGAAAAATCCGTGGTTACCGGATGACAAGAATCCGTTTGATGATTAAGTATAATAATTGACACTGCGAAAACGTGTCATCTCCCAGAGGTACTTAGACTTATATCGGGATTATATAATGACGAAACGAGATTATTACGTGGTTTTGGAAGTAAACAAGGCCGCGACACCGGAAGAACTCAAAAAATCATATCGACAACTGGCCTTACAGTACCACCCGGACCGTAACAAGGGTGACAAGCAAGCTGAAGAGAAATTCAAGGAAGCGGCTGAAGCATACGAAGTACTGAGTGACCCGGAAAAAAGACAGTTGTACGACCGATTCGGTCATGCAGGATTACAGCAGTCCGGTTTTACAGGATTCCGAAATTTCGACGACATTTTTTCTTCTTTTGGAGATATTTTCGAGGAATTTTTCAGCTTTGGGTCAAGGGGTTCGCGTCGGTCCGCAGTGCGCAGGGGGGCGGACCTTGGTTACGAGCTGAGCATCGATTTTTTGGATGCTGCTTTCGGTAAAGAAACTGAGATAGAAATTGCCAAGCACGAATTGTGTGATGGATGCTACGGAATAGGGACCAAAGAGGGAACTCGGCCGGCGGCATGCACGACTTGTGGGGGACGGGGTCAAGTGACGCGATCCCAAGGTTTTTTCTCAATCAGTACAACATGCCCCACGTGTCAAGGCAGTGGCACCGTAATTACTAATCCATGCGAAAAATGTCATGGTGTAGGAAGGGTGCTTGTAACCAAGAAACTCTCCCTCAAAATTCCTGCCGGCGTGGAAACCGGGTCCCGACTTCGTCTTCAAGGCGAGGGTGAACCGGGCGATCCGGATGCGCCTCCAGGCGACCTGTACGTGATTCTCCATGTCAAGGAACACGAAATCTTCCACCGTCAGAACTCCGATGTGGTGGTCCACGTCCCTATGACGTACAGCCAAGCGGCCCTTGGAGGCGAAATAGAAATACCGACTCTGGAAGGTCCGGAACAATTCCACATTCCCACTGGAACTCAGTCCGGTCAGGATTTCCGAATTGCCAACAAAGGAATGCCTCATATAAGAGGTCGCGGACGAGGAAGCCTTATCGTAGTCGTTTACATAGAGACACCAACCCGGCTGAGTAAGGAAGAGGAAAACATACTCCGCCGTCTTGCCGAACTTGAAGGGACAAAGGTCACTCCCCAAAAAAGGCGTTTCTTTTTAAGGGAGAAATAGAGCAGGCCTTCTGATCAAAGAAAAAAAATTAAAAAAATGAATTCAGATAGAATTGTCGTGCTCGGGGTGGGAAATATACTTCTTCGCGATGAAGGAGTAGGGGTTCGAGTCTTGGAAGAATTACGCGACCGGTATTCGTTTCCAGAAAATGTCCGGCTGGTCGATGGTGGAACGCAGGGGCTGTGGTTAATGGCCACTCTCCAGGAGGCCGATCGACTCATTGTAATTGATGCCGTCCTCGGTCGCGGTAAACCCGGGACTGTCTATCGCCTGGAAAGAGATGATCTTCCAAAGGGCTTGCGATCAAAACAGTCTGCTCATGACAGCGATCTCGTCGAAGCCCTGAATCTTTGCTCACTTATGGGGATGGGCCCCCAATCGGTTGTGGTAGTAGGTGTTGAACCGGAAAACATTCAACCTTTCGGCCTTGAGTTGACGGAGACAATTGGCGGCAAGATCGAAGAACTTATTCTCAATGTGCTCAGTGAGTTGCGAAATCTGGGAGTGGAACCAAGAAAAAGTTTGGGTAGTAGTGGGTCTGTGTTAAGGTGATGTATTGCCTAACGGCATGGGCCTGCCGGAGTTTTCGGCGTTCCCTGGGCTTCATATTTTCTCCCGGGAGGCTTGACTATGAGGAATAGAGGAAGAGTCATTGGTTGCCTGTTGTTGAGCATTGCGCTCATAGCCGCTTTCACTCTTGGATACGCAGCGACCAAAATGCCGGAACAGGATATCACCATTTATTCCACAGAAGTTATCAAGGAACCCAAAAAGGGACCGGTAACTTTTCCTCACGTCAAGCACAAGACACTGAAGTGCATCGATTGTCACCATGAATACAAAGATGGAAAGAATGTGTGGCTAGAAGGGCAGGAAGTGAAAAAATGTCAAGCGTGCCACTCTCGAGAAGCTCCAGTGAGCCGCAAGTTGGAAACAGAAGGTAAAGTCGTCAAGATTGATACAGTCTTTCATGACCAGTGCGTCAAATGCCACAAGAAGATGAAGGAAGAAAAGAAACCCTCTGGGCCCACGGCCTGCACGAAATGTCACCCTAAGACAGCCGCAGGAGGCGACGACAAGAAAGAGAACTCCAAATAGGCTTCCCTGATTGGTCGGAAAAATATCAATGAGAGCCTCCTGCCGTAGTAGGGGGCTTTTTCGTTTCGGATTCTTCTAACCTCAACTCGACCTACGATGTAAAAAAGTAAATTGCCGCTCCCTTTTTCGCAGTTTGTCATAAGAAAATTTGGTCGCACCAGGAACGCCTATAAAAGCCGGTACAATTTTTCTCCGGCGTTAAGACGTGCTTAAGGAGATCCGGTCTTCTGGTTACAGATACTCCAAGATTGAGGTAACAGGTACTCATTCATTGACGGACAAGTTGGGTAACGAGTCTGAGGAAGAGGTTGTTCAGGCTCGGCATGAACGAGCAACCGTCGATATTATACGGAGACGTTCATTGAACGAGAAGGTTCCCTGAGCTAATCTCAAGTATATATCGTCTAAACTACTTTGAGGAACCAGCCATAACCGGCATTTCAACAGATTCATTGGAAATGGGAGCCCCCTCATGGCCAGAACTCAGCATATATAGAATGGTTCTAACCCATTTATACACCACAGAAGTATCTCGGCTTGACTCCTTTTTGGGGTAATCCGGCCACCGCAAAATATAGAAAGGGAAGCTACTTCATCATATCGCAGCTATGTTTCCGATGGGCCTGGACGGTACATTTTTCTGTGCCGGAGTGTGGAAGAGGGTATAGTGTAATCAGTGGAACAGGGGTGCAATTTTTCCTATAACTGATTCGCGTTGGTTGATGTCCAGGGATAGAGGGGATGGCCGATGAAACAGTTGCTGAGGGTCCTCGGGGTCGTACTGATTGTCTTTGTGGGGTATGGAGTGTCGTGTGCCCAGTCATCCCGTGAAGGCTGGGGGATGTACAACAACGCCCGAAAGATGGGGGAACAGGCTAAGTCGAAGGAAGACTTTCTCAAGGCTAAGGATAAGTTCCAACAGGTACTGAAGATTTTCGAGCAGTCCAACGATCAGAAAGGAATCGCCAAGACTCTCCATTCTATAGCATTTATTGAAGATAAGTTCGGGAATTATGCCAAGGCGCTGGAGTACTATGAGAAGTCCTTGGAGATAACCAGGAAGATTGGAGATGTGCAGGGCGAGGGCACCACCCTGAACAACATCGGCTCGGTGTATGACTCCTGGGGTCAGTATGCCAAGTCGCTGGAATACTATGAGAAGGCGCTGCTAATTTTTAAGAAGATCGGGGACGTAAAAACAGAGGGCATCACCCTGAACAACATCGGCTCGGTGTATGACTCCTGGGGTCAGTATGCCAAGTCGCTGGAATACTATGAGAAGGCGCTGCTAATTTTTAAGAAGATCGGGGACGTAAAAACAGAGGGCATCACCCTGAACAACATCGGTATGGTTTACAAGTCCTGGGGTCAGTATGCCAAGGCCTTGGAGTACTACGAGAAGTCGCTGGAGATAACCAGGAAGATAGGGGATGTAAAGCAAGAGGGTGTCACCCTGAACAACATCGGCATGGTTTACAAGTCTTGGGGTCAGTATGCCAAGGCGTTGGAGTATTACGAGAAGTCGCTGGAGATAACCAGGAAGATAGGGGATGTAAAGCAAGAGGGTGTCACCCTGAACAACATCGCAACGGTTTACCAATCCTGGGGTCAGTATGCCAAGGCGCTGGAGTATTACGAGAAGTCCCTGGAGATCACCAGGAAGCTTGGCGATGTGAAGGGCGAGGGCACCACCCTGAACAACATCGGTATGGTTTACAAGTCCTGGGGTCAGTATGCCAAGGCGTTGGAGTACTACGAGAAGGACCTGGCCATCACCAGGAAGCTTGGCGATGTGAAGGGCGAGGGCACCACCCTGAACAACATCGGGCAGGTGTATGACTCTTGGGGTCAGTATTCCAAGGCGTTGGAATACTCCGAGAAGTCTTTGGAGATTAGGAGGAAGATTGGAGATGTGAACGGTGAGGGCACCACCCTGAACAACATCGGCCTGGTTTACAAGTCCTGGGGCCAGTATGCCAAGGCGTTGGAGTATTACGAGAAGTCCCTGCCGATTTTCAAGAAGATAGGAGATGTGCAGGGCGAGGGCACCACCCTGAACAACATCGGCTCGGTGTATGACTCCTGGGGTCAGTATGCCAAGGCGCTGGAATACTATGAGAAGGCGCTGCTAATTTTTAAGAAGATCGGGGACGTAAAAACAGAGGGCATCACCCTGAACAACATCGGCTCGGTGTATGACTCCTGGGGTCAGTATGCCAAGGCGTTGGAGTACTACGAGAAGGACCTGGCCATCACCAGGAAGCTTGGCGATGTGAAGGGCGAGGGCACCACCCTGAACAACATCGGTATGGTTTACAAGTCCTGGGGTCAGTATGCCAAGGCGTTGGAGTACTACGAGAAGGACCTGGCCATCACCAGGAAGCTTGGCGATGTGAAGGGCGAGGGCACCACCCTGAACAACATCGGGCAGGTGTATGACTCCTGGGGTCAGTATTCCAAGGCGTTGGAGTACTACGAGAAGGACCTGGCCATCACCAGGAAGCTTGGCGATGTGAAGGGCGAGGGCACCACCCTGAACAACATCGCAACGGTTTACCAATCCTGGGGTCAGTATGCCAAGGCGCTGGAGTATTACGAGAAGTCTTTGGAGGTTAGGAGGAAGATTGGCGATGTGAAGGGCGAGGGCGTGACCCTGTGGAACATGGGCCACCTGAACATGGCCATGGGCAAACACGACCAGGCCCTTGCCGATCTTCGAAAAACCCTTGACATCTACACCCGGATAAAAGTCCCCACTGACGGGGTTAAGGACTCCATCGGCGAGGCGTACCTGGAGATGGGCGACATAGCCGAGGCAGAGCCGCTCATCAAGGAGGCGGGTTACGACTCATCGCTCGGCAGGCTGGCTCTCCTCAAATCCGACTTCAAACAGGCTCAAACCCACTACGAGAAGCTCCTGAAAAAGGCTGAGGCGAACCGCAACGCGGACAACCTCTTCACTGCGTACACCGGTCTTGGTCGTGTGTACGAGTCTCTTCAAGACTATCCGAAGGCCGAGGAGTACTACCGAAAGGCCGTGAACGGGGTCGAAGAGATGCGATCTGGTCTCGCACCCTCTGAACGGGAAAACTTTTTCACAGTAAAGACCCAAGGATTCTACCGTACGGACCCGTACAAAGGACTTGCCCGGGTGTTATCCAAGCTGAACCGACCTGTGGAGGCCCTGAAGCAGTCGGAGTACACCAAGGCACGGCTCTTTTCTGAAGCCCTGTCAAGAAGGATGGAAGGTACCAGGATTGATGTTTCCCGAGATATTCTGGAAAAAGACTCCTCGCTGAACGACCAACTGGCAGCCCTGACCAAGAGCCTGCAACAGGCATACGAGAAGAATAACAAAGAAGTGATCTTAGTCCTCGAACCCCAGGTTAAAGACATGAAGGCCAAGCTGGCCGCTCACGTTGACACGCTTCGCAATCAGTATCCCCTGTTTGCCGCAACCCGGTATCCTCAGCCGATGGATCTGTCGCAAACGGCAGTGAGGGACGACGAGTGGGTGCTCGAGTATGACGTGACCGATTCGGGTGTACTCATCTACCTCACGAAGGCCAAGACCCTGGTGAAGGGTCTGTTCAAGCCCGTACCCAAGAAAGATATGGAGGAGCTTGTCCGTAAGGTGAGGGAACCTCTGGAGGTGGTTCCTGGAAAGGACAAGGTCTCCGACAAGCTGAAGACTTTCGATCTCGTTGCTGCCAAACGCCTCTCAGATCTGCTGCTCGCAGACATTCTTCCGGATCTTCCCAAAGGTGCTCCGGTAATCATTGTGCCGGATGATTGCCTCGGCATTGTTCCCTTTGAAATGTTAGTGCTCAACTCCGGAGGTGAGATCAAGACTGACCGCCAGGTACCCTATACTTCGGGAGTTGAGTTGTTAGGAGATCGCAACCCAGTTAGTTATTACCAGTCTATTAGTGCCCTTACCCTTGCACGTACGTTAGGGAAGCAGAAGAAGACTCAGGATAAGCTCCTCGTAATAGCCGACCCTGTGTTCGCAATGAAGGATGCCAGGGTTCAGGAAAGAGGGTCCAGCACAAAACTGACCGGAGTTGAGGCCAGGCTGTATGAAGATCTCATGGCTACCGTTGAAGACGGGAAAGTAGGCGGCCTTGCCTTCAACAGGCTGTCGTTGACCGGAGATCTGGCAGAACATCTGAGCACATCTTTCAAAGGTACCTGTACCCTGTACACAGGTCTCAAAGCGAACAAGCAAACCTTCATGAAGGAGATAGCTTCTGGACTGGCGGAATACAGTAAGGTCGTCTTCGCGACCCACGGGTATTTTGGCAAGGGTCTGCCGGGGATCAACGAGCCTGTGCTAGTGTTCACCCTGGTCCCGCCTGGAACGGACGGATATTTGCGCATGTCCGAGGTCATGGGCCTGAAGATGAATGCGGACATGGTGGCGCTTACCGCATGCCAGAGTGGTCTTGGGAAAGAACTTTCCGGTGAAGGTGTCATGGGCATGGGTCGTGCCTTCCAGTTTGCAGGGGCAAAAAGTGTGTTGATGAGCCTGTGGTCTGTTGCTGAGAGTTCTTCTGTGAATCTTGTGGAGAGTTTCTTCAGACACATCAAGGAAGGCAAGGGGAAGCTGGAAGCCTTGAAACTAGCCCGTGAAGAGATCCGCACACAGGGGTATGATCACCCCTTCTTCTGGGCTGCGTTTATTCTGGTGGGTGAGGTGAACTGATGTCCGCCAATGCTTCTGTAAAAAACATTTCAGAGAGGGTCTGCTATGTGTTCTTTTCAATAATTTTTCTCTTTTCCGGATCGTTGGCAAACGTCCTTGCTGAAGATTGCTCCCGTGCCAAGGAGTTGTATGCACGCGGCACAAAGCTGCTCAACTACCAGGAGCGCCAGGCTGTCTTCCAGAAGGCGGTTGATCTATGCCCATCCTATGCCGAAGCGCACTGTAACCTGGCAGATGCCCTGGAAAACCAGGGAGTACTCAAGAAGCACTTTGATGAAAAGAGTCTGAGTCAGGGCAATGCCCTGCTGGAAGAGGCCGTGAAACATTATCAGAAGGCAATTGAACTGAAGAGCAGCATGTACCAGCCCCATCTGGGACTGGCGGAAATCTACCTCGGACAGGCCAGGTATGCGCTGGCTGCCGAGGAATTCAAGAAGGTTTGCGATCTTGATCCTGGTAACGAAAGAGCCCGATCGACTCTGGAGAGGATAAAAGAAATCTTGTCAAGAGAACCGCAGCACGGATTGAGGAAATCGGATGACATCATCAGTCGAGCGAAGGATTCCCACCAAGCCCCTGATGACAGGACCATGGGCGTCGAAGACCATACCGTACGGGACAGAGAGAGTTTCGAAAACATTCTGTTTGCAGGATGGTCGGCCCAGATCGCTCCAGGGGAACCGACCGAGCAGGTGGACGAGATAGGCAAGGCCCTATCATCGCCGGACTTGGCCGAGTTCAACTTTATCGTGGAGGGGCACACCAACATAGTCGGTTCGTTTGACAAGAACATGAATCTGTCCTGGGATCGGTCAAGCTCGGTGAAAAACTATCTCGTGAAAAAGTTCGAAATAGATCCGGGTAGGTTGGCAGTGCAGGGATTCGGGTACACAAGGCCCAAAGTGTCTCCTGACAACGACCCCAGGAACAGACGGGTCGAAATAGTGTTTCTGCAAAAGAACGCCGGAAAGTGAAAGGACTGAAAGATGGCCAATAGTGTGCTGTGCCGATTTCACACTGGAACCGTGAAAAGCTTCGCACTTACCCTCGGAGTGCTGCTTGTACTTGCCGCTGCATCCCCGCTCCGTGCTGCTTCACAGGCCAAGGGTGAACTCTATGCGGTGGTAGTGGGGCTGACCAAATTTCAGGACACCGAAATCCGGCCGCTCACGGTCTCCGACAAGGACGCGAGGGACTTTTACGCCTTTCTCGAAGAACAGAAGCGCCTGTTCTCGAAGGTTCACCTGTCCCTCTTCGTCAATGAGCAAGCGACCCGGGACAATGTGACGAAGGCGCTCAGAGACGGACTGAAAGCAGCCGGCAAAGACGATTTCGTGGTGATATACCTGTCGGGGCATGGCGCTGCCGACCCAAAAAGACCAGACGAGTACTACTTCATCACCCACGACACCAAGGCGAACAACCTCTACGGCACCGCGGTCTGGATGAACCAAAAGGCCCTGTTCGCCGGTGTTGATTCGGACCGGGTGCTGCTGTTGTCGGATGCGTGCCATTCAGGGGGATTCAGCCCAGGCCTCGAAAAGGCCATTGCCAAGGAAGCCGGCACATTCTTTTCACTTTTCCAGGATCTCAAAGGTCGCGTGGCGTTGGCATCCAGCCGGCCTGACGAGAAATCTTATGAGGACCAAAGATTCGGCAACAGCATATTCACCCATTTCCTAATCAAAGGGCTTAGAGGGGAGGCGGCCAGAGATTCGCCAGACGGCAACGTCACTGCAAAGCAGCTTTACGAGTATGTATACCATAAGGTGAGAGATGCCACTAAACAAGGCCAGAGTCCCCAACTCTATTGCGTTAAAGGCAGAGCAGAAGACACCTCTGTTTTCAGAATCCCGGTTTACAACCAGCCCTTGAAAGTCAAAGTACAGTTTATATCCAAGGATGATGCAAATCAGGTTCATCATCTGACGAACGACTCGGTACTCAAGTCTGGCCGGCGTTTCGGGTGTCAATTTAGGCCTGAGTCGGACTGCTACGTCTATATATTCTGGTGGGATTCAACCGGGGCAGTGGGGCGGTTGTTTCCTGACGATCGACTCAAGGACGGCTCTGGAGCAGTGAATGCAGGACGGGACTACTGGGTTCCTACAAAGGATGACGGCAAGCATTGGTTTGTGCTCGATAAGAATGTCGGCGAAGAGACCATCCATTTCCTCGCAAGCAGGGAGAGGAACCCGAAGATAGAAGCCCTGTATGAGAAGCTCCGTTCTATGAGCCAAGCCGCTCGACAGGGCACGCAGGGTAAAGACCAATCTCTGCTGCTGGCGGCTGAACTGGAACGGCTCATGGGTGTTGAACCGAAGACGGTCCCGGACCAGCCGGTGGGAGGCCTTCAGGACCCAGGGTCGCTCTTTCAAGCTCTGGAAAACGAGATCAAGATCTCGGGGGCTGAAGCCGTGTACCGGGTGAATTTCAAACACATCGCCCCGTGATCGGTGGTGAAGCGGGAGGTGGCGAGGCCGTAGGGGCAACATTGCTGCTAGTTCAATCATAGGAGCTGCGCGCCTCCGTGCCCGGTCGATCCGGTAGTGTGGGCGTGCCTGCCTGTTAATTTTGGTGGTAGAGGCGATTCATGAACAGCCCCCGGGCATTTTTTCACCGTCGTGATTCTCTTCGGTTGCCCTCATATGATTATTCCGCGGCTGGAGCATATTTCGTGACGATATGTATCAAGGATCGGGTGTGTTTATTGGGTGATGTGGCGGATGGGGAATTGATGTGCAACGACGCTGCCTGGATGGTGCAGGCGGTGGGTGTGGGAGGACATGCCGCATTGTTACACCGGTGTGGTCCTGGATGCGTTCGTGGTCATGCCGAATCATGTGCACGGTATTCTGATATTCACCGATACCGTACGGACGATACCTCATGGGGCGACTGATGGTGAAACGCTCCGCAGCGGGGGGATTCATGGAGGGGCAATTCATGAATTGCCCCTACGGATGGTTACTCTGGTTTTGAATCCCGGGATGATGAAAAAGGCACGGCGGAACATGGGATTATCGAAAATCGTCGAACGGTTCAAAATGAATAGCGCCAAACGCATCAACGAGATGCGAGATACCCCTGGCGTTGCTGTTTGGCAACGTAATTATTACGAACACATCATCCGCAACGAAGAAACCCTGGACCGTCTACGTCAATACATCACCAACAACCCCGTGCAATGGGCCCTGGACAGGAAAATCCTGCACAGGCCATTCTCCGTACGGATGATAGATGATGGGACCATTCGGGGAGGGCGATTGATCAACGGGTGATGGTATACGGAGGATGCCCGCAGGGCCGATATAAGAGGATTCATGAATGGGCGATGCCGGTCGTATCCCGTAGGGGCAATTCATGAATTGCCCCTACGCCGACGGACAAACAACCATGCGGGCCGATACGCCCGCCGCAATCATCATATATTTCCGGAGGGATGTGTCATGGGTCGTCACGTATGTGGAATGGTTATGGTGTTGGTGGTCGTATGTGCAGCAACCCTCTCATGGGGCCAAACCTCCCAGGACGCCCTCCGCGTGTACAAGGAGGGGCAGGAGTTGTACAACAAGGCGGCTTCCCGTGCAGACCTGGAGAAGGCCCTGACGAATTTTGAACAGGCCCTGTCGATTTGGCAAAGGGTGGGCGAAAAGAAGGGTGAAGCAGCCTGTCTGAACAACATCGGCTTGGTTTACAAATCCTGGGGCCAGTATGCCAAGGCGTTGGAATACTACGAGAAGTCCTTGGAGATAACCAGGAAGATAGGAGATGTGAACGGTGAGGGCACCACCCTGAACAACATCGCTGGCGTGTATGACTCCTGGGGTCAGTATACCACGGCGTTGGAGTATTACGAGAAGGCGCTGGAGATAATGAAGAAGATTGGAGATGTGAAGGGCCAGGGCTACACCCTGAACGGCATCGGCTGGGTTTACGAGTCCTGGGGCCAGTATGCCAAGGCGCTGGAGTATTATGAGAAGGCCTTAGCGATTCACAAGAAGGTCGGGAATGCAAAGGAGGAGGGCAAAGTTGGCGGGCTCAGCTTCGCTAGACTACCCTTGACTGGGGACCTGGCGAACGATTTGAACGCATCGTTCAAAGGTTCCTGCACTGTGTTTACCGGTCTCAAGGCAAGCAAGGAGACCTTCCTGAAGGATGTTGCCCCACGGTTGGACGACTACAGTAAGGTCGTCTTCGCGACCCACGGGTATTTTGGCAAGGGTCTGCCGGGTATCAATGAGCCTGTGCTTGTGTTCACCCTGGTCCCGCCTGGAACGGACGGATATTTGCGCATGTCCGAGGTCATGGGCCTGAAGATGAATGCGGACATGGTGGCGCTTACCGCATGCCAGAGTGGTCTTGGGAAAGAACTTTCCGGTGAAGGTGTCATGGGCATGGGTCGTGCCTTCCAGTTTGCAGGGGCAAAAAGTGTGTTGATGAGCCTGTGGTCTGTTGCTGAGAGTTCTTCTGTGAATCTCGTGGAGAGTTTCTTCAGACACATCAAGGAAGGCAAGGGGAAGCTGGAAGCCTTGAAACTAGCCCGTGAAGAGATCCGCACACAGGGGTATGATCACCCCTTCTTCTGGGCACCGTTTATTCTGGTGGGGGAGGTGAACTAATAATCTCAAAGTAAGGGCTACGTTGAAGGAGGCTCTAACCATTAAGCAATTGAGGACCTTCATTGTTGCAGTAGTGACCTTGTTGGTACTTGGGCTCCCCGGGTGGGTCCAATCAATCTGATAAAAAGGGAACACTGTCCCAAATAATCAAACAGAATCAGTCAATGTAGTGTGAAAAACAAGACCAGCACAGGTCCAGCACCTACTGAAACAGCAGCAGAACAGACCAACTACTTCCCGTCTTTAGCAAATGGGCAATTCTTAGGAACTCTTACACGTGACTTCCTGGAGACCGGTTGCGGAGCCATTTCAGCCACTTCACGGTTATCGTACATTCGACTACTTTCCCGGCTCTGGGCAAGCCTGTCAATCTTATAGTCTTCAGACTGGGGTATCGTCACTACGGTCTCATTTTCCGAGAGACCGAGATTCCAGTACATTTCAGCCTGCGACGTTGTCCTGAGCGTGAATAAAACAACCGAAATCACGAGCCCCCCGTAAAATAAACGCATCATAGTCATTTCCTTTCAAAAGCGTTTTTCCAATCCATGCATTCTCTTCACATCGGAACAAGTTCCAGTATTAAACTATTTTATCATAAATGATTATAACTAGTCAACTTCTAAGCAGACATCCGCACGATTGGAACAAAAGGAATAAAAATACTTTCTGTTATTATGCTTTGATATCAAGATGTTGACGTGGCCATTTGTGCCCAGTTAATAGATGGTCAAGGCTGGCTAGTGATGCGTTCCGCAAGTTAGTTGGGTATTCAGCTTATGATGCCGCGTCGATCTACCAAGTTAGCAGGAGCCTTGGGCATGTGCCATTGGTGTTACCCGTCAGTTCTTAAAGATTTTTGCAAGCGGCTCCACAGTCACAGAATTTGATTGTTCAATGGGCCATTACTTGGAATTCGAAGCGGTATCTGGCGTTGGCCTCGGGTGATCTTGTTTATATTGCTTGGCGGTTACGTCGGACTTTAGCCATTCAAGAGCCTTCTTGGCCACCAGATCAGTCTCCATGTCGATCTTGGTGTCCCGAAGAGGCTTGGTTTTCTTTTGCTTTTTCTTGTCTGACGACTTTGGCTCATCTTCCGCCTCGTCTTCTTGCTGCTTTTGTACTTCCTCCTTGAGATCCACATCCGGCTCGATACCTTTTTTCTGAATATGCCTTCCCTTGGGAGTGTAATAGTAAGCAGTAGTCAGTCTTAGCCCTCCTCCGTTTTCAAGGGGGATGATAGTTTGCACCGACGCCTTTCCAAAGGACTTGGAACCAAGAATAAGAGCCCTATCGTAATCCTGCAATGCTCCCGCAACAATCTCGGACGCGCTGGCGCTTCCTTCATTGATGAGGACGGCTACACTGAATTTATACTTCTTGCCCATCGTTGTAGCCCTGCGTTCCATTTGTTGATCCTTGGCCCTGCCGTCGGTATAGACAATCATGCCGTTGTCAATAAAGAGATTGGTGACCTGTACTGCCTGATCCAGCAATCCGCCGGGATTACTGCGCAGGTCCAGAATAATCCCTTTGATGTTCTCTTCACCACCAAGATCCTGGATAGCCGCGGAAAGGTCTGTATCCGTGTTCTCCTGAAAGTTCACGACCCTAATGTATGGGTAGCCCGGCTCAAGTAATTCTTTTTTGACCGCATGCACACGGATAACGTCACGTGTGATTGTAAAGTCCTTAAACTTGCTCCAGCCTTCACGCATTATGGTTACTGTGACCTTGCTGCCCTTGGGGCCTCTCATTTGTTTAACGGCACTCAACAGGGTGATGTTTTTTGTGGATTCGCCGTTTATCTTTATGATCTTATCGCCCGGTTTGAGGCCTTCCTTAAATGCCGGGGTGTCTTCGATGGGCGACACTATGGTGAGAATCCCGTTCTCCAGAGTAATCTCGATCCCCAGACCGCCGAACTCCCCTTTTGTCTCTACCTGAAGCTCTTTGAACTGGTCCTCAGTCAGATATGAAGAGTGGGGGTCCAGCGACTGAAGCATCCCGTTGATGGCTCCCTGAATCAATTCTTTGTCGGCAACTTCCTTCACATAGTTCTTTTGAACTATGCTCATCACACGTCGAAAAAGTCCCAGTTCCTTGTAATCGGGGGACTTCCCGGTGGGCTCTCCTCCAACGCTCGAGCCAAGCATCAGAATAAATGTTAAAGTTACCAATATGAAAAAACTAGATCTTATGGGTTTAATCATCGACATGGGAGATCCTCACCTGGAATTTTCGCGCAAGTCTCAAAAAAAGGCCTCAATCTTCAAGGCTACGAATGCTATCATACGCTTTCCGGCGTAACAAGGGAAGATACAACAGGAAGGCACAAAAATGGAGCAGCACCGGTATCGCGTCGATCCTCGAATGATCCCGCCTGTGATCCTGTCCATGGGTTGTGGAACGCTCTTGATATTCCTGGAGGAAACTTCACAGCGGGTACTTCTCTTCCTACTCCTCTCTCCTTTTTTTTACCTGGGAGCCGAAATCTTGGCAAGAAAAATCGTTTTCGACTCCAAGGGCGTAACCATATCAAAACTTCTCAGATCGGTGAGGATTGACTGGGCTGATCTGGGCTCAATGGACGCCATACGATCCGGCAACAAATTGTTTGTCATTCTTCAAGGTGGAGAGGATCGTCCCTTAATCATAACAAACACCATCGCACCGTTCGATGACCTGGTGGAGAACCTGCTGGAGTTTGTGCCATCCGATAAAATTGGCTCATCGGCCAAAGAGATATTGTCAAATCCCCCATCAAAGCCTGGTCCGTTCATCCAGGCATGGATAACTTGTGTGGTTCTTACCGGTCTTGTGTTGGCGAAAATACTAGGATACGGATAGTCGATTGTTGTCAAGTTTCGACGTCGCATTCATGATGCAACGGCAGCATTAGTCGAAACTGGACCGACGCCATCAGGTCAGCCGGAAATCTTCGACAGGACCAAGCCATTTCAGAATGTCAAAATAACTTGACAGACAAGACTGTCAAGAATAATTTGCGCCCCAATTGATGTTATCGACTGATGGGGTTTCGAGGAATGAGGATCACCCCGCTAGCCAGCGGTAGTTCAGGGAATGCGTTCCTTCTCCAGTGTAATGGTTCATCTGTCCTGATTGACGCGGGTCTTTCCGGGAAACAGATGACCGAGCGGCTGCAAAAAGTGGGGGTCGATCCCGGCTCATTGAGCGGCATTTTAGTGTCTCACGGCCATTCCGACCACGTCAAAGGCATAGGAGTCCTATCCCGGAGATACAAACTTTCTGTGTTCATGAACTCCGGGACCTGGAACGTCATAGAAGGAAACGTCGGCAAACTGCACCAGTTAGAGCTGTTTGAAACCGGCAAAGTCTTTGAGCTGGCAGGTTTCCGTGTCCATCCGTTTTCTGTGCCTCATGACTGCGCTGCGCCGGTCGGATTTCGCATTTCAAAGGGAACGAGCGGCGTGGGAATAGCCACGGATCTGGGCTCAGTTACTGGTCTCATAATCACTCTCTTGCAGGGTCTCCAGGTTGTGGTACTGGAAAGCAATCACGATCCGGTAATGTTGAGAGACGGCCCTTATCCCTGGGAGCTAAAACAAAGAGTGAAAGGCCGCCTGGGACACCTGTCCAATGCCGATAGTGCCGGATTACTTCAGCGAATTGTCTCTGATGAGCTGCAATCGGTTATTCTCGCGCACATGTCCAAGACCAACAACCGTGTTGATCTTGCACTGGATTGTGCAACCTCTTCGCTCGTAGATTTTATTGACCGCAACGGAACCATACAATGCGCCCTCCAGGATGAAGTGGGGCCGACAATAGAATGGTGAGTGCCGAGACCGAGAATCGGTGAGCCGACTGAGTTGCCCCAACAGATACGATGGATTTTCCGCTTTGAATTCGGAAAAAATTCCGACTACTATTCGGATAGGCGAAGGTTTCTCGAGTCGAGACAGGTGTCTGTGTTTTTGGGGACGCGGTTTGTGGATTTGGACCACGGCACATGTTTTTTTGGTCCCACTAATCAGACAGCAGGACTTGATGAGCAGTTCGTCATAACAAAAACCTGCTTGTTTTAAGGTGGGACAGTGGTAGGCGGGAATCGCCCCGGCCAATTCTCGGTTGATGCCATGCGTTATCTTATTGCCTGGGCCTTCGACCACTCCAATTCAAAGATGGCAACGCGGCGGCAAGTCGCGGAGGCAAATGGCGCAATGCAAGAAGCATGAGGCCTGCCACAACGCAGAATATTTCGAGCCACAACTGTTCGGGTTGTAGGCGAATGACATAGAATTCGTGAATCTTAACCAAAAAATCAAATGGTGGGGCATATTTTGGAGGTACCGCCAGAAACGGCCACAGCAAGACCCCCCACTCCAGGAAATCTCCCGCCAGATGGCTGAACCACATTGCCACGGCGGCGAGGAAAAGGTCGGATCTGATTCGTGACCTGAGTGACAGA
>Ga0247841_10000731_pt1 | contig 82435 bp, 75 predicted proteins | sample LaCruzMarch2015__2_FD_192410 | JGI IMG/M metagenome (GOLD analysis project Ga0247841, IMG submission 192410) | Freshwater microbial communities from meromictic Lake La Cruz, Castile-La Mancha, Spain - LaCruzMarch2015_18m | ecosystem: Environmental > Aquatic > Freshwater > Lake | place: Spain... | reverse complement strand
AAAATTCGCCCTGACATGAGAGGGGTCTGTTTTTGAAAAAGTTAAAATTAATGTGATTATGCCTGATTGTTTGATAGTTACAAGTGAACAAAAGGAAAATCAGGTTTTAGCCGGATAATAGTGTAAATTTATATTAAAATTTATGTCAACCCCGAACATTACTAGACACAACAAGTTGGTTCATTAGTTCCTTTTTATACGTAACGGCAAGTTGAAGAGCCATCCCAAGACTTAGCATGAAATCATTTACCACCAAAATATTAAACCACTTGCTCCAGTTTTTAAAATACTGTCCAATACGTTCAATGCTTGTATTTTGCTCATAAAGCCGGACAATATTATGTTTCATTCTAATAATTGATAATGCCGCAATTTCGGTGATGTATGGGGTGATATGAAAACCCAAGAAATCTACACCCTTTGAAGCTTTCCCGATATATGTCTTATCGGGATGTTGTTTTAATTTCAACTTCACAAGTAGCTGGTTTGTTAAGTTAATTGCTTTTCGCAGTTTCCATTTGGTCGGTGCAATAATGATCCAATCGTCCATAAACCGGGCATAGAATACATTCAATTTTTGCATGGCCTGGTCAAGCTGTGAAAGGTATATTGCGCCCATGAGCGGCGACAAGGAGCACCCTAAAGATATTCCCTTCCTGACTACCTTATAATATCCGCAATAAACTACCCTTTTCAGGTATCCTCGTAACAAAGCAAGTATTTTATTATCGTCAATCAGCTTTTGCAATTGATCAAATAAAATCGCATGATCAATATTTGCATAGTAGCCTTTAATATCCGATTTCATCAGATGACTCGTACTATTCATTGCCATCTTTGCTTCTTTTACTGCCAGCTTTGCCCCGCCATTCCCTTTGAAGTGATAACACCGGTCAGAGATATTGGATTTTAAATGTTCTCCCAGAACAATGCTTATAGCTTTTAATACCAATGCATCCCTGGCACTCCACAATTCAATTACCTCATGGTTCGTCGTTATTTCTTGTAAGGCATCAAACCGGTAAGTTCCGCTTAGCAGCGTTTGTTGAATAGCAGGTTTGATGGTATTCCAATTAATACGCAAGTTCCATACATCATTGTTGGGGGACCAATCCTGGCGCTTTTTGCATAACCATAGAAAGGCAGCATCAATAACGAAATCGGATGCTACAACTTCAGTTAAATACTCTTTGTGTTCTTGTTTCAACACAACAAAAATCTCAGGTATTGATTTATTGAAGATTAATGCACCTCTTCGACCAAAATAACCTTTTTCAACAACATATCGTTTAGAAACAGCAAAGTGTCATTTTTACAAAGTTCCGGTTCAAAATCGTAATGCGACACCAGTTTTTCAATCAGAGCTTCCACTTTTGCCGGGGTTTCCAAAAGGTTCCAGATATGGGTTCCAATTTTATCAACTCCAAAAAACAACCCCTGGTCAACACTCATCATCACCACCTCATCGTCCATGGCGCTGTGAATGATCTCAGGGTTTCTCGAGATTATTGATTGCAGTGTTACCTTGTTTTCTTCTTTCATAGTCCTATTCGGTTTAATGGTTTGAATCTCTCTTTAATATACAATCTCGCCATCATCGGTTAAATAGCCATATTTCTTCATCACCTCCTTCTGATCCCGGACGACCTGTTTCACTTGTTCCGGGGTTAGGTCTTCCCGCCATGAGCCAATTTTTCCCTGGCGGAAAAAAGAGGGTGATTTGGCAGATTTCTCTTTGAACCCTTTTTCCTGCTCCTGTTGTTTCAACACCTCAAAACAGCTGTTCCTGATCGCCTCTTCTATAGCCCTCCTGTCGAAATCCAACCCGGCGAACTCTACGGCCGAAGTAAAGGTGTTCAATGGTAATTCCTGCATGTCTTCGTAACGGACTACGTGGACGTCAGGTTCCTGTGCGTTGGTCCAGCTTATCACATGCTGGCTCCAGGTTCCCATTTTCTGCCGGAGTTGGTTTACCAGCCTCCTGTTTTTCGTACACAGCCCATGGGTTTCATTACCCATCATGTCAATGCTCTCCTGCATCATACAGCCGTTATGGTTGGCGTAGGAGACTGCCACATCAAGGGGGTTACGGATGATGTAGATAACCCCTTTTGTTGCAGAAGGAGGAAACATCGGATGTTGGTCAGGCAAAAACGTATAGGCATCGTGTGCCTTGATAAAAAGTGTGCGCTTGGCCTCGTTTGAAAGGATGTTGTATAATCCGGGACGCAGATAATCAACTTCGTCATGCGACAGATCGGAAGCCTCAATTCCGGTGATCTCATCGAAGATGTGGCGGGCGCTTGCGATACCATGTGTACTGGTAATTTTATTGATATCGGAAGGTTCCTCTTTTTCATCCAGCAGGTTGGATAAAAAAATCCTGAACCAGGTATTGCCCGACTTGGGATAAGATGCCAGCCAGATAATGTTTTTCATCCCTTCTCCAAGTCATTGATGATACATTCCCGCAACAAATCAATATTGATTTTCCCATCCGGTCTCAAAATCCTCTTTACAATGGTATGTTTGCCTATACTTGTCTGCATGTTAAAGGAGGCAGCAGGATTGCTTATTGCATTGCCGATCCGGTACCGGTAGGCATTGTGTTTGATGGGCAGGAACTTCTCCTGGCCTTTGATTTCCTCCATGTCGATACCCGGAGTGTTCTTTGTAGTGAGGACATAAACCCTTTTTAATGGTAAGGGCATGTTGTAAAACCTTTCATCTATCGGGACTCTATATTTTTCAGGATTATTCTGCCGATGTTTTAATGTACTGACATCTTTTTCAAAATGATCCAGCACATCGCGCCACAGCCAGGTATAGGCCACGCCGGGATGTACATAAGGCACACCCTTATCAGACAGGGAGATTGCACAGATTTCGTCGGCAAGAATAGGATATCCGTGCTGATGAAAGGAGGCAAGGATGGTTGATTTACCCACTCCTGAAACCCCGGTAAAAATAACACAACCGCCATTTACTTCGATGGCGCTGGCATGCATCGGCAAAAAACCACGCTGATACAGTAAAACGCCTATCGGGGTATTGATGGTAAACAAACTGAGGTCGACATCATCGGTTCCACTGGCTCTGTCAATGACAATTTCATTTCCCTGGCTTACCAGGAACCGTGCAATACCTGGGACTCTTAACAGAAAACTGCCTTCATTCAATTCGTAGGCAACACCTTTGTTTTTGATGGGTTCAGGCAGATGTTCCGGCACCTCTCCGAACCTGATCGTTACATCAGGGATTCCGGCGCCTGGCATCAGACCGGGAAGTTCGGGTTCGGAGGCTATTTGAAGGCCGAAGGAAGTGTAATGATACATGCACCAAAATTAGAAAAAAAAAAGAAGATTGGTGGTGCAGGGAATATTGCCGTTCAGAACGGCGAAGAAATGGCTGGTTTATCCAGCAAGGTAAGTTGTACTTGAAAAATTTTTCATCAGTTTTAGCATAGTTAAAAACATCCTGTCGCCGGTTCAGTCTATTTCCCCTTTGAAAAGGCATTGAATAACCTTATCGTCAACCTTTCCTGGCAGGTTATTGCCCATGGCATTCTGGAATTGAGACGAAAATAAATTGTTTAGTAAACATTGGCAAAAAATTGAATGACAGCTTGTAATGAGAATAATATTAACCTATTTTTGTAAGAAATGGGGTTATGGCCCCGGAAACTGGAATATGGTAATTATACTCAGAGAGCGGTGCGGTATAGAAGCGGAACATTTGCTGGTACGTGGATTCATCAATATAAATCAATAGCATGATGCCATAAAATATGGCAAAATATGGCAATATGGAAACAAACGGAAATTTTACAACATTCAGGCCGGGCCAGGGTGGCCGGAAAATAGGGTCCCTCAATAAAATTACCCTCGAACAAAAAGCAAGAGTCGAATGGGTATTAGGGCTGCTCGATGAAACCCTGGAAGAAAGTATTTCGATGCTGAAACCGAAAGAAAAGGTTGATTTGTGGCTGAGCTTGCAGGAATTCATCAGGCCGAAGCTTCAGCGGATGAACGTAGATCTTACCCCACCGGAGGACAAGCTCACCAAGGTAACCTTTGAAGTGATCCATACTACCATCGTGCCTGAGGTAAAAAATTAACGTAACCTGTTGGTGACGAAAGTCATGGCATAGAAGTATTCCTGAATAATTATGAAGCCGGGACCTGATTCAATCCTGACCGGGATTGACATTATGAAACGGTATATCCTGCGTGTCACAAAAGGTCAGTAAACCTTATCCGGGAGTTAAAAAACTACAAATGGAAAGAGGATTCATCCGGGAAACCGTTGAATGTTCCAGTGGATAGGTTCAATCATGGGATTGATAGCATACGGTATGCTTGTATGGGCATGTTGTTCATCGGGAAACCGGATTGTCAAAACTGCCAGACTTTCCCGCTGATCCTGTTATCAGGTTTATAATCCATAAGCTTAGCATTGCATGGAAATATAAGATTGCAAGAAATGCAAATCTTAGGCGCTGGGTACCGTAGTAAATTTTTGGGTGCAAGGCTGCTGGTCATTTTTTTACCCATAAAAAAATAAACTCTTCAAAAAAATGACAGCACCTGAAGGGCTTGGCCTTGCGGCTAAAAAATTTACGAGGTAATTTTGACAAAGATTTTCATTTTATAACGCTTCCGACATAATGGAATAATGCTGACTACAAGCCCCACTGCATGAGCGGGAAGCATGAGCGCGAAATGAGGTGGGGAAGCATACTGGAAAACTGAGAAAACAAGCCAAGCAAATAGGCATTTTTTCAATGCGGGTTGGTGCTGGTGAAGGTTGGCTTACCAACTGCCACTTTATGAGGACGAAGGACGAAATTAGGTGGCAGGAGTAGGCCTGAATACCGGAATAACATACTGACATTAAGCTGCCACGCTCTTTAGTGGCTGGTTAATGGTGGTGTAGGCTTGCGGTGCTGCTCAAACTGCATAAAAGGCAATGCATTTGCCGGTGCTGGCTTCAGGAAAAGGATAGAAGTAACTCATTAAAGTAGCTTTAATGGAAGGTGAACGGAGGGCACTTGACATGCACCGCTGGTATTCGGTATTAAAAAAGGGAAGGGAATAATGGTGCATGGCAAGGGCGCGTAGTGAAGCCTGTAATAACAAGCTATCTTTAATGGGTTACAAATCGAGGTAAAAATGCTTTGCCGTTGCTCGTTGTACTGATTACCGAAAAAAGAATAGTCCTGGGATTTCTGCCAATGATTGCACCCGAGTTTTTATGAGGTGTGCAATAGGTGGAAGGAGCAGGCTGGAAAACTGAGGAATTTCAAGGAACTAACCTGCGGCCATTTCTTTCCGCTGGTTGGCGGCTGGCAGAAAGATAGCTTACCAGGATTATTTGCCGGACCCGAAAAGTTGAAATTTTGAGGGCAGAGCCAAGGGATGAGTTACGAAGCAACCTGTCGGAATATGTAGTGTGAGAACTATTGGATTTTTCTATATCCGAATGCCGCTTGCAGGTTTTGGGAGTGTTGGTTTTGTAAACCAGCCCCATTGCGAAGACCTACTTATCAGATCACGTAGTTTTCAGGAAAGTTTAATTTCGCCCGAACGAATTTTTCGCAAGAATTCCTTTTGTTCTTCAAGGGTCATTTTGGATAATTCTTTCCCTATTTTTTCCTTGATTTCACGAAAGAATTTTACACTATCAAATTTCTTTTTAACAACTGTTTTCATGATCAATAAACTCAAGAGGTGAACGAATATCAATTAAAGGATAGCCAAGTCTCAAATTGATAGAATTGAATAATTTGATTTTATCGAAGTTTACGATATGTTTAAAATTCCAACTCACCAGGACATCAAGTCGATTTACTGTGGCAATAGCGATATGATATGCATCATTATAACTTGCTTTCCCGAGGATTTTTTCATCAATATAAAGTTGTGCGAGAAATCTTGATTCATCATCAAGTTCAAGATAACGATAACATTCCTTCGGAATTTTTAATTTTAATCGTTTTACCTTATCAGGAGCCAGGGATAGTTCAGTCTCACTCACTTCGGAAAAATAAATAATGAAATCCTTTTTGAAGATGCGATTAAAAAAAAGCTTTGTGTCAACTTCAAATTCTTCATCGAAGTACCCACCAACAACTGAAGTATCGATATATACTCTGGGTTTCATAACCATTTCTTTCAGACAAAGGTAGTGAAAAATTGCTTCTAATCAAAAATTTCTGACAATCAGCCATTTGGCATATCAAACTATGATCACCTGCTGTACCCGAAAAGCTGAAATTTTGAAGACGAGCCAGGTGAATAAATGAGAATTGGAATGAAATTGCAGGCGATGGCTGAAAAATTTACAGCTTGAGCGGTGCAGTATGTGATCAAAACCACCCCGGCATCCGGAATAAGTAAACTGATGCCTGCTTCCGTTTTTTCTTCAACGGGGGCAGGCAGTGACGCATGCTGGCAGACCTATGCTGCCGGTAATTTCAGGTCAAGGGCAATGAGCGGCGAGGATTGGGCTGATGGTGTAATTTATTGAAATGCATTTGCCATCTGCAGCCCAAGACTGTGCAATCCGTGAATGGTATGAACTGAATAAGGCAGGCAGCAAACTCAAATTACACGTCATACTGAAACCGGGAAACGCTGGAAAAGCAACCTCTCAATCCTCTCGTTCTACTAACCGGATATTTAACATAATTTGGTTATAGGACTGCCGCAGGTAAAAATGACAGTTAATGAAAAAGCAGCCGGTGTGGGCAGGGAGAAGGCTGAAAAGAAGATTTTTTATCAGCCCATAACGGTTGCTGAGCATTAACTGGCGTGCCTTTAGTAGAGGAATATTGCTGGCGGCGGCAGCTCCTATAACTACATGTTATGTTAATTAAACGGAACTCTACTTACTAAGGGCAGGAGTATGCTGGCAACCAGGGAGCCTGGCTTTTGCCAGAAGCCTGCAGCACAGCTGCTGAGGGTGGGTGGGAGGGGACAATGTAAGCAATCCGGTAGATAAGGTGGCTTCATGGGATTGCCCCTGCTTTTTCTACTTCTTCCTGATATTTTACCTTGGTAGTTCGACAGGAGGTCGGTCGGGCAAAGTTCAATAATCTTGTTTTAATGCTTCCAATACCCTTTTTTTCTGCACATTGAGTTTATTTATATCCAGGGTGTATTCGTCATGCTCGTGGTTGAATCTTTCAATATCAATGCAAGACAAAACAGCTTCATTCAATATCCTCATTAAATCGCCTGTGTCCATCGCCTCGAGTTCATAAGCATTGCTTGTTTTATACTTTGTAATGAATTTCTTTGCTCGTGTGTCGCTTAATTTTACATCAACATCGGGAGGTAACTGGTATTCAATTACCTGTTCCTGTGTAATCCCTACGCGGGTGTACGTTGGTGTTATTCTAAAATCACGTTCTAAAATCCTAAGTAAACTGTCTTGTATTTCAATGCCTGCCGGGTCAAAATCTGTCAAGATAAACAGATGCAAGGGTTTTGATCCATTGCGCTCGTTCATTCGTACAAGTTTATAAATACTGTCAATGCTGGCCGATCCCTTCATGTAGCCGCAAGGAAGGCCATAAGTTGCACAAAATTTGTCCAGTGCGCCACTCATGGTCTCCTTTTCGCAAACCACTGCATAAAACCTGTCCTGCGTTTGCAACAGGTTTCTGAAGTACCCGCTAAAAAGGTTTTCAAGTACAAGGTCTGTATAATATGTAGCGTCCTGGTAAATGGCTCGTTGCTCAATTTTCCGGGTATTATCTGTTAAGTTGTGAAACGGGATAACTCCAAACACACGCATTTTTGTAGCCACAACGGATAAATATGCGTAATCTTTGGGCTTGTTTGAATATTTATGCTGATCCCGTTGAATTTTGACACCATAATTCAACAATTTGTAATGAACCGCGCGAAGTGTTAACGTGTATTCAGAGTTTTTAATAATGCTCTGAATTGCATCAATTAGCGGTTGATCGTATTTGGTAAAATCCTTTCTTTGATTTATTGCGCCCACGTATGTGTCATAATTCGCCTCACTGGTTTTATATGCCTGCTGATATTGTTCGGGTGTTAATTCGATCAAATCAAATTCCCTGAAAATTTCAGCATCGGTTTTTCTTCGATGGTTGTTGAAACTTTTTGCTAATTGTGCAAATCGCACATCTCCATCATAAACGTCGAGCACCCGTACTTCAACCGCTTCCATTCCTAGATGTTTACAGGCTTTGAAGCGCGTATTCCCGGAAATAATAGTGCCGTCTTGTGAAATAACCAGCGGTTCAAGCAATCCATTCACGGCAATATCATTTGTAAGATCGAGTAACCGATCGTCGGTAGGAGCATTGTAAAGCTGGTAATTACCCTCCCAAACCCTTAAAGCATTCATAGGAAATTTCATTTTCGGAAAAGTTAGGCATGGTTAACTTTTTTAATTGAATGACGCGCTGCTGATTTTCTTTCTCATTGATCCTGTATTGCATTTGATTGTCTTGCTTTACGTTCCCAGTAATCAATATGATACTTCCGTACCTTCTCAGGGTTTTTCCGCTTCCAATTACGGTTATATTCGTTCTTCATCTCCCTTGCTTCCGGGCTCATATTCCGGTGTTGTTGACTATACTCGTTTTTCAACTTACGAGCCGCTTCACTCATTTCATTTTTCATTTTGAATAATTTTTAATTTTGAATAAAATATTAGCCTGTTCAGGTGAGGCATCCCCTATTTAAACTTTTGAAATATCTCATTAAATCCCGGTGGTAGTCCGTTGTTCTGCCGGATTACCTTGTAAAATATCAGTTTGCCCAATATCATGTACCTGGCTTCTTCTTCACTTTTTGCCAGAACCCGGCTTTTCATTTTATGGCCGTATAATTCGAAATAGACGGTATAGGTTGCAAGTGTTGTCATAATGCTGCCTTTCTGGTATTGGTGATCAGGTCTTTTAACTGGTGCAATCTATTCAGGTATGGCAGGAATGTTTCTTTTCCGTTGTTTGCATTCACGATATCCAGATGAAAATCAATATAACCCCGAACGTTGGTTATAACGCATACCGGATTCAGTTTGATTGGCGGGTCGGGTAACTTGGCAGATTTGAAAAACAAATCCAGCTCTTCAATGTTCCATTTTTCAGTTTGTGGGTTCATGTTCTTGGGATTTTTCTTGGGATTTTCAAGGTGCAAATTTCACTGCAAGTTTCACTGCAAATCAACTGCAATTCACTGCAAGTGCCGGTTACTGCAACTGCAAACTGCATATATATATATAAATATGCAGTTGCAGTGCTGTTGCATATGTTTAAAATGGTGCATATTCATAATCGGGTTCTAACTGGAATAATTTATTATCACAAGCTGCTTCATTCTGATCGGGTGCTGGCGAATAGGACATTTTGTAGCTTTTCCTGACCTCATCTTTAATCAGTATCTCATTCTCAACTGCATATTTAATATGACTGTCAGCCGTCCTTTTACTTAGGTTTGTTTTCTTCATATATTCATCTGCCAACCGGCCCTGTGTCATCTCCTTTGGCGATGGTAATATTGCTTCGAAAATTTTTTGAAGGTTCGCCATTTTACTACTTTCAGGTGGCGGTGTATCCAGAAGAACAGGCAACCCGTCGTTATTGATTGTAAAAGCCAACATTTGAAAATCTCTGTCCTTGCAAAATTCAGGTTTCACATAACTTATATCATGATTTTTATCATCCTTGGTTACTGATATTACTGTTTCCGATTTATTTACAAGACTGGTACCGATGTGTCCGCGTGCATTGAAATCTGCCTTATTCTGGTGTAAAACTGTTGCGATATGGATATTTTGCTCCTCTGTCCATCGGAGCAATGCACTTGTTAACTTAATTGCTTCCTCCTCATCATTGATCCCATTTGAGAGTAAATCGACAATTCCGTCTATAACAACAAATGCTAAACCTGGAGTGTTGTATATCTTATGCTCAATAAACTTGTACCGTTCTATTGGTGTCATTGGTCGTTGACCGTAAGCAATCAAATTGGACGGTGATTTTATTCCTATTTGTCTGCAAATTCGTTTAATTGTCTTTTGCGCAAAGTATGCTGATTGTTCGGTATCAAAGTATAATACCCTATTAGCTTCCGATCTTACTATTCCTTCAATTCCTGCAATGCTGCAACTGCCCGAAGCCGCCGCCGCCGCTGTACATGAAACCATAAATGTTTTCTTACTCTTGGCTTTCCCAATCCACAAGCTGAAATTTCCAAGTGTTGCAATTGATGCCCCATTAATTTTAAGTAATACAGGCGGTTCCATAAGTTCTGCTTCAGGGTCTATCCGGTATTTTTCAAACGGCGTTGGATCGAAATCGTTGTTATCGTCCGGGGGTGATGCATCTTGTTTATAAAACTTCTTTTTATCCATTGCAACGATTTTTTAGTGTAAGCGGTTTTCTTTGCCCTGCCCTGATTGCCCATTGGGCAGTTGTTTTGTAACCACGAATCCCCTTTCGTAAATATGCGTGGTTTTCAATTTCATAATAGATCATTTGTAATGCTTCGTGTTCGGGGATATAACCACTGGCTACGTATCCGCCAATGGAAAGGCAAAGACTTCTTAAAACAGGATGGCCGCAGTTGGTGATATTTATAAACCCGGTATTGATTATTTTTTCAATGATCTGTTTATCCTTATCGGTATTGATAATTTTTGGAGTGATCTGCGTCGGGGCAGATGCAAAGGCATTCAGGTAAAACCCTTTGGTTGCCCAGGTGTCGGGATCATTACGGAAAAGTAATTCGGGGTCATATGATTGAAAAAGCGGCAATACTGAGCTTTGGGTTGATTCACAAAACCCATTGTATTGTTCCATCTCTGCAGCAATTCCGAAATAGTACTCTTTAAATTCTGCTACTAATTCCTCCCATGGTCTGTTTGCTTTGATAACCGGGATTTTTACCAAGCACTTAACTCCACGTTTGGATGGTGATATGTAAGCGGTGATAATACACTTGTATTCATCAAACAGAAAATATTTGAAGTCGCGGGCGTTGTCAATGTGATCAAAATCAAGTACCAGTAACCCGGTGAAATGTTTAATGCAGGCATAACGGCGGTATGGATGAACATGCACACAAGGGGTAAAGTAAAAAAGATGGTTTTGTTTCAGTTCGTCTTTCAGCTTCTTATTGCCTGCTAAATCTGCAGCGGCGATCTGATCGAATATGGCCTTTGTGCTATTTTTTGGGGACTTGGTGGATATTAAGAACTGCTCAAGTGAAATAATTCCTAAGGGCTCGTTGCTATTGACTCTTGCAGGGTAATATTGAAAAGAAATTTCCGTATATTTGCTCACGGTATCCAAATTATTTAACCCGGTTATGCCATGCACGGCTTTCCGGGTTTTTTCGTTAATACATAGTATATTTCGGGTTATAGAAAATCAGCAGGGTTTTCATTTCGCGGGATTTGCAAAAGATTTAATGGATTCGTTTTGGATTTCCTTCCTCGTTTGCAGCCGTAGGTGGTTTTACCAGATTTAACCATTTCATAATCCACGACGGTATTTGATGCTTTGAATTTGTTTCAACGCTTCTGTAATGTCGGGCTGCTTATACAATATGCGCCGGCCAAATTTGAATCCCTTGATAATACCCGACTTTGTGTAGTAGTTCAATGTGGGCAGTGTAATATGAAGTTCTTTGCAAACCTCCTTGCGAGATAAATATTTGGTCGGCAGTGACGGAGGGGACGGGAGCTTATCCAATTGTTCGGAAATGGCCTGGGAGATCAAGGCTTTTAGGTCGTCGGGCGTGATGCTTTGTAAAATTGTCGCTGTTTGCATTTTGTTGGCGTTATTTGATTTTATTCAATAAAATGTAAATACAAAAGTAGTACACTTTTAGTCTTTTTTAATCTATATCTTATTAACAATCATTATCTTGTGAATCAATATCGTTTGATGTATTTTGATGTAAATTGATGTAAACTTAAATTTCCAAAAAATTCGTTTTGTTTCTTTTCATTCTTTTTTGATCCTTTTATCAAATGTGTCAGAAAGAATTGTTAATAACTTTTCAGGAACGCGGTTAACGAACATAAAAAAAGGACGATTTCTCGTCCTTACCTGGTCATTTACGACCTATATTTTATTTGATTGAGAGGCTATGGGAAACGTTTATAGAGGTTCTTCCGATGGTCGAATGCAGAAAAATATATGGTGTTGTCTTCAAGAAAAAATCCAATCCTGTAGTCATTGATCCGAAAACGATAGGCTGTTCTATGTCCTTTCATTTTAACCAGGTTGGGTATCCCTGAAAAAGAGTCAACTAAGGAGGTGAGTATTTAAAGTTTCCAAAACTTTTTGACGCTCAACTAACCCTGATTTCCTTGCAGCAAGCATTTTTTTCAATAATGCAGTATCATCAATGTTACCTTCAATTATAACTTCAACACCTTTATGCCCTTGTGCCAAAAGCCGGGCTGTTTCAATCAACACCTTTCCCGCTTTGGACCTTTCATTTACCTGTATTGTAGTCATATCCTTACATTTCTGACAAAGGTATAAATGATTCTGCTAAATTATGACTGTTTAAACTGCCTTCAAATTACTTTTAGCCTGGAAATATGGATTGTTCTGCAATATCAGGGCATTATCCTCTTCATCGAAGCGCAGATACCTGATGAATGATTGTTCGCTCTTATGCCCTGTGATTTTCATGATTGAATGAGCGGGGATCCCTGCCAGGTACATGTTTGTTGCACCGGTACGGCGTGCTGTGTGGCTGCTGATAAGTTCATACTTGGACCTGGTTAAGGTCCTTCTTACGCCACCGGTCATCTTTGTAATGCTAACTTTCTCAATGATGCCGGCACGTTTTCCCAAATCTTTCAGGTGATCATTCGTTTTCTGATTGCTTATTGCCTTTGGTAAATGGTTGTCGTATTTCTGTAATATTTCACGAACAACATGGTGCAATGGGATCACCACCCGTTGACCGGTTTTCTGGGTTGTAATCTTGATAACGGAACCTTTATCGGTGGATACAATGTTCTCTGGTTGGATGTTTGTGTAATCTGAATACCGCAAGGCCGTGTAACATCCAACGAGAAACAAATCCCTTGCGGCTTCCAATCCTGGGAAACTTGCTAAATCCAACTTATACAATGCCAGCAGCTCTGATTCACGGAGGTATATCTTCTCCACATCCTCAGATGGTACGGCAAACTTACGGTTCTTAAAATCCAAAGTCGTATTGATTCCGGCCTCTGTGGCGTGCTGCAAAAAGGTCTTCAGGTTTGCCACATACTTCCCAATGGTATTCTGGCTGTACTCTTTTGTAACAAGAACACCGTTAACTTCCTCGCAGTACCAGGTTGCGTGCTGCATGTAGCTGATGAATTTTTCGTAAAAATCGCGGTCGATCTGGTCAAACCTGGTCAATCCGGTTTCGGCTGAAAACTCTTTCAAAACCTTCAAAGCAGTGGCATATTTTTGTTTTGTACGATGGTTGACCGGATATGGCGAGCCGTTTTTATAAACGAAAGTGACCGTTTTGATAAAATTCTCAATGAAGGGGACAAATTTCGTTTCAGGCTTAGGCGCAAGCGCTGTTTTTATTATTTTTGTTGCCTTATTCGGGAACAGGTATTCTAACTTGACCATTTCGCCCCTGATGCTTTCAGGTGTTGCAGGAATGCCATCATTAACCAAACGGCGGTAAATATCATTCACGGCCGTTTCAATGTTGGTTAATCGCTGGTTTAATTCGGCGGGGTCGAAAAAATCGCGTTTGGCGGTCGCCCGGTGGATTTCATTATTCCACTGTTTTGGGTGGACTTTTTCACCTGTGGAAATGACGAGCGTAGAATATTTCTTTTTCCCGGAGGATAAAACTTCGTAATGGTTGAAACGGAATAACAGATAAATTAAAGTTTCATCCTTGCTGTTCGCGTTCTTTAATTTGAATGTTGCAGAGGTTGCCATAAGATAAAGGTTACGGAAACCCAAATGTACAATAATTTTAACTGGGTACCGAATGGGGTACCGAATATGTTTACTTTTACTTGCTTTTTTTTACTTTTCGTTTTCTTTCAATTTTCCGTAAAGCAGCAATAGCAATGGGTTTAGAGCATATTTCAATAAAGAAAGAAAAAATGATAGTTAGTCCTGCCGGGGCTACCAACTAAATCATCAAGAAGGCTGTAAACACTGACGTTTGCGGCCTTTAATATTTGTTGACACCCCTTCAATCAGGAATATTGGAACCGTTCACGTCGCCGGTGCAGAGCGCCTTCAGGTCAGCTGTTGCATTCGTACCGAGCATAACCGTTGCGCTGGTGAATTTCCAGTCGCCTGCAGGATATGAATTGATATAGCCTATTGCCCGATCCTTGATCATCAGGGCATCCAGTCCCGTGATGTTGCCATCTGCGTTAATATCAGCCACAACGGCCCTTAATCCGAACAATGGATAGGTCCCAATTGTATTCCGGTTGACAAGGAGCGCGTCGGTAGCATTGTTGCCAAGCCATGCTCCGGAATAGTCGGCTGTCAGGGAATAATTTCCGGCCGGAAGACCGGTAAAGATATAGTATCCGGCTGTTCCGGTTCCATCATAGGCCGTAACGGCCGTGGCTATGATATCACCTGAGGCATTTCTCAACCTGACGTTTACGCCGTTCATACCCGTGGAACTGGAGTTATCGTAAGTTACATAACCTGAAATCTTACCAACAACCGTAATGGTTCCGGTAGCAGAGGCCCCACATGCACCTCCCATGGCAGAAACAGTATAAGGGTAAATGCCGATGAATGAAGGTGATCCGGAAATGGTCATCGTGGCTCCGTTGAAATTACCGCTGACACCCTCAGGTAAACCACTCACCTCTACCCCCATCGCTCCGGATGAAACTCCGTATGTAATCGGGGTGATCGATGCGTTTGCTTCAACGATTTGTGCATCTGACCCTGCAGCCGATGATAAAACAAAGGTAGCGGGAAGAATAACCGTCATGGTCAAAGGATTCGAAAGTGCCGGATTGCCGGTGGTACATGACGCCGCATTGGAGGTCAGAACACAGGTAACTGCATCTCCATTCGCCGGAGTATAGGTGTATACCTCGCTGTTTGTCCCCGTATTGGTCCCGTTGACCCTCCACTGGTATCCGGGCGTCATTCCGCCGTTGACCGGGGCGGCTGTGAACGTTACGGAAGTGCCGGAACAAACCGGATTCGCAGAGGCAGCAATTGAGACGCTCACCGGAAGGGATGGATTTACAGTGACGGAAAAATCCGGGGAGGGGGTACCGGAGGTGCAGCTATTGGAGGGTGTTACGGAAATATTACCTGAGACTGCCGAAGAAGAAACGTTGACAGTTATCGCATGGGTATTCATACCGGAAACAATCGTGAAACCTCCGGGAAGTGACCATGCGTAGGCAGTCGCGTTAAATACGGCCGGGATAGAATAGGCCACACCATTCGCCCCGGCACATACCGAGTTGGATCCGGTAACAGGATCTGTGGCGCCGATGGCCCCTGTACTGATCGATCCGTTGAAATAGAAATCGGCTGTCGGGTCATCGATCATGGCATAACCCGACTCATCGGCATATTCGCAGTCGCCTCCTCCTCCTGATGTATTATTAAAAGTCAATGCGGTTGAACCGGTAATATTATTCATGGAGATCGTTAACAGCGTTGCATTTGCCGGAAGCGTAACAGGTGATATATTTGCCCATACAACGATGATCTTTGCAAGGGTAGGACTTATGGGTGTGGAGGTGATGCTCATCCCCGCCAGGGCTGAATTTGCGGTGCCACTGGAAAAAGTTGCTTTGGTAGGGTCATATTCAATTCTCAATGTTATGGCCGAAACACTGACAAAACCATTCACCGTCAGGGGTATGGCAACACTTGATCCGGGGCAGGCCACCCTGGCAGCTGCAGTGGTAACCGGGGCATTCCTCGCAGCAAACGAGTTCACACCTAAAAAGAGCAGCAAAAGGCCTAATGAAAAACTTAATAACCTGACAACCGTTTCGTTCCGCATTGAAAACATAATTTTGAATTTTTCGGCAAAAATAGCATAAAAATAATCCCCTGGGGCTATGCTCCTTTGCTGAATTCATTTTCAAACAGACGCCGCTCATGGTCTCCCTTTCGCAAACCACCGCATAAAACTTATCCTGAGTCTGTAACAGATTTCTGAAGTATCCGCTGAAAAGGTTTTCAAGTACAAGGTCTGTATAATAGGTGGCGTCCTGGTAAATTGCGCGTTGCTCAATTTTCCGGGTGTTATCTGTTCAGTTGTGAAACGGGATGACTCCAAACACACGCATTTTTGTAGCAACAACGGATAAATATGCGTAATCTTTGGGCTTGTTTGAATATTTATGCTGATCCCGTTGAATTTTGACACCATAATTCAACAATTTGTAATGAACCGCGCGAAGTGTTAACGTGTATTCAGAATTTTTAATAATGTTCTGAATTGCATCAATTAGCGGCTGATCGTATTTGGTAAAATCCTTTCTTTGGATTATTGCACCTTCGTAGATATCGAAATTCGCCTCGCTGGTTTTATGTGCCTGCTGATATTGTTCGGGTTTAGATGTGATGTATACCTTTGGGGAATCTTTTGGCGGGATAAAAAACGAAAAACGATAACATTCAGACACTTGACCAGTTCAAAGATAAACACTACGGCAAACCTGGTTCAGCATAGCGTGACCAGCTTGAAATAGGTTATGAGAACTTTAAGATTGGCGCTTTGATTCACGACGCCAGACTTGAAAAAGGCTTGACACAGGAGGACAGTTGCACCTGTCAATCAAACTTTAACAATGGAAAATAATGTAGTGGCCTTCGGGCAACCTTTCTGAGAAATTTCTATCTTTATCAAGGCCATATAGTACAGGATGATTTTGTACAATTTTCATTTCTCCTCATCCTTATATATTATCATAAACATCAAATATTTCTTTATCCCTGATTCCAAGATAAACCTTGGTGGTCTTATGCCGGCCGGCAAAGTAACATGATGAATATATGCCCGGGCATTTTAGCTTGCCGATAGGCGGTTTCAGCGAATATTTATCATGGTTGTCGATTTATCAATGCATCCGCCGGAACATTTTGCTATATTTATTATAAATAATGCCAAAACTGAATATCCTCATCAAAAACCTGGAACCATGAAAACCTTTTTCCGCATGATGATTATTGCCTTGCTTGCAATAATCCCGGCCTTTTTATCGGCCCAGGATGAAGATGCACGCATCGTTGAAAAGCATCCTGATCTATCTGCCCCGCTAACCCGTTATGCTGAAACCCCTCATGCCAAAAGTCATTACACCCAATCGGCAAACCCTGCAATTGCAGCCATGGTCAATGCCATCAATGTAGATACGCTTACGGCTACATTGCAGGAGATGCAAAACTGGGGATCAAGGTTTTTAATGAATGACAACAATAAAGAAATTGCCACCACCCTGATGAACAAGTTTCTCTCCTATGGCTATACAGATGTGAAGCTCGATTCATTTTACCTTGTAATCCGGAATTGGTATGGTTTTTCCGATAGTTCCTGGCAATACAACATCGTGTGTACCTTGACTGGTTCCTCCGCCCCGGAAGAGATTTACGTGGTAGGTGGTCACTGGGATTCCTTTTGTACTCCGGACCCATTCAATAATGCACCGGGAGTGGATGACAATGGCACTGCCGTGGCGGCTACCCTGGAAATAGCCCGTGTGATGAAACAGCTCAATTACCATCCTGAAACCACCATTCAGTTTACCCTCTTCGCAGCGGAGGAACTTGGACTCTTCGGTTCAAGAGATGCGGCAAGGAAGGCGCGAACGGCGGGCACTGATATCCGTTTTATGCTGAACCTGGATATGATCTCCAACAACCCTCAAAACCTTCCAGAGGTAAAGGTGTACCAGTATTATGGATTTGAATGGGCAGGTTTTGCTGCCGCTGAAGCAACTGAACGGTATACCGATCTCTCAGTAGTGTTCCCGCAAAACCTTACAAATGGCGGATCTGACTCATTCGCCTACTGGCTGGAAGGATTCCCATCGACCTACTTCGAGGAGATCGTATTCAGCCCGAACTGGCATTTTCCATCAGATACCCTGGGAAACTGCAATGTTCCCTACCTCAAAAAAGTGACGGGCGGTACGCTTGCCACCCTGGCTGAACAACAATTGCTCCCTTACCCGCAGGATCTGCGTGCCAAGTCAACCAAAGAGGAAATCATCCTGAACTGGAAGGGCACCCGGAATGCTTTTATAAAAGGTTTTAATATCTACCGTTCCGAGACTCCGGGGAGCGGGTTCCAAAAGATCTCATCCGTTCCGGTTACTGGTTCGGATTACCATGATGTACTGGCAACAATGAATAAACAGTATTTTTATGTCGTGACAACCGTGAATGATTCTCTCCAGGAGAGTGTTTATTCAAATGAGGTGCTCGGAGCACGGTTCAATTTCTGTGACAGTTTGCTGGTTCTTGCAAATCTAAAGGGGAATAAAGTCACGCCCGACAGTGTTCTTGCATTTTACCAGGCAGTATTGGACACCCTCCCATACAAATGGATCGACATCAATGCGGAACAAAAAATCAACCTGAACCAGTTGTCACGGTATCGCTCAATTCTCTGGATACAGAACACCCTCGAGTTTGAACCGGTAACCGATGAAATGTATCAGAGCGTTTCAGCTTTTATTGAAAATGGCGGGAACATGCTCTATGCCGGTATCAATCCGGCCCGGTTTTGGATAGGCAGCAGTATTCCTTATCCGTTATATATTCCCGGAGAAGCCCTTTTTCACCAGCTGTTTAAAGTTGACAGCATCGACCGGAAAACACAAAGCATGTTGTTCAGGGCCAACGCCGTTGCCACAGGATATGACACATTGCATATCGACTCGCTGAAGTATATGGATAAAAATTTCCCGGGGCAGATTTACAATGTGGAAGTATATGCTCCGGATCCGGAAGCCACGGTGATTTATCGCTTTGACTCAAAGTATGATTCGACAACTTCCTACGGAAAGATGAAACACCGGCCTGTGGGCCTTGAATACATTGGCGCGGACCATAAGAGCATCCTGCTCAGTTTCCCGCTATATTATCTGGATACCAGTAACGCCCGAAATTTTATACATTATGTGGTAACGAAGAAATTTGGATATCCTGTCGGGATTGTTCAACCAGCTCTCCCTGAACCATTTGTCCTGCGTGTGTTTCCAAATCCTGTACAAGATGACTGCCATGTGACGTTCACGCTGGATCAGCCCGGACGCGTTAGGCTATCGCTGATCTCACCAATTGGTCAAACTGTTGCTACCTGGCTTGACAAGGAGTTTGGACGTGGTACCCATTGGTTCCGTTTTGCCACTGAATCCATGTCTCCGGGGATGTACCAGGTTTTACTGCAGCAGCGCAATGATTATGAGGCCGTGAAGATCATCGTGGTCAGATGAGAATGGCGGTCAGTTTGAGTGGCCTAACCAAATATGCCAACCACCGGGACAAATTCTCTGTGCTCCTTCCAATCCTGTGTATTGCAGCGCCTCCCCCCTGGTATACAAACCTCCATAGACATTACAATTTGCGTCCATGTTTTCATAACAGTTTTTTTCCATGATGTTATTGTTCGTCTGGAAAACGTTCTCAATCCGAATCCCCACGTTCAGATTTTCGGCCATCCATGTCTGAACGCCCGATTTCAGGGTACCGATCTGAACGGTTGCGTAAGTATTTCCATCGTGATCCTTGCAAGAGACAAAAGGGAATGTGATTGTACGATTGCTGGTTGGCACATCTGATAACAGCTGAACCACAAAGGTAATATATACCGGGATAAACCATTCCTAAATAGGGATTGAATAAATTATTTATCTTTACAGGTTAGCAGGATCATATGGGGTGCAATACAGATGGAACATAGCATCAGCGGCATATTGGAGTTTTTGCATAAGAACAACGGATGTAACCATTCGGCGTACCACATTGAGATGCTTGAACGACGAATTAAAAACAGGATTGTCAACACCAAAACCAATAACCCGCCCAACTATTACAAGCTGCTCACAACCGACCCGGAAGAACCCAGCCGTTTGATAGAAAATTTCATGATCAATGTCAGCCATTTTTTCAGGGATCCCTTGTGTTTTGAACTACTTGCCAAAACAATTATCCCGAATCTGGTTTCTGCTGCTGGCTTTATTCCCTTTGGTCATTGCGATGATCATTACCAGGTGGGGGCCCAACAGGACCAGCGTCGGAGGAGTTGCAGCAGCAATCGGAGGAGTTACGATCAAAAATTGAAGGTCTTATAAAATGAGAGATACACATGAAGAAGATTTTAGCCATTGACGATCAACCTGATAATCTGATAACCATCAATGCGGTAATTAAATCGTATTTGCCCGGCTACCAGGCCATAACGGCGTTATCGGGAGCCGATGGAATTAAACTGGCCAGGGAGGAACAGCCGGATGTCATCTTGCTTGATCTTATTATGCCGGGGTTGGATGGTTTCGAAGTTTGCCGCAGGCTGAAGGCGGATGAACTGACCATGCACATACCTGTTGTAATGGTTACTGCCATCAAAACTGATTCGGAAAGCCGCATCAAAGGACTTGAATTGGGCGCCGATGCTTTTTTGTCCAAACCCATCGATCCTCCGGAACTCATGGCTCAAATCAACGTGTTGCTGCGGATAAAAGAATCAGAGGATACATTGCGAAACGAAAAAAAGAATATTGAACAAATCGTTCATGCCCGCACGGCAGAACTGATACAGATTGAAGAACGAAATACAGCGCTCCTCAATGCCATTCCCGACATGATGTTTGTATTCGATGCCAACGACACCATCATCGATTATTACGCCAATAATCCAGGTGATTTGTACGAGCAACCCGAATTCTTTCTGGGTAAGAAAATTGATGCTGTTTTACCCCGGGAGCTGGCTGAGATAACCCATGAAAAGGTAGCCCATGTTCTTTCGACCGGTCAATCGGGCCAATTCGCCTATAGCCTCGAAATTAAGGGATTGATAAAGCATTTTGAATCAAGGTATGTTTCCTGCGGCCATGACCAGGTTTTGTCGATCGTCAGAGACATCACCCCGGAGACGCTGGCAAAAGAGACGCTGATGAAGAGTGAAGAACGGTACAAAAACTTCATTTCGCAAGTCTCTGAAGGGGTTTACCGCATGGAGCTTGATAAACCGATTCCTGTGTCGATGCCGGTTGAAGCACAGATTGATTTTATATACGACCATTTGTTTATAGCCGAATGCAATCAGGCATTTATGAACATGTATGATATCGGTGCATCAGAGGATATCGTAGGAAAAAGTCAAAAACAGCTTCATGGGGGGAGCAATGATCCCGTAAATCGTGCGGCGTTGCGTAATTTCATCACGTCAGGTTACCGCAGCGAAAATATTGAAACACGGGAGCAGGATGCCAAGGGCCGCATCAGGTATTTCACAAACAATGCCGTCGGCGTGATTGAAAACGGTTACTTCGTTCGCCAATGGGGAACCCAAATGGAAATCACCGACAGAAAGCAGCTGATGGAAAACCTGGTCATCGCCGTTGAGAAGGCCCAGGAATCAGACCGGCTTAAATCAGCCTTCCTCGCCAACATGAGTCACGAAATACGCACCCCGATGAATGCCATTGCGGGATTTGCCGGCATGATTTCAGAACCTGATCTCTCAGATGAAGATCGCGAGAAATTTTCAACCATCATCCAATCCCGTACCGATGATCTGATGCATATCATCAATGACATTTTGGAGATTTCCCGGATCGAATCAGGCAATGCAACCCTCCTAAAACAACCTGTCTCGGTCAAAGAAATTACCGACGAGATGGAGGTCGTTTTCTCAGAGCGGCTAAAAAGAAACAAAAAAACAAAGCTGACACTCATTGCTGAAGGCCCCCGGGACCATGATTTGTCCTTGATCACCGATGGGTACATCCTCAAGCAGGTTTTTTCCAACCTGATCGACAATGCCATCAAATACACCGAATCAGGCGCTGTAAGGTTTGGATGCCAGGCGCCTGTTAACGGAACCATCACCTGTTATGTGGCCGATACCGGGATCGGAATTTCGGAGGAGAATAAAGCCTTGATCTTTGAGCATTTCAGGCAGGCTGAAAGCCCCGATCAGCACAAGTACGGAGGAACGGGACTTGGGCTGGCCATTTGCAAAGGCTCCCTTGACCTGCTGGGGGGTGAAATTTGGGTGGAGTCGGAACCGGGGAAGGGAAGTACCTTCTTTTTCAAGATTCCATATGAACAGGAACACGAAGATAGCCGCACGGCAGAGGTAAAGCATCCCCCCCATAAACGGGCAGACCCCATTGACTGGTCAGGTAAAAAGATCCTGCTGATTGAAGATGAGGCGACGAATATGGAGTTCCTCACCATCATCCTCAGACATACAGGGGCGGAACTGGTTTCTGCATTCAGCGGAAAGGAGGTGCGGCAGTTGTATACCCAGCTTGACAGCTTCGACCTCGTTTTGCTTGATATCCGTTTGCCTGATGCGAACGGTTGGGAATTGGCGGGAGAGATCAAACAGCTGCATCCAACCCTGCCCATTATTGCCCAAACAGCCTATGCCATGTCCACCGACCGGCAATTAAGCGAGGATGCCGGGTGTGATGGTTACATCTCAAAACCCATCGAGAAAAATAAGCTACTCGAACTGCTTACTGAGTATTTTGAACCTGTGATTTTCTAAGGATCAACGTGCTTTTGAATAAGCGACAACAATAATTTCTCCTTGATGGGTTTCGTAATATAGTCATTGCATCCTGCCTCCAATGCCTTTTCCCTGTCACCCGAAATGGCAAAGGCGGTCTGGGCAATGATGATTACCCCGCTGTTAAATTGCCTGATGTTCCCGGCGACCTCATATCCACTGATCCCGGGCAATTTGATATCCAGCATGATCAAATAAAGGTCGGGATGGTTCCTGCACACTTCGACCGCCTCGTACCCATTGCTGCACATTAAAAGTTCTTTCCCGACTTTTTTAACCATCAGCGACATGAGCCTTTGTGAATCTTCGTCATCTTCAACAATTAAAATTTTCAGCTTTTTAACGGGAGGTGAATTATGCTCTTTATTAATGATTATTTTACTTGTTCTAATTTCCCCATATTCAGTGTTATAAGGTATCGTAAAATAAAATGTTGCCCCGTTGCCAAGTTCACTTTCCACCCAAATTCTCCCGCCCAGCATCTCCACATAGGCTTTGGCGATCGACAAACCCAGTCCCGCCCCGTCGTGGGCCCGCTTATTTGACATGTCGGCCTGAATAAAGCGTTGAAAGATGGCCTGCTGTCTCTCCCTTGGAATTCCGCCCCCGGTATCTTTGACAAAAAATTCGAGGTCGGACTCCTTTTTCTCATACCCAAATTCCACCGACCCTTTCCTGGTGTTTTTAATGGCATTTTTAACAAGGTTGGTCAGGATGGCGTAGATTTTTTCGCGATCCGTGTGAATCATGGCCTCTTTCGACGACAGGTGGTTTTTGAAGAAGAGCTGGATCTCCTTTTGCTCAGCCTCCGGCTTGAAGAAGTCATAAATAAATTCGATTTGACCGTTGATATTGGTTTCGGAAATGGAGACCTCCATCTGTCCCGATTCTATTTTTGCAATATCAACGATATCATGAATGATATTGAGCATGCGGGCGCCGCTTTTTTCGATGATGCGGATATATTCCTGCTGTTCATCGCCCGAGAGGTTCGGTTCTTTCAGCAGTTGGGCAAACCCCAGAATGCCGTTCATGGGCGTACGGATTTCGTGGCTCATGTTGGCCAGGAAGGCTGATTTCAGGCGGTCGCTCTCCTCGGCATGTTCCTTCGCATCTTTCAGATTTTCAAAAAGCAGTTCCCGTTCCGAAATTCTCCAAACAGTATCCATGAGCAGGGTCAGCTGCCGGATATCAGATTGCTGATAATCATCTGGTTTATTTGCAACGCCCACCACCGCCACAATGGTTTTATCGATAAAAACGGGAATGGTCAAAAATTTGGAAAGTGTTACATGTCCAAGGGGTGTGCCCTTCGCATATGGGTTTTCTTCTGCATAATTGTTTATTACGATGGGCTTACGTTGCCTTACCGCTTCACCCCACCAGCCTGTTTTATCCAGGTCGTAGGTGGTTTGAGGATCCAGCACGGTGCATTCATGCATCACCTCCTTCGACCAGGTATTCAAGGTAAATTGTCTGGATGATTCGTTGTAAAAACAGATGTACCCCAATTTACTTGAAGTCAATCCTATGGCCTCCCTGAGCGCAAAGTCAAGAAAATCCTGATTTGATTTCGGCTGGTATTGCGAAATCCGGAGTAAACCCTCCAGCTGTTCGTTCTGTAATTCAAGTTCTGACTTCTGTTTTTGAGTCTCTTTCAGTAAAACTTCGGTGTACTCTTTGGTTTTGATATTTTCCTGTTCGGCCTGTTTTCGCGCAGTGATGTCCTGCAGGAAGGCCACGAGCCGGCCGCCATCATTCGTTTGATACTTCACGCTGATTTCGACATCCATGATGCTTCCATCCTTTTTCCGATGGCGGGTTTCAAAACGGTCCTCGCCCTGCGCAATAACTTTTTGAATATGGGCCTCGGAATTTTTTACGGTCTCCGCCACTTCCAAATCGGAGATGCGCATGGTCAGCAGCTCCTGCGCTGAATAGCCGCTCATGCGACAATAGGCTTCGTTCACCTCAATCAAATGCCCCTGCATATTCAACAGCCAAAAACCGTCCATGGCCGTTTGCAGGATGGTTCGGTGCCGGTCTTCACTCTCTTTAATAAATTTATGTGATTCTATTATTTCTAGGTTATTCAGGCCGATCCCCGCGATGATTTCGATAAATCCCTTGATAAAATCAAGATAGAGATCAAGTTTTTCTTTGGTCCATACGGGGACCTTCTCCACGGCCTCCAGGTAGGCTGTTTCATCGAAACCATATAGGTTTGCCTGTTTTTTGAAAAATTCCAGGTCCGGTTTTTCGAGAAAAAACTGACCCGTGAAAAAATTACCCAGGTGTTTTCCATCAATGATGATCGGCGTTGCATTGTCGGTTAACCCATGCGGACATTGGTAGCTCACCGCGGGATTTGCTTCATGCAGGTGCGCTAAAATGTACTGGTCGCTTTTGATGCACTCTTGCTCGGAGGCGGGATGGATCCGGTGAAATTTTGTACACAACTCCTGCCATGCCACCGCGGTGAGCACTTTACCCTCATTGTCGATGATGGCCGATGGGAATGAATAAACCAGATTCAGCTTATCCTGCAAATTCTGAAGCAGGGTGATATCGATTAAATCTTCTAATCTGTAATCCATGGGTCGCTAATAACCCACTAAATTATAAAAACTTATGTATAACTGGATATTTTTTACATACTGTTAATTATTTCACGATTGATTTGGAGTAAACAGCCATACCTTAACCTTACGCTCAATTTTGGCCTCTTTTGATTCAGACCCATGGTCTTGCTTTTGGCTTTTATATTGACTATCTTTACATGTCAAACAAAAAAAATGACTCCTATGAAAAAAGCGCTTACCCTCGCAATGTTCTTTTTGCAGGGCACCCTGGCCATGGCCCAGTGGAGCACTGATCCGTCAGAAAATAGTTTTATTATGGGTACCCTGAAGGACATTAGCTTTCCCAAGATTGCCATGACACCCCAGGGAAGCTATTATATTTCAGGATGGAAAGAAATACTGAATCCTGATACGAGTTATAATTTCTGGCTTCAGCACATCTCCCCCGATGGCTACCCGTTATGGGGGCCTGATGGCATCAGGATCAGCAACCAGCCCTGCCGAACCTGGTTAAGCGATTACTCACTTGAGAGTGATGCCGCGGGGAATGCGGTCATTGCATTCGAAGATATGCGCGGCGGTGCAGATGCCAGCCAGGTAGTCGCCTATAGCGTGGCTCCCGACGGCAGCGCGGTTTGGAACCCCAACGGGGTTTTTATATACACTGACCCGATGGACAGCGTTAATTCCTATTCTCCGATTCTTGGCTTCACGAACAGCGGAAACAGGCTCATAGCCTGGGATGCCGGCGGCTATTTCGGAACAGATACCACAAACTGGAAATCATTTATCCGGATTCAGAAACTATCTCCTTCTGGAGCCCTCCTCTGGTCTGAACCGATCATGGTTCCCGATGTGGACAGCACCGCCAGATTTCCTAAACTTTTCCCTGTGGGGGCTGATGATTTTATTTTATGCTGGCAGCGCCGGATTTCCACCGAAATAGTCGGGCTCGGGCAGCAATATTGGACCTATATCTACGCACAACGATTTAACAGTGCAGGATCAACGGTATGGCCTGAAAAAGCCAAAATTTGTGAACTTACGGCTGATTCAGCACAATATCTGCCAGAATATTTCCAGATTCATCCCGTTCAGGACCCCCAACAGGGCCTCTTTATCAGTTGGTTCGACGACAGATACGCTTCCAATTACTGGAATATCTATGCGCAGCATCTTGATACTGCCGGCAACCTGCAATGGCCTTTGAACGGGATTGCCGTTTCAACCGTGAATTATGGATATAACCGTGTGGAGCCTATGATGGCTTATGATTCAGTTTCGAAGGATTTGTATGTCGTTTGGGATGAGGACAAGCCCTCGGGAGGGTTGTCCCGGATCGGCCTGGTAGGCCAGCGATTCGGGGAGGACGGCACACGCAAGTGGGGAGATCTCGGGAAGGTGCTTGTCGATTATATCATGGATACGGCCTGGTATGTACTTACTTTGAAAATGACCCCTTCACACGATTTTATCCTTTTCGGCGACCGGGCCTATAGAGAGATCATTGGGCCTGATACCGTGAGGTTCGATCAGCTTTTTGCAATGAGAATAGACCCTGCGGGCAATTCGGTCTGGTCGCCTTCTCACGTCTTGCTTGCCACCACCCAGGGCACCAAATACTACCCCGACATAACCGATTTAAACAATGAAATGTATGTTGTTTCATGGGGGGAAAACAGAGATGCTGCATTCAATCCCGTTGGGTCTGTTTATGCGCAAAACCTCAAACTCGATGGCAATCTGGGTCCGGTGGGAATTATACCGCCTGAAAGCAACGTAGATAAGCATGTTGCTGTGTATCCCAATCCCTCGCATGATCAATCCTGGATTCAATTTTCAGAAGCGGTATCTGGCAAGGTGGAGGTTACCCTATTTGACCCGATGGGGCATGAGATCCGGTCATTTATCCAACCTCCCGATTTCCTGAAAAATTCCGTACTCCTTGACGCCAAAGGGCTGTCCGCGGGAATCTATTATATCCGCATTCAGCATGATCAGCAAATTACAACTGTCAAATGGATCATTACCCGGGAGAAGTAGCCTTTACCCAATGACAACACGCCCAGCTGCTGCCTCGACATGATGATTGTAAGGCAAAAGCAGCGCCAGGAAAAATCCCGATTTAACCTCAGGGTTTCTTTTTGATGATATATCCGGGCCGGTTTTTGACCTCCTCATAGATGCGCCAGATATATTCGGCGATGATGCCGAGTGAGAAGAGGGTGAGACCCGAAAAAAAGGAGATGATCACCACGGTCGCCGTCCAGCCGGGCAGGTTTTCACCCCAGAAGGCCGGATTTCCGAACAGCCTGATGTAGGTGTAAAACAGGATGATGGCCAGGGCGAAAAAGGAGAAGAAAAATCCCATGAAGGTGATCAGTTTCACAGGCCAGGTAGAGCTGGAAAAGAAGGTATCTTTAAATAATTTTACCTTTTTCTTAAAGGTCCACCTCGATTTGGTGTTGACCCCCTTCACGCGTTCATAGGGATAATGGTGTGGGTTATAGCCCAAACGCAGCACCTCGGTGATGCTTGAGGTATTTATCGCGTGTATCCTGGCATTGAGGATATCAATCAATTCTCGGTCGATCAAGAAGGTATCCGCTCCGCCTTCGGGAAAGCGGATATCCGACAGGGCATTGATCGTTTTATAATAGAGACTGGCGAACAGATTATTGAAAAATCCATCATTTCGCTTGATGCGGTAGGGAACAATCACCTTGATCCCCTGTTGCCACAGCCGGTACATGTCGACGATGGTGTGGTAGGGCTGCTGTTCATCGTCGGGGATGGGCATGGCACAATCACCCTTGCAGAGGGTCAGTCCGGCAAAAACCCCATAGTGCGGGGTGTAGTTTTTGCTCAGCTGATAGGCCCTTACATTGGGATGCGCGGCTTCAAGCGCCAGGGCGAGTTCATAGGAATGGTCCTTCGACCCGTCGTCAATGACAATCAGCTCGAAGGGAATCTGCTCCTTTCCGAGTACCTCCGATAGTCGTTGATAGGCCTTCGCGATCCGGTCGCCGCTGTAATAGGAGAGTAAAATCAGGCTCAGCATGGTTGGCGAAATTAATAGGCGTTGATAACTTGAATGATGTGTTGCACCTCCTCCTCTGTCATCACCGGGCTGATCGGCAAACTCAGCACCTCACGATGGATCTGCTCTGTAACAGGCAGGGTAAGGGGATTCCAGGCTTTATAGGCATCCTGCTTGTGCGGTGGGATCGGGTAATGGATCAGGGTTTGGATGTTCCGGTCTGACAGATAAGCCTGGAGCTTGTCGCGGTGGGCGGTGCGGATGACAAAGAGGTGAAACACGTGGCTGCCGGCCTCAAAATCATGGAGATGGTTTAAAGGCAATTGGACATCCGGATGTTTGATGTGATTGCAATATTGCTGTGCGATCTCCCTGCGGCGCTGGTTTTCGGCATCGATGTATTTGAGTTTGACGTCGAGGAAGGCGGCCTGTATTTCGTCCAAGCGGCTGTTCAGCCCCTGGTAGCTGTTTACATATTTCTTCTCACTGCCGTAATTGCCCAGGGCCCTCACCATGGAGGCCAGCGCATCGTCATTGGTTGTTACGGCTCCCGCATCGCCCAGCGCGCCCAGGTTCTTGCCCGGGTAAAAGCTGTTTCCGGCTGCATCGCCCAGCGATCCGCTTTTCCGGCCGTTCCACGATGCGCCCATGGCCTGTGCATTGTCTTCGATGATCTTCAGGTTGTATTTTTTTGCAATCTCCTCCACCGCTCCACTCCAGCAAACCTGTCCGTACAGATGTACCGGCATGATGGCCCGGGTGCGCGGGGTGATATACTGCTCGATCAGCCTAAAATCCAGGTTATAGGTTTGTAAATCCGGTTCAACCAGGATGGGAATCAGCCTGTTGTCGGTAATGGCCAGGATGGAGGCAATGTAGGTGTTGGCCGGCACGATCACCTCATCACCCTCCTGCATCACCCCCAGCGCGATATAGCCCTTCAGGATCAGCCGCAGGGCATCCAGCCCGTTGGCCACACCCACTGCATGCCTCACCCCGGTATAGCTTGCCAGGTTGGCTTCAAACCGGCTGAGCCTTTCACCCTGCAGATACCATCCGGAGTCGATGACGTCAGCGGCTGCCTGCTTGAGTTCGTCGGCATATTGTGCATTGATCTTAAGGAGGTCGAGAAATTTAACCATCTGTTTTTTGAAGTAAAATGTCAGCTGAACGAAAACACATGGGTGACCTGGCCAAGCCTGCATCCCAGATTCTCGTATGCATAAAATACCGCCTTGTTTGTTGAGGCCGGGTGCATAAAGGCATAATCAGCCCCCTGCGATTGTAAATAATAGGCCATCTCAGAGATCAGCTTCCTGTACCATCCTTTGCATGTTTTGGATGAAACTGCGGATAGGACCATTTTGGAGACCTTCGCCCCGATGACCGGCCATTCATCCCTGAGCAGCTTAGCCGTAAGAAATGCATCAGGCGGCGTGCCGGGTTCATCGGGCACCATGGTATAATCAGCGAAACCCTTGACCGACTCCTCCGCAAATGTCGCGAGAAATGCATCCGCCCTGATGGGGTCAAAGATGGGATCGGCATGAAACCGGTCAAACGGATTTCGAGCCTCACTGGCTACCCTCCGCAGGTTTGGGATATCTACATGGGTGGCCTCCCTCACCGGATACCGCTCGTAACTGTACTTCTGAAGCTCCAGATAATAGGTCATCCTGGTTTCAATCAACCTGAAGCCGGCGCCGGTCAAAGCCTGCAGCAATACAATGTCTTCACTCGGAACATCGGTAAAACAATAGCGTCCCGGTTGATTAAAAAAACGTTCCTTGAAATGCAGCACAGCCGCGGTCAATCTGCGCTGATCCGTTTTTTCAAACAGCACCGAATGAAGCCTGTAGGTTGGGAAACCAAAATAATCGGAATCCCACGATAAGTGTTCAACCAGAAAAAGAAAGGTATGGTGATCCACCTCGACGGGAATCACATCGATCTGCTTGTGATGAATCTTTTTGATCAGGGGCTCTTTCACCGTCGTGCGAAACAGTGCATCCTGCGAAGGCGTGCGCAGGAAGGAATAGGGAGAATAAAAGAACAGCTCCTGTTTCCTCGATTCGAACAGCCCCTCTGATTGGTCGATGTGTTCCATCATCAGAAGAGTCCTCCGTTTACATCCACGCTGGTTCCTGTGATGTATGATGCTGCGGATAAATATTTAACCACTTTAAAGATATCATCCGGGTTGCCGAATTTCTTCCCGGGTATTTTGGACTTGATGATCTCCTGCATCTCTGCGGGGACATCCTGGATCATCCCGATATCAAAGTATCCCAGGTTCAGGTTGTTGATGGTGATGCCTTTGGACGCATTTTCAACGGCAATGGCTTTGGTCATGCCCCAGAGGCCTGCCTTTGAGGCGGCATAGGCGCTGGTTCCCGGGATGCCGCTTTGGGCCACGATGGAGGCAAAGTTGATGATCCTTCCAAAATTCTGCTCCCGCATTTTGGGAAGAAGCGCGTTGATCATATGAAATGTTCCTACCAGGTTGACCGTGATCAACTGGGCCCACTTTGCAGGATCGGCCTTGTGGGCAAATGCATTGTAATTTGATCCGGCACAGTTGATGAGGATGAGCTGGTTCAGTTTGTCGTTGTTTGCTGCTGCGAAATTTTTCACCTCTTCGGGGTTGGCAATGTCAACTTTGTACATCAGCGTTTCGTGTTCCTTGGGAATCGTGTTGTTGTAAATCCCAATGACATCCTCCCCTTCATCCATGAATTTCTGCATTAAAAAGTATCCGATACCTTTTGACGCGCCTGTGATTAATATCATATGTTTCTGATGTTAGATTTGTACTGACGGATCCAGTGATGATGGTCCGACGAAATTAAGATAATCTGCATAATCCCTGATATAATCCCCTTCATCAAACAGATGTGAATTCAGTACCAGGCAGATGGCCCCCGAGGAAAAGCCCTTTTCGGCAGCCCATATACCCGGCGGGACATGCAGTCCAAAATAGGGACGGTTCAGCATCACCGTTCGTTTGGCCATGCCATCATCCAGCTCTATTTCAAAACTTCCGCTCGCAGCGATTAAAAACTGGTGACAGGTTCGGTGTGCATGCGCGCCCCGGTCTACTCCCCCGGGAATATCATAAATATAAAATATCCGCCGGATGGCGAAGGGAATTTCCTGCTCATTTGAAACCGTGGTGATGTTGCCGGCACGGTAAGGGATGCGTGGGAGTTCAACCATGTGGCAGTTGGAGATCGTGGGCCTGTTCATGATCTCCCGGCCTTTAAAAAATCCTGATAATCCCTGATATAATCCGCTTCGCTGAATGGGGTTGAACTTAACACCAGGGCCAGAGAATTGGTCGAAAAATTCTGCATCTGCCGCCAGAAGCCGGGGGGGATGTATAGGCCGTAGTATGACCGGTTGAGCGAGAAGGTCTGTTTTTCCTTTCCGTCATCCACCACCACGTCAAAACTGCCGGAGAGCGCCACGATGAGCTCCTGCTGCGCTTTAAAGGCATGTCCGCCCCTGACCTGTCCGCCTGGAACATCGTAAATCCAGTAGGTGCGTTCAATTTTAAAGGGAATGTTGATTTCTTCCTCTATGATTGAAAGGTTTCCGCGTGGATCTTCAATTTTCGGAAGATCAATGATGATGGCTTTTGTCATGCTGCCAAGGGGGTTTTACAAGAGGAGGTCAGCAAGGCCGGCTGTATGAAAGATTTTTTCGATTTCGGGGCTGGGATGCTCAATTTTTAATGCGTGTCCCTGCTCTTTCACCTCTTTTGAGGCCGTAAGTAACATCCGGATGCCCAGGGAGGACAAAAAAGTGACTTCTGAAAAATCAACAATGACAGGGCTTTTCCTTTTGTTCAGCAAGGCAAAAAATTCCATGGATCCGTTGGCAACGGTATTGGCATCAAGTTTACCCGAAAAGGCAAGTTTAAGCAGGGCTTTATCGGAATGAAGGATTTCTATGGTCATACGCCTGAAGGTGGATAAGTGAACAAAGTTAAAAGAATTTTTATATCTGGCGCCGGATGGAACGAGGGGCGTTTTTACTCCAGGCAATGCTCCATAACCAATACATAGGCTGCCGAACTGCCCATCTGCGTAGCCAGCCTGTAATCGAAACAAGCCCCCTCCTTGTCCTTCAGCCTCCATTTACACATGCCGCGGTTGAAGAAAAAACCATAATAGGTTGGGTCAACCTCAATAAGCCAGTTATAATCGCTGATGGATTCCTTGTATTTCTTTAAGGTGAAGCGGCAGGCTGCACGGCCGGTATAGGCGGCCACATTGCCCGGATCGAGGCCGATGACCCTGGTGTAGTCAGCCTCCTGTCCCTTCCAGTCCGCGATGGCCCCCTTTGCAAAGGCCCTGAGCAGATAGAGCTCGTCATCATTCGGATCCAACCTGATTGCCTTATTCAGCCATTTTATAGAGGTGGCATTGTCACCAACCATTTCGTACTCAGCCTCGGCGTGAAACTTATAGTAGTTAAGGGAATCTTGCTTGGCAATGGGTTGCGCAGCTCCGATGAAGGGAAGCAACAGGACAATAAAAAACAGAAGTATTGTTTTCATGAACGCATGATGCTTTGGTTACAAAGTTACACATTTATATCTCAACATGTTCACCTTCGGCCGATTAAATCCAGGATTCCGTTAATGAAGGTGAGCGGATGCGGCGGATTTCCGGGAACAAACAGATCCACCGGATATTTATCTAAAAAATCCCTGTTCAGCGCCGGACCTCCCTGGAAGATGCCCCCGCTGATGGCATCGGTGCCGGCGAGAATGATCATCTTCGGTGAAGGAATCGCATCATAGCAAATCTGAAGCGGTTCGGCCATGTGTTGGGAGAGCGGCCCGGTGATGACAAGGCCATCGGCATGGCGGGGCGAGGCCACAAATTCGATTCCATACCGTCCCATGTCGAAATTCACATTCCCGGCGGCATTCAGCTCCATTTCGGCGGAATTGTCGCCGCCCGCCGACACCTGGCGCAGCTTGAGTGCATGTTTGAACAAGGATCGGATCTCCCTGCGCACCTTGTCAGGATCAAGCTGTATCGGCTGATCATTCCCGGAGGCGACGACCAGGCGGTCGCGGACATTGGTCGCCATTTTATAATCGTGGGTGAAGCTGATCTTACCGGGCAATGCAAAGGCACATTCCCGGCAAAAGAGACATTTACCCAGGTCGATGGTGCAGCGGATCTGTTCCATTTCCGATGAGCCGGCTACCAAAGGTCCGGGTGTCGGGGCAGCGGGATCCGCGCCAATCGCATTCACCGGGCAAAGCTTTTTGACCAAATCCGCCTCAGCCGCGGTGATATCCCCGCTGATGACAGGCCTTCCGCGGAAGATATCGGGCAGAACAGCCTCCCGCAGATCGGGAACATACTGCCGTCCGTGGCGGCGAAGGATATTTATCTCTTTCAGCGGCATCTAAAGTAGTCTTATTTTCATTGTTCATTGTTGATTTCAATAACCTTCCAGTACCCTCCCCGGTCCGAACCAACCCGTTCAATTTTTCCGGAGTCTTTCAATTTATTCAAATGATATTCAACCCCTCTACGCGTTAGACCTGTGGCTTTTATCATATTTTTAGTCGTTATCTTCGGATTTTCCAGAATGAGATTCTTGATAATATTCTCCACAGTTTTCTCCACAGTTCCCTTAAAGGACAAACTACAATGAAGGGGTGGCGAAATTTCCCCAATACTGTTTTGTATGGCTGACCGTTTAACATTATCAATACGAATACCTGTAATTTCGTTATGGTCGTTTACCCCCATTAATAATATCCCTCCGGCCGCATTGGCAAAAGCACATACCTCTTCGGTAAGATCCCGTACTTTGGATGGTACAGCCAATTTAAATTCAGAATTGTATCCTTCTCCGCTTGAAGTTAAAAGTAATATGTCTTCTGCCGTTATCATTATTTATGAAAGATGATGGGTGTATTCTATAAATCGTTCCCGCAATAGCTCAGGTTAAAACTCTTGTTGCACAGCGGAAAATCGGAGATCTCCTGGTTCCTCACCGCAAGCGCCAGGGCCATCCAGTTGTGCAGCGACGGGTCCTTGGCCTTGTAATGGATGATCTTACCTGACTCATCGGTCACCGCAATATGACAAATCTCGCCGCGCCAACCCTCAACCAGGGAAATGGAAAGTGACGAAGGCTGAAGCTTCAGATTATAAACAGGTTTTTCGCTCTTTTCATTCGTCATTGGTAATTGGTCATTGGTCATTGGTAATTGGTCATTGGTCATTGGTAATTGGTCATTGGTCACTGGTAATTGGTCATTGGTCATTGGTAATTGGTCATTGGTCATTTCCACGATCATCTCCCTGATTACCTCCATCGACTTCCCCACCTCCAGTTTACGCAGCATGGCCCTGGCCCACACATCGCCTTTGTGCAGCATGGCCGGGTCGTAAAAATGATCTACATAGCCGGAGAAGGGGTGTGACCAGCGGATATCGCGGTACATCCCGCTGCTTCGGGCCGCCATCCCCACGGCGCCGATCAGTGTGGCCTGCATGGTGGTTACCCTGCCTGTTTCTTCGAACCGGCTCAGCACGCTTGGCAGCGAGAAGATCCGGTCGGTTACCTGATTGTAACGCTCCTCAACCTCTTCCAGGTTTTTCAGGATCGTTGCCATGACCTCCTGCGTGAGTGGATAATTGGTCCCGCCGGGGCGGATGAGTCCCTTGCCGAAGCGGTTGCCGCACCAGATTTGTGTGGTATTGATGATGATGGTGCGCAGGGCTTCGTTCACCACCTGTCCGAACTGGTAAGCGATGTCGGTGCACAATGCGGCCGTATCGCCGATGTGAACGGCAATCCGCTCGAGTTCGAGCGCTACGATCCGTTCCATGGAGCGTTGCTGTGAAACCCTGATCCCGGCCAATGCCTCAACAGCCCCGGCATAGGCCAGCGCATGGCCCACCGTGGTGTCGCCCGCCATGCTTTCGGCCAGGAGCGATTGGGCCAGGATATGCTGCTTTTCAACAAAGAGCTTCTCCATTCCGCGATGCTGGTATCCCAGGTGGATCTCCAGGTGCAGCACCCGCTCGCCATGACAAATGAACCGGAAATGTCCCGGCTCGATGATGCCGGCGTGGATGGGGCCGACGCCGACTTCATGCAGCCCTTCTCCCTCGATGGAATAGAAGGGATAATTGTTCATCACGCTGTGCTGATCGGCCCTGTCGAAGGGATAGCGGATGGGCTTCAGCCAGGGATGACCCTCGAATTCAATGCCGAACTGTTCATGGATCTCCCGTTCAAACACATGAAACTGGAAGTGTTTGACTGTGATGGAAGGAAGTGATGGCGTGGGTTTTATTGGCTGTTCATGCGAAAAAAGCACGAGGGCATGGTTCTCATCTGCCGCCATGCAGCATACAAACCGGTATGTATCTCCCTTCGGAACAACGAAGTAGGCCACACAATGGGTTCCCTCCTCTCCCATAACCAAATCAAGGAATGCAATAAAATCCGGATAATTCAACACAGGAATGGCCTCCAGTGCAACCATGCCCGGATTTGAAAACAGCTCGATGTATCGTGTCTCCTTCGTCATTTCGGCAGGGCGTTGATGATCGATTCAATCAGCTGGCGGAGGGGTGCAGGCTGAACAAAACAGATGAAAATGACCATTCCGAAAAGAATGTACTGGCTGAATGATTGCCAGGGGTTGACCTTTTGCAGCTCATGCAGCGGTTTTTCGCGCGGCTGGGAATAAACAATGTGAAGTACGCGGGTGATTAAGGCGTAGAGGACAAAACAAAGCAGCGCGGCTATGACAGCCAGGAGCACATACTCTTTGGAGGTGATCAGCGCCTTCATCAGGTACAATTCTGAGATGAACATCCCCGATGGCGGGATCGCGGTGATGCACAGAAAACCCAGCAGCAGTGCGGTGGCCCCGGCCGGGTATAGGTTCATGTAATTTCCCGATTCATCCAGTTTGTAGGTTCCCATCACTTTATACGATTGTCCCATCTGGTAGAAAAGGCCTGCCTTGGTAAAGGAGTGGAGGACGATGTGCAGGATGGCGGCATAATAGCCGATACCTCCCACGCCCAGTGCGATGGCGACAATGCCCATGTTTTCGAGACTGGAGTAGGCCAGCATCCGTTTGTTGTGCTTGGCCTTGAGCATATAGCCGACTGAAACAAGAAGGGATAATACGCCGGAGAGGATCAGCACGTGATTCATGAAAGGCAGGATGGTGGTGGCCGAGAAGAGGGCATAGATGCGGAAGATGGCCAGGAACCCGACATTCATCAGGGTGGTGGAGATGAAGGCGCTGATCGGCGGGGGTGCAACCGTATGGGCATCCACCGTAACGGTGTGCATCGGAAACAATCCCATCTTGGTACTGTAGCCAACCAATACAAATACAAAAGCGATTTTAAGGTAGAGCGGGTTGGCCATCCTGGCAATTTCGGTGATGGAATCGAAGGAGAGATGGAGCAAACGAATGTCGTGCACGGTAAATCCCAGGAAGAGGATCCCGAGGTAGGCCAGGGCGATCCCGAGGGAACAGACAAAGACATATTTCCAGGTAGCCTCCAGCGCCATCGCCGTGCGGTCGTGGTAGATGAGCGCCGCGACTGCAAGGGTGGTGGCTTCGACGAAGATCCACACGGTGGTCATCCCGTTGGCCAGGTAGGCTCCCGACATTGAGGCTACCAGGGCGATCAGCGCGGCATGGTAGATGGCATACACCCGGGGTTTGGCATCCTTCACATAGATAAACCCGTGATAGACGGTGGTGATGGTGAGGATCGACAGGATGGAAAGCAACAATACCCCCAGCGGATCGAAGGTGAAATAATCGAGCACGGTTTCACCCAGATGAAGCCAGCCATAACCCGAAAAAGCGATGTGCACAACCACATACAGGATGGTAACAATCCTCGCCAGCAGCTTATTGTGCACCAGCCCGACCACCGCACCCATCAGGAGCGAAAGCACGAAAAATCCGATTAATATGTACCCACCTTCAACCATTTACCAATTACCAATTACCAATGACGAATGACGAATGACGAGTGACGAATGACGAATGACCAATGACGAATGACCAATGACGAATGACAAATGACGAATGACAAATTCATTTTATAGCAAATCATCTTTTACCCTGTTACCTTGTTACCCTGTTACCCTGTTACCCTGTTACCCTGTTACCCTGTTACCTTGTTACCCTGTCACCCTGTTACCCTGTCACCCTGTTACCCTGTCACCCTGTTACCCTGTTACCCTGTTACCCTGTTACCCTGTTACCCTGTTACCCTGTTACCCTGTTACCTTGTTACCCTGTCACCCTGTTACCCTGTCACCCTGTTACCCTGTTACCCTGTTACCCTGTCACCCTGTTACCCTGTTACCTTGTTACCTTGTTACCCTGTTACCTTGTTACCCTGTTACCCTGTTACCCTGTCACCCTGTTACTTCTCTAGTCGTCCTTCAACATAGTCAGCTCATGCGCCGTTTGTTTAAGCTTCATTACAAATATCCCAAGGATAAGCACGCTGACAAAAATGTCGAGCAGGATGCCGATGTTGATCAGCATGGGCATCTCGCTGCCGATGGCCAGGGACAAGAGCAGCACCGCGTTTTCGATCACCAGGAATCCAACGAGGTGTGAAAAGATCTTTTTGTGCGAGATGATCATGAACATCCCGGTGTACACCGCGAAAAAAGCCACGATGAAGTATATCATGTTGTTGGGCGAGGTATTCATCGAGAAGGATATCACGATGCTCAGCAACAATCCAAGGGTGATAAAGAGCAGGGAATAAAATCCCGGAAGCGCTTTGTCGTGCACCCTTGCCTCGCCTGTTTTACTGATGATGCGGAACAAGAAATAGGGGACCACGATCACCTTGAACACCAGGGTTTCAAGGGCCACGAAGAGCAGTGTAGAGAGTGTGATGGTTTGGAGTTCCAGGAATGACAAGGCAAACAGCAACACTCCCTGGAACCCGATCAGTCCGGCATAGACCGGGAACCGCTCGGTCATGCAGAGGTAAATCAGTGTTATGGCAAAGACGATGATGAGCAGGACATTCATTTAACTGATCATTTTAAAGGTGATCAACAGCACCAGGATAAAGGCCACCAGGGCAATTGAACTCAGCGTGACGATGAATTGTGGATTTTTTGCCATTTTTTTGCGTGCCCTGAACGATTCCATCATGCCGATCAGTGCTGCAAAAATCACCTGGATCAAAAAATAAACTACAACCTGGACCACCACCAGTCCTCCCTTTCCAAGGGTGGCGGCCAGTCCCTTATCAGGCTGTACCAGCCATTGCGGACTATGTTCCATCATGATCCCGGCATCCACCGGTACCAGAAAATTGGCGATAAGCAGACCGTACATGGCAAATTTCAGGGCTGTGCCGATATGCATCAGGGCCAGGTCGAACCCGCTGTGGTCGAGGATCATCACCTCGTGGACCATGGTCAGCTCGAGGTGGGTTTTCGGATCATCCACCGGCATGCGGCTGTTTTCGATCATGGCGATCTGAATCAGCAGGTATACCGCGATAAACCCGATGATGAACGAATTGTGCCCGACGAACTGGAACGACTCAAAGATCTGCTGCATCGAGGTGTGGCCGGTCAGCAGGGCCAGTGTGCCAAAAAGGATGAAGAAGGCGGGCTCGGCCAGCATGGAGTAAAGGGCTTCGCGGTTGGCGCCCATCCCTTCGAAGCTGCTGCCGGTGTCGAGTGCCCCCAGGATGAAGATGAATTTCCCCAGGGCAAGCATGTAGGCAAAGAGAAGAAAATCACCCTGAAAACCAAATACCGAGGGAATCCCGGGAAAGGGCAGCAGGAGCATGGCGCACAGGATGGTCGAAAGGTAGATGACCGGAGCCATGCGGAAAATAAAACTCGTGGTGGTGCTGAACACACTGCCTTTATGCAGCAGCACCCAAATATTCTTCCAGGGTTGCAGAATCCCTGGTCCTTTTCGGCCACTGGCCATGCTTTTCACCCGGAGGATGATGCCGGGAAAAAAGAGTGCGGTGACGAGGGCGAGCAGGAATCCCATCATATGATATTCAGGTAAAGTAAAACAAAAATGATGAGCATGAAGATGAAGGCATAGAGGATGTAATGCTGGATATTGCCGGTTTGCAGCCGGGCGATTTTTTTCAGGGCCAGCATGGAATAATCGGTGATCTTATCGAACACCGACTGGAAAATATCCGTCGGCCGGAGTGAGAATGAACGCTTTTTGGGGAAGATCTCCTCCTCCGGGATCTCGCAGTAATCGGTCCTTTCATTCAGCGCCGGGTTGGCCAGTTCGGCAAAGTTGGCTGCATAGGAGGTGGCGGTGTACTGCTGGCGGGCTGTTCCGGCCGTGTACCCGCATCCCCAGGTAGCTCCGTATGCCACCTTGGCCGGCTTGAGCACCCGCATCCGCAGGTAGAGAAAACCCACTACAAACAGGATCAGGATGATGCCCATCATGCTTATTTTCGATAAGGCGAAAACCAGCGGCCCAACCACCGGCTCCGGGTTGACATGAAACTGCACCCCGATCATGCCCATCAGGGGAGATAAGAACAGCATGGGAGCCAGTCCGATCAGCAGGATGACAGCGGCAATAAGCAACTTCGGGAACAGCATTCCAGGGGTGACGGCATTTTCCTCCACGTGCAGGCCGGAACGGTTCGTGCCGAGGAAGGTGAGTCCGAAGGCCTTCGAGAATCCAAAGAGGGCCAGTCCGCCGATCATGGCCAGCGCCAGGATGGTCATCAGCATCGACATGGTCTGAAAAACCGAGCTCGCCTGCAATCCCGCAAACAGGCCGTAATAGATGAGGATCTCCGATATAAACCCGTTGAGCGGAGGCAGGGCGCAGATGGCCACCGAACCGAACAGGAACAGGGCGGCTGTGCGTGGCATCGTGTGGACCAGTCCGCCCAGCGATTCGATATTCCGGGTATGGGTGGCTTTGTAAACCGATCCTGCACTGTAAAAGAGCAACGATTTAAAGAGCGAATGGTTGAGGAGATGGAACAACCCGCCGCCAAAGCCAAGGATGGTGAGCGCAGGCTGGTTCAGTCCCAGCCCGATGGCTCCCAGTCCGATCCCGGTGCCGATGATCCCGACATTTTCGATGGTCGAATAGGCCAGCAACTTTTTCAGGTCGGTTTGAACGATGGACATGACAATCCCGTAAAGACCGGTAAACACGGCGATGACCATGATGAGGATGCCGATGGTATACAGGTCGGACTGAACATAGGTGAGCACGCGAACGATGCCAAAGATCCCCATTTTGATCATCACCCCCGACATCACCCCCGACACATGCGACGGGGCAGCGGGATGCGCTTCGGGGAGCCAGGTGTGAAAGGGAATAAATCCTGCCTTGATGGCGAAGCCCGCGAAGAACAGGAAGAAGAGCGGGACGTTGGGATGGGCTGAAAAATAGACGGAAAGGGCGTCAAACCCGAATTTCCCTGTGGCCGATTCAGCCAGCAGGAAGGCAATGATCAGCAAGACGAGTCCAACATGCATCTGGATCAGGTAGTTGACGGCCGTTTTGAGTGTTGACCGCTTTTCCGCTTCAAAAAGGATCAGCATGAATGATGCAACAGCCATGAGTTCCCAGGCAATCAAAAAGGCGGTCCCTTCGCGGAGCATCAGCACGCATAACATGGAGATGTGCAGCCACACATAGCTGAAGTAGTGCAGGGCAAAGCGGGCCGGTGTTTTGTTTTCCCTGTAGGAGTTCAGGTACCCGTTTGAATAGAGAAGCCCGGTGAGAACGGTGAAGTTGGTGACCAGGATAAAAAAGGCGCTGAGGCTGTCGAGGGTGAAGGTGATCGAACCCATGGGACCGCCGGCCAGGTAGAGCAATGCCGCCTGGGACGGGTGAAACAGGGTGTTCGCCGCCGGAACAGAGGTAAGCAGGATGATGAAGAGGGTGACCAACAGCGTATAACCGTAACGTATCCCTGAAGGTATAACCAGGATAAAAAAGGAGAGGATAACCGGTGTAAGAATGGCTATGTTTTCCATTGGAGTGTGCAAAGTAAAGCCATTTGGTCACGCCATACAGACAAAACTTGCAGAAATTATAAACAGGGGCGTGTTAATGCGTGCCCGAAAACAACTACCTTTATAGTATAAAGATGAAGGATTTCCTGAAACCCGTTTTTTTTATCGTTTTTTTGTCCATCCTGGCCATTCCATCAGCCTTTGCAGAAGGGACCCCACAGCTCAACACCAACAATGTTCAGAGTACCGTATTGTATATCTGCAATGATTTTGCAGGGCATTGCAGTTCTGGAGCAGGGATACGGTCACAATTTGCAGCCTATAACAACACACAGAGCGCTACCGATGCCGAGCGGTTGTATTTTGCCACATTGACAGATGAGCATGTATACCTTGGATTTCAGGGCGCCATTTCCGGCGGAAACCACATCGTATTTCGTATTAAAAACCTGGCTGGGACTGTTGTTCTTGCAGAACAAAACCTTCCCACCTCGGGGACCGGTTATATATCCAACTTCAGCCAGGCGGTGAACGGGCCGAATCAACTGCCGCAACCTCCCATTACCAACGGATACAACGCCATCGAATTCATTCCCCTCACCCCGGGAACCTATTACATTGAGTTCTCGGCCAGGAATAATGGAACCAATGCTTTTTATACCGGGGATTTTAATCTCACCCTGTTTGACATCACGGTTGGAAATGCGGCCACGCACGAGGAAAAACCAGGGCGGTTGTATTCCAAATGCTGGCAGTTTTATGAAACCTCAAACTTTACCGGTAAAAATTACTTTTTTTCAGATGACGGAATTGTGACCTCCGCACAATTTTCAGGCATGTCGGGCGGCCACTGGATCCAGTACTGCAATCAAACGGGTTGCGGGAACAGCTCTGCGGCCTGGATCACCAACCGGAAATCGCTCTATCACCAGCAGGCGCTCTTCCCGCAATATAAAATTTTCCTGAACTCTCCGGATCCGGTTGTGTTTCCTCCGGCCACCACCCTGGGACAGCTCATTGCCCCGCTTCCTTACGGCGTGCAGAATTGCCTGACCGGGCACATTGTATTTCACGTTACCGTTGATAAACCGGGGAATTCAGAGATTGGCCTCACCTTCCCGTCGCCATACCAGCCCCGCACCCTGAACCAGGCTGTTGTGGCGGGCGATAACCTGTTTGACTGGGACGGCCTGGACGGAACCACCCCCACAGCCCTTGCGATACCAAATAACACAACCATCCAGTTTACGGTCAAATACATCAACGGGCTGACGAACCTGCCGCTGTACGATGTGGAGCAAAATTCAAGCGGATTTACCATCGCCCTGGTGAGTCCGGCCGGGACCACACCAGCCGTGTACTGGGATGACACCAATATCCCATCGGGAACAAACCATGCAAACCCACCGGGTTGTGTCAGTCCCCCCGGATGTCATCCCTGGTCAGGTTCACCCTCCGGTGACCTGAACACCATGAATACCTGGTGGTATAATGTATCCACTACAACAAACCCGGTCCCCATCGAGGAATACCGGGGACCTGCCACCCTGGTCTTTTTGCAGCAGCCTCCCCAGGAATTTTGCGCAAACACCGGTGGTCATGTTTTTTCAGTGACCCCTGATGTCAATACCGAGGAGTATCACTGGACCTACACCCCTGCAACCGGAGTTACCATAAACCAGGCTACACCCGGCAGTGCCGGAATTACCCTGAGTTTTGGTGCGGGTGCATCCTCAGGCGTGCTGCAGGTTTTGGGGACCAATTCAAATTGTGCAGCAACAGGACCCACCTCCTCGCTTGCGATCTCCATCAATCCCGGGCCGGTTCCAACCCTGACCGGGATTAGCCAGGTTTGTGCCGGCACAGGCGGGATCGTTTACACTGCTGACGCGGGCAAAACAAATTACGTTTGGACCATCTCATCAGGCGGCACGATCACCTCCGGCGGATCTTCGACCAGCAATACCGCTACGGTCACATGGAATACGGTTGGCGCCCAATCTATCTCCGTCGGCTTTACCGATCCTGTAACACTCTGTCCCTCGGCAAATCCATTCATCCTTGCGGTTACGGTCAACCCCCATCCCCTTCCCACGCTGAATGGCAGCAACCTCGTTTGTGTGGGTTCAAGCGGGATTGTTTACACCTCGGACCCGAATAAATCAAACTATGTGTGGACCATTTCGTCGGGCGGCACCATCACCTCCGGCGGAACCTCAACCAGCAATACCGCTACAGTCACCTGGAATACGGTGGGGGCCCAGACTGTTTCGGTAAGTTATACCGATCCTGTGACCCTCTGCCAGGCCCTTGCGCCTTTCATCCTGAACGTTACCGTAAGTACCCTTCCTTCACCGACATTTACTTCAGGTTTAATATCGGTATGCAAGGGAGTTCCCGGGAATGTATATACCACGCAGCCGGGGATGACCAATTACATCTGGGCAGTTACCGGCGGCACCATCACTTCGGGAGGAACATCCAACAGCAATTCTGCCACCATAACCTGGACCGCCACCGGGGCACAAACGGTCAGCGTGAATTATACCTATCCGGCTTCATCCTGCACAGCACCGAACCCAACGGTTCTCAATGTTACCGTAAAACCGCTGCCAACCCCTTCGGTCGTTAGCGGGAATAATTCGGTATGCCAGGGAGTCCCCGGGAACATCTATACCACACAAGCCGGAATGCTGAATTATGTGTGGGTGGTTTCGGGGGGAACGATAACAGCCGGCGGAAGTGCGACCAGTAATTCTGTCACGGTCACCTGGAATACGGTCGGAGCCCGTTCCGTCAGCATCAACTACACCGACCCTTCGTCCGGTTGCAGTGCAGCCGCTCCGTCAGTTTTTAATGTAACTGTCAAAGCCCTTCCGGTCCCCTCATTCATCTCCGGGGAAAATTCTGTGTGTCTCAACATCCCCGGAAAAGTATATGTCACACAGCCTGCCATGAGCAGCTATGTATGGTCCATCACCGGAGGCGTGATCACGGCCGGGGGAGGTGTTTCTGATAATTCGGCCACCGTAACCTGGAATGCCGCCGGGGCCCAATCCGTCGCCGTAAGTTATACCAACCCTGCCACACAATGCACCGCCGCCGCCCCCACCGTTTTTAATGTCACCGTAAATCCTCCTCCCTCACCAACCATCCTCTCCGGTGAAAATTCGGTTTGCAATGGTTCCACCGGGAAGATCTATACCACCCAATCAGGGCAGTTAAACTATGCCTGGTCCGTTGCAGGTGGCACCATCACGGCAGGTGGTACTTCAACGAGTAATTCAGCCACGGTTACCTGGAACAGCGCCGGATCACAATCGGTCAGCATCTCCTTTACCGACCCCGCCACGCTTTGTGCAGCAGCGGCGCCTGCACTCTATCAAGTTACAGTAAAACCGCTGCCGGTTCCCACCATTTCCGGACCGGCTGCCGCCTGTCTGAACTCCCCAGGGCCTCAATATTTTACCGAAGCCGGGATGTCGGGGTACCTGTGGACCGTCCCTGGCGGAACAGTGACTCCGGGTCCCACTCCCGACCTGATCAATGTTGTATGGAACACCCTGGGCACGCACACCCTCCTGGTGACCTATACTGGTCTCAACGGATGCAACGCGGAAACACCAAGTCAAAAACCGGTTCTCGTGAATACGCTTCCTGATCCAACCCTGACAGGAGCAAATACGATCTGCTCCGGAATCCAGACCACCTACACCACCGATGCGGGCATGCAAAACTATCTCTGGACCGTCTCCCCCGGAGGAACAATCAATGGCGGGGGCACTGCTTCTGACAACACGGTAGCCGTAACCTGGAATATCCCCGTCATGCAACATGTGAGTGTGAATTATACGATGGGGACAGGCTGCACCGCCCCTGCACCGAAAGATCTTGGGGTGACGGTAAATCAATCTACCACGCCCGTTATTGAACAAAGTCCTGCCGGCCAGGTTTGTGTGTTATCCTCTGCAACCTACACGGCCCAGCCAGGGATGACCGGGTACCAGTGGACCGTGTCTTCGGGTGGAAGTTTCAGTTCATCGTCCAATTCCAACATCGTTACAATCCTTTGGAATACAGTGGGGCCGCAATGGGTTAGCCTGAATTTCACCAATGCCTACGGGTGCAGCGACCCTGCGCCGACCCGCTTCGATGTGCCGGTAAATTACCTGCCGGTAACAGAGATCACTGCACCAGCAGGTCCCGAATGCGAATCCATCCGGCATCCCTTTCAGACGCCGGCTGATCCGGGCTGTACCTTTACCTGGACCATAAGCCCGCTGGGCCTCGGAACAATTTCATTGGGCCAGGGGTCGAATGCAGTGATCATCGACTGGCTCTCCCACGGGAATGCCGTCATTCACGTAACCGGGACCAATAACAGTTCGGGTTTACAACCTCTTCAGATTTCACAACCACCGTTTACCCCATCTCCCATCCTGTGTTCGTTCCCTGTTTCGACCTGGTCACCACTCCCCATGCGAAAAAGTTCACCCTTCGCGGTGCTTCTCCCTTTATCGCCGGGCAGAGTGTTTTTTCGGGTAACAGGGTCAGCATGAATGTTACATCAGGTCTGTATGAGTTCGATCCCGACGGCGCTACCCCGGGAGCCTACCCGGTCACCTTCACCTATACCAATACCTATGGCTGTCCGGCCAGTCCGCCTGTGGTTGAAATTGCGGTGGTGAACAATGCCTTTACCTGCGGTGGTTACCTGACCGATGTCCGCGACGGGAAAAAATACAACACTTCGCTCATCGGCGGAAAATGCTGGATGGCCGGGAATCTCACCTTCGGCAATGTCCTTACTGCCAATCAACCATCAACAGATAATTGCATCAACGAAAAATACTGTCCGCCGGCTGATGCGGGATGCACCACGAACGGCGGACTATACCAGTGGGATGAGCTGATGCGCTATGGCAGCACCTCGGCAAACCAGGGTATCTGTCCCCCCGAATGGCATATTCCATCGGAAACGGAATGGCAATTGCTTTTGCTTGCCGTTGAATCCCGGATTGTTCCCCCGGATGGAATTGCCGGAAGTTTCATGAAGGATACCTACCTTGACAATGGTTTCCATACTTTGCTGGGCGGTCTTTTATATTTCAACAACACCTGGGCGTATACCACCGGAAGCTTTACCGGGGCACTTTACTGGACCAGCACCCCGAGCGGGACCGACCGCGCCATGGCCAGGGGAATGAACATCATTAATCCGAGCGTCTCACGATATACCGCAAGCCGTGCCAATGCCTTCTCTGTGAGGTGCATTAAAGATTAATCGATCGATTGTTTAATTTCTTTATCTTTACCCGGCTACTACATTGTGATCATGACAAAGAAAAAAAATCTGTTTATCGCCTTCGAAGGTATTGATGGAAGCGGGAAAAGCACCCAGGCAAAGTTGCTGTCCGAGCATCTGATAAGGGAGGGCCATCAGGTCTATTTCACTTTTGAGCCGACTGACAGTCCGATTGGTTCGATCATCAGGAATATCTTCACCCACAAGATGGAGGCGGATCACCGAACGATTGCCGGTCTTTTTGTAGCCGACAGGTTAGACCATTTGTTAAACAAGACCAATGGCATTCTGAAAAAACTGGAGGATGGCTATACCGTCATCACCGACCGCTATTATTTTTCTTCGTATGCGTATCATGGAGCCCACCTGTCCATGGATTGGGTGATCGAAGCAAATGCATTGAGCGCCGGCCTGCTTCGCCCCGACCTCAATATTTTCATTGAAATAACCCCCGAGATAAGTATGCAGCGGATTACAAGCGGAAGAGGTTCACTCGAACTGTTTGAGACCCTTGAAAATCTGATCAAAGTACGGGAGATGTACTATGAAGCCTTTGCGAAACTCAAACTGCAGGAGAAGGTATTTATCACGGACGGAAACCGCACCCCTGAATTAATTGCCGCCGACATCCGGAACAAAATTTCGCAATTAAGCCTCGCTACTCATATCTCAACGCATCAATCGGATTGAGGCTTGCCGCTTTTCGTGCCGGATACCATCCAAAAAAGATGCCGATGGCCGAGGAGAATATAAACGACATGAGGATCGATTGAATCGTGATGGTCACAGGCCAGCTTAGGATATTGGCAATAAGCTGTGAAACAAGCACCCCGAGTGTCACTCCGATGAAACCGCCCAACAGGGAGATCAGCAGCGCTTCGAAAAGAAACTGAAGCAGCACATCGCGCCCCCTTGCGCCCACACTCATGCGAATGCCGATCTCCCGCGTACGTTCGGTGACCGATACCAGCATGATATTCATGATGCCGATGCCGCCAACGAGCAGTGAAATGCTGGCAATGGTGGCCAGTAAAATGGTCAGGATGCCTGAAGTTGCGGTTGCCGTGTTGGCAATATCGGTCTGGGTGCGGATGGTAAAATCGGGATCTTCAGATGGGCCCAGGTTGCGTTTGGCCTTCAGCACCTCGGTGATCTCCTGAGAAGCAGTTGGGATAAGGGATTCCGTTTTGGCAGAGGCCAGCATACTTTGAATGTGTGTAATGGCCATCATGCGTTTCTGAACGGTGGAAAAGGGGGCGATTACCATGTCGTCCTGGTCCTGCCCGAAGGCGTTTTGCCCCTTTTTCTCTGTGATACCAATGATTTTAAAGGGAATTTTGTTGATGCGGATAAAGCTGCCAATGGGATCGGCATTCACGCCAAACAGATTCGTCACAACGGTTTGTCCAATAACGCATACCTTGGTGGCGCTTCTGTCATCGTTCATTGAAAAAAGGCTGCCACTCGAGAGTCTCAGATTCCTGATTTCAAAGTAATTCGGATAAACGCCAAAAACTGAGGTCCGCCAGTTCATGTTGCCATTGACCAGTTGTCCGCTGGTGCGCACCTGGGGTGTTACGTAAGCCACAGCCGGACAGCGGTCGGAGATGGCCGTCACATCTTCCAGCGTCATTTTTTGCGAGGAGCCTGCCTCCATGCGTACACCACCTGTGCTGCTGGCTTGTGGCCAGATCATCAATACATTCGTACCGAGGGTGGATATCTGCGCCTGGATGCTCTGCTTCGACCCCTGGCCGATGGCAAGCATGGCAATAACCGATGCCACGCCGATGATGATACCCAGCATCGTGAGGAAGGTCCGCATTTTGTTTTTAGATAAGGACCGTACAGTCGCAATTAAAAGATTTTTCATTTTCATAGGTCATCCTCCTCCACAATAACGGGCATGAGTGCCAATTCCTCCGCGGCATTCCTCGGTTTATCCACTTCAATCGCCTTAATGATCCTGCCATCGCGGAATGAGATGTTTCGTTTCGTATAGGCTGCGATATCGGCTTCATGGGTGACAATCACAATGGTGATCCCCTGCTGATTCAGCTTCTGAAAAATGCCCATCACCTCCAGACTGGTCCGGGTATCCAGGTTTCCGGTAGGCTCATCGGCCAGGATCACCACCGGGTTATTTACCAGGGAACGTGCAATGGCCACCCGCTGCTGCTCCCCGCCAGAAAGCTGGTTCGGGAAATGGTGGGCGCGGTCGGCCAGTCCCACCGCCTCGAGTGCATGGAGCGATCGTTCGCGCATTTCACGGGAGGTGATCTTCTTATTGTACATCAACGGCAGTTCAACATTTTCCAGCGCTGAAGTCCGCGACAGCAGGTTAAATGATTGAAAAACGAACCCGATCTTATGGTTTCTCAGGTTGGCCAGCTGATCCTTGGTGAGGCTGCTTACATCGACTCCATCGAGCAGATATTGCCCTCTTGTAGGTACATCCAAACATCCGATGATGTTCATGAAGGTCGATTTACCGGAGCCGCTTTTCCCCATGATGGCCACGAAATCATCCTTCATGATGTCGGTATTGACCCCTCTGAGTGCGTGTACCTCCACGTCGCCCATTTTATAAATCTTCACGAGGGCCTTAACGGAAATAATTGCCTTATTCATATCAATGTCCTCCCCTGCCACTGCTTCCACCTCTTTGCATCGTCGGTGCAAACGGATTTTGCTTCTGCTGACTGGTCTGGGTCCCCTGCGCCGTAGTCATACTGAGAACCACCTCCTCTCCTTCCTCAATTTTTCCGCGGATTTCAGTATTCAATCCATCAGAAATACCTGTGCGCACCCGGCGTGGCTTTATAGAATCGCCCGCTTTGATCCAGATCATGCCAAAGGTTCCGCGATGCTGCTGATCGCCGCCAGCACCCATTCCGGCACCCATTCCGGCGCCCATTCCGGCACCCATTCCGGCACCCGTTCCGGCGCCCATTCCGGCACCTCTGCCTGTTGCGCCACCTGTGCCGCCACCTGTGCCGCCGCCGGTGCCATTGCCAGCCCCGGTATGGCGGCCGCCGCCTTTACCCCACATGGCACGTTTTTTCTTGATTGAATCCGGCAGGTTTTTCTCCATGGCATCGATGTATTCCTGGGGAGGACTAAATCTCAATGCGGTTGAGGGAACCTTCAGAATATCCTTCTCCTCCTGCACCAGCACGGTGATGTTGGCGGTCATGCCGGGCAACAACTTCAGTTCAGGATTTGGAACATCGATGATTACGGTATAGTTCACCACATTCTGGGTGACAACAGGCAGCAGGCGAACCTGGCGCACGGTGCCGTCAAAGGTCATATCCGGGTAGGCATCCACCGTAAATTTAACGGCCTGGTCTACCTTGATTTTCCCTATATCGCCCTCGTCGATGTTTGCCTCTACCTGCATCTTGGTTAGGTCGTTGGCAATGGTGAACATCGTCGGTGTGCTGAAGCTGGCAGCCACGGTTTGTCCGACATCCACAGCCCGCGATACCACCACGCCCGAAATAGGGGCAATGATGGTTGCATAACGGAGGTTGATTTTGGCACGGCTCAATGCCGATTGCGACGAAATCGCATTGGCCACGGCCGTTTCATAGGCTGTAAGCGACAGATCGTAATCGGCCTGCGCCATCACCTTTTGCTCGAACAACACCTTGGTGCGGTCGTAGTCGCGTTTGGTCTGGTTTACCTGGATCTCTGATTTTTTCAGGTTGGCTTTCGCATCATCAACAGCCTGCGCCAGCAAGGTGGTATCAAGAACGGCGATGACCTCGCCCTCCCTGACCACCGAATTAAAATCAACGTAAATCTTTTTGATGATCCCCGACACCTGGGTTCCCACCTGCACCGTTGTCACCGCCTGAAGTGTCCCGCTGGCCCTGACGGTCACCTGGATATCTCCCTTTTCAACTTTGGCAGTCCGCCATTCAATGACCGTACTCTTCTTCTTCCCGAAAATAAAGTACACTGCAACCGCCATCGCAACGATCACAACCGCCAAAATAAACCAATAACTCTTTTTCATATCCTTAACCTTGAAATTTTTAAATAATTCGTCACTCGTCACGCGTCACTAAAATTGTATCGCCTTCCCCTGATAGAAATCGAGTATCTTCCGTTTGAAAATAAAATCATATTTCGCCTGGATGAGGTTCGATTGCGACTGGGTATAATTATTTTTCTGGATCAGAAAATCGGTGGCGCTCATCACCCCAACCGTGAATTTCTTTTCCGCATTTTTATATACCGATTCCACCGAGGCGACCTGCTGCTTGGTGGCTTCATACTTTTTTACGGAGGCGCGCATGTCGGTGTAGGTTTGCTCGACACTCTTGCGCAGCACATTTTTCACATTCTGTTCATTGAGCCGCGTGGTGATAAGGTTGATCTTGGCTCGGTCGATGTTGCTCTTGATTTGCCTGTTGCTGTATATCGGAATCGCAATTCCCATGGAAAAGGATTGTCCGATGTTGTCCCATACCTGCTCATAAAACGGATATCCTTCAGGGTTCACCGCCCCCCCCTTTGTCCTGCTCGAGGCATAGTTGGTGTTCATGTTGGCGCCCAGGCTTACGCGTGGCCAGTGTGCCCCCTGTGAAACTTTAAGTGCCATCATCGAAGCACTTGTTCTCAGCGAGGCGCTGGTAATTTGAGGCAAAACAGTCAGTGATTTCTGGTAGATCTCCTCATTGGTGAGCAAGGTCGAGGGAGCTGTTTCATCCATCAATGGGACTGCCACCTCAAAATTATCAGTGATGGGAATATCCATGAGCTGCATCAGGGTGACCCTGGCCATGTCAAGCTGGTTTTGTGCCGTGATGACCGCGAGATTGTCGGTGGCCATCTGTGCTTTAATCTGCAGCAGGTCGCTCTCGGGCGATTTGCCGGCATTGACCATCTTTTCGGTCCGGTCAACCTGCGCAATGGTGGCCACCTCCTGGCTTTTTGCGGCGGCCAGGATTTCACGCGCAAACAGCACCTGCAGATAGCCGGTGGTGATGTTGAGGATCACATCATTTTTTGCTTTTTCAATGTCCGATTCCCCTGCCTGCACATTCAGCCGGTTTTGCCGGATCGTGTTGGAATTTTGCAGGCCATTGAAAAGATTATAGCTGCTGCTGATGCCCATGTTGGTGGAATGGTAGGCCTCCGTAACGAAGGTGTTGGTGGTTGGGTCGATATTTTTTCCCACATTCAAAGCCTCGCCTAAACTGGCGCTGACACTTGGAATGCGATTGGATTTTACCTGTTCGAGGGTGACCTTGTTGAGTTCGTTGCTCATGCGGCTCTGATTGACCGAGATATTCCGCTGCAGGGCCGTATCAAGGCATTGCTGGAATGTCCACGGTTGTGTTTGGGCTCCGGCCGGCCCGGCTGCAAGAAACAGTAGGATAAAAAGCCAGGTGGTTCGTTTCATGTTATTCTGATGTTTTTTCCTGATGAATAATTTTAAAAAGCTGATCGCGATAGTGCTCACTGACCGGAATTTCCTTTTTACCGATGGTCAGCATGTGTTTCTGGATAAAATCGATCTTGTCGAAGGCAACAATGAAAGAACGATGAACGCGGATAAAATCCTGCGGGGGCAGCTTCTCCTCCATTGACTTCATGCTCATCTGGGTGACGATGGGTTTATCACTGCAATAGATCTTTATATAATCCTTTAACCCTTCGATGTAGAGGATATCTTTCAGGTTAATTTTATAGAGTTTGTAATCGGCCTTGACGAATAAAAACGCGGGCGCGGGGCCCGTTTCTTTGGCATTGGAAGGGTTCGCAGCACGTTCGCGCAAATCCATGTATTCATGCGCCTTGTTCACCGCTTTCAGGAAACGCTCAAAGGGATAAGGCTTCAGCAGATAATCGATCACATCGAGATCAAATCCCTCGGTGGCATAATTTGAAAACGCAGTGGTGAAAATGACCAACGGTTTGTGAAGAAGGCTCTTTAACAACTGAATTCCCGAAATGTCGGGCATCTGGATATCGAGGAAAAGGAGATCGACAGGCTGGTTGCGCAACACCTCCATGGCCTCCGTAGCAGAGCGGCAGGTTTGGACCAATTCAAGGAATGGAACTTTTCTGATGTTGTCCTCAATCAGTTCGAGGGCAAGGCGTTCATCATCAATGGCCAGGCAGCGTATCATCATCTAAAACCGGATTTCGAGATTTATGTTATACTGCTCTCCGTTGTCATGGATCTGTAGTTCATGTTTCCCCGGATAAAGCAGTTCAAGCCTGCGTTTCACATTTTTCAAACCGATGCCAGACCCCTGTTCCACTGAATTATCCTGATGCGGTGCAATGTGGTTTTCAACTGTAAAGGTAAGCAAATGATCTGCCGCATTGAGGCGGATCCGGATGTCGGAGCCGCCCTGGTAGCTGATGCCATGCTTGAAGGCATTTTCGACAAAAGGGATTAACAGCAGCGGTTCGATTGACAACAATTCAGGCCGGCCCCCGATGATAAAATCGATGTTCATGTTGTCGGGCAGGCGAAGGCGCTGGAGTTCAATGTAGCTTTGCAGATACTCCACCTCCTTTTCAAGGCTCACCTTTTCATCCCTTGAATCCTGCAGCATATACCGCATGATCTGTGACAGCTTGATGATGGCATTTTCGGTTTCATCCGATTTTTTCCGGGCCAGGGAGCAGATGTTATTCAGGATGTTGAAAAGGAAATGCGGGTTGACCTGCGACTTGAGGAATGCCAGTTCAGAAGCTAATTTTTCTGCCTCCATCTCCTTTTTCTGACGTTCATTTTTAAACCATTCCATGGTGATCCTCACCGAGCTGCTTAAGGCAAAGGCCATCACGGCCGGATAAAAAGGGAAAAAAGCGGTTCGCCAGAAGCTGAAGGGATGGTGATGCGCGATAAAATTTGCTGTGGCCAGTGCAAAGAGGATGTTGAGCGCGCTGATAGCAACCAATCCAAACAGCAACATGAAAAAATAGGGCGCTATCCTTTTTCGTAACAAAAAACGGGGGATCAGAAACAGGTAGTTGTAATAAAAATAGGCAGCCATGAGCAGTTGCATGAACCACCCCATGGTCATGAACCGCTCCCTGCCTTCGGCCGATTCAATAAAAAGAAGGGGTACCAGCAGGAACGCAACCCAAACAAGGATGTGTATTAAAACGGTATAGGGCTTGGGGCGCAATTCGTAAATCGCCTTCATGGTTTGACTTTTTTGCGAATTTATTCATTTCCCGATCACCATGAATACAAAATAGACCGTCTTCAGGTTTTTAACGATCGGTAACATATTTTCACCGATAGAGGCCAACTGTTGGATTGATTAATTGCTATATTTGCCCCCGATGTTACACCAAAAATTACAGCAACGGTTAATCCAGAAACTATCCCCGCAGCAGGTGCTGGTGATGCGTTTATTGCAGGAACCGCTGTTATCGCTCGATCAGCGGATCAAGCAGGAGATCGAAGAGAATCCGGCCCTGGAAGAGAGCAGCAATGAGGAGAACGAGCTTGATGACAATACCGAAGATTCCACGTTGGATTCCATTGATTCAGAGGAGGATGAATTTCAGGAACAGGATGTCTCCTCTCCCGATGATGAATTTACCTTCGAGGATTACATTGACGAAGACGAAATCCCCTTATACAGGCTTGTTGCCGATAATAAAAGCCCGGATGAGGAGACCCGCGAATTTCCCATTATTTCAGGCGTCAGCTTCCAGGAATACCTGATCAGCCAGATCGGGATGCACATGTTCAACGACAAGCAATATATCATAGCCGCCACCATCATCGGGAATCTCGATGAGTCGGGATACCTGTGCCGCGAGATCCCGGCCCTGTCTGACGACCTGGCCTTCAACCAGGCCATTGAAGCCACCGAAGCCGAAATTCTCGAGGTACTTAAGGCTGTGCAAACCTTTGATCCCCCCGGTATTGCTGCACGAAACCTGCAGGAGTGTCTGCTTATCCAGCTCGAACATAAGGCCGACCGGACCTATGCGACAGAATTGGCCGCCATCATCATCAAGTTTTATTTTGACGAATTCAGTAAAAAACATTACGATAAGATCCTGCAAAAGGGAAATATTTCGGAGGAGGAGCTCAGGGAGGCGATTGCCGAAATCCAAAACCTGAATCCGAAACCCGGCAACACCATTGCGGAGGTTTCGCGCGACAGTCATTACATCATTCCCGACTTCATCATCACCAATACGGAGGGGACCCTTGAACTCACGCTGAATTCACGGAACACGCCTGAATTGTCGCTGAACCGCGATTACATCAGCATGCTGCATGAATATGGCGGATCGAAACGAAAAACTGCCGAAAAAGATGCCCTGGTATTCATCCGGCAGAAACTCGATGCAGCACGTGGATTCATTGACGCCATCAAGCAGCGCCAGGAAACACTCTACACCACCATGCATGCCATCATGGAATATCAGCGTGAATATTTCCTTACCGGCGATGACACCAAGCTCAGGCCTATGATCCTGAAAGACATTGCAAACATTGTATCCCTGGATATTTCGACCATCTCGCGCGTAGCCAACAGCAAATATGTGCAAACACCATTCGGCACCCTGCTGCTGAAAAGCTTTTTCAGCGAATCGATGCTGAATACCGAAGGAGAAGAGATTTCGACCCGGGAAATCAAGCGGATCCTCTCCGATATCATCGGAGTCGAAAATAAATCGAAACCCCTTACCGACGATGAGCTCGTTGACCTGCTGAAGGAAAAGGGATACAACATCGCCCGCCGTACCATTGCCAAGTACCGCAAACAACTGAACATCCCTGTGGCCCGGCTAAGAAAAGAACTTTAAATCAGACCTGCCTGATGGAAACCAAAGTTGCCCGGGGTATCACCTTTCTCATTCACCCATTGCTGATCCCTACCTATGTCCTTTTGGTGCTCCTGAACCTGAATGTGTTTGTCTCACACTCCGTTCCCATTACATACAGGCTGGCCCTGACAGGGATGGTATTCCTGACGACCTTTGTCTTCCCGCTTTTTTTCACCTGGCTTCTTTACCGGCTTGAGATGATCTCCTCCCTTCTCCTGATCAGGAGAGAAGAACGGATCTATCCGATCCTTGCCATTTCGATTTTTTATTATGCAACCTATTACCTGCTGAAGGGAATTCATCTTTCAACCATCTTCAGCTATTATATGCTGGGGGCCACGTTGCTGGCCCTCCTCTCGCTGGTGATAAACTTCTACGGTAAAATCAGTCTGCACATGGTCGCCACCGGAAGTTTTACAGGTCTTTTACTCGGACTTTCTTTGAATTTCGGGGTAAATTTAAACGCAGAAATATGCGCAACCATTGTCGTGGCAGGAATCGTAGGATATGCACGGCTGAAATCGGGCATGCATAAACCAGCCGAAATTTATTCGGGATTTGCGGTGGGGGCAATCGTAATGACGTTGTTAATTATTCTGCTCTGATCAGAAGGGCATCAGCACAAAACCGACTGAAATCGGGTACATATCGACCTTCGTTCCCTTTTGAAAAATAGATGAAAGTGAATAGTAGCCAGTGACGTGAAACCACCTGTATCCAAAGCGAAGGGTGGGTCCGTAGGCAAATTTTTCAAGATTTTTGATATCCTTGAAAGAGGCTTTAAGGGTATTGTTTGAATTGAAGAGATAATCATCGCCTACCCATTTTGCGTGGGCGTAAACCATATAACCTACCTTGAAGCCGACTCCCATCGAAAATTTGCTTTTGGTTTTCAAGCGGAATTCAATCGGGATCTCCACGTAGGGCAAGGTCAACTTACTCCGGTTATATCCCAGATCATCTTCAATTTTAACAAATTGAAAATTCAGGCTGTCCGCTTGAAACCTGTAATTCCAATAAAGATTGTGGATACTGATGCTCAGCCCGATGGCAAAGCTGAAATTGCTCTTTCCCAAAGGGAGGTTGTAGGTGCCAAAAACATTGATTCCCTGGTTGATGGTACGGGTTTTCATTCCGTCGGGTGTATTTAACCAGAAATCGGTAAAGGCCCCGACACCAATGCTGATGCGCTTTTTGGTCGATTCATTGACGACCTGTGCACGGCCGGTATGGGGAACAAGGATCAATATACACAATGCGGCAGCGGCAAGGCTGATCAGTGAATGTTTCAGAATTTTCATAAGTGATATTTTACCATGGGCAAAAGTAGGCAATTTATTTGATTTCCCGGGTTTAGATAACGCGTGTCCATCCAAAAAATTGGATCAGCCCCACAAGTTTTCCGGGTAGATTCCCTTCTGAACCAATTCACGGATGCTTTTTACCACCACCAAACGGTCCTCCTTGTAAGTCATTCCAAACCAATGCTCGTCACAATCAAGAATCCTGACGGTGGCCTGCTGTGACCTGATCAGCTCATTGACCATGGTGGGAATGTAGAATTCAGCCTTCAGGTTTTCTGCATTTTCTTTGATAAATGTGGCGAATCCTTTGTCAAGGTAGCTAAAAAAGGAGGGAGTAAAGCCCCAGAAATTCATCGAAACAAGGCTTTTGTCGGGGATTGTCACGAGCTCATCCAGTTCGTTTTTATAGGCAATGGCTGTTTCGCGGCGCTCAATATGCGTCCGTTCCACCACATCGACGAGGAGAGAATTGGCATCGGGCCGGCATACTCCGCGCGACACGGCCCCAAATTCCGACAGCGTGTTGGCCACCTGGTAGGCCACCATGCAATAGTCGTTTGCCTTCATCGGGGTCCAGTCTTTGTAATAGTTGGCCAGGGAGGTAAATGCTCCCCTGCCATAAAAATCGTCGGCATTGATCACTGCAAACGGCCCGTCAATTTTACCGGCAGCCATCATCACGGCATGGCCTGTTCCCCAGGGTTTGCTGCGATTATCGGGAATCTCAATGCCTTCAGGTACCATCCAGGTTTCCTGGAAAACATAATCGATGGCGATCTTATCCTGAAGCCGTTCGACAAAGATCTCCTTGAAGTCTTCCTCGATCGACTCCTTGATGATGAACATCACCTTGCCAAAACCTGCCTGAATGGCATCATAAATCGAATAGTCGATGATCGTTTCGCCCGAGGGGCCAATCTTGTCAAGCTGCTTCAGTCCTCCGTAGCGGCTGCCCATGCCGGCAGCAAGGATTAATAGGGTTGGTTTCATTTCAGGGGTTGGTATTACTTCCAGGAACGGATTTTATGTCCTGAAAATGCATAATAAAAAAGTACGAGATAACAGGGAACCAGGATCCAATAGGCCTGGGTAGGATTGAACAGGTCAACGAACCTTCCGTAAAGCAGGGGCAGCAAGGCGCCTCCGGCAATTCCCATGATGAGCAGCGATGATCCGATTTTGGTAAACCGGCCAAGTCCGTCGATGGCCAGGGGCCAGATGGCCGGCCACATGATGGCATTCGCCAGACCCAGCAAGGCAATAAAAAACACGGAAAGATCAAAGGGCAGGATCATGGAAAATCCAAGCAGCTCCACAGGGATGGATGTCTGATACACGCCTTGCGAAAGGATGGCAAGAACACTGAATACCACCCCCGACACAGCCGATATCATCAGTGCCGTTTCCTGTTTCATCTGTTTTGGAATGGCGATAATCCCGATGATATAACCCAGCACCATGGCTGCCAGCGTATAGGAGGCGAAAAACTTGGAGAGCTCAAATGAAAATCCCACCGATTTCCCATAGTTGATGATGGTATCAACGGCAATCACCTCCACCCCGACATAGACGAAAATAGCCAGCACACCCAGCATCAGCTGGGGAAACTGAAAAATGCTGGTCTTACTGCTGTTGGCCGAAAGGGTGGTTTCATCCTCCTGGTCTGTGTCGATATCAGGCAATGTGGAAAACCGCAGTAAAAAGGCAAGGATGACCAAAACGACAGCCATTACAATATAGGGAAGGATGATCCGGCCTGCCAGTTCGTTGAGCGCCATTGCCCTTTGCAAATCATCCATCGCCCCAAGCAGGTTTTTATCAAACCGGTCCATCCCTTTTAAAACGATGGCCCCCAGGATAATCGGACTGATCACCCCTGCAATTTTGTTGCATATCCCCATGATGCTGATCCGTTTGGCAGCGCTTTCGAGCGGACCCAGGATGGTCACATAGGGGTTTGAGGCGGTCTGCAGCACAGCCAGGCCGGTTCCCTGGACAAAAAGTCCGGTGAGAAAGAGTCCGTACATCCTTGAATAAGCTGCAGGAATGAATATCAGGGCCCCGATGGCCATTAAAATCAGCCCAAGCGACATCCCGTTTTTAAACCCGGTTTTATGAAGTACCCAGGAGGAGGGAATGGCCATGACGAAATAGGAGATGTAAAAGGCAAATGCGACAAAATAGGATTCAAAATTGTTTTTTTCGCAGGCAATTTTCAGGAAAGGGATCAATACCGAATTAAGCCAGGTTACAAACCCGAAAATGAAAAAAAAGATGCCAATAATCGTGATCGACAAAATGTAATCTCTTTTGCTGGCAGCGTTCAGCGGCAGACCTGATGGGTGTGTCATCGTGGGGGAATTGGTGCGGCAAAAATAAAGTAATTTTTCTGTGAGAACTTAATTTATAATATATTTGTGCATAAGATGTTTGAACAAGCCGTTACATAACATTCACCAAGATTATTTGCGTCAAAAATTATCTATTTATGGATTCCCAGTTTGAGAAATTCAATATCCTGATTGTTGATGACCGTACCGACAACCTGGTTACCCTTGAAAGTATCATCCTGAATGATGAATTGAACATCATCAAGGCCATGTCGGGGAACGAAGCGCTGGCCGTGATGCTTGAACATGACATTTCACTGGTGCTCCTTGATGTGAATATGCCGGGGATGGATGGGTTTGAAACAGCCGAACTGATGCGCGGGAGCGAACGGACCAAAAGTATTCCCATTATTTTTATCACGGCCACCAACAGTCAGCCCAAGCAAATTTTCCGGGGTTATGAAACCGGGGCTGTCGACTACCTTTATAAACCCCTTGATCGTAAAATCCTTCAGAATAAAATCAGGGCCTATATCGATTTTTTTAAACAAAAGCATACGCTGCAGGTTACTACCAAGCAATTGCAGAAAACCATCGAGGAGGTCGCCAAAGCCCAGCGTGCAGCCGAAGAGGCCAACTTGGCCAAAAGTTCATTCCTGGCCAGCATGAGCCATGAGATCCGGACTCCGTTAAATGGCATTATCGGGATGACCGATCTGATACTGATGGACAACAATATTCCTGATCAGTATGTTGAGCATTTGACCGATATCAAACAGAGCAGTGAATCGTTGCTGGAAATCATCAATGAGATTCTCGATATTTCGAAAATTGAAGCCGACAAACTGGAAATTGAAACCATTGAATTCAGCCTGCGTGGTGTGATTGAAAAGGTGATCCGCCTGCTTTCAGTGAAAACCTTCCAGAGTAAACTTAAATTCCTCTGCCTGCATCCTGCCAATATGCCCGACCGGGTAATCGGGGACCCCACCCGCCTGCGCCAGGTACTGATCAACCTGCTCGGAAATGCCATAAAATTCACGAACGAAGGGGCCATCACCCTAACGATCGAAGTATTGGAATCGCGCGCCGATCATGTTTTTTTGAAATTCATTGTAAAAGATACAGGCATCGGGATCCCTTCCGATAAAATTGAGGTGCTATTTGAATCATACCAACAGGCCGACAGTTCCACATCGCGAAATTATGGCGGGACTGGTTTGGGACTAACCATTTCAAAACGGCTTGTCGAGATGATGGGAGGAAAGATTGGGGCTGAAAGCCATTTCGGAAAAGGCAGTACGTTTTATTTTACCCTGCCATTGAAGCTTGTCTCTTCATCTGAATCAACCTTTGACCTTGTTTTGCCTGAAAGCCTTCATTCACTCCGGGTGTTAATCATTGATGGGCACAAGGAGCATGCCGGCCAGATGAAAACCTTCCTTGAAGCATGGGGCATACACACAACAGTTGCGCATACAACCAGTGAAGCCCTGTTCATTATCGGCTCCCCTGATGGAAAAAACATCCGGATTATCATAGTTGACCAATTACTTCAATCACAGGAGGGGCAATTCCTCATCGGTAAAATCAGGAGTGGATTTCCAAAGGACTCCTCCCCCGAACTGGTGCTTTTGACCGAAGATAAATCGATCCACTCAATGCATGAGATCCAGACTTCGGGGCTCAACTTTTACATGTTTAAACCTGTATTGCAACTGGATTTACGAAAAACCATCCAGCGTATTTTTCATAAGGATTTTGACCTACCCTCATCCAGCCAGTTTGGTTTCGCCCATGAAATCAAGGAGCGCCCGGCACGAAAACTTAATATCCTTCTTGCAGAAGACCAGCTGATCAATCAGAAAATTGTAGTCCAGCTCCTGGCAAAAAAGGGGTGGACCTCTACCACGGCAGTGAACGGCGTTGAAGCAGTGCAACGGGCCCATGACATTGCTTATGACCTTATTCTGATGGATGTCATGATGCCTCTCATGGACGGTTATGAAGCCACACGCGCGATCCGGAGCGACAAACAGGGTAAAAACACGCTTACCCCCATCGTCGCACTTACAGCAAATGCCATGAAGGGGGACCGTGAAAAATGCATGGAGGCGGGAATGGATGACTATATTTCGAAACCGCTCCACCCCGAAGATGTATTTCAGACCGTCGAAAAATATTGTTATAAATAATATGCCAGATAGCCTATGTTTATCATAAACGCATGGACCAAACTTAAAAGGAGGTTAACCGAATTCGACTACCGTACCTTGAAGAACATGGGAATCGGGAAGTCAATGCTGCTCTGGTTTCTGGTGATCTCCCTCATCCCGCTGGCCACCCTGAGTTATATTAATTTCCTTTATTACTATAAGGGGTTGAATATCATGGCGAAAAAATCGCTTTTCACCACTTCTCAGCTTAGGACGAATTACCTGAACAACTATTTTCTGGATATGAAAGATTATTTGGAAGATGTGGCCATCAACCATACAACCATCTCAAATTTTGAAGGCTTGCAGGAGATTCGTTCGCAAAATTTAAAAAATATCAAATTGCTCCCCTCTTCAGAAAAATGGAAGACCCTTTCGGAGGAGTTGCGGGCCAATCTTCAGAAAACATATATGCCTGAAGGAATTACCAATATCTATTTCATCAATTCCAATGGGGTTATTTTATTTGAACTCAATGAAGGGCCGGATCTGGGAAAAGAGTTGTTTACCGGCGAGCTTGCTTCCACCTCATTTGGAAAAACCTGTTACAAAATCATGAAAAGCGGGAAACCGCTGTTTTCTGATCTCGAATACTATCCTTCGGCAAACAATGAACTTTGTGGTTTCCTTGGCCAGCCTGTGCTGAATGATAATGGGGGAAAAATCGGGATTCTTGCCATCAGGATATCGACCGAAAAAATTGACAAGATCCTTCAGTTTGGAATTGGCTTTGGCAACACCGGCCACGTATACCTGGTGGGAACCGACCTTAAGTTAAGGTCGGCCAGCAAAATGGAGGACAAAGCGAAAATACTGATAGAAACGGGTGCAAATGACAAAACCAGGATATGGCAAGGGGTCAAAGTAAATAACATCACCCTCGATCCCGACGGAAAGCCCATTGTAGAAGAGGTGAGCATCTATCAGAATTCCAAGGGAACCTATGTGATGGGACTTTTCCGTAACGTCGATATCCTGGAAAAATTTGGCGTAAACTGGGCGCTGGTCGAAGAGATTGACCAGGATGAAGCCCACCTGGTGGCACGTGAACTTTCTTCGTTTGCGAAAATCTCCCTTCTAATCACCACCATCATGGTATTGCTCATTTCAACATTTGTTACCCGGCGTTTTGTCATTCCGATCAAGAAAATTTCGGAATGGGCCAAGCAGGTAGCCCATGGTGAATTAATCCTGCGTGATATCCGCGTTGCCAATAACGAAGTTGGCGAAATGAAGGACACCTTCAACTGGCTCGTGAATTCACTCCGGTCGTTCGCCGATGTAAGCCAATCTGTTGCACTTGGCGACTACAGTAAAAAGGTAAAGGTCCGCAGCGACAAAGATGTCATGGCCCAGAGTATGAACCAGATGGTAGAGAGTTTTAAAAATGTTGTCAAGCAGGCAAAATCTATTGCCAGTGGCGATTACTCTACCAACGTCATGCCCCGCAGCGAAAATGACACCCTGGGTATTGCCTTGTATGAAATGACCATGAAACTGCGTGAAGCATCCATTGAGATCATGAATCAGGACTGGCTGAAGACCGGGATCAATGAACTTGGGATGAAGATACGCGGGGAGAAGGGTATCACTGATCTTTCCAGCGAAATCATCAGTTTCCTGTCACGATACCTTGAGGCCCAGATGGGGTTGCTCTATCTCAAGAATGATCAAAACCTTCTCCGCCTTGAATCGACCTTTGCATTCCAGGATGAAGCAGTGATCAGCAAAACCCTTGCCTTTGGTGAAGGTCTTGTTGGCCAGGTAGCCAGGGAACGCAAATCCATCTCGTTTTTTGCCTCCGAAAACAACACGCCTGAGGTGAACATCGGGCCCGAAAAGGTAAAACCACAGCACTTTATCATCTCTCCAATCCTGTTTGAAGGTCAGCTGATCGGCGTCATCGAACTGGGATCATTCAAACCATTTGATGACCAGAAACAAAACTTTCTGGAGGTTGCGCTTGATAATATCTCTGTTGCCATCAACACGGCCAAATCAAGAGAACGGGTTGAAGAGCTCCTGTCAAAAACGCAGGAACAAGCCAACGAGCTTGTAATGCAAAAGGAGGAGCTGCACCAGATTAACCAGGAGCTGGAAGAGCAAACCAAAGCATTGCGCCTTTCGGAGGAAAACCTGCAGCACCAGCAGGAAGAGCTTCGCGTAATCAATGAAGAACTCGAAGAACGGTCGAAGGTACTGGAGCTTCAACGCGATGATATCCGTCATAAAAATGAGGCGCTTGAGCAGGCCCAGTATGAGATCAAACAAAAAGCAGAAGCCCTCGAAATTGCCAGCCGTTACAAATCGGAATTCCTGGCCAACATGTCACATGAACTGCGTACTCCGCTCAACAGCATCATGGTGCTCTCCGAACTCCTTGCTACCAATAAACATGAAGGGATGAGCAAGGAGGAGATTGAATTTGCCAACATCATCAACTCCTCAGGCAAGGATCTGCTCGATCTGATCAACGACATTCTTGACCTGTCGAAAGTGGAGGCTGGCAAATACGAAATTGATATCGCGGAGATGAATCTTGAAGAACTCAGGGATTATGTAATCCAGGCCTTCTCGCACATTACTGATAACAAAGGAATAAACCTGGGAACAGACTTTGCAGATGATCTTCCGGAGTTCATCATGACCGATTCGCAGCGGGTGCTGCAGATCGTTAAAAACCTGATGTCGAATGCGATTAAATTCACAGAAAAGGGCGGAGTAAAACTTCGTGTATTCCGTCCTGAAAAAAAGACAAAATTCACCCAATCCGGATTGAATGCCGGTAACGCAATTGCCATTGAGGTTTCTGATACCGGTATTGGCATATCCAATGAAAAGGCCAAGGTGATATTTGAGGCCTTCCAGCAGGCCGATGGCACGATCAGCCGGAAATTTGGCGGTACCGGACTTGGACTTACTATTTCACGTAGCCTGTCACGGTTGCTTGGCGGCGAGATCCACCTGCACAGTGTTGAAAAGGAGGGTTCGGCCTTCACCTTGTATCTTCCCCTGGTATTCACTGAAAATTCCTCCGTTCCTGATCGTTCCGAGGCGCCCAGGATAACGGAAAAAGCCCGGGATATGGCCCCTGCAAGAACTGAATCAACCGATGCCGGAACCCGAAAGGCTGAAATAAGCCACGCAAGGTATGATCAATTGCAAACCACTTCCAGCTTTCTGCCCGATACCGTTTTTGAAAACAAGAAGATCCTCATCTGTGACGATGACATGCGCAATGTCTACGTTTTGTCGAAAATCCTTGAAGAGAAAAAGGTGAGCATCCTGGTTGGGAAAAATGGCCGGGAAGGAATCGAAAAACTGCTAGCCAATCCAGATACGAATCTGGTTTTAATGGACATCATGATGCCTGAGATTGACGGATATACCGCCATGCGTGAAATCAGGAAGGATCCGCGTTTTCAGCAACTTCCCATCATTGCAGTTACGGCCAAGGCGATGAAGGGCGACCGTGAAAAATGCATCGAGGCCGGCGCCAGCGATTATTTGTCAAAACCAGTGCAGACAGAGAAGTTACTCACCCTGCTGAGGGTCTGGCTTCACAAATGATAGCCGCTTTATCCCGGAAAATCTTACAGTAACAGATCCGAAAGTCCTGCCGTTAAAAAGACCTTCCTGATCTCATCTTTGGCCTTTTCTATTTTAAGGGTATGTCCCTGCCGCAGGATGTCTCTTGCTGCTGTCAGCAACATCCTGATACCCATTGACGCCACGAAGGTAACCCCTGAAAAATCAAGAATCACCGGACTGTTCTGGCTGTTCAGCATTGCATGGAATTTCAACTCCTGTCCGGATATACCCAAGGCATCCAGTTTGCCGGAAAGCGCAATTTTCAGGAGCTGGTCATCCGATTGAATAATTTCTATGAGCATGGTCAAGGGGCGTTTTTTGTTTTTTGATCAAAGGGGGACATCGGAAACGGCATCCTGCTGAAATTTTCCCTTATGCTTGATTATCCTGCCCTCAACAACAAAAACGATCGATTCGGCTATGTTGGTTGAATAGCCCGCAATACGGTCGATATGCGTCAGGATGATCATCAGGTTGGTGGCCACCACGATCACCTCAGTTTTATGCATCATCTCATCCAGGATTCTGGCTGATATGGACTGAATCTTCTCCTCGATGGCGCTGGCTGAAGTGAAAATATCTTTTACAAAGGTGGTATTTTTTGTATGCAGGATGTTGACCACATCCTTCACGATCAGATCGGCCATGCTGGCCAGTTCGTCCACATGGAGTTCTATCAGAATTTCCTTGTATTCGCTGATACCCTCTGCTTTTTCAGAAATGCTAACGGCAAGGTCGCCCATGCGCTCCAGGTCGTTGTTCATTTTCAGCGCCGACATGATCAGGCGCAGATCAGCGGCTACCGGCTGCGTCAGGGCAAAAATACGCTGGCATAACTTGTCAATTTTCACATCGAGCCTGTCAACCTGGTTGTCGTTACCTACAACCTGCTGAGCCAATTCAACATTACCCGTAAGCAGGGCTTCGAGTGCGTTGTGAACCTGTTCATACACCAGGTTCCCCATCTTGAGGATCCGCTTGTTCAGCTTCTCTAGTTCTTGTTCAAAATGCCTCTCCATAATTTTCGAATTACTAATTACCAATGACCAATTACCAATTTTTTTTTCACGCGTCACGCGTCACCTGTCACGTTTGTGATTATCCAAACCTTCCGGTAATATACTCTTCCGTATGCTTTTTATCCGGCGTGGTAAAAATTTTCCTGGTCTTGCCGAATTCGATCAGTTCGCCCAGGTAAAAGAAGGCCGTGAGATCACTCACACGGGCTGCCTGTTGCATGTTATGTGTAACAATAACGATGGTATATTTTTTTTTCAATTCGAAGATTAGCTCCTCGATCTTTGCCGTTGAAATCGGATCCAGGGCGCTGGCAGGTTCATCCATCAGAATGATTTCCGGTTCCACGGCCAGTGCCCGGGCGATGCACATGCGCTGCTGCTGGCCACCGGACAATCCCATGGCCGAATCATGCAACCTGTCTTTGACCTCTTCCCAGATAAAAGCATTTTTCAAAGAGGTTTCAACGATTTCTTCCAGTTTCTTTCTGTTGTTAATCCCATTGATCTTGGGGCCATAGGCCACATTTTCAAAAATGGATTTGGTAAAGGGATTCGACTTTTGAAAAACCATCCCCACCTTTTTTCTAAGATTAACCACATCGATCTGTTTATCATAAATGTTTAGTCCGTCAACCAGTACTTCACCGGTTATCTTCACATTTGGGATGAGGTCATTCATGCGGTTCAACGTACGAAGAAAGGTCGATTTTCCGCACCCTGACGGGCCAATGAAGGCGGTGACTTCCTTTTCCGGGATATCAAGGGAGATGGAGTTCAAGGCCATCTTTGCTCCGTAGTACAGGCTTAAATTCTTTGTTTTGATCTTTATCTCTTTCATTATTCTGGTACTTCGTTGATTATTTGGCCTTCCTGCGCAGCCGTGAACGGATGATGACAGCTGTTAAATTCAGCATAAAGGTAAGCATTAATAACGCCATGGTGGTGGCGAACTGGATAGGCAGTGTCTGATCCACATTGGCCGACTGGGTTGCCATGATGTAAATATGATATCCGAGGTTCATGAACTGATCGCTGAGCGATGTTGGAAGTGTTGCCAGGTAATAGGCTGCGCCGGTAAACAGGATCGGGGCTACCTCTCCGGCACCGCGGCTGACGGCCAGGATGGTTCCGGTCATGATCCCTGAGCGGGAACCCGGAATAACGATCCGTTTGATGGTTTCCCATTTCGTGGCGCCCAGTGCAAGGCTTGCTTCGCGCATTTCGCGTGGCACCGTGCGGATGGCCTCTTCAACCGAGACAATCACGACCGGCAGCGTAAGCAGTGCCATGGTAAGACTGGCCCACAGAATATTGGGTTGACCCCATTTCAACTGTCCACCCAAAAACAGATCGTCCATCCCGCTACCTACGTATTTGATAAAAAATCCAAGCCCGAACAATCCGAAAATGATCGATGGGACCGTAGCAAGCGTTCTCACGGCGAAACGGATGGTTTGTGCCAGGATGGATTTCTCATGGGCATATTCGGTCAGGTAAATGGCTGTAATGGTTCCAAACGGAACGGCTGCAATGGACATGATAAGCACCAATAACACCGTTCCAAAGATAGCCGGGAAAATTCCCCCTTTCATCATGCCATCTTCAGGGAAAGCAGTGAGGAATTCCCAGGAAAAGGTATCTTTTCCACCGATGATGATTACCACAAGCAGGATAATAATCACGGCAATAATCAGGATGGCTGAAAACGCTGTAAGGCCAATAAAAAGGCCGCCGGTAATTGATTTTCGCCTGCTCATGATTGTTTCCCTTGAAAACGTTTCACCAATTTCCCCTTCACATAAAATTCGGCAAGGGCATTGAGGCTGAATGTAAAAATAAACAGCAGTGAGCCGATAAGGAAGAGCACATTGTAATGGGTGTCTCCAAACACCACTTCAGCCATCTCGGCGCCAATCGTGGCAGCCAGCGTACGGACCGATTCAAACGGGTTGATCCCGATCATGGCGGCATTTCCGGTGGCCATCAGGGCGATCATCGTTTCACCAAACACACGTCCGATCCCGAGCAGGATCGCTGCAAATATGCCTGGAGTGGCAGCCGGGAGGGTCACAAACAGGGCTGTTTGCCAGCGCGTGGCCCCCAGCGCCAGGCTGGCTTCGGTATAGGTACGTGGTACGGCGGTAAGTGCGTCTTCGGTAATGGTATAAATGATCGGGATGGCAGCCAGGGCCATCGCCACACCGCCAACAAATGCATTCAGGCGGCCGTCGTATCCGAACAAATTCTGGAAAAAGGAGGCCATCACCATCAGCGCGAAAAAACCGATCACCACCGACGGAAACCCTGCCAGCAATTCTATCGCAGGCTTGATGATTTCACGCAGCCAGTGGGGTGCGAAGGCAGCTGAAAACAGGGCTGCAAGGATGGCAATGGGTGCAGCAAACAACATGGCAATGAGGGTGATCTTCAGGGTGCCAACAAAAAGTGGGATCAGGCCATACCTTGGATTGTCAGAAACCGGCAACCATTGCTTTCCCATCAGACTTTTTGCCGTTGCCTCGTCCGATCCGTGAACAACGGTATCCTCCTCCAGAATCTGGTTTTCGGTCATCAGTGAATCTGTCCCGGTAACCCCGTACTGCTCCTGACCTGACAAATTGGTCGCTACACTGCTATCCGTTCCATATTGCTCCTGCTTCTGAACTGTTTCAACTTTTGCAATCTCCTTCTTCTTTGATTGAAAAATGGGAATGGACTCCTTGAAAACGAAAAAGAAGATCAGCACAATGATGGTAATTGACAGAAAAGCAACGCCGGTGATGATTTTTTCAGAAAGAAACTCCGACAACCGGAATTTCTTCTTTAACGACTCCCTGCTGAAAACAAATTTGTTTATTCCAATTGGTTCTTCCATGGTATTTTTTTAACGGCCAAAGGCAACATCTCGGATGTTGCCCTCAACCGATTAACCTATTACAAACAAAACTATTTTACCGGGAAATAACCAACTGCTGTGACCAGGCTTTGTCCTTCAGGACTGAGGATCCAGTCAATATAAGCCTTCATCTCTCCTGTTGGACGATTCTTGAGATACATATAGAGATAACGGGTAATCGGGTATTGTCCCTTTTTAACTGTTTCAGCATTGGCAACAAAAGCCGGGCTCTTGTCATCTTTTTTCACAGCACAATGTTTCACACCGGCAGCATAGGCAGCGCCACCATAACCAATGCCTAATTTATCTTTCGAAACAGCATTCACAACAGCCGCAGTACCAGGCAATGTTTGGCAATTGGCTGCATAATCAGCCTTTACGACCTGATCCTTGAAAAACACGTACGTTCCGGAGCTGTTTTCACGACCGTACAATTTGATATCCTCATCGGGGCCGCCAACCTCTTTCCAGTTGCGGGTCTTGCCTGAGAAAATATTACTCAGTTGTTTTAGGCTTAACTCTTTAACAGGGTTTGATTCATGTAAAAAAATGGTGATTCCATCCTTTGCACAGGGGATCTCAACACCCAGGGAGGCATAACGGTCTTTCAGCTTATCCATTTCCGTTTGTTTCATGGGGCGGCTGGAGTTGCAGATATCCGTCGCGCCATTGATCAGGGCGGAAATGCCCGTTCCTGATCCGCCACCTGTAACCTGCACGACTGTTTCGGCGTGTGATTTCATATAAACCTCTGCCCACTTCTGCGCCAGGATGACCATGGTATCAGAACCCTTTACTGTTATTTTTTTTTGAGCAGGCATAAAGGCGAAGCCCAATATCGCAAGCATTACAATGGCGGCTATTCCGAATTTTAGTTTCATTTTTTTCATTGTTTTACAATTTATCAAATTTAGAAATTTCTTATATATTCTATTAAAACTTTACCTGCAAACGAAGGGTCAGTGTGTTTTGTTTGATCGTATTGCTGTAATCGTAAACACCCGGTTCACCATTTACAGCATAAGCCGTGGTAACATTTCCAACACCCTTGTCATTAACCCCAACCTTTTTATTCAATGGGATCTCATAACCAAGCATGATTTTGATGTTGTCGTCAAAATAGTAGGTGTAGGCCAGCGTAATGGTCTGGTATTTGATATCGCTGGTACCACTTTTCAGGTTGTTGACCACCACCGTTTTGGTTTGGGCATTGGTAGCAATAACGGCATCGGTTCCGGCGTAGGTGAATTTATCGGTCGTTGTGGTTTTCACGGCGGCATCCCATTTCGCTATTCCAATCTGGTCGGAAGATACTTTGGAGTTGGGATCATAATAATCATAACGGGCCGCAATCTGGTGACGTTTGCCAATATTCTTGATCAGATAAATATAATATCCTTGGAAATTTTTCTCGATGGCGGGCCTGCTGTTGGTGGTGATGGTCGTGAGGGTGGTGAGGGTAAGGGTATCATTCTTAATCACGGAGGTCATCGGACTTACTGCACTTGATTTTGAAGTGTATCCCGGAGTTCCGTTCACACCAAAGATGTACTCCCCTTTCAGGGCAAGGCCACCCAGGAAATCGAAATAGAGCTGAGCCTCAAAACCTACCCAGTTCTTCTTAACGAGTTGTCCGATGTTATCGTTTGTCCTGTTATAGGTGTAATCAGAATTGAGCACGTCAAGCGTGTTGGCTTTGATCTTTCCATAATAACCATGTGCACCAATTCCCAGAGCACCGATCTGACCCAATTTGAAGGTATAGGTCACGCGTCCCATAAAGTCTTTGTGATTGTCAAAATCATTGTTCAGCGGGTTGATATTTACACCGGCAGCATCCAAAATCGTGAGACCGTCATTGCCGTTGAACAGGGCCAGCTGAACTTTCAAAGGAATTTTGGGTGGAGCGATTTCCAACTTGGCGCCGGTTGCACGTTCATCGGGATAGATGGCGCGGATTACGCGGGAACGCTCAGGCACCTCGCGGCTGCTGGATGAATATTCCACTTCGTAGTTGGGCCTGTTGAATTTACCGGCAAACAATGAAAAGGTCTTCAGCCAGCGGTCATTCAACTGCACGTAAGCATCTTTCAGGGTGATGTTGCCGGGTAAAAAATCTGGCTGCAGTACAAAAACAACCCCATTGATGGGCTCGTATTGAAATTTGATCCTGACCCTGCGCAACATGAACACATTGCTGGGGTATGCGTTGGAGGCCTCATAATGCATATACTGGGCCTGGATGTATCCCGATAATTTAATCTTGGTCAGCTTGGCGAGATCGCCTTCGGCTGTGGCAATTCTTTCTTCAACACCGCTGATCTTGTCGCGCAGGGTGGTTACATTTTCTTTCAGGGTGTCCTGTTCTTTTTTAAGCTCATCAACTTGCTTCTGTGCTTTTGAACTGGTTGAAACAAACAACATCGGAATGATCAACCCAAATGTTAAAAGGAGGTGTGTAATTTTTTTCATGTGGTTGGTTTTTAATTTTGCGGCAAAGTTATTTCTACCTCCCACAGGGAATGTTAACAAATGATTACCTTTATGTTAAATAATTGTTAACGAAAGGGAAAAATCGAAAGCCCGGGACTGGTTTAACCGGTCTTACCTAATTCTGAAAGGACTGAAATGTTATGGTGAAGGAGGCTCCCGGATTATTCACCACCGTCAGGTTCCCATCGATCTGCTTACACAGGATCTGCACAATCTGTAATCCCATGGTTTTAAACTGCTCCGGCTTCATCTCATCGGGCATCCCAATGCCGTCATCCTGCAAAACAAGGGTGTTTGTTTTTTTTATACGATCATGGATCAGTGATATCCTGATCTTTCCGGCCCTGCTATCCGGAAAGGCATGCATATAGGCGTTGCTCAGAATTTCATTTACGATCAGTCCGAGCGGAATCGCAGCTTCGATATCGACAATGGTCTCTTCGGCTTCAAAGGTGAGCACAATATCATGCCTGTTGTAGGTTCCTGCAATCACCGATGCCAGAGACCTCAGATAATCGAGGAAGGAGATACTTTCGAAATCCTTTGACCGGTATAGCATTTCATGAACCAAGGCCATGGTGCGTATCCGAAGCTGAAGATTGGTAAGGGATTGAAGTAATTCAGGATTTTTACTCTGGGCCATTTGCATGTTGATCAGACTAACAAGAATGGCAAAGTTGTTTTTTACCCTGTGGTGAATTTCCTTGAGAAGATTTTCTTTTTGTTTTGTTCCTTCCATAATTTCAAATTCTTTGGTTTTACGTTCCTGAATATCCCGCGTGACAGTTACCAACCCTTTAAAATCACCATTTTCAAGGTCAAAAAGTGGATTGATGATGGATTCAACCCAAAAAAAGGTTCCGTTCTTTTTTTTGGCAAGGTAGGTGAGCTGGCGCGGCATCCGGGTTACCTGCAATTCATTAAACATGGACTCCGCATATGGATGGAAATCCGGATGGGTAAGAAAAAACGGCGATTTTCCCATCAGCTCCTGCTGGGTATATCCAAACATTTTGTTTGATGAGGGGGATATGTATACCTGTTTTTTTTGACTATCCATTTGAGAAATCATATCCACGGAATTTTCCGTGAGAAAACGATACTGGCGCTCGCGTTCACGGGTTTGGCGTTCAGCCGCTTTCCGGTCCATGATTTCGGCAGACAACAACCTGTTCATCTCCTGCATTTTTCGCCTGACACGGCGGTTCAACAGGAAGAGCGCCAGAAATACAACCATGCTGATACCGGCCAGTACGTTAATAATTTTTACAAAAACAAACTGGTATTTCTGATTGCTTATTTTCAACGAATGAATTTTGTATTGTTTTAACAGCAGGTTTTCCGATTCCCGGATTCTTTGAATTTGTTTGTTTGCTTCAATAATATCGATGTTGCTCTTATTTCGTTCCCGGCTGATCTTTTCGCTTTCTGACATGTAAAGATGGTAATAGGACAAAGCCTCCTTATATGCACCACATTTAAGATAGTATTGGTAGAGATGCCGGTAACCATTCTCGAGAAGATTTGTCCATCCATTTTGCAAGGCCATTTGCAATCCCCGATCCATATAGTACTTTCCCGAATCAGCTTGTCCAAGCAAATAAAAATCACCAGCAACATTGATCAGTGAGCTGTTTAACGACCCCGGGCTTTGAATCTGCTGCCTTATATCAAGTGCCTTTAAGTCATATTTCAACGCGTTTTTAAAATCCTTTCTTTGTGAATAAACATGTCCGATGCAAGTATATATCGTTCCCAGCATGTGTCCATCTGTTGTGTCCCTGTTTTTTAATATCCAATTGTAATAATCAAATGCTTCATCGTAACGTTTTTGATCCAGGAGTAAAGCTCCAATGTTAACATGAACATTCTTATCCTGGTTCGTTTTACCTGCATTGCGATAATCTGCCAGGGCCTGATTATAAAAAATCATCGCCCGGGGATAATTTCCCATTTGCTGATACGTGGCCCCAATGAGGCTTCGGATGTATCCCTGCATAGGAAGGTCTTTGCTTTTTATCGCCATTTTCAGTGATTGGTCATAATAAGACAGCGAGGCATCATTGTTTTTTAATTTCCAGAATATCACTCCTATCTTGTTTAATGCCCCCATTTCACCCTTTGTATTGTGGTTGCTATGATACTGTTTCACGGCGGCCAGGTAATGTTCCTGCGCCTGGAAAAAGCGGCGTTTTGCATTGCAGTAATCTCCCAGTGCAACCCTTGTCGCGGCTTTCAGTTCAATGTCATTTTCGTTGATGGAAATCCGCATGGCCAGAAGGATATAATTAAACGATTTTTGCGGACTGCTATCCCAAATTTTGGCAAGCTTCAGGTACATTTCAGCAAGTTGAACCTTGCTTGGGTGGGGCATCGATTTGAAAATGCTATCTTCAACACACCGGTCAAGCGGTGTATACTGGGCAAACAACACGTTGGCAATAAAAATAAAAAAAATAGCAGGAAGCAGAAAATACATTTTCATGCACAGATTGTCAAAGTTATTCTTTGGCTAATCTATCGAATTTTTGATTACGAAAACACGGTTCGCATGACAAATTTAACGTTCATTTAACATCGGGATAGAACCAATTTAAAAATAATTAGTACTTTTGCTAGCGAATTTTTTAATAAAAACCTATCAATTATGAGCATCGAAAAGAAATTTTTAAAAGCAAAACCTGTTTGTAAAGTCAAATTTTCTCTCTCTGGAGATCAGTATAAATCCGCATCGTCCATTTTGCTTGTTGGCAATTTCAACAACTGGCAACTCGGTGAAACCCCATTAAAGATGGCAAAAACCGGTGTATGGTCTGTGTCACTGGATCTGGAAACAGGCAAAGAGTACCAGTTCCGTTACCTCATTGATGGAACGATTTGGGAAAATGAGCCTGAGGCCGACAAACACGTTCCAAGCGGACTGGGTTCTGAGAATTCAGTTATTGCACTCTAGCATTGTCAATGAAAGGGGCCCCGCCCCTTTCATTCACTCACCCTGCAGATCGTAGCTTCGTAAGGACCAATCTGCATTTTCTGAAAATAGTTGAATTCATCCGGCGTCCTGTGGGTTGAAAACAGGACTTTGCCATAGGTATGCTCAGGAAGTGAGCAGATTTTGTGCTGGCCTGTAAAGTTAAGGATCACCAGGATTCGCTCATTTTCAGTCAGCCGGAAATAGGAAAGTATTCCCTGCTGTCCATTGATAACCGGAACCCAGGAACCTTTTTGCAAGGCATCGCTTGATCTGCGGAGCTTTATTAGGTTCCTGTAATGGTTTAGCAATGAAGAAGGCTGGCCTTCCTGGTATTTAACATTCCGTGAACGGGTGTCCTTATTCAGCGGAAGCCAGGGTTTAGCGGTTGTGAAATCGCCTGATGGATCCTGGGTCCACTGCATGGGTGTGCGGGCCTTATCCCTGCCTGTAAACAACGGCCAGAATCGCTTTCCAAGCGGATCTCGGATATCACTCCGGCGGATGCGTCCATTGTGCATGCCGATTTCTTCGCCATAATAGATAAAGGGTGTTCCCCTGAGTGTTAGTAACAGGGCCGCTGCAACCTTGGCTTTCTCTTCCCGTTTGATACGCCATGGAAAGCGGTCGATGCTACGGAAAAGATCATGGTTCGACATAACATGACAGGGCCAGCCGTTTTTAGGAATGCTGTTGTACCATGCCTCAATGCATTTGAAATAAGAATGGGCATTCCAGGCGCTGAAAATCAGGGAAAAATCAAATGCAAGGTGAATCCCATCATGCCCACTGACAAGGTATCGTGCTGCTGTTTTTGCGTTTCCCGGCGGGAGGGAGTATACCTCCCCGATGGATGTGGTGTTCTCATACCGGTCGAGCAATTTCCTGATCCTGGTTACAATGGTGACAGATCGCTTCCTGTTGCGGGTAAAAACATGCGTTTGAAGCGCCGGGATTCCGAATAAAACCGGGTTACTCCTGAATTTTTTATCCTTCGCAATCATATTGATCACATCCAGCCGGAAACCATCCACACCCAGATCGAGCCAGAATTTCATCTCCTCGAAAAAAACGGCAGATAGTTCGTAATCCCTCCAGTTCAGGTCGGGTTGCTCCTCGAAAAAAGAATGCAGGTAATATTGGCCGGTTCGTTCATCGAATTTCCATGCGCTGCCGCCAACAGCCGATTTCCAGTTATTGGGCGGACCGCCCCTGATTCCCTCTTTCCAGATGTACCAGTTACGCTTGGAATTGTCAGGGGATGATGCTGATTCGATGAACCAGGGATGCTGGTTGGAAGTATGGTTCAGGATCATATCCAGGATGATGCGAATCCCGGAATCATGGGCTTTATCCAGCAGTTCAATAAAATCATCCATGGTTCCGAAATCCGGGTCTATTTCACGGTACCCTGATACATCGTAACCGAAATCAACCATCGGGGACTTGTACATGGGAGAAAGCCAGATTCCTTCAATTCCCAGCTCTTTAAGATATCCCAGCCGGCGGATGATGCCCTGGATATCTCCAACCCCGTCTCCATTGGAGTCCTGAAAACTGCGTGGATAGATGTGGTAGATCACCCCGTGTTTCCACCAGATCCATGGTTCGGCAAACTGTTTGCTCATACCGGACACGATTGTGCAATCAGTCCGGTATCCTGCAATAGCCTGTCCATGATATCTTCAGCCTGGTAAGCCTCTGCCCTGCTCCGGGCAGCCAGTTTCATCTCCTTACGAATACGCGGGTCCAGGAAAAAACCTATTACTTTTCCAGCCATCTCTTCGGCATTTCCGGCCAGATAACCGCTTACCGAATCCTCCAGAATATCCTTGGGACCTTTGGCGTTGTATGCTGCAACGGGCAACCCGCTGCTCAGCGCTTCAAGAACGACACAACTAAACGTATCGAAACGCGAAGGCAGCAAGAGGATATCAGAAGCTTTATACAGTGCAGGCAAATGTTCGTGTCCAACCCATCCCAGGTAAAAAGCCTCCGGCAGGACTCTTTTAAGTTCCATTTCAGCAGGGCCTGTTCCTGCAATGACCATTTGTATCTCCGGCAAAACTGATCTGACCATCGCGACAATACCGGGAAGTTCCATCACTCCCTTCTCTTTGCTTATCCGTCCGGTATAAAGCATTACCGGCCCTTCAGGATTAAACGGAAGCGGGGTCTGGCTCAATGGCAGCGTGTCGGAAAAAAGCTTATCGGCCCAGTGTGCGGTAAGGAAAACGCGGGAAGAGTCAAAACCCATTCCTTTGCCGGTAAGCCATTGTTGCTGATCAGTATTCAATACAAAAATCTTCCCAAACCTTTTATAATAAATCCGCAACACTTTTTGAAACCTGTTCAGTCCGGCCTCCTCGAGCGACAACACCTCTTTTGCAAAGGTCAGCCAGTCGGTATGAAGGTAAAAGTACGTCTCGACTGAAAAGGCTTTTTTTAGCCAAAGGGCAGCCAATCCCATGGGTCCCTCAGTAGAACAGATGATGCGGTTATAATGTCCCCGCCTGAAGGTACGCTGAATGGATAGGAAATTGGGGATCCGCATTGGTTGCTGCCGGTAAAGCGGAAAGGAAAACTCCGAAACAGGTTTCAATACAATGAGATGGTCATCGGGTTCGATCGTGCTGCTGCATAACATCAGGTCAATCGGCAGATTTCGTGATTTTATCTCCTGGTGAATGGATTTTAACACCGTCGAAACGCCGTTATGGTCTCCATAGGTATCCGTCATCCACAATACCCTGTCGGGTGGATTTGGTTCATTCTCTGGCATCTTCATATCCTGACAGTTATCCGGCTATTTAACCATAAGAGATCCCTCTTCCGTGATGGTCCAGTTTGAATCTTGCTGTCCATTGATATGTTCCATGGATGAAGGTTGAAAAGGATCGATAAGGGCAAAAAAATCGCGCAGAAATTCTGAATATGAAGCGTTTTTGAGATATTTTATAGACTTAGGGCATATGAACATCCCACGAAGCAATGGAAGTGATTCATTACTTGAAATACTGGCCTTAACTTTTGTTTTTTGTTTGTCTTTTTTCATGATACCATCTATTTGCCGACAAATTTCCGGATAAAAGAGGTCATCTTTTCACAGGTTTCCTAAACTTAATAATTTCTTAACAGTAATTTAATGTTTTCGTAATACGCTGTTAACACTGCTGTTGATCCATCCAGGTATCTTTGCTGCCTTCATATGAAACAACACCCAATACCCAAACGTGAAGTTGACCTGGTTATCATCTCCGATGTTCATCTCGGTGCATTTGGATGTCATGCCAAGGAATTGCTGCATTACCTGCGAAGCATTAAACCCAAAATGCTTATCCTGAACGGGGATATTATCGATATCTGGCAGTTTCGTAAACGTTACTTTCCAAAATCGCACCTGATGGTGATCAGGCATCTGACCGGGATGATTGCGAAAAATACGAAGGTGATTTACATAACAGGAAACCATGATGAACTGATGCGGAAATTTGTCAAATTCAACCTTGGTTCCTTTCAAATGGTAAATAAATTGCTGATTGAGCTCGACGGACAGAAAACATGGATCTTCCATGGCGATGTATTTGACATAACCATGCAGTACAGCAAATGGCTGGCAAGATTTGGGTCATTCGGTTATGACCTTTTAATCCTCCTTAATAGTTTCACAAATTTTCTTTTGACAAGCCTCGGTCGTGAGAAGATCTCCTTTTCCCGAAAAATAAAACATGGGGTAAAACGTGCTGTATCATATATCAATAAATTCGAGGAGACTGCTGCTGGCATTGCCATTTCAAAAGGATATAGCCATGTGATCTGCGGACATATCCATCAGCCTGAAATCAGGACCATCTCCAATGCCCAGGGCTCAGTCACCTACATGAATTCAGGTGACTGGATCGAAAATCTTTCAGCGCTTGAATTTCACGAAAACCAGTGGAGAATCTACCATTACCGTGAAGACCTTTTTGCCCAGGTCTATGCGGTTGCTTCAAAACAAGCTGAATCTCCCAGTCACAAAGAGACTTTCGAGGAACTGTTGAAGGAATTCAACCTAAGGTAGCTCTTCATTCCTCATCATCCTCCCACTGATGAGGTACTGTCGGCTGGTGTTCCATGATCAGTTCGACGTATCGCTGGTAAACGTCATCAACAATGGCCTCCCAAGGGTGATAAATTGATTTCCTGGCGCCCTCCCCCGCCTTCTTTATTGCATCGGGGTGCCTCATCAGTTCAGTGATCTTTTTCACAAGCGATTCAACCTCGTCTTCAATGAGGAATCCATTTACTCCATCAAGAATCCCTTCGGCTGAAGAGCTGTTCCTTACGATGACCGAAGGAACATCGAACGCGGCAGCTTCCTGGAGAACAAGGGGAGAGTTGTCATATATTGATGGGAAAACCAGCAGGTCAGAGGCTGCATATACATATTCCAATTCCTTGCGATCGGTGATTACCCCAAGAAAAATGACTTGCTCCTGAATTTTATACTGCCTCACCAGTTTCATCATCTCCCTTGCAGCATATCCTTCGCCCACAAAGACCATTTTAAATGATTCCCCGAATGATTTCAGCATCTTCATGGCATCAAGAATAAGTCTCACATTTTTCTCCCAGCGATGCTGACCAACGAACAACATTACAAATTCATTTGGTCCGGAATCAATACGGTCAAGTCCCTTTTTTCGGTATTTCAGGAATTTTACCTTGTCGGGAATGGTCATGTCGGTGCCGTTTGGCATAACTTCATAGGATCCATTGAAGCCATAACCCTTAAGCGTTTGTCCGGTGGCTTTATTGGGGACCCAAACCAGGTCGGCTGATTTATAAAAATCGAGGGTGGTCCTCAAAAGGAATTCAACAAAAAGATCGTTGTTGATCACCTTTTTGAAGTCATCCCGGTACTTGGTATGAAAGGTTGCAACAAGCGGCACCTTAAGTTTTGATGCAAGTTTTACAGCTAACTGCCCGCTGATAAACGGACAATGTGCATGAAGCAGATCGAATTTTATCTTCCTGATCTTTTTCTTGAAGGTGACATCGATCAGAGGGAGCCCTACCCTGTATGGATTCATGCCCGGCAGAAGGACCGACTTGAAGCGGTAAACTTTGTAGTTGACATTGTCCTTGTAATCCTTGACCTTGGGAGCGATCAGCATGCTCTTCCCATATTTTTCATTCAGCCAGAAGGCATAATTGTGGGCGGTCATTCCCACCCCATCCATGATGGGGAAGTAGGAATCATTGAACTGACAAGTAGTAATCTGCATAAAAGATTTTTATGCAAATATCGAGGGTTGCTTTGTAAATAAATCATCCTTAACGATTTGTTAATGAAGATTTAATATTTCCGAAACATGAAATGATGCGAAAACACCCGTAAAGGTCACCGCTTTTCCAGCCGCTGCTTTATACCACGGATAATTTTCAGGGGTGTGTCGGTGATGACCATGTTATATATCCAGTCCGGAACTCTTCCGGCAGGGTCAACATAGCCTTCGAGCACTGCATGTACGATACCCTTGCCGGTCGGCGTCAGGACCCAACTTTGCCTGTATTCTTTGATCCTTATGTAGGCTGGATTTTCGGGAACCACATTCTCCAATGGCACTGCCTGGATTGTACGTACACCTGTCACCGGGTCGGTTGTAATCGTTGCATCCACACACAGATCGCGATCAGTTACCGGCCAAGGCGAATCATAAACCAGGTAATATTGCGCCCGCTTTTCCTTTTCATAATACAGCACCTTAATCTCACGCAGGTTTTTATCCCACCAGTCAAGGTTTTTTACATTCCCGATCAGATTGTAAACATTTTCAATGGGTGCATGAATGTCGGCTACCCCTTTAAAAGATTTCAGCGAATTTCCGCCCTCTTTTCGCGTGAATATCTTTATGCCATCCTTTTCCTTGATAAAATCCCATGATTGGGCCCTCACTGAATATGATAGTACGAGGGACAAAAGGCAGATTACACTAAAAGAAAATAAATTGGGACGAATCAACATTTGAATTTTTTCGCAAAATAACGTCTTTCTGGTCAAATTTACCAACTGGCTTTGCTTTATTTGTGCTGATGCACGGCAATTAAACCTAAATATGTACGTTTTTAAATACGACGGACTAAAATCACTCCATGAAAACTGTAAAAATTCTTTCCATGATTGCCGGGTTGATCCTTGTTTTTTCAGGATGTAAAAAAGAAGATGAAAACAACAACACTGCGCTTATCTCTGCACACAATGAAACAGAAAGCCATAAAAACGGCGAGGCTTGCCAATCATGCCATTCAGCGGCTGGTTCAGGGAAAGGATGGTTTGGCGTGGCCGGTTCTGTATACAAACAGGACCTATCCGCAATAAGTCCCAATGGTACGATTTATCTTTACACCGGTGCAGGTGGAACCGGTAACCTATTTGCCACCATTGAAGTTGATGGCAGGGGAAACTTTTTCACTACTGCCTTATCCATACCTGCATCCGGCGTTTACGCCGAGGTTAAAGGCCCATCCGGGGATACAAAAAAAATGGCTATGCTGGTTACCTCAGGGAATTGCAATGGTTGTCATGGAACAGGAACAGAAAAAATATGGGCCAATTGACCGTTGTAATTTCAAAGCGTGAACCGGAGATATTTATTTTTTCTCTGCCATCTTACGTTCCAGTTCGTCCAATCGATCGTTTGCAGCGTGAATCATCATGGTCACGCGTACAAAGGGCCCCCCAAGCAAAAACAGGGCGACAGAAGTAATTAAACCTATCCAGTTAAAACAAATGCTGTTGGCAATAATTCCAATTAAACCTAATAAAACGGCTATGATTCCACCGGGTATCCCCATTGGGCATCTGAGTTTTTTCTTTTGTTCCATTGTTAATACATGTTTAGTTTGTTGATTAATTCTTGTCTGGCAGGGAGCTCCCTGAATACGATTACATCGTCGATTAACAGTGTTGGTACGGTATGGATACCTAATTTCAGGCTTCGGATCATCCCCAATGGTGCATTGGCCAACGTAGTTTTAAATGTAAACTGATCTCCGAATTCCGGTAAAACCTCAGTTATCATACGTTTGAATGGTTTACAGTTCGGACAGGTCAAAGTGTAAAACATTTCAATCTTTATAGGTACCGGCTTATCTTTCATTAAAATAATTATTGCGCCATTGCAGAAATCAATAAAATAGAATTCCCTAAATTGATGTTCTGCAAAGATAATATCTTTGTACTAACCAGGAGCATTGCCATTTCATTGCTGTTATTTTCATGACTTTTGAGAGGTGTACGATTGCTAATGTTTCAGTCTCATCATTCCATTTGCTGCATCTACATCCGTATTTTCCCTCAGCAGGATTGACAGTTCATTCACCTGAAGTTCGATTCTGGAAAGAATATTTACACAGGCTGTTGCATGCCCGTTGAAGTCAATCCCTAAATAAAGACCGACAACGGTCGTGTCGTTGCCTGGAATTGGTATCGGATACCTGCCGAAACCCCTTTCATTAAAATCTTTTGCTTTTATTATAACAATTAAATTTCCTTTCTCCTCAAACAACTCTCCGCGGTACGAGAGGTTATCTTCTGTTGAAATATTCACTCTCAGTTTGCTGTTGTAACCAAACCTAATTGTCCAATTCTCACGTTTAAGAACCGGCCTGTTATTTTCCCATACCTGGTAGTAGCTGTTCCACTGTCCTGTGAGATAATTTTTGCTAAAAATCTTTCGCCAGATAAAATTGGTGCCCTTGATTATGTATGTAAAGAAATAACCAAGTAAAAATCCGGCCAGGGTCCGCACTAACCAGTTAGGTTCCTGTTGAAATAGCTCTGTCATATTAGAATTTATAAAATAGGACTTTATAACTTTTTTCAATAAATCGGGTTCGGAATTTTCTGATAGGTTGGGCTTAATGGCGGTTTTTCGCCAAAATAAGTTGGCGGAATAAAGTGGATCCATAGTTCCATGGTGTTCATATCCACTATGAATGACTGCATTGTTGAATAAGCCTTCGAAATCCCCTGTGCGTCGACTCCGGGTTCAAATAGAGACTTAGGATTAGACGGAT
>Ga0247841_10000730_pt1 | contig 82489 bp, 75 predicted proteins | sample LaCruzMarch2015__2_FD_192410 | JGI IMG/M metagenome (GOLD analysis project Ga0247841, IMG submission 192410) | Freshwater microbial communities from meromictic Lake La Cruz, Castile-La Mancha, Spain - LaCruzMarch2015_18m | ecosystem: Environmental > Aquatic > Freshwater > Lake | place: Spain... | reverse complement strand
GGATGGCAGCGCAGAGGGCCACCACGTCCACCTGCAGGAAGAAGTAGCGAAACGCTGAATCCGAAGGTGGCCGCCGCAGTGCCAGCCCCAGCTGCTCACCAAGTACCGCATGGTGGCGCCGTGCGAAGGCGAAGCCTTCTCCGAAGGAGTACCGCTCCAGATCCCTCAAGCTTTCGCAACCGCTCAGGATGCCCAGCACGGCCACCAGCAGCAGATACCAGGCGGGGATACGAATCCCACGCCGCATCCGCGTGTCGGGGATCGCCTTGAGGAAGCTGATCAGATCGAGATCGGTTGCAGCAGAGCCGGTTTCGCGCACAGAGAAGGAGCAAGCTCGCTCAGCGAACCCAACGCTGGCAGCTCAGACCAGCGCGCTTGTGACACACTTTGAATCAGCCCTGCCCTACGGGTAGTGGAAGCGCCCTCGATGAACAAGGAGAACTGGCCAAGAAGCGTCTTGATCATTACGGTGAGATCCGCTGATACCCATGAGGGAAGGGCGATCAACGAGACCAGCTACTATATAATCATCCTGCGCAACAAGGCAAAAGAGTTGTTGCAACACGTGCGGGAACGGTGGTCGATCGAGAACTCCTGGCACTGGGTCCGAGACACCCAGCTGCGTGAGGACGCCCACCGATACCGGGAATGCAACGGGGTGCAGGTGCTGGCAGCGCTGCACACCATGGCGCTCAACCTATTGCGCCTCAACGAGTTCCATTCCATCGCTGACGGGCTCGGTACCGTCTGCCAAAGCGTGGCGCTTCTGCTGCGCCTGATGCGCTGCCATGTTCAGGAAAGCCTACAAACGGTCTCAGCTCGAGACTTTTAATAGGCCTTGGGAAGCGGGAGCTTATCAATCAGCATCTCTTCCGTCAAGGGATCTGAAAGCATAAATTACTGCTGCAGCAGGTGGATTCACAGCATCACCTCGAAAGGAATCGGCGGACGACCTCCTTTGCTGGATGGCATGGGATTAACGGGCTTTATCAAGGCCAGAAACGCTTCCCAGGGAACCGTGATCTTCATCTCGTCAAAAATGCGCAGGCGACGCGTTCTTTTTTGGGCGTAGATCTGCTCCTCATCCGAAAAGCCCAGCTGGAGGGAGGGGGCCAACCATTCCAATCTCAGTCTTGGATCTGGATTGATTGAAGCGGGTTTTTCGAGGGTTCCTAAGATAGCGGAAATGACTGAGCGGGTAGCCAATGCCTTTTGCGTGTGGAAGCCTTCCCCCAGATGGGGCCCTAAGGGTAGCGGGAGCTATCGGCGTAATTTCAAGTGATACGATGAAAGGCCCCTTCACCTTATTCGAGTACGCGTCGTGTCATCACCTTCCAGACCAGCACTTACATTTCCTCCGGAAATACGCAAGACTGTCCGTGAGTATTATCAGAATTCAAGCTGCATACTTGAATACGGAAGTGGAGGTTCGACAGTTTTAGCAAGCGAGCTACCCAATAAGGTCATTATCTCAGTCGAGAGTGATTTCAAGTGGACTCAGAACCTTGAAAGCTTTATTGCAAGTTCGCCCTTGACGCAGTCTCATCCCCGCCTACTCCATGCGAACATTGGAGAGACTCGAGCGTGGGGACATCCTGCAAATACAAACAGCTGGAGATCATTCTCTAATTATCCCCTCTTGCCTTGGAAAAGCATGCCCCCCCATAGCCCAGACACAATACTAATTGATGGGCGTTTTCGCTCCGCATGCTTTATAGCCTGCGCATTTAGCATTAGAAAAATGACGACAATCTTATTTGATGACTTTGTGGAAAGACGATATAAAGAAATTACAGCTCCAATATCTGAGCCCTCTGCCTTGATCGGAAGAATGGCTATATTTCAGTTGGAGCCGCGTGAATACAGTAATTCCCAGTTCATGGAGGCTGTACCTGCTTTCTTTGATCCAAGCTAGGATTACCCTGAGTTTAACCCTTGTAGTATTGTCACACGTATCCAGCATGAACTTAGTCTATGAGGATGATTCAGTCCGAGTCAAAGGCATCAAGAGAAGAATGTCTTCCTTTTGTTCGATTTCATTTACAGGGGTAGGCCATGCAATGGGCGGGATTAACATTCAGAGGGAAGAATTCGTTGGGTCATGCATGGCTATAGGTGACGCGTTATTTGTTTCTGACAAGATGAGATCATGGGGAAATTCGATCAACCCAGAAAGGCTAGCAGAAGTTTTTAGCAGATGGTCCGGCGATACTGCTTATGACAAAGTTATATCTATAGGAAACAGCATGGGTGGTACCAATGCATTGCTGTTGGGACCGTTTCTTGGAGCACATTCCATTCTAGCCTTTGCTCCTCAATATAGTGTTCACCATGACTATTTTCCCAGCCTAGGCGATGCAAGCTGGGATGAGTATCGAAATAATATCAGGAACTGGAGATTCAAGACCGTTGACGCTTTGCTTCCTAGTCTTAGTGTAGATGAGTACATATTCTCTGGAGGGACTAGTGGTGAAATCAAACATGCGAGGCTCTTTCGCAAAGCTCCGAAAAGAAGTCATTGGATCATCAAGGACTCTGATCACGGGGTAGCCATGTTTCTAAAGAAGCATGGCTGCTTGCCGACTATAATTGATTTAGTTATGTGCAATGCAAATACAGAGCAGATAGAAGCAGTTTTTGACTCCACAAATATTGCATTTGAGCGCATAAGCTAAGCACGGCTGCCTTTACCAGAATAGCTTAGTAGTATATGGGAGTTTAGTGATCTCTCGACATCATCATTAAGGAATGAAAGGATGTATTCGCGTCCACTTTCTGCAATGTAACGCTGAAGCTCTTGATCTGAGCGCAATTGCTCTAACACTTTCAACAAGTTACTGAAGTCATCCATGACAGGTGCATAGTGCTTCCAGGGTACCAAGTCAAATTCAAGTAGCCAAGACTCGACAGTTGGGGCAGGCATTATAGGTATAGATGTTGATGCAAGAATCGCCTTTAGACCAGTTGAAATATCGTTACCTTCCGGGCAAAGAATATATTTGTGGCTAAGTATCTGTTCCATGGCCATTCTGTCCTTTAGCATCCTAGAGGCCATTTCACATATGTCCTTATTTGCATGTTTCATTCGCGGAGTGATTCCAGTGAAGCCAATGTCAATAGAGTTTCGCTTGGCTTTGCTAGCAAGATTGCCATACGCGTGCATCAGCCGACATCTAGCGGACGTGCTGATACCGTAGCTGTTATCCCAAAAAAAACCAGTAGTCGCTCCACGAAAGATGCATGTATCACTTTTTCCTGTTATAGGTACGTCATGTCTTGCTATTCGATCTAAGCCTGTCCAGTGCTTGACAGGCTGAAGCCTGAGCAATGATACGTTACCTTCTCTAGATGGGCGAGTCTTTGCAAATACATGCTCAGGCCAATATGATATATTATCACCAATAACGAGTGGGATTGAACCATGAATTCCCTGTTCCGCAAGAGCCGATATAATTGGGAAAGCGTAACCATTAAAATGAGGAGGTCTAATGTGGCTGTCAAAGTCGTAGCGGAAGACTTCTTGAAAAATTGCCTGATTGTAGGCAAGAAAATAGGCATATGATTCGTGGCGTGAATTCCTATGCATGCATGAGTTAACAAATCTAAGTGTGCTCCCGATTGCCTTGAGCTGCGTATGCCGGCTTATGGCTTGGTGATCATTGGATAAATTAAAGCAGCAGTACTTAAGAAGGCGATCTGATTCCATGCTTGTGGTACGAGCTTTAGCTAGTCTCATTGGCTAACGTTTAGCCAAAGAGGCTAAAACAGGCCAAAGTGGCAAGTCCTTGCCTATCAAGAAGAGACGAACATCACTACGTACAGATGAATGGAAACCACGCCTGTCTATATAGCGACTAGATTCGTTGAACCGATCATTAGTGGCGGCCTTAATGCCAAGCTCTCCATAAAGGCCAGGAACTGTATCAATTGAATACAAATGGCATTTTGGGCAGATTTCGATATGATCATGAACTTCCTGAGTACTGGAGTCTTTAGCTGGAGCAAATGCTTTGTGTAAAAGATTGGAGTAATTTCTTGAAAAGAAGCTTGATTCAATAATCTTAAGAGCAAGCTGATCAGGGCATGAGTCAATCATTGATTCAATCGGTATCTCTTCGAGCTTGCAGAGCCTGCTCCAGTTCTGAGAGTCAGGTCGAGAGGGGTGGCGTTGAAGACATGAAACAATATAGTTGGCATGACTTATGATGATTTCAATAGGATCACGAATTGTCGAAAAAAGAAATGATGATTTGCGGTCTAACCCGGAGATTCGCATATCAGCAAGAGAAATATGCCCGCTAATATATAAGATGCTGATCTCGGAGAGGGACGCTAGCAGAGCTCGTGCATCATTAACTCGCTGCCAGGGGCGCACCCATGACGGATTTAGCCTGATTGTATTGTAATGCCTAAGGTGGCTATCGCCGACCGAAGAAGAAATGTCTTTAGATATTTTCGAGCCAAAGCATTTAGGTACATGGACAAAGCTTATGACTTTTGCGCTGGTGAAATCCGCATATCTCAAGAGAATATAAAACTCAAGCCAGGGCTCCTTGATGAGTCTCTCAATATCAAGAGCGGCTCCTTGCTTCGTCGCACAATATGTGTCTTCAAGCCTATCTCCGGCTGCCCAGAACCCTCTGCCAAGTCTGAGTGGCAACATCAAAGAGTATTCGCGCTTCGCCTCTAGCAGCGAATTGCGTATAGGGAGTAGGTAATTGGTTTCTAATGAAAGTAGGTGTTCGGTGAGCACATGGTCTTCGTCCCCGTGCAGACACGGCACGTTTTTTAGCAGTTCAGAGATTTCGTAAAAGGAGTTTGACAAAGGTGCTATTCTTCTATAAGCAACTAGCATAACAGCCGCTTTGCCTAGTGTGCCAATGGTGTCGGTTGGGCGAGCTCATGCTATGGCGGTTCTCAGACTGCACTGACTGAACTGAGATCGGTTTCATGGTCCTCGGTTTGCCCCCTTTGGTGGATGAGTCAGACCGAGCAAACTTCTTTTCTGACAAAGGGGGCAGAAGCGTGTAACCAAGTTACCACAATCAAGCTATATGAATCCAGAGATTATAGAGTCTATCAAGGCACTCTCCCTGTAAAGCCTCCTGATTGGTCTTGATTTCATCGTAGATCTTTATTGCCAGATCTTCAAGCACATCGCATTGGCTCATACCCCAAGCGTGCTGCCCCAGCATATTGACACTGAAGCGCTGGTGATGCAGCTCAGGATCCACGAAAGGTGATAATATCTCACATCCATCTTCGAAAGCATCTGGCTCAATAAAGCTATGCAGTTCAGATTGTACGTGAGCCGGTGATTCAAACAAGTCTTCGGCAATTACTACCCTTCTCTGCATTCCCCGCGTGACACGCTCAGAGTACAAAACACTTTGAATCCACAATCGCAAGGAAGTATCTTTAGCAATCGGTTCTTGAGACCGCGCCAATAGTGAGCTCACGACTTCAAGAGGATGGCGAACGAGTAAAACAAATTGAAAGTCGATGACATCTGCCTGCAACCAGCAACTCAAACCAGCCAGAAGAACACAAAAGCGCGGATCCTTAACAACCGGAAAATCACCTCCGCCGAATGCTTCTCGGAACCTATGCAAAAGAGCTAGACGCCATTCAGCGGCAGACTGCTGGTCTATCCAGCCGCGAGGCAGAGGCTTGTCTAGTCTCCAGCTTGTACCAAGAGCACACAACAACTTTTCATTCTCAGCCATCACACCAATCGACTCGATATATCCCTTGGGGTTATCTATTGTTGGCGGCATCAAGTCAATCGGCGCATCAAGTCCGATGTCTCGCAGCATGCCGGCAAGCGCTGAAGAGCCGCTTCGATGCATACCAAGCACAAAAAGCATCCTTCTGGGAATATGGCCTAGGGTTTTCGCCAACAATAGGCTTTGCTGCGACTCAATCCGAGCAGGCAAGGAACTCGCCCGCTCAAGTACCATTTCCTGTTCAGAATCCGAAAGAGAAAACCCAATCGAATGCGCCGCGGCAATTGCATATTGCCCAAAAGCAAGGGCCTCGCGTCTTGCCCTTTCGACTTGACAAAAGCATAGGAACTGAGAACAAAGACTGAGATGAGCTCCAGCGATAGAAAGCTCAACCGCAGCTGCCATACAATCCTTCGCGAGCAAGTTTAAATGACTCTTGAATTCGCCCTCATCGCGAATGGAGCAGATGGCACGCAAAAAGAGATGGTGAAGATTATCCTCCTTATAAGGTTCGCTGCGAATCAGAGCGGCAATTAAATCAACCCTTCGCCATGAGGCTGACGTCAAGGCTTGCAACACATCAGCAAAGGCGTCACGAGATGACTGCCAAATAGAGTTCATGAGTCGTACTTCTCCATAGATAGCCTAACAAACAAGTCCTGCAAAACGGAAAGACGCGCTGAATAGTCAGAAACAAGAACCTCCAGCTCACTGAGCCTTGCGACAAGAAGTTGAGACTTTTCAACATGCATGGCTTCAAGCTTCTCGCAAAGCATCGAGCATTCAAGAGATAGCCCTTCATGAATACCGGCACGAACAAAGTGGATAACCCGCTCGTCGTTAGTCATACGTGCTAGGTCTGGTCTCGCTTCAGCATAATGTTCGTAAGGAAATACATGCAGCAAAGCTTTCATCACCTGGTCGCGTTCTTCCCTAAGGAGATCACGTTCCTGCACCAACTGGTCGCGTTCTTCCCTAAGGAGATCACGTTCCTGCACCACCTGGTCGCGTTCTTCCCTAAGGAGATCACGTTCCTGCACCACCTGGTCGCGTTCTTCCCTAAGGAGATCACGTTCCTGCACCACCTGGTCGCGTTCTTCCCTAAGGAGATCACGTTCTTGCACCACCTGGTCGTGTTCTGTCCTCAGGACATCACGTTCCTGCACCACCTGGTCGTGTTCTGCCCTCAGGACATCACGTTCCTGCACCACCTGGTCGCGTTCTGCCCTCAGGGCATCACGTTCCTGCCCGGCGCGCTCTGCCATCCCCTCAACGCGGCTGCGCAGTTGAGTGATCAAGTCAGATTGCGAGCTGAGATCGGTGGTCATTCGGGATTCATTATGGTAGTAGGCAGACTAGCCCAGTACATCAACTGATTCTACGGCAAGTAGAATTATATCAACACCGTTCTCGTGGCACGCCCATTCAGGTCATGGGCAAAGAGGGGAATGGCTTTTCTGGCTACTCTGGCCAGGTTGCCTTGGGAATCATTGCTCAAGTGCAGGAAGGGCATGCTTCGACTTGATTAGGTAGCTAGCTCCAGCACTCCTTAAGATGCGTTCCGGCCGAGCGCCGCAGCTTCAGATGGGATGAACCACTCGCTCAGTCATTTTGCCAAGTTGAAGCGTCGGTTGAAGCGGAAAATCAAGGCACCCAGGTAGCGATCAGAGTACTTATCAAATATCAGGGCATGAAAGGTGCAGCTGAAGCTGGCTTTCAAGTTGCTTAGGACCGTGTTGATCCAGCGGAATACCGGCAGTTCATTGGGATGACGTCCTTTCACGACCACAGCTTGATGCAGGCAACCGACTTCTGTCACGGCGCGGAAGCAGGCCAGCCCATCTGAGATCACCTCACCTCACATCCTATTGCCAGTGAATCCTGTGACCAGTCAGCGATGGCGGCAAAAGAGAACGTGGCCACGGTGGTAAGCTTAACGTAAACAGGGTGGCACGCATCATCGATAGAGACGACTGCCACGATCGGCACCTTGTTCTCTGATCCACGACCAAGTTTATCTCCGCAGCGTTCTCCGCCAAGGTAGGCATCATCGACCTGTACCTTTCCCCGCAGGACATAGACCTCATCCCAGGGCCGACTGAAAGTCTCGTTAATCCCTCTCCAGCGCCTTGATTCCGCTCCAGCCGAGCATCCTGTTGATGTCGTGGGCCACGGCCATCAATCCAGCCCTGATGGAGCGGAAGCCATTGGTCCGCAGCAGGTTGAGGCCCAGGGTGCGCAGTAGCGCCAGAGCCTGAACTCCGTTGCGTTCGGCGTAGTGGTGGGCGTCCTCGCCAAGTTGCACATCACGGACCCAGTGCCACTCGTTCTCGATGGCCCAACGCTGTCGTACAAGGCGCAGCAAGGCCTTTGGGCTGGAACGCATCGTCGTGATGAATTGGTGGACGTGGCGGAATGGCTTGCCGTCACGTTGGCCTGAGGACACCAGTTCAATGATCCAGCTGGCGTCGATCAAGCGCTCGCGGATGGCCTCGGTGGCGTTGCCGGGCACGTACTCCTTGCACTCACAGCGGGGGCAATGGAAACCATCAGGCCAGCGCGCCTGCTCCAGAGCGGCCTCGCAATTCTCCTCGGTGCCATAGAGCTGGATGAACTCGGGCAGCGACAGGCCTGCCTGAAACTGGATTCGACTCATGGCCATGGCGCGCACTCATGGTACATGCGTACCAGATTAGGCGGGGAAGGTCTGCTGATGGAGCTTGCTAACTAATTAAGTGCTTCGAAGGACCGTGACCAATGCCCCCAGATAGGATGAATGTATGCTGGAGAGCTTTCATGTCTGAATCCAAACGAGATCAATCCCAGGCTGGCGATCAGGCTGAGGATTTGATCTCCCGCGTACGCCAGCAGTCAGAGGTCATTCTGGATTTGCGCTCCCAGCTCTCTACGCAAATCAGCATGGAGATTGCCAATTCCACCATGCAGTTGGAGACTCACCAAGCACTGCAAGCTCTCGTGGGAGATGTGCTTAGCTCCATGCATGAGTGTCCCATCTCAACAGATTTTGCGCTGAAGCTGGTTCACAAGGTCCGGGAAGAATCCTACGACTTGATTATTGAATTCGGAAGCGGCTCCAGCACCTTGTTGATTTTACGAGCCCTAGAGTTGCTTGGCTCCGAACGAGATACTGGCACACATGGCTCACTACGCTTACTTTCCTTTGAACATTCAGAGCGATCTTACCAAAACACTGCTGATCTGGTGAGCAGATGCGGCAACCACAATCAGCTGAAACTGCTCCTTGCCTCCCTCTGCCCTTGGAGTGATTCTACGGGGAAGTACAGCTACTACTCATGCATCCAGTCCATTTCAGAGACCCTGAGATCACTTAATGGTGCGTTATCGCAGTCCGATCTGCCTTGTACACTGAAGCTGTTGGTTCTGATCAACAGTCCATCTAAATTCACGGGACGCTGGGCTCGCTATCCAGCGGTTCCGCTGGTTCTCAATGCCTGCAGCTCCATGGATGCAGCTATCGACTTTCTTCTTGATGATATGCTCAGCGATGAAGGAATGGAGGTTTCATTAGCCTGGGAAGAAATATTTGCGTCGTTCGGCCTAGACTATCAACGCGAAGATTTAGGCCTTCAAAAGGGTGGTTTGCTTCTAAAGCTGAAAAGCCTTGCCGGAGTCGATACCTCCCAGGATCGTCGCGATGAGCTTTTGGCTGAGAGACATGATCAAGAAGCGATCGCATCAGAGGCATTCCTCATATCCCAGCTTTTTACCAAGTTGGAAGTTGCCGAAGAGCATTCGTTTCAAGAACTTCAACAAGCCCACACGGCTCGCGATGCGCAGGCCGCCCAGCTCCAGACCCTCGCAGACGAGCTGGGAACAGCGCAGGGTGAACGCGACGCCCTCGGCGCCGAGAAAGAGGCCGCCCAAAAGGCTGCCGCCGATCTCCAGCAGAAACTCCACAACCACATTCAAGCCTTGCAACAAGCACAGCAAGACCGCGATGAGCAAGTTGCCCGCGTGCAGGCCTTGGAGGCGGAGGTGGTCACCTGGAAGTCCGAACGCGACGCCCTCGGCGCCGAGAAAGAGGCCGCCCAAAAGGCTGCCGCCGATCTCCAGCAGAAACTCCACAACCACATTCAAGCCTTGCAACAAGCACAGCAAGACCGCGATGAGCAAGTTGCCCGCGTGCAGGCCTTGGAGGCGGAGGTGGTCACCTGGAAGTCCGAACGCGACGCCCTCGGCGCCGAGAAAGAGGCCGCCCAAAAGGCTGCAGCCGATCTCCAGCAGAAACTCCACAACCACATTCAAGCCTTGCAACAAGCACAGCAAGACCGCGATGAGCAAGTTGCCCGCGTGCAGGCCTTAGAGGCGGAGCTGGGAAAAGCGCAGGGTGAACGCGACGCCCTCGGCGCCGAGAAACAGGCCGCCCAAAAGGCTGCAGCCGATCTCCAACGCAAGATTTCGACTCAGAGGGAGGCATTGCAGCGGCTGCGGCACTTGGCCCGCCCACTGGCGACTATCCAACAGTGATGGAACCGCCACCGCCAACCCCCACGCTGCGATGAAACTGACTCCTCTTTGATCCCAGCGCCTCTATGGGTGGGCATCCAGCTGGGTGGCCATGGTTAGGATTGTTAGCCTTATCTGGGTCAGCTGCTCAGCCAGCTGGTCCCGCTCCTGCTGAAGCGCATCCAGCGCCAGAAGTCGGGTGGCCAGTGGATCACGCCGCCAGGCGTCCTGCCGCCCCTCTTCCCGGCAGAAGCCTCGCATCACCAGCCAGGTGTCCATCGTCTCCCCCGAGAACGGCACAGCCACGGGCCCCAGCAGCTCCACCCGCTCAAGGCGCCTAAGCCAGGGTCCGGCCCCCTGGAGAGCAGCCAGTGGATCGCCTTGGCGCACCAGAAGCTGGAACGTCACGGAGCTGACCTTCGCTTGTGGCCAGTCCTCCAGCAGGGATTCCAGCCGCGTCCCCGCCAGCGACTGCGACGCCAGCAACTGCACGTTGGGGTAGTGGGGTTGCCACCCCTCCAGGCCAAGGGGGCCGTCCAATCGGCGATCACTGAACCGATGCCACGTCAGGACAGCATCTGCCTCGGCAGCTAGAACGGCCTGATGCCAGCGGAGTGGATGTTGACGATGTTCCAGGGCAGCAGACAAAGCTGCCAACCGCTCCCCATCCGCTTCAACCAGCAAGGTGGGGCCTGCAGGCAGCTGGGTGATCAGGCTGGGTGCCCCGATCACAACGTTCAAGGGCGTTTCAGGCACCGTGGGACACGATGGGCCTCACCAACTTAAGTTCTAGGGATTGTGGCGGGACTTCCGTGCTCCACTGGTTTTCCCCTTTCCCCTTGGAACCATCTCTAGAAGAGCGCCTGGGGGTAGCGGGCCTGCGGCCAGCGGCCGCCAACGGCGAGGTGTCGATCGACCTGCTGGTCTACGACACTCCGGATGCCGTTCTCAGTCTCTGGCGTCAACGGGGCCAGCCAGCCCCTGGCACCCAGGCACTGGCAAAGGACTACCGCCGCCTGTCCCAGTTGCGGAGTGGCACCCGGCTGATCAGCGCCTGGCGACTGCGCCAGCTCAACGCCGACGAGTTGCTGGCCTGGCTCCATGGCCAAGCCGATTGCCCCACTCTCGACACGCCTCCGCCAGCCATGGATGCGCTGTCGGCAGTGGTGACGCGCAGGCTCTTGGAGCTGCAATCCGATGCCCTGGAGGCCTACCTCGACCTGGAACTGCAGGCCGAACTGGCTGGAACCCGTCCCGATAGTAACTACATTGCCCGTCTCGACGACAATGCCGACGGCGCGACCCTGCTGGAGGACTGGTGGCAGGTGGCAGAGCAGGCAGCCACGGCAAACCGGCTCGCAGGAGAGGTGGCCGATCTCAAGGGCGAAAAGGACGTTCTGACGCATGAGAAAAACGCGGCAGTTCAAGGGGCCGACGAGCTCAGCCAGCAACTCGCCAGCCAGGCCGAATCACTTCTGGAGGTCCAGGAAGACAACAAGAGCACCTTGCTGCAGTTCCATCAGATCCAGGAGGAACTGGAGAGCTACTGCCTGAAGAATCACGAGCAGGACCAGCAGCTGCAGAAGCTGGAAGGACAGCTGACCGAGCTGAGGCGAGAGCAGGCTGCCATCAGCCAGGACCGCGATGCAGCTCTCGAGGCCAGTGCCGACCTCAAGCAGCAGCTCGCCACTCAGTGTGCCGAAGCAGCTCGCTGGAAAGACAAGGCCGAAACGGCCAGCCAGCAGCACACAGCCGCTAGACAGCAGGCCATCGACCTTGAGCAGCAACTCGCCAGCCAGGCCGAATCACTTCTGCAGGTCCAGGCAGAGAACAAGAGCACCTTGCTGCAGCTCCATCAGGTCCAGGAGGAACTGGAGAGCTACTTCCTGAAGAATCGCGAGCAAGACGATCAGCTACAGAAGCTGGAAGGACAGCTGACCGAGCTGAGGCGAGAGCAGGCCGCCACCAGCCAGGCCCGCGATGCAGCTCTCGAGGCCAGTGCCGACCTCAAGCAGCAGCTCGCCACTCAGCGTGACGCGTTGCATCTGGCTCAGGCCAAAGGCGAACAACAGGCAGGCCATCTTCAGGTGCTGGAAGCCGAAGCAGCTCGTTGGAAAGATAAGGCCGAAACGGCCAGCCAGCAGCACACAGACGCTAGGCAGCAGGCCATCGACCTTGAGCAGCAACTCGCCAGCCAGGCCGAATCACTTCTGGAGGTCCAGGAAGACAACAAGAGCACCTTGCTGCAGTTCCATCAGATCCAGGAGGAACTGGAGAGCTACTTCCTGAAGAATCGCGAGCAAGACGATCAGCTGCAGAAGCTTGAAGCCCAACAGACCCAGCTGAGGCGAGAGCAGGCTGCCATCAGCCAGGACCGCGATGCAGCTCTCGAGGCCAGTGCCGACCTCAAGCAGCAGCTCGCCACTCAGCGTGACGCGTTGCATCTGGCTCAGGCCAAAGGCGAACAACAGGCAGGCCAGCTTCAGGCGCTGGAAGTCGAAGCAGCTCGCTGGAAAGACAAGGCCGAAACGGCCAGCCAGCAGCACACAGACGCTAGACAGCAGGCCATCGACCTTGAGCAGCAACTCGCCAGCCAGGCCGAATCACTTCTGCAGGTCCAGGCAGAGAACAAGAGCACCTTGCTGCAGCTCCATCAGGTCCAGGAGGAACTGGAGCACTACTTCCTGCGCGCGAGTGCAGGAGACAAGTTATGCCAAGCTCAGGCTCAGGAGAACACGCGAGCCATGGGCCTGCTGGGACGCATGATCCGGCTCCAGGCTGGGCTTTGAAACCACTCTGCCCAAAGGGCGGGGAGTTGGCTTGGCGGCACTCCTTCCTGCCACTCAAACCCGCAGACCCAGCATCCGCAGCAACCGATCACGCTTGCGGGGCGGTCGGCCCGCCTCCAGAGCCTGGCACTCACGCACCAGCTGCTGCGCCTCCTCGGCCCGACACACCTGGGCCTCCAGGCCATCCAGAAATTGCCGAAACTGCTCCAAGGCCTGCCAGGACTGCTGCAGCTCCACCGGTGCATTCGCCATCGAGGCGGTATAAGGAGAGCCTGATGTGGGATGCATCAGCTGAGCCTCGGCAGGTGCCAGAGCTGATCCGGAACCCGGCAGCCACACTAGGCCTGCTCCCGGAAGCGGAATCTGCCCATCCACATCAAAATAAACCTGAACCTCCTGCCCGTCCCAGGCAGGTGGCAGCTGCTGCAGTTCGATCTGAAATCCACAGTGCTCGGGATAGCCCTCGGCGCCCATGCCAGGCCTGTAACGGTCACATCGCAGCGTCACCGGTGGGAGACCCGCCGAATGCAACCAAACTTCAATCGACTGGCCGATGGCTTGGCCGCGCCGGTACGCCCAGCCGAGGAGGGCGTCGCCATCAGGACTCAGCCCATCAAAATGGCCAACAGCGCCGCGCACCTGTGGGGCGAGCACCTGCTGAAGACGCTCCACGGTGGTGGCAGGGTGCGGCAGGAAGGTCAGCTCCACGCTGACACCTCCATCGACAGAGAGGGCCAGCACACGAGGGGCCTCCTCAAAAGCCACGGCTGGGAGATCGCCACTGAGCTCCAGCTGGAAGCCAAAAGTCCCTTGGACCGCCAGCTTCTGGCAGGCATCCTGCCGTGGCTGATTGATCAGGGCCTGAGCCAGCAGATTGGGCCCCACCAGCAAGCGCACCTCTGAAAGAGGCGCGTCTGAACAATGAACCCAACCGCCAATCAGGCCCGGCGTGATTGTATCGATGCCGCCGGCATGCTTAGTCTTGGAGCGGCGACGGCGAAACAACGGAACTCCTCGTGCATCAATGCGGAACCATTATGCCTTGGGTGCAGCCGCCTCTGGGCTCACCTGTGGCCACATCGTGAGGCTGCCGCAAACAGGCACCTCCAGCGGAGAATTCGAAACTATGCATTGGTGTGGTGTATAAACAATCCGCAAAGAAGAAATGGTTCACCTGGCTCCAGCGGGTTCGCTTGCGATTTTTCACCGGCAGCCCGCCGTGCAGCAGATTGGCGTGCCAGATGAGCACTTCACCCAGGCGTGGCAGGTAGGTTTTGGGCTTCAAACCATGTTGCTGCACCTCCCGTTGCCAGATCGGTTCAAATAAGCGCTGGGGGTGGCGTTCAGCCGCCACAACCTCCGGACGAAATCCCTCCGATTCGGAACTGCGATAGGGCAGGCGATGGCTGCCGGGGTAATACACCAGTGGTCCAGCATCGGCCTTAATCGTTTCAAGCGCCATCCACACACCGCACATGAACCCATAGGGATAACTATGAAAGTGAACGGCATCGCTGTGGAAGTGCTGCTGGCTGCCCACCGGAAAATTCAACGTTTGGAAGCAGAAGGGTTCACGTCCATAGAGGAAGCGGAGCAGCTCCAACACCACCCTATGCAGCGCCAGCTCCCGCACAGAGGCGCACTGTTTCCAGCCATCCTGAAGACGCAGTTCGGCAGCCGTTCCGTTTCTCCAGCCGTCCAGGTCAAACTGGGACTCCAAGGAGGCCCGAATCACGCTGGCCCGCTCACGGAACCAGTCATCGGCCAGATCCAGCAGGCAAAATCCCTGCTCCGCCATCTGCAGGGCCTGCTCCCCATAAGGACCAAACGCCCCGGCGGCCACCTGGTGAGCCACATCAGGCAGGTCGATCAGTGGCCTGCTGGCCAGATCCAACCCCATCACATCACCTCCCGCGCAGAGTGAACGCTCCGCAACCTGGGAACTGGACCATCCAGGCGCAAGGAGAAGTTCTCCTCACGAAGGCTGAGCTGGGGATGGTAATGGGGATCTGCATTGAGAATCACTCCCCAACGTTGCTGCATCACTTCCCTCTCCTTCTGCCACTGGTTGAAGGCCTCCGGAGTGATCGGAGCACCTCGGCTGCGGGATTCGTGGTGCACCAGCACTGCCTCAGCACAATACACATTTCGGTAACCTGCGGCCATGGCCCGTAAGCAGAGATCGAGGTCGTTGTATGACACGTGCAGCTGTTCGGCATCCAAACCCCCCAGCTTCTGAAACAACCCACGACGGATCATCAGAACAGCACCGGTCACCGCACTGAGATTCTGACTGAGCTGGACACGCAGCTGATGGCCAGGCTCCGAGGCCGACTGATACTTGTGGCTGTGGCCAGCGACGCCACCAATGCCCAGAATCACGCCCGCATGTTGTAACGATCCGTCGGGATAGAGAAGCTGGGCCCCCACGCAGCCGATCTCCTCCCGCAGGGCCTGGCCCGCCATCGTCGCCAGCCACCCCGGCTCCTGGGCCTCGATGTCATTGTTCAGCAGCAACAACAATTCACCACGAGCCACCGCGGCCGCCGCATTGTTCAGAGCCGAGAAGTTGAAAGGCCCTGGGCAACGCAACACCCTCGCCCGGCCACTGACCTCAAGCTCCGCGAGGTAGGCCAGTGTGGCTGGCTCCTGGCTGCCGTTATCCACCACCAGAAGCTCGAGATCCAGGCGGCTGCCAGCTGTGGCCTCCAGGGAGTGCAGGCAGGCAGCCAGCAATTCCAGCCGATCGCGGGTGGGCACAATCACACTCACGCACACGGAGCGTTCAGGCAAAGCCCAAACCAGTCGATGGCCTCCGCCAATCCGAGGCTCGACCACAACCTGGGAGCCCTGACGCTGCAGGTGCCGCCGCACCAAGGCCGCCGTGCCATCGCCTCCACGGCAAACAGGCCGATGGTGGCTCAGTACCTCTGGCCAATGCCAGATATGTTCGGCCTGGCAGACACAGGACAACTCCAGCAGCAGGCCATAGGGTGTTGCCGGTTCACCGGCTACAACCAGCCGTTGCAAAGCCACGTCCAACCGATCCGCCCGCACCCAGAAGCAGCGGCTGTAATGGGGGTCAGCCAACAGCAGATCGGGATTCCAGGCTGGTTTCCATTGAGCGCTATGCCGAACTCCCTGCGCGGAAATGAGATCGCTGTCGGCATAAATAAGTTCAGCTCCAGGCACCTCACGAAGCAGCTGGCGAAGGCGTTCATTCGCATGGGGAGCTAAGCGATCGCCCTCTTCCAGCACCACCCACCAGTCGGTCTGATCTGTGCACTCCGAAGGCCACACCTGCAGCCTTGGCTCAGCACCGCTCCGAGCCGTAGGCGCAGCAGTCAGTTGCAATGCTCGCCGCTGGGAAGCCTCCACTCGCTCCATCCAAGCGCTGTAACCATGGGCATGCAAGGAGCGGCGGGCGAGCAAGGCGTTGTAGTCGAACCATTGACGCGTATGGCTACGCTGGCGATTACTGCCTATGACCCGGCCATAGAGATCATGGCGGGTGCGTAGATGACGGGCCACCCGATAGCGGGCTCTGGGCGAGAATAATGGCTGATACCGCACCTGCAACCTCTCAAGATCGCCCTCAAGGTGTAAGAAACGAAGCTGCAGGTGCTGGCTGCCTCGACTGGGAATCCGAACCAGACGACGACGCTCCACACCGTTGGTGACCAAAAGAGTCTGCACGAAAGGCTCCTCCCCACGGCGAAGATCAATCCGGAATCTGTGTTGGGGTCCCTGCAGCAACAACCCAACTCGGTACCAACCTGGCGATAAGGCCGTGTCACTGAGCCAAACAGGGGAATCAGACGATTCCGACCATCGACCATGCAATGGCTTCCAGCGACTGAAAACCAAAGCAAGCGTCTTGCGGCGCCACTGACGTCCGGAGCTGAACGGAAGTCGGGCCAAGATCCGCCTACTCACGGTGGCTGTCTTGAACGCCGAGAACAAACTTACCCAAACTCAAGCTGACTAAGGCGAGTGCGGCAACCGTAAAGAATCCACGGAGACGCCAATTGAATGCAGGCGAATCGGGCAGGAGCGGTGCCGAGAGAATCGCCATGAACTTCTGTTGACGCTGGGTGTCCACTCGCGCTTTTTCAGCCGAAACAAGCGCCGTTTTATACAAGTCAGCGGCAAAGTCGACTGCCGACTGGTACTGAAGCATATCGGCTGCTTTCCGGTTCAGATTTCGACCTGATCCTTGGCGTGAAACCAAACCCTTACGCTCAGAATCAATCAGCCGTTGCAATTCGGCAATCTGATCCTTAACAGCCAGAAGGTCGGGCTCATCCGGACTTTTGAATTGCTGTTCAAGCGTAAAACGTTGCAACTTCAATTCAGCAAGCTTCATTTCAAGCCCACCGACAGAATTCGCAACAATCCCTGCCTCTACTTTGGGATCAATCACTTCCGTGGCGCTCTGAAAAGTGAGCAGGCGCTGCTTGGCCTTATTCAACTGTGATTGGGAACTGGCCAACTCCTTGCGGGCAAACTGCAGTTGTGCCTCCCCGATCCTCTGGTTCAAGCGATTGACAAACTGCTCACTCTGTTTCAGCAGGAACTGATTGAGCTGGTACGCCGCCTTAGGTGACAAGCCCACGGTCGTGAGAGTGATCACACCAGAGACTTCATCAAGCTGCACCTGTACCTGCTTCTGGAAAAATTTGAGTCGACTCTGGCGATTGGCTCCACTGGGCAACCCAGCCATCCAATCAGGCGGCAGCTGGGCGTAGGCAGCATCGAAATCATAGGTTTTGAGCAAATCCTCCAGAACCTGCGGAGATGTGAGGTAGGTGCGTAGGTAACGTGCATCCTCCAGCGAATTCTGGCTGGAACCGGCCAGCAAACCTGCAAGCCCACTGGTGGCACCGCCGCCCAGTGAAATATCTTCGGCGGAACGGCGTACGACGTAGCTTGACTCCACCGCATAACGGTCACGCGCTACCGCAAAGAAATAGATGCCTCCCAACATCACTGGTACAAGAACCAACTGCAAGAGGGAACGCCTCTTTAACCATCCCAGAAGGTTCGGCCGTCGAATCTGAGACCTCCAATGGGCCTGAGTCTGCTGGAAGACTTGAATCGACTTCTGTTTGGCGAGTTCACGCTGCATTGGAAACGTCCGACTCCGGTGGCAGTTCCGCCAGCAGGGTTTTGGTATGAATGTTGATAGCATCCTGTACATTCGCATACTCTGTAATGCGCCCAGACTCCAACAAGAAGGCTCGATTACAGTGAATCTTTAACCCCCATAAATTGTGATCAACCATCAAGAAATTAGAGGTTTTCTTTCGGTCCAGCAGAAGGCGCTTGCTTTTTTCTCTGAACTTTTGGTCGCCAGCTGCCGTGATCTCGTCGATGAGATAATAATCGAAGGGGAAGGCCATCGAGAGCCCAAAGCTCAGCCGTGACTTCATGCCAGAAGAATAGGTTTTAAAGGGCCGATCAAAATAAATGCCAAGCTCAGCAAAGTCTTCAACAAACTTGATGCGATCGTCAATCTCATGCCTTTCGCCATAAATCATGCTCACGAATGTCACATTTTCCCTGCCGGTGAGGCTTCCCTGGAAACCACCCTCAATACCGACGGGCCAGGAAATCGTGCCATCGCATTGGATCTTGCCACGATCCGGCACATCAATGCCGCCCAGCAACTGCAGTAAAGTGGATTTCCCGGCCCCGTTGGCACCGATCACCGCGATTGATTCATCGCCAGCGATCTCAAAACTCAAATCATCCAAGACACGCTTTCGCTTACCTTTGTAGAGGTAACTTTTGGTAAGCGAGTTGACGCGTATCATTAACCTAACGGCGAATCAGGACTTTCTCATTGTTAGTATAGCACCAAAGGGCAAGGCTCAAGTAAACAAGCGCAAATCCAGCCGGGTAGCTCAACGTCACTTGCGATGGGATCTGATAATCAATGCTCAAGGCCTTTCGTGCTAGTTCAATGCACTGGAGAAGGGGGTTCCAAACAAGAAAGTCTCTAGCAAATTGAGGAATATCCATCGGGGCATAGATCACGCCTGAAGCCAAGTAGAGGGCTCGATTGATCCAGGACAAGACCTGCTTCAGATTCGGAAAATAATAAGAGCCCACCAGAGAAAGCAACGAACTGGCCACGGCAAGCAGTGCCATCAGCACAAAGGAGATTACCAGCAGGGGCAGATTCTGAAGAACAAGATTGTAGAGATAAGCCCAGACAAGACCAAAAACGATAATGGCCGCCAACGAGTAGAGACCCAACTCCTCAATCGCCTTGGCCAGAACGGTGTCAATCGGTTTGACGCGACGATAAAAGAACAGGGCCTTGTTGGCCTCCATCGTCGTCAGCCCATGGGCGGCAACCCTGGCATAAAGATTAAAAAGGATGACTCCGGTAGCAAGAAAGAGCCAGATATTCAGATTATTGACCGAGCTGGCCTGCCTTATGATTAAGCGTAGGGCGGCCCAGACAGCGATCTGACCGACAGGCTCCAGCAGCACGGCCAAAAAGCCACCCTGCACATCGCTGACGCGACGACGCAGCTCTCGATAAACTAAGGCATTGACGACACGCCACTGGATCTCAAACCCACTCAATCGGCGTAACCGAGACTTTGCTTCCTCCATAAAAATGACTAATTAGCCCCCAGAAGTCGCAGCAGAGATGCAGCGTTGATAATTGGCCCTACAGGCTCAAGCGTGGCTCGCACCGCATCATTGACAGCGGCCCTTCGATTGCGGTTCACAACCACGACATCACCCTCGCGCAGGGCAGGATTGTTATCACTACCTAAGGGGTCGGAAGGACTGAAACGCACCTGCTTTTGGGTGACGGTGCCATTCGGTTCAAGGCGAAAGAGCTGAAGGTTACTGACACTGGCACGCTCTTTCACAAAACCACCAGCTGCCAGCACAGCATTGCTGAGGTGACTATTAGCCCGTACGCGAATGCTGCCAGGACGAACCACTTCACCCACCACATTCACGCCAATCGTATCTGGAGCAAACGTTGATGCACCAATCTTGATCAGATCTTCGTAACTGAACTCATCGGCCGCTGTGACCATAACGACATCACCATCAAACAAAATGGGATTCTCAATCTGTTGGCCATCTCGCAAAGCTTCCCAGAAGTTGACCCGCAGTTCCCGTTGCGGGCCCGCTCCCACCTGACGCTTGAGTACAACAGCTCGAAGATCACCACGGGCTGTGATCCCACCAGCCTTCTGAATCGCTTCAACCAGCGTGGGCCAACCACTGGCCTGAATGGTGGTGGGCTGGGAGGAGCCACCTGTAGCGCCTGCACTTTCCAACTGAAAGCTGCCTGATCGGTCAAGACTGTATAAACCTGGCCGCTGAACTTCACCGGTGACGGTGATGCGCATGGGGCGGGCGTACACCAAATCCAGGGACACACTGGGGCGACGCAGGAAACGCCCGTAGGCTTCACCAATGCGCTTTCGGGCCTGATCCAGGGTGAGTCCGGCCACAGGGACGCTGCCGATGCGGGGAAAACTCGCCGTGCCATCAGCGATCACTTCGGCAATTCCCTCATAGCCCGGAACTTTGAACACGGACATGCGAATCCGATCACCTGGACCCAGCCGGTAGCGCAAGTCACGATTAAATCCGCTTGGCGGCTTTCCTAACGGTTGGGACGCTGCCCCCTGACCGAAGGCGAGCGCCCCGCAGACGCCAAAGACCATAAGGATATGTGTTGCGCGCGGGAGTTTATGCTTCATCGATTTGTCCTGACGGAAAAAAGCTTAAAGCGCGACGGCGGGCAGAAATAGCAAGTTGTTGGCGCTCTCGCTGGTTGTTCAAAAGACGGTGAATAGCATCAAGCCATTCGCCGTATTGATCGCCCAGTAAAAGTCCATCATTTCCATGGATAACCATGTTAGCATAGGGAGGCCGATCACTGTAAAGGCCAACAGCGCCCAGGCGGACGGCGTCAAAGAACTTCACCGCAGCGCGCGCACCATTGAACGTGTTGTCAAGAAGTGGGCAAAGCAGCAGATCAAGATGCTTGCCGGCAGTGACTTCGAGATAGCGCTCCCAGGGAATGGGATGCTGCACCTGAACTCTCGGCAGGGAGCTGTATAGCTGGCGAACTTCGGCATCGCCATACAGCTCCACCAGCGAATGTGAATACCTATCTTGCACTTTCTCGATGAGTGGATACAACCAGAGTAATTCCTGCCGGTGAGACGCTGTACCGTGGTAGCCGATGCTGAAGCTTCGGATCTGTTCCAACACCCTGGCTTGAGGGCGCAAAGGTATCAATTCAGGATTGAGGTTGGCATAACGCTCGGCCAGGGTTGGAGTGCTCACCCAAAGTGCCTGGCACCAATCAAGAATGGTGGCACGGTGTGACCATGCCAGGCGTCGCAGTTTAGCTGCATACTTGCGCGGCAACACATCAAATCCCGAACGGTCCATGAGGTCGTCATCCATCCAATAGATGCAACGCAAACCCTGCCGCCTGGCCTGTTTCAGCACCCCCCTCCAGCACCATCCTGTTGGCCAGTAGCGGACAAGGACGATGACGCGAGCCTGCATCAGCTGAGAGCCCATGTCTGCAGGCGGGCCATGCCGGGTATCCAGCAAGAGAGCACGCCAATGCCGCTCCTGGAAGGCCGAATGCAGAAAGTAATCAAGGCTGGATTCAGCCCCTTGATGCAGCACGAGTGCTGTTGTCAAGGGCTCGCCCATAGCAGGCTCACATTGTGACCACCGAAGCCGAAGGCATTCTTGAGAGCCAGATGACGACGCTGGGCATCCAGAGGCTCGTTGTGATATCTGGGGATCCGAAGCGGAACCTCAGGGTCCGGCGGGTCGGCATTCAGGCTGCGTGGCACCACAGCCTTCTGCAAAGCCTTGAGAGTCAGGATGGACTCCACAGCTCCAGCGGCCCCCAACAGATGACCGAGACCAGCTTTGGGAGCGGTGACCCAGACCTGATCCGTCGCCGCACCAAACACCCGACGAACGGCACGAGCCTCCGCCAGATCGCCCAGGGAAGTGCCGGTGGCATGGGCACTGATCATGGAAATCTCCTGGGGCACCACATCGGCAACGCGCAGGGCCTGCTGCATGGCCGCAGCGGAATGAAGCCCGTCGGGCTGGGGCATGGCCAGATGGTGGGCATCACTGGTCATCCCGGCCCCGAGCAACACCCCTTCGATCGTGGCCCGCCGAGCCTGGGCATCCCTGAGACGCTCCAAGATGAGGACCCCAGCCCCCTCACCAACAACGAAGCCGTCCCGATCGGCAGCGAAGGGCCGGCAGGCACCTGCCGGATCTCCGTGGCGGCAGGAGAGCGCGCGCATCTCTGCAAATCCGCGCATGGTGACGAGATGGATCGCCGCCTCCGTGCCTCCCACAATGACCACGTCAGCCTGGTCGGTTGCCAGCAGCATCTGTCCCCAGACGATCGCCTCAGCACCACTGGCACAAGCAGAGACTGGCGCATGGGCTCCACCATGGGCACCAAACTCTATGGATACTTGGCCAGAGGCGGCATTCGGCATGGCCATCGCCACAGCAAGAGGATGAATGCGCCTAGCACCCGCTGCATTGCGCTCATATTGCTGAATCAACGTGGATTGTCCACCAATGCCTGTGCCAAGCACGACGGCCAGACGATCTCCCGGAACACCAAGAGCCCCCAAACCACTCGCAGCCCAGGCCTGACGGGCCGCCAGCAAAGCCAGCTGGCTACAACGATCCAGGCGATTGACAAGGAACTCCCCAAGTAATTCCTCCGTATCACAACATACGGGTGCCACGATTCGGGCAGAGAGTCCTGAAGCCCAGGGCGCAGAAAGTTCACTGCAACCACTTAAGCCTTTGAGGTAGGAATCCGTAGCCGCATCAGGGTTGTTCCCAAGCGGTGTGATGCACCCAACACCGCTGACGGCCACGTCCGCAAAGCGACTCATTCTACTTGTGCCTTTACAAAATCAACGATATCTCTAACCGTTGAAAGCTCTAACAATTGATCGTCCCCGATCTCAATACCAAACCGATCTTCGGCGTCCATAACGAGTTCATATGTTCCAAGGGAATCGATTCCGATATCGCCTACAAGCAATGAGTCGAGCTTGATATCAATAATATCGTGGGGCACAACCCTTCTTAAGATCACAGCAATCTCTGCCACGATTTCATCATCGGACATCTCACGAAGAAGGGCTTGATCAATTCTTTTGACAGTGGAAGGCATTATACATTGAAAGCCTCGTCACGGTATCATAGCATACTTGAGCAAGTCTGGTGTATAATGTTGGTGGCCAAGCAAAAAGAGAAGCAATGCTTTCGCAAGAAGTTCCCCAACTTGCCAGTCAGAGGCTTGTTGAGCGACTGTTGCGGCGCAATGGCCTCAAAGCATCGGACCTGCCCTTCTTCTCGAAAGCAGAGCGAGACAACGCGCCGGGGCAGAAACAGTTTTCCTCTTATGACTACTTAGACCTCAAGACCCATCCTCTTGTCCTTCAGGCAGCTTCAGAAGCCCTTAAGGAATACGGCTTGTCCACCTCGGCAAGTCGGTTGATGGCTGGGGAGCTGCCCCATCACGCCTGGCTAGAAGCCCAGCTTGCTGAGGTATACGGCCAGGAGTCTGCCTTGGTGTTCGTCAGTGGGCACGCAACAAATGTCAGCACCATTGCAGCCTTGGTGGAGCATGGAGACTTAGTCATTGTAGACCAATATTCTCATAACAGTATCCAGATGGGCGTCAAGCTCTCTGGCGCCCGTCGCCTGGTCTTTCCGCACAACGACCCGGCAGGCCTTGAAAGGCTGCTCGTCAAACACCGGCGTCAGTATCGCCGCTGCCTGATCGTCACGGAGGGGCATTTCAGTATGGATGGCGACAGTCCCGACATCCATAGCCTCCTGATGCTGCGGGATCAACACCAAGCCTGGCTGATGGTGGATGAAGCGCACGGGCTTGGGGTCCTGGGTGCTGGTGGCCTTGGCAGTCATCAACAGCAGGGAATTGATCCCGGAAGGGTTGACATCTGGATGGGGACTCTCAGCAAAAGTCTCGCCTCTACAGGTGGTTTCATCGCTGCCAAGCAAGACGTGATCCAGCACCTCAGGCTGCACGCCAGCGGCTTCAGTTTTAGCGTGGGGCTCAATGCACCCTGCTGTGCCGCCGCAAGTGCCGCTTTGGCTGTGATGCGCAATGAACCCGAGCGAGTAGCCGCTCTCCAAGCTAACGGCAAGTACCTGATGGAAACCGCACAGGGGGCGGGCCTTGACGTGGGCGAAAGTCTTGGTATGGGCATCGTGCCCATCATGCTGAACGATCTTCGTCACACGTTTCTCACAGCCAATCACCTGCTGTCCCAGGGATGGAGTGTCTATCCCATCGCACCTCCCACTGTTCCGAGCAATCGCTGCCGTCTTCGACTGTTCGTACGCTCAGACCACACCAGAGACAGCATCCACAACCTCGTGAGTGATCTAAGCAGCGCCATTCGCCATACCAAAACCAATGCGGGTCGTTGAAGTCCATTCTGCCCTGGATCATCACCGGTTCAGAGCAGGGCTTGGCATCGGGCTGGCACCCGAACAGACTCCCGACTGGTTCGACCAATTCGAAGAAGCCTTGCGCAGCTCAAGCTGGTTTCATCCCTATCTGAAGCGCACACCCCACAGGCGCTGGCTTCTCAGGGATCGAGACAAAACCATTGGCAGGATCATGGCCATGCATCCAAAAGATGGGCCATCTCGCTTCGGCTTCTACAACTGCATTGACAATCCAGAGGCCGCCCAAGCACTAACCCATACCGCCGAAACATGGACACGCAGCAGAGGCTCTGAATTTCTGATTGGCCCTTTCAATCCATCCGTCCATGACGAATGTGGTCTTCTGGAATACAATCGTTGTTCTGATCTGTATGGCTACCCGCGAACTCCACGACATTACATCCATAATCTTGAGGCCTGCGGGTTTTACTGTGCCAAGCGATTGCTGACGTTCCTCCAGGCCGATGAACGCAATGCCTTGCGGCTCCAACGGCGGATGGCGCCGCTACTCAAAGCCATGCCCCAGCAAGGGCTTCAACTGGAAGTAGCCAAGTGGTCGACTCTTGAGCGCAGTTGCGAGTGGGTTGAAACCCTCATTAACCAATGCTGGAGCAACAACTGGGGTTTCGAATCGATCAGCAAGGCTGAGGCTAGAAACCTGGTCCTCAAGGTTCTTACGATGCTTCCGAGGGGAGTACTTTCCTTTGTCTCTCTGCACGGGCGTCCTGTTGCCATTTGCCTAGGGATCCCCAACGCCAAGGAAATCGCCTCAAACCTGAACCCCAAGCTTGGGCTCCTGAACTTGCCAACGTTGTTACTGCGATTGCGGCGCTGTCAGTGCGAACATGGCAGGATCGCTCTTCTAGGGGTCATCCCTGAGCTTCAGGGATCCCAACTCTCTTTGACAGCGTCCATCGCCATGCTGAGTCACTTGATCAACAAGGGATTGGCCTTCGGCAGCTCATCAGCCAGCATGGGCTGGATCCTTGAAGATAACCAACCGATGCTTCGCTTTCTGAAGCTCTATGGAGGTGAGCAGGTGATGTCTCATCTGATCATGGCCAAGAGCCTCGATAGGCCCGGCTAGGAGCAAGGATCCAGCGCAGGATGGGCTTGGGTAAGCGTTGCCCGATCCAGAGCAGCAAAGCCAGCCGACGGGGGAACACAATGACCTTGTGACCAGCCCGAAGACCGCGCAGGATTCGTTGTGCAGCTTGTTGAGCACTGCATTCGAAGGGTCGAGGGCCCGGATAGTCAATCGCCATGGCCGTGGCCACGAAACCTGGACATACCAGACTGAAAACGACTTCGGTACGGGGCTCAGGGCGGCAAGCGTAGAAGTCATCGAGTGCTGCCACCAGGGCGTGCTGGGCGGCTTTGGCCACGCAGTAACCTGGTGCCTCTCCAAGCGGCAGAAAGGCATTCAGAGAACTCACGACCACGCAATGAAGATGCGGTCGCTGGTCCATAGGCAGGCTCAGTCCCGCCTGGAGCAATGAGAGCGTACAAGTGAGGTTGTGATCAATCTGTTCCCGAAGTTGCTCCCAATCTGGGCCCAGGTCGGTTGGCGTGTCCTCCAGGGCCACCACACCGGCATTGGCGATCAGAAGATGCACACCTCCGCGGCTCGCGAACGCTTCTACGGCATCCGCCACAGCCTCGCGATGGCGCACATCAAGGGCCCTCCAATAGACCTCCGCTCCTTTCTGAACACAACGCTCTGCAACCTGGCGCAAGTTCTCCCCATGCCGGGCCAACAGCAAGAGCGCAACCCCTGGCTCGGCCATGGCCTCGGCCAAGGCGGCACCAAGGCCTCGGCTTGCTCCCGAAATCACCACCCTCTGGGCCATCAACCTGAAGCCCCCTGCCGCACCAACGCCTAACTTTGCATGACCTGGCCCACCCCGATGGGTAACTCCCTGGCTCCCCTGTTCGGACTTGAGCAGCCTACGTGGTTCCACAGGCTGGGGGGATGGCAGCCTTTGAGCCGGTGTGACTGGAACACACCATCCCCGGGACTCTCCCCACTCCTTCCCAGCCAGGAGAAGCGCATCGAGAGGCTACTCAGTTGCTGGCGGCACTCGGGAATCAGTGGCTGGAATCCGCGCCACTTGGCCACTCCACCGGAGCAGCCCTTCGTACTGCTGACCAACCGGCGGCAAGGCCAGCGCATGGAAAGGCTCGCCTACCAACTGTATCCAAACGACAGCGTCCTTGATCTTGGACACCAACGTCAGCACCCGGCGCAACTTCTGGCAGCAGCTTCTGCAGTGATCACCAATGATTGGCGCTGGGGCCTGGAAGCGCTGATCTGGAAACTTCCGGTGCATGGGCTTCCGCACCTGCCGTCCAGCCGCCAATGGCAACTCGCACTGCTGCACCGATGGCTGATCGAGAAGAGCACGTATTGGGATCCAACCCGCCACCAGGCCTGTGAGCCGGAGCAGATCATCGAACTGGTCGGCTTGCAACTGCAGCAACGACGTCGCTTTCCAGAGCGAATTGAGGCGTTCGGGATCCACCCGTTTCATCACCGAACATTGCGCTACTACCTGGCAGGAAGCCAACTGCGCTTTCGCCAAACCCACGCCAGGCCCAGTCGCAAGGCTCTGGCCTCAGCTGTCCTTGGCAGAGCGGCAAACAAGCGCGCGCTCCAGCTTGATGTGAAAAAACCACTGATTCAACTGGAGGACGGATTTCTGCGATCCAGCGGACGGGGTGCCCATCTCCAGCTGCCGCTCTCCCTGGCGGTTGATGCGGTTGGAATTTACTTTGATGCCACTTGCCCCAGCGCCCTGGAGATATTCCTTCAAGAGCACTGCTTCCATGTCGATGAATACTTGCGAGCCCAACGACTGCGTTCCGTGATCCTATCGGCTTCCCTTAGCAAATACAATCTGAAAGGCCAGAACTGGAAACGCCCCTATCACCACAAGCCTGTGGTGCTGGTGGTGGGGCAGGTTGAACAAGATGCCTCCATCCGCTACGGGGCCCCGGGCATTCGCACCAACCTGGCCCTTGCCACAGCTGCCCGCAGATTAGAGCCCGACGCTTACTTGATCTATAAACCTCACCCTTTCGTCGCCAATGGGCGAAGGCCAGCGGGTGAAGGTGAGAGCACCATTCCAAGTGTTGTGGATGCCGTTCTGCCACACATCGCGATCGATACGCTGCTGAACCAGGTGGATCGCGTCCATGTTCTCACTTCCGGCACAGGCTTTGAGGCCCTGCTCAGACAGGTCCCCGTGGTCTGCCATGGACTGCCCTTTTATGCTGGCTGGGGTCTCACCAAGGATCAACTGCACTGCGAGCGTCGCGGACGCCAACTTACATTGGACGAATTGGTCTTTGGGGCCCTGATGGCCTATCCCAGCTATGTGAACCAGCGCTGCGGCTGGTTCATCACTCCTGAACAGGCTGTTGAGCAATTGATGGCGCTGCAGGCCAGTCCACCCTCACGCCTCGCCCTCAGCCTGCAGCACCTGGCCGCCTTCTTGCCGATCATCCATTCATGATGTTCAAGCAGTTTCGCCCAAAATCTGAAGCCATCAGCATGCTGGGTGGCGGCGCAGAAAGCCATCGGAACTCTGGATTCTGGCTTCTCAATGCCAATGCCAAAGATCAAGACTCAGCAGGCACTGTTGTAGTGGCAGGGTTGGGACGTTCCGGTACCTCCATGCTGGCGGCCGTGCTCAAAGCGGCAGATGTTTTCATGGGTGAGAAAACAGCTACAGGCACCCACGAAGATCAACAGCTCGCAGCACTCATGCAGCCACGACAGCGCAGGGAATTGCTGCTATTGATTGAACAACGCAATCAGGATCACAACCTGTGGGGCTTCAAGCTTCCATCCCGTCAGGTTCTAGAGCCATCGCTGCTCAGGCTGCTAAGACGTCCCTACCTTGTGGTGATCTTTCGCGACATTCTTGCCATCGCGGGCCGGCGCCAGGTCTCCAAGGGCGAAAGCTTACAAAGTCAACTCACGCAGAGCCTTAGAGAATACCGCCGCCTGGTGAGATTCCTGGATCAAATCGATCGGCCCTGTCTGCTGGTCTCCTATGAAAAGGCCCTTTTGGATCCCGATTTGCTTGTTGATCAATTGGATCACTTCCTGAGGCTCAATCTGGATGCCGCCAGCAAGGCCGCCTGCAGAGCCAGTATCCAAGTATCACCCGATCTCTATCGCCGCGAAGTTCGCCAGCAACAGGGCTGGCAGGGCCGACTTGAAGAAGTACAAAAAGATCAGATCAAGGGCTGGGCTTTTGTTGGGCACGCCGATGCTCCAGCACGGGTTGAAATCTGGATCAATGGCCTTCTTGAGCACGTCTGCATGGCCAACAGGCCGCGGCCAGACGTCCAGAGCGAGCATCAGCTCAAGACATCAGCGTGTGGATTCAGCATCGAACTAAAAACACCCTCCCAGCAGCTCAAGCCAGGCGACCATGTGTCAGCGCGAATGGCTGAGACAGAACAACAACTCCGCAATTCACCACTGACCTACCCAACCCCCTAGTTTGTCCGAAGACGGGCATCGTGCCATCTCCGGGCCGCCCGCCGGCAAGCAGCATGGGGGGATGGCCACCCCCTCCTGCTTCGACGTCATCGCCGTGGTCCCACCGGGGCTGGAGGAGCCGGCGGCGGCAGAACTGTCAGCCCTCGGCGCCCTTGAGGTACGCCCCCTGCGGCGCGCCGTCGGCCTGCGGGCCGATGCGGCCACCTTCTACCGGTTGCACCTGCAGGCCCGGCTGCCGTTCCGCTTCCTGCGCCAGCTGGCCCGCTTCCCCTGCCGCGGCCGCGAGGAGCTCTACGACGGCGTGCAGCGGGCCGCCGACTGGGAGCGTTGGCTGCCGCCCCAGCTCAGCTTCCGGGTGGAAGCCAGCGGCAGCGTGCCCGGGCTCAACCACAGCCACTACAGCGCCCTGCAGGTGAAAAACGCCCTGGTGGACCGGCAGCGCCAGGTGTGGGGGTCCCGCTCCTCCGTGGACCTGGATGATCCCGACCTGGTGCTGCACCTGCACCTCAGTCCCGGCCGCCCGGGCGGCAGCGGCCCCGAGGCGGTGCTCAGCCTCGATGGCGGCGGCGCCAGCCTGCACAGGCGCGGTTACCGGGCCGCCATGGGCCTGGCTCCCCTGAAGGAGAATCTGGCCGCCGGTTTGATCGCCCACACCGGCTGGGACGGGAGTGTGCCGTTGGCCGATCCCTTCTGCGGTTCCGGCACCCTGTTGATCGAGGCCGCCTGCCGGGCCCTCGGCCGCGCCCCGGGCCTGGAGCGCCCGTTCAGCCTGGAACGCTGGCCCGATTTCGATGCCGCCCTGTGGCAGCGGGAGCGGGCCGCTGCCATCGCCCTGGCGCGCACCAACCTCCCAGGCGGCGAACCCCTGGCCCCGGTTGTGGGCCTGGAGCGGGATCCGGCCGTGCTGACCATGGCCCGCAGCAACGCGGCGGCGGCCGGCGTGGCCGACTGGGTCGACCTGCAGGAGGGGGACTGCCGCGATTTCCGCCCCCCGGAAACCCCCGGGGTGCTGGTGTGCAACCCGCCCTACGGCGAGCGTCTCGGTGCCGATGACGACCTTGAGGCGCTCTACGGGGATCTGGGACGGATGCTGAAGGAACGCTGCAGCGGCTGGACCCTATGGCTGCTGAGCGGCAACCCGGCGCTCACGGGGGCCCTGCGCATGAAGGCCAGCCGCCGGGTGCCGGTGAGCAATGGAGGCATCGACTGCCGCTGGCTCCGCTACGACATCCGCTGAGCTCCGCTACAGCATCTCCTCTCCAGCGCTGCTAGCGGTGGGTCGTGCCGCCGCCGCCGCCAGCCCCCATGGCCTCGCTCTTCGAAACGCTCAAGCAGGACGTCCTCGCCGTCGAGAGGGATCCGGCCCTCGACACCGGCACGGCGACGGTGGCCCTGCTGCAGGAGTGGCTGGCCAGCCACGAAGCCGAGATCAGCGCCCGCAAGCTGGCGGCACCCACGGAGTTCAACGGCACCTTGATGCAGTGGTTCCACTGGTACAGCGATGGCGATGGCGGCCACTGGCGGCGGCTGCGCCAGGAGGCGCCGGCCCTGGCCCAGGCCGGCATCACCGCCCTGTGGCTGCCGCCGGCGGGCAAGGGCGGCAGTGTGTGGGATGTGGGCTACGGCACCTACGACCAGTTCGATCTGGGCGAGTTCGACCAGAAGGGCACGGTGCGCACCAAGTACGGCACCAAGCAGGAGTATCTCGAGGCCATCCAGGCCTGCCACGCGGTGGGGATCCAGGTGTACGCCGATGTGGTCTTCAACCACAAGATGAATGCCGACGACCAGGAGCAGTACCTGGCCACCCCCTACGACCCCTACGACCGCAACCGGCCCCTGGGGGAGGAACGCACGATCAGCGCCTGGACCCGGTTCCGCTTCGATGGCCGCGGCGATCGTTACTCGTCGATGCAGTGGCACTGGTATCACTTCGACGCCGTCGACCACAACAGCCTCGATCCGGGCTTCAAGGCCGTCTGGCGCACCCACGGGGCCGGCTTCGAGAGCAACGTCGATCTGGAGAAGGGCAACTACGACTACCTGATGGGCAGTGATCTCAACGTGAACCATCCCGAGGTGCGCGGTGAGCTCAAGCACTGGGGCCTGTGGACCCTCGACCACGTGGGCGCCGACGGCTTCCGGCTCGATGCGATCAAACACATCGCCAGTGATTTCTTCCTCGACTGGATCAGCAGCCTGGAGGAGCATGCCCAGCGCGATCTGTTCGTGGTGGGGGAGTACTGGACCTACAACATCGAAAGCCTGCACTGGTATGCGGCCAACACCGGCGGCCACATGAGCCTGTTCGATGCGCCGCTGCACCTGAACTTCCACCAGGCCAGCCGCAGCGGCGGCCAGTACGACATGCGCCGGCTGCTCGACGGCACCCTGATGCAGCAGCTGCCGCTGCTGGCGGTGACCCTGGTGGAGAACCATGACACCCAACCGCTACAGGCCCTGGAGTCGGTGGTGGAAGCCTGGTTCAAACCCCTCGCCTACGCCGTGATCCTGCTGCGTGACCAGGGCTATCCCTGCATCTTCGGTGCCGATTACTACGGCGCCGAGTACACCGACAGAAAGGACGGCCAGGAGCACCGGATCGTGCTGCCCAGCCACCGCTTCCTGATCGACCGTTTCCTGCTGGCCCGCAGCCATTGCGCCTATGGCCCCCAATACGACTACCTCGACCACGTCAACACGATCGGCTGGACGCGCCTGGGCACCCCGGGCCACCCAGGCGCCCTGGCGGTGCTGATGAGCGACGGAGCGGCCGGCCACAAGTGGATGGAGGTGGGCAAGCGCCACACCAGCTTCCGCGACCTGACCGGGCACATCCAGGCCCCGATCACCACCAACGGCGACGGCTGGGCAGACTGGCACTGCCCGGGGGGCTCACTGTCGGTGTGGGTGGAGGAGGCGTCCCTGGCGGCGATGGGGGTGACGCTCTGAGGGCGGAGCCTTCAGCCCTCCGCCTCGGCGTCCGGCTCCGCCGGCGGGGTGGTGATCGCGCCGTAAAGCGCCACCAGCCCCTGCGCCAAGGCCTCCGGCACCGGGATCGGCCCCAGGCGCTCCAGCACCCGAGCGGGTGGATCCGGCGGCAGGGGAGCGGGGATCACCAGGCGCTCACCAGGCCGGGCCACCAGCCCCTGGGGCCACCACGGGGGCAGGGTCTCCTCAGGCCCATCGGCTGCTGTGGCCTTCGCGGTCGGCCGCAGCCGTCGCATGAGCTCATCCCGCTGGCGCCCGCGCCAGGCCAGCAGTTGCCAGGGGTCGTCATCGAGCCGCTGGGCGAACACATGGAGGCTGGCGGCGATGTGCTTGCAGGGCACCTCCCAGTCCGGGCAACTGCACTCGGCCTCCAGGTCGCCCCAGCGTGCGGGGAACAGATCCACCCCCGCCTGCCGAAAGCCTGCTTCGAGATCCTCGGGCACCTCGCCGGCCAGCAGCTTCGCCGCCCAGCCCAACCGCTGGCGGAACACCGCCTCGATCGACTCCCACTCCTCTGCATCGGGCAGCTCCGTTGCCACCGTGACCTTGTAGGGGGTGCGCCGCGAACCCTGCACCCGGGCCAGCAGCCGCCCCGGGCCCACCTCCAGGCTCAGCACCTGGCCACGTCTGGCGTAGCGCCGGCCCCGCTCCATCCGGCCGCCCAGCCCATAGCCCTCGAGCACGTCGATGAACCGCTGCGACCACCAGCGCCTGGCCGGGGGCGGCTGACGTGGGCTCATGGGGTGAGCGCCTCCCGACGCAGGCTGATCACCTCCCGCAGTTCGGCGGTGGAGAGCTCGGTGAGCCACTGCTCCCCGGTTCCCACCACCCGCTCGGCAAGGTCGCGCTTGTTCTGGATCATGGCGTCGATGCGTTCCTCGATCGTGCCGCTGCACACCAGCTTGTGCACATGCACGCTGCGCCGCTGGCCGATGCGATGGGCCCGGTCGGTGGCCTGATCCTCCACGGCCGGATTCCACCAGCGATCGAAATGAATCACATGGGCGGCGGCGGTGAGGTTGAGGCCGGTGCCGCCCGCCTTGAGCGAGAGCAGGAAGATCGACGGACCAGCGACCTCGGCGAAGCGCTGCACCATCGCGTCCCGCACCCGCCGCGTCAGCCCGCCATGCAGCCACAGCGGTTCGCCGCCGTAACGACCCTGCAGATGGGCCCGCAGCCGCTCCCCCCAGGCCGCGAACTGGCTGAAGATCAACACCTTCTCGCCCGCGTCGAGGATCGCATCGAGCAGTTCCTCGACGCGATCGAGCTTGCCGGAGCGCCGCGGCAGTGCCGAGCCGTCGGCCAGGTAGTGGGCCGGGTGGTTGCACACCTGCTTGAGCCGGGTGAGACCGGCCAGCACCAGGCCGCGCCGTTCGATGCCGTCGCTGCTCTCGGCCGCTGCCAGCAGTTCCTCCACCACGGCCTGATACAGGCTGGCCTGCTCGTTGCTGAGCGTGCACGGTTCGCTCTGCTCGATCTTCTCTGGCAGGTCGGGCAGGATGCCGCGGTCGCTCTTGAGGCGGCGCAACAGGAAGGGGGCCGTGAGCCGCTGCAGCCGGGCAGCCACCTCCGCATCGTGGTCCCTCTCGATCGGGAGGGCGAACTGGTCGCGGAACTGCCTGAGGCTGCCGAGCAGTCCCGGATTGAGCAGCTGCATCAGGGCCCACAGCTCGCTGAGCCTGTTCTCCACCGGCGTGCCGGTGAGGGCGATGCGGCGTTCCCCCCGCAGCGCCGCCGCCGCCTGGCTCTGGGCCGTATAGGGATTCTTGAGCTGCTGGGCCTCATCGAACACCAGCCTGCCGAAGCCCATCCCCGCCAGCAGGGGCAGGTCCCGGCTCACCATGCCGTAGGTGGTGAGCAGCACCGGCGCCGGCTTGCCCTCGCCGCCTGCGCTGGCCAGCTGGCGCGCGAAGGCGGCGGCGGTGCCGCGGAAGCGGCCGGGGCCGTGGTGGATCAGCACCGGCAGCTGCGGCGCAAAGCGCTGCAGTTCCCGGCTCCAGTTACCCAACAGCGACACCGGTGCCACCACCAGCGTGGGGGCCTCAAGCGGATCGGCCAGCAGGGTGGCGATCAGCTGGGCCGTCTTGCCGAGGCCCATGTCATCAGCCAGGCAGGCGCCCAGACCCAGCCGGCCGAGGAACACCAGCCAGCCCAGACCCCGTTCCTGGTAGGGCCGTAACTCTCCGTTGAAGTCGGCCGGCGTGGAAATCGGCGTGGCACGGCTGTGGAGCTCGCCGCCGAGCAGCTCTCCGAGGGGGCCGCTGGCCTCCACCCCCACCAGGGGCAGGTCGTCCGGCAGACCGAGGCGGGAAAGGCCAAGGTTGGCGTGCAACAACTCCGTGCCGCTGGCGTCCCCCTCCAGGCCAGCGTGACGCAACAGGGAAGCGATGGCGTTGGGCTCGATCAGCGTCCATTCACCGCGCAAGCGCACCAGGCTGCGCTTGGCCGCGGCGGCCTTCTGCAGGCTGGCCAGCTCGGCCTTGCCCAGGGGCCGAGCGCCCAGCACCGCCTGCCACTGGAAGGACACCAGGGCGTTGAGGTTCAGGCCGCCCCCTTCGCCGGCGGGGGTGTTGGTGGACGAGCGCCGGTTGGTGTTGGCGCGCAGGCCCAGGCGCTGGCCATGGCGCCACCAGCTGGGCAGCAGCAGCCCGAAGCCCGCCTCATCCAGCACACTCACCCGCTGCCGCAACAGGGCCAGCAGGGCCCCTTCCTCCAGGTCCAAGCTGGCGGGCGCCTGCTGCTCGAGCAGTCCCCCCAGCTCCGGTGCCAGCCGCGTCAGCAGCCCAAGCTGGGCCAGCACCTCCTCGAAGCCGTCCACCGGGAAAGGACTCTCCCCTGCCCAGAACGCCGCCAGGGGCACCATCAGGCTGGGGTCGATCACGGAGCGCAGCAACAGCTCCACCGGCCAGCGACGCAGGCGGGGGCTGGTGGGTTCGTGCAGTCGCAGGCACAGCTGCAGCGAGCCGCTTCCACCGGCCCCCTCCCGCACCCACTGGTGCAGCCCGGTGACGAGGGCGGCCTCAGCGGCGAGATCGGCCGTCGCCGCCAGGTGGGGATCGGGGCCCTCCAGGGCCGCCAGCCAGGCCTGGGCCAGGTCCGGCTGGCCGCGGCGCCGACGGCTGGCAGCGGGCAGAGCCTGGGCTGCAGAGCCGTCGAGACGCTGGCGCACGAGCCGATCCACGGCATCGGCCAGGGATTCGGCCAACTGGTGCTGCTCCTCCAGGCTGTCGCCTGTCAGATGGGCCGCCAGCAGCTCGCGATCGCCGGCGGCGGGCAGCGGCCACCACTGGGCCCGCAGGCGTCCATCGGGATCCACCCGCAGACCCGGCACCACCCGGCCGCTGTCGACGAAGTAGGTGGCCAGCTGGAGGCAGGTCGGCGGGGCCGCGAGCGACAAAGCTGGGGGGACCTCGGGCTTCCGTGCTTCGCCCGGCTCAGACTCCGCGCCCAAGCGTCTGGAGGGACAAGGCCGAAGGGACATGGACCGGCTCGATGGGCGATCACCTTGACCCTGACCCTAAGGGCGATGGCCTCGGCTGCAACGGCGAAGCCGACATGGCCATGCCGCTACCGCCAGGCTCTCTGCATCAGCAGTTGCGGCTCCACGCTCTCCACCCCATCGATCGACCTCAGCGCCGAGAGACCACTCAGGGCCTCGGCGATGCTGCCGGAGCTGGCGCAGACCCAGCCGCCCTGGGGCGCGACATCAAGCTCCCGGGTGATGGTGAAGCCAGCCTGCTGCAGGGCCTCACGGTGTGCTGCCACCGTTTCTCCTGCCCGAAAGCGTAGAAAGACCTGACCCGTTGGCACCGCCAGGGAGTCTCCCCCCAGCGGTGCGTAGACCGGACTGAGCGCCTGACCAGGGGCAAGGGGCGTGGCAGGAGCCCCCCGGACGATGGTGATCTGCTCAGGCTCGAACACCACTTCAGCCTCCTCCTCACCCAGAGGCTCCCCATGCCGAGCGAAATAGCCAGGCTTCTGCTCATACACCACGGCATTCGCTGCTCCCGCCGCAATCCGTTGGGGGTATCCAGCGAACAGCCCGTCGGCCCGGCTCATGTCAATGGCTGCCAGCAACAGGCAGACCAGGCAAAACGCCGGCAAACAACGCGGCACACCCGGCGCGGCTGGAGGGGTCCGCATGACTGGGCCATCGCTTCATGCACAGGCTCACGCGCAGACAGGCCCAAGCGTTGGCAGCTAAATCTAGGACGCTCAATGCCAGCCCCGACGGCAAGACATCACCCGAAGAAGCATGAAGTTTTCCTGGGCTCGTTACGTCAGATCAAGACCCTTCAAGCCGGCGTGAATCTCACGAGCGAATCGATGGAGAATGGCCGCCATCGCCACCCTGCGATCGACCTCCAACCGGCATTCCAGCTGATAGCCCCCAGGAGAGTTTCCCATGGTTCAGGTTCGATACGGTGGCAGGAATGGTGAGTCTCATCAACTGGCCATCAGCGACAATCACCTCGTCGTCCGCACCCTGAGTCGCCAGGCGGTGATGCCGGCGCGGCCGTTCGAGGTGTCGCCCGTCAGCGCCGAGACCCACCGGATTCTCGACAAGTTCGAAACCCTCAGCCGCTTCCGCGAGGCCGGGGTGGAGCTGTTGAGCACCAGAACCCCCCAGGCCGATGGTTCCCTGCGCGACACGGCCCGCAGCCTGCTCAAGGCGGAAGCGGCGATTGACTTTGCCGGCCGTGTTCTGGTGGATGCCAACGGCCGGCCCGTGGTCTACACGGAGAATCTGTTCGTCAAGTTCGAGGATGACGCGGAGGCCGAGGCCTGTGAGGCACTCCTGCAACGCCACGGCCTCAGCGTCAAGCGGTCCCTCACCTATGCGCGCAACGCCTATTTCGTGGCGGCTCCCGACAACAGTGGGCTCACGGTGTTCGCTATCGCCGACACCCTGCTGGGCGAAAAGAACGTGGCGCTCTGCCACCCGGAACTGGTGAGCCTGAGCCGGCAGCGCCGCCAGGCTTTCGCGGGCGAGTGGCATCTCAAGACCACTTCCGTCAACGGCCGGCTCGTCGATGCCCACGCCGAGGTGGAGGCAGCCTGGGCCCTCAGCGACGGCACCGGGGCGATCATCGCCGTGGTGGATGACGGCGTCGACATCGACCATGAGGAATTCCGCTCCTCCGGCAAGGTCGTCGCCCCGCGGGATGTGACCCGCCAGAGCGGCGATCCCCGGCCCGGCCGCGGTGACGATCACGGCACGGCCTGTGCGGGGGTGGCCTGCGCCAACGGCCAGTTCGGCGCCACAGGCGTCGCCCCCGGCGCCCGGCTGATCCCCATCCGGCTGGCCTCCGGCCTGGGCTCCCAGGCGGAAGCGGACGCCTTCGTCTGGGCGGCCCGCAACGGCGCCGATGTGATCTCCTGCAGCTGGGGTCCGCCGGACGGGGCCTGGTGGGACCCGAACGACCCCGCCCACCGCCAGGTGGTGCCGCTGCCCGATTCCACCCGGCTGGCGATCGACTTCGCCACCACCCAGGGCCGCAGCGGCAAGGGCTGTGTGGTGCTGTTCGCGGCAGGCAACGGCAACGAAAGTGTCGATAACGACGGCTATGCCAGCTACGCCCGGGTGATCGCAGTGGCGGCCTGCAACGACCTCTCCAAACGCAGCGCCTACAGCGACTTCGGCAAGGCCGTGTGGTGCAGCTTTCCCAGCAGCGACGGCCGGCCCTCCCTCACCCCCGGCATCTGGACCACCGACCGCTCCGGCGGGCTGGGCTACAACCAGGGCAGCCCCCAGAAAGGCGACCCTGCGGGCCACTACACCAATTCCTTTGGCGGCACCTCCAGCGCCTGCCCCGGTGTGGCCGGGGTGGCGGCCCTGGTGGTCGCGCGAAATCCTGACCTGCGCTGGGATCAGGTGCGGGAGATCCTGCGGCAGGCCTGCGTGCGAATCGACAGCGCCGGCGGCAACTACGACGCCAGCGGGCGCAGCCCCTTCTACGGCTACGGGCGGGTCAGCGCCCGCAAGGCGGTGGAGCTGGCCCGCCCGCCCCAGCCGGCGGCGGCCCTGGTGTTCCAGGCGGTGCAGGACGTGCCCATCAACGACTTCCAGACCGCCACCCTGACCCTGCCGGTGGCAGCCCCGGGCCCACTGCAGTCGATCAAGGTGGCGGTGGATCTCGACCACACCTTCATCGGCGATCTGGTGGTGCGGCTGCTGCCGCCCGCCGCCCTGGGGGCCGCGCCTGTGCTGCTGCACAACCGGGCCGGCGGCGGCACCGACAACCTCAAGGTCACCTACGACGCAGTAAACGCCCCCGCCCTGGCCGCTTTGAAGGGCACCGATCCCAGCGGCACCTGGACCCTGGAGGTGTCCGACACGGCCAGGGCCGATCGGGGCACCCTGCGCAGCCTGCGGCTGGAGCTGAGCTTCTGAACCTGGAGGACCTCAGAACTTGCCCGTCAGCGCCCGGGTGGTGCGGAGCAACCCGGCGGTGGTTTCCGGCAGGTAGGGGCCCTTGAGCATCTGGCCGCCGATGCGCAGGCTGAGGCCGGCCAGCACCAGGTCGATGGCGGCCACGGCCGCCGCGGCCTGCAGCCAGCTCAAAGCGAAGGCCCCCTGGATCCACAGCAACAGCACCAGCTCCGCCGCCACCAGCGCCAGGGTCATCAGGGTGAGGCCCATGCCGAGCATCACCCCGCCGCCCACCAGGCGTCGCTTTTCCTTGTCAGCCTCCTGCAGGGCGATGCGCACATGCAGGTCCATCACCGAGCTGATCAGCGCCGTGACACGGGCGAAGTTCTGGCCGTTCATGCCGAACGCCGACCCGACGACAGCAGCAGCCCCACCACCAGCCCCACGCCGGCGGCGATGCCGAGGGCCATCAGGGGCCGGTCCCGCACCGGCTTCTCGATCCGGGGCCGCAGGGTGCTGTTGAGGTCATCGAGCAGGTGCTCCAGCTGCTCCTCGAGCGGCCGCAGCGCATCCACCACGTGGCCTGCCTGCTCGCCGGTGACGTTGACCAGATCGAGCAGTTGCTGCTTGACACCGGCGGTGGTGACGCCGCTCTGGCGGCTGATCACCTCCACCACATGGTCAAAGCTGCCCCGGGTGGCCTCCAGGGTGTGGCGGGCCACCTCGGGCCATTCCTTCTGGATACTGGGCAACAGGCTCTCGAAGCGGTCCCGGAACTGGTTCTGCGCCTGCTGGGCGGCACCGGAAGCGGCGGGTTCCGGTGCCGGCGCCGGGGCCGCTTCCGGTGCGGGATGGGTGGTGTCCGTGTCCATGGGGCGCTCCGTGCGACAGCTGCACGGCATCACCGTAGGAAGAAGGGCTTGTGATCGTCAGCACCTCAGTTAAATTCCGATGGCGCAGCGCGCGGGCCTGTTGGTTCACATCAATCAGGTCGAGCTCACCCACTTCAAGTCCTTCGGCGGGTCGATGACCATCCCGCTGCAGGAAGGCTTCACCGTGGTCACGGGCCCGAACGGCTCCGGCAAGAGCAACATCCTCGATGCGGTGCTGTTCTGCCTGGGCCTGGCCACCAGCCGGGGCATGCGGGCCGAGCGGCTTCCCGATCTGATCAACAGCGCCATGCTGCGGGAGGGGAAGGCGGCCGAAACCAGCGTCACCGTGCGCTTCGACCTCGGTGACTGGCAGCCGGACAGCGCCGAGGAGGGGCTGGACGTTCCCGAACAGGGCCCCTGGCTGCAGCGGGGCCAGACGGAGTGGAGCGTCACCCGGCGGCTGCGGGTGGCCCCCGGCGGCACCTACAGCAGCAGCTTCAGCGCCGATGGGGTGCCCTGCAACCTGCAGCAACTGCAGACCCAGCTGCGGCGGCTGCGGGTCGACCCCGAGGGCAGCAACGTCGTCATGCAGGGCGATGTGACCCGCATCGTGTCGATGAGCGCCCGCGACCGGCGCGGCATCATCGACGAGCTGGCCGGCGTGGCCCTGTTCGACTCCCGCATCGAGCAGAGCCGGGGCAAGCTCGACGAGGTGGTCGAACGGCAGGAGCGCTGCCGCATCGTTGAGCAGGAACTGCTGGCGACGCGCCAGAAGCTTGAACGCGACTGCGCCAAGGCCCGCACCTACCAGGAGCTGCGCGAACGGCTGCACCACGGACGCCTGCAGGAGCAGGTGCTGGCCTGGGAGCAGGCCCGCGTCCACGGCCTGGCCCTGGCCGGCCGCCTGGACAACATCGACCGCCAGCAGGAGCAGGAGCGCGAAGCGATCGTCGCCGCCGAAGCCGAGGTGGTCACCGCGGCCGCCGCCCTCGAGCGGCTGCAGGCGGAAGTGAAGACCCTGGGCGAAGACCAGCTGCTGGCGGTGCAGGCCGAACTGGCCGGCCTGGAGACCAGCGGCCGCGAGCTGGCCCGCCAGGCGGAACGCCACGGCCACCAGGCCGAGGAACTGCAGCGCCGTCGCCAGGAGCTGCAGCACAACCAGGCCGCGTTGCGCCAGCAGCGCCAGGCCCTCGACGGCCAGGCCGACGACGGCGCCATCGCCCGCGCCGAGGCCCTCTGCCGCGAGGCCGAGGCGGCGGTGGAACTGTCCCGCCGGCGGCTCGGGGAGGTGGCCGGGCGCTCCGGCAGCTGGCTGGAGGAGCAGCAGGGCCGCAGCCGCCGGCGCCAGGAGCTGCAGGAGCAGCTCGCCCCCCTGCTGGCCGAACGCCAGCAGCTGGAGGAACGGCTGCGGCAGGCCGGCGATCGGCTGCAGGAACTCGGCGGCGAGGAGCAGCAGGAGGACGCGGCCCAGGCGGAGGGCGCCGCCTCAGTCGCGGCCCTGGTGGAGCAGGAGCGCGCCTTGCTGGCCGGCCTGGACGATCGTCAACGGCAGGCCCAGGAGCTGGCCGAAGCCCTGGCGCTGCAACAGCGCACCCGAGCGCGGCTGGAGCAGGAGCAGACCAGCCTGGAGCGGGAGATCGCCCGCCTCGACAGCCGCCGCGAAACCCTGCAGGAGAGCCGCGGCACCGGCGCCCTGCGCCTGCTGCTGGAGGCGGGGCTGGAGGGGATCCACGGCTCGGTGGCCCAGCTGGGCGAGGTGGAGGAGCGGCTGCGGGTGGCCCTGGAGGTGGCGGCGGGCGGGCGGCTGGCCCAGGTGGTGGTGGAGGACGACCGCATCGCCGCCCGGGCGATCGAGCTGCTCAAGAGCCGCCGCGCCGGACGCCTGACCTTCCTGCCCCTCAACCGCATCCGGGGCGGCAGTGGGGGCGGCAGCGGTGGCTCGGGGGGGGCCGCCCTGCAACGGGGCCACCCGGGCGCTGCGGCCGGGGCCGGCGGGCTGGTGGGGCGGGCGGTGGAGCTGATCCGCCACGAGCCCGTCTACGCCGATGTCTTCCGCTACGTCTTCGGCGACACCCTGGTGTTCGCCAGCCTCTCCGACGCCCGCCGCGAACTGGGCCGCTGCCGCGCCGTGACGCTGGAGGGCGAACTGCTCGAAAAGAGCGGCGCCATGACCGGCGGCAGCCTGCAGCAGCGCTCCGGCCAGCTGGGCTTCGGCCGCAGCAGCGAGGGCGATGAGGCTGAGCCGCTGCGGCAGCGGCTGCTGGAGCTGGGGGAGAGCCTGCTGGCCTGCCGTCGCCGCGAAGCCGAGCTGGGCCGGGGCCTGGAGGAGGCCCGGCCGGTCCTGCTGGAGCTGCAGCAGCGCCAGGCCGCCCTGCAGGCCGAACGCAGCGCCGCCGAGCGCACCCTGGCGCCGCGGCAGCAGCGCCGCGACCAGGTGAGCAGCCGGTTGCAGCAACTGCAGGGGGCCCATCAGGCCGATGGCCGCCGGATGCAGCTCCTTGAGCAGACCCTGCCCCCCCTGCGCCAGGCCCTGGCGGAACTGGAGGAGGCCGAGCGCGTCGCCAGCGGCAACCACGACAGCGCCCGCTGGCAGGGGCTGCAGAGCGAGCTGGAGCGGGCCGACCAGGCCCTGGTGGAGGCCCGCCGCCAGCGGGATGGCCTGGAGGCAGGCCGGCGGGAGCGGGCCCTGGGGGCGGAACGGCTGGGCAGCCAGCTGGAGGCCCTCGCCGGGGAGGAACGGCGGCTGGTGGAGGCGGTGCAGGCCCTGGTGGGCGAACGCCAGCTCTGGAAGGAACGGCAGCAGACCGAGCAGGAGCGCCGCACTCTGCTGGAGCAACAGCAGAGCGAGCTGCAGACCCGCTTCGGCGAACGGCGACGGGCCCGTGACGGGGCCGAAGCCCACCTGGCCGGCCAGCGCCAGGCCCTGCAGCAGCGTCAGTGGGAGCTGCAGCGGCGCCAGGAGGAGCGGCTGGCCCTGGCCGAGGAGCAGCGCAGCCACGGCCTGCGGCTGGCCCAGATGGAACGGGAGTTACCCGAGCCCCGGCCCGAGCTGCCCCAGGACATCCGCGAGGGCGGCCTGGAGGCGCTGCAGCAGAGCCTGCGCCAGCTGCAGCAGCGCATGGAGGCCCTCGAGCCGGTCAACATGCTCGCCCTTGAGGAGCTCGAGCAGCTGGAGCAGCGGCTGGCCGACCTGGACGACCGCCTGGAGGTGCTCAGCAAGGAGCGGGAGGAACTGCTGCTGCGGATCGAAACGGTGGCCACCCTGCGCCAGGAGGCCTTCATGGAGGCCTTCAAAGCCGTGGATGGCCATTTCCAGACGATCTTCGCCGGCCTCTCCGATGGCGAGGGACACCTGCAGCTGGAGAACCCCGACCAGCCCCTTGAGGGCGGCCTGACGCTGGTGGCCCACCCGAAGGGCAAGGCGGTGCGGCGGCTGGCCTCGATGTCGGGAGGTGAGAAATCCCTGACCGCCCTGAGCTTCCTGTTTGCCCTGCAGCGCTTCCGCCCCTCGCCCTTCTATGCCCTCGATGAGGTCGACAGCTTCCTCGATGGGGTGAACGTGGAGCGCCTGGCCGCCCTGATCGCCGCCCAGGCCGACCAGGCCCAGTTCATGGTGGTCAGTCACCGCCGGCCGATGATCGCCGCGGCCACACGCACCATCGGCGTCACCCAGGCCCGCGGCTCCCACACCCAGGTGGTCGGTTTGCCGCCGGCGGCCTGAGCCGACCGCGTGGGCCACAATGGGCCGACCAGGCTGTTCCAGGCCGTGAAGTCGCTCCCGTCCCCCCTGCCGTCCAGCCCCGATCTCCGGATTTGACCTCCCCGATTCCCCCCTCCACCGAGCCCGCCGCCAGCAGCGACCGCCTCTGGTTGCGCTCCGAACTGATGGGCACCCAGGTGATCACCCGGGACACCGGCCGGCGGCTGGGCGTCGTCGGTGAGGTGGTGGTCGACATCGACCGGCGCGAGGTGGTGGCCCTGGGCCTGCGCGACAACCCCCTGACCCGTTTCCTGCCGGGCCTGCCCCGCTGGATGCCGCTGGACCGCATCCGCCAGGTGGGGGACGTGATCCTGGTGGATTCCGTCGATTCCCTGGCCGAGGGCTTCAATCCCGAGCGTTACAGCAAGGTCATCAACTGCCAGGTGATCACGGAATCGGGCGAACAGCTCGGCCGCGTGCTGGGCTTCAGCTTCGACATCGAAACCGGTGAGCTCACCACCCTGGTGATCGGGGCCCTCGGCGTTCCCCTGCTGGGGGAAGGGGTGCTCAGCACCTGGGAGATGCCGGTGGGGGAGGTGGTCAGCAGCGGCCCGGACCGGATCATCGTCTACGAGGGAGCCGAAGAGAAGCTCAAACAACTCGGCACCGGCCTGCTGGAGAAGCTCGGCATCGGTGGCGCCAGCTGGGAGCAGGAGGAGCGGGATCGCTTCCGCTCCGGTGCCGTGCCCGCCGAGAACCAGCTGCCCGCAGGCCAGCCCACCGTCCAGGAGCAACGCCGCATCCAGCCGGCCACCAGCCGCAGCTTCCAACCCGCCGAGGAGCTGGAATACGTCGAACTGGAGGAGCGGCGCGAACGGGAGCCCCTGCGCCAGCGCCGCTACCTCGACGACGACCTGCCCGAACCGCGCCAGCGCCCCGAGCCCCGCTCGGCACCGGCCGACCCCTACGGCCGCGAGTCGTACGCCTCCGACACCTACGGCCGCGAGGGTGAGCGCAATCCTGCCCGGTACGACAACCGTTACGAGGCAGATCGCTACGAAGGCGAGCGCTACGACCAGGAGCGCGGTCGGGAGGAGCGCGGTTTCGAGCCGGAGCCCGACGCCGCCCCCACCCCTATCCCTGCGCCGGACTTCGAAGAGCCCCCGCGCGGACGGGAGCCGCTGCGGGCGGAGCGTCCCCAGGCACCGGCCCCCCGGCCGAAGGAGCCGGTGGATGTGGAGCCGGAAATCCTCGACGATCCCTGGTGAAGCCGCCGGAGGGCGGCCTCAGCCCTCCGCAAAGCGCAGCGACGCCGAATTGACGCAGTAACGCTGGCCGCTGGGGGCCGGTCCGTCGTTGAAGACATGGCCGAGGTGGGCGTCACAGCGCGCGCAGCGGATCTCGGTGCGCTCCATGCCGTGGGTGGAGTCGGTGTGGGTGGTGATCGCCCCAGCGCCCACGCCCGCCCAGAAGCTGGGCCAGCCAGTGCCGGAATCGAACTTGGTGGCGGAACTGAACAGCTCGCTGCCGCAGCAGACGCAGTGGTACATCCCCGTGGCCTTGTTGTTCCAGTAGGCACCGCTGAAGGCCCGTTCGGTGCCCCCCTCGCGGGCCACCCGGTACTGCTCGGGGGTCAGCTGGGCCCGCCAGTCGGCCGTGTCGAGGCTCTGGAGGGGGCTGGAATCGCTCGTCGGCATGGAGGCAGGCCCCGCGGAGGGGCGATGGCTGGAGAAATCCTATCCAGATCGAACCGTCCGCCCAGCCGGCTCCGGCGGCGGCAGCAGGCCCCGCACCATGGCCGCCACCGCCGCCACGGCACCCGGCGCCCCTCGCAGAGTGCGCAGGTCGTCGGCCATGGCCGCGAGCCGTTCGGGATGCTCCAGCCAGTCGGCCGCCTCGGCGGCGATCTGGGCCGGTTCGATCGGCCCGACCCGCTCCGGCACCACGGCACGGCCGGCGGAGATGTTGGGCCAGGCCAGAAAGCCCCGGTGACGCATGCGCCAGGCGGTGAGGGCCACCCCCACCAGACGCCGCAGCAGCGGCAACCGGGCCACCAGCCCCAGCCAGCCATCCCAGGCCTGCATCACCGCGAGGTGCTGGGTGGGCACCAACACGATCATCGGCACCGCCAGGGCCCCCAGCTCGGCGGTGTTGGCCCCCACCGTGGTGAGCGCCAGGGCGCACTGGCTCAGGGCGGCGTGGGCGGGATGCTGCACCAGCAGCAGGATGCGGGTGCCGGCCGCCGTGACCAGCTCATCGCCCTGGCGATGGGGCTCGCCGGCCCCCTGGCGTCGGTTCAGCGGATTGGACGGCCCGCCGTAGGCCAGCAGTTCCCGCACCGACGTGGTGGGAGCCACCGGCAGCAGGAAGCGGCAGCCGGGCCGCAGGGCCGCCAGCCGGTCGGCGGTCTCGAGCAGGAACGGCACCCCCACCAGCAACTTGGCCCGCTTTGAGCCGGGCAGCAGGGCGACCCAGTCACCGGCGGGCAGGGGATCGTCCTGGCGCGCCAGGGCCGAAAGGTCCGCCATCAGGTCCCCCACCACCGTGGCCCGCGCCCGCCAGCGGGGCGCCAGGCGGCCGGCGGCGGCGGGTCCCATCACGGCGATGCGGTCGTTCCAGCGGGGCCAGCGGGCCACCCACTCGGCATAGGTGAGGTGGCGGTAGCCCAGCCGGGCCGAAAGCAACACGGTCCAGAACTGGTCACCACCGAGGAAGACCACCACCCCCCGCTCGGGCCAGGGGCCGTGGCGGCGGGGCCGCAGCAGCAGCCACCAGAAGCGGGTGGCCGGCAGCACCCGATCGAACAGGCCCCAGGCCTCGGCCACCCGATGCTCGGTTCCGGTGGCGTTGGGGCAGGGGACCAGCACCAGCCGCAGGCTGCAGCTGGCGGCGGGGTCGCGGGGCCGCAGGGGCTCCAGACCATGGAGCTGCTCCGCCAGCGGCCGCACCCAGGTGCTCAGTTCGCCCGGGCCGTTGCTGACCAGCACGATCGCGCTGCCTGCGGCTGGAGCGGAGACCGGCGACGGCTGGATCAAAAGAGCCGCAGGTTCCGGGGGACGGGAGCGGGAAAAGAAAAATGCGGATGGCGAGACTTGAACTCGCAAGGCCGAAGCCACACGCCCCTCAAACGTGCGTGTCTACCAATTCCACCACATCCGCGTGGCTGGCGCGGGCCGAAGCCCCTCACCGAACGAGCAATATACCCATGGGCTTCCCCACCCCCGAAGGCCGTCAGCGCCAAGCCACGCCGGTGAGCACTGATACAGTCCGCCCCGGCATGGCCGCACCCTCGCCAGCCCACACCGCCTGGACCTGCACGGATGCCCATCGGCAAACTGCTGATCGCCAACCGAGGCGAAATCGCCCTCCGCATCCTGCGCAGCTGCCGGGAGCTCGGCATCGCCACGGTGGCCGTTTACAGCACCGTCGATAAAAACGCCCTGCATGTGCAGCTGGCCGATGAGGCCGTCTGCGTGGGGGAAGCCCCCAGCAGCCGCAGCTACCTCAACGTTCCCAACATCCTGGCGGCCGCCACCTCCCGCGGCGCCGATGCCATCCATCCCGGTTACGGCTTTCTGGCCGAGAACGCCGATTTCGCCGAGAAGTGCCTTGATCATGGCCTGATCTTCGTGGGGCCCTCGCCGGCCGCGATCCTGGCCATGGGCGACAAGTCCACGGCCAAGATCACCATGCAACAGGTGGGTGTGCCCACGATCCCCGGCAGCGAGGGACTGCTGCAGGATCCCGCCGAAGCGGCCGACCTCGCCGAGGCCATGGGCTATCCCGTGATGATCAAGGCCACCGCTGGCGGTGGCGGTCGGGGCATGCGGCTGGTGACGGCCGCCGATCAGCTGGAAAGCCTGTTCCGGGCCGCCCAGGGGGAAGCGGAGGCCGCCTTCGGAAACCCGGGCCTCTACATGGAGAAATTCATCGACCGGCCGCGGCACGTGGAGGTGCAGGTGCTGGCCGACCGCCACGGCAACGTGGTGCACCTGGGCGAAAGGGACTGCTCGATCCAGCGCCGCCACCAGAAGCTCCTGGAGGAGGCACCCAGCCCGGGGCTGGATCCGGAGCTGCGACGCCGCATGGGCGAAGCGGCGGTGGCGGCGGCACGCAGCATCGACTACGAGGGCGCCGGCACGGTGGAGTTCCTGGTGGACAAGAGCGGCGCCTTCTACTTCATGGAGATGAACACCCGCATCCAGGTGGAGCATCCCGTCACTGAGATGGTGACGGGCATCGATCTGATCGCCGAGCAACTGCGCATCGCCGGCGGCGAACCGATCTCCGTGCGCCAGGACCAGATTCACGTCCATGGCCATGCCATCGAGTGCCGCATCAACGCCGAGGATCCCAGCCACAACTTCCGGCCGGCCCCAGGCAAGATCACTGGCTGGCTCCCCCCCGGTGGGCCGGGGGTGCGCATCGACAGCCACGTCTACACGGGCTATGAGATTCCGCCCTTTTACGACTCCCTGATCGGCAAGCTGATCGTCTGGGGGGTCGACCGCGACCATGCCATCCGGCGCATGCGCCGGGCCCTGTCGGAATGTGCCGTCACGGGCATTCCCACCACGATCGAGTTTCACCTGGCCCTGCTGGATCGCCAGGAGTTCCAGCGCGGCGAGGTCTGGACCAAGTTTGTTGAAGAGGAAATGCTGAACCGCTGAAGCCCCCAGGGCTGCCGGTTCAGCCGATGGCCTGGCTGCGCAGCAGGGCCAGGGTCAGCAGACCCTGCTGACCCACCAGCAGTTCCCGCAGCAGGCTGATCAGCCCAACCCACACCACCGGCGTCACATCCACCCCACCAATGGGCTGGATCAGGCGACGGGTGAGGCTCAGCAGGGGCTCGGTGGGTGCCCCCACCAGGCGCATCACCCCTTGGCTGAGGTCGACCCTCGGGTACCAGGTGAGGACGATCCGGAACAGGAACAACAGGGTCCAGCCCGCCAGGGCCAGCCCCAGGGCCAGGTGCAGCAGGGGTAGGGGCGCCAGGGCCGTCACAAAGCTCTAAGCATGGATGGACTGATCGTAGGAACTCACCGCCACTGCCTAGGATCCGCCCAGCTGTCCAGAGCGAACGCCTGCCATGACCCCTTCCCTCGCCAACTTCCTCAGCAGCCTTGGCTGGGGCGCGGTCATCGTGGTGATCCCCATCGCCATCGCCCTGGTGCTGATCAGCCAGAACGACCAGCTCGACCGGCGGCTCTGAGCTTCCGCTGACAGCGCGGCTACGGTCCTTAGAGTGGTGGCCATCGCCCGGGTCAACAGCCGTGGTCAACGCCAGCCTCAACTGGGCCAGCATCGTCGGCATCGTCCTGGCGGTCGGCGGAGCCTTCCTCTACTTCATGAGGAGCTTCAAACCGGCCCTGGCCCGGGACTACGACGTTTTCTTCGCCGCCATCGGCCTGCTCTGCGGCGGCATCCTCTTCTTTCAAGGCTGGCGCCTTGACCCGATCCTGCAGTTCGGCCAGTTCCTGCTGGCGGGCACCACGGTTTTCTTCGCCTATGAGAGTGTCCGCCTGCGTGGGGTGACCACCGAACAGGCACGGCGTTCCTCCTACTTCGACGACGAGGAACCCGCCGCCCCGTTCCGGCCGCGCGGTGGCCTCGGCGGCGGCCGCAGCTATGACGACGAACCGGACCGCTTTGATGAGCCGGAACCCCTGCGCCGTCGTATCCCCTCCCGCGACGAACCCGAGGAGGACTTCTACCGGCCGCGCCGGCCCAGTAGAGCCGCGATCCCCGAGCGCGCCGCCAGCCGCCGGGAGGCGCCCGACACCTGGGACACCCCCCGCGCTGAGCGCCCCTCCAGCCGCCCGGAACGGGATCCCATCGACGAGCGCCCCGATCGGACCGCCGGCCGCTACAGCGCCGGTGGCCCTGCCCGCAGCCAACCCAGCGATTTCGGCGCCCGCCGCCGGGATCGGGACAGTGCCCCCGAACCCCGCCGCGGCTCCCGTCCGGTGGCCGCTGCCGACAGCGGTCCCCGTACCGGCCGCCGTGGTTCCACACCGCCGGGTCCTGCCGGCCCCTCGTCCCGTGACCCTGGCCTGGGCGCACCCCAGGGAACGCCCATGGGCACACCGATCCGCTCCAGCACCGCCCGCGGCGCTGCTGCCGACGACGTCAGTGATGCCGACTTCTCGCCGCTGGCCAGTGGCCGCCCCCGGCCAGCGGCGAACGAGCCCCCCGCCGGCCCGCCCGCGTCCAGCCGGGACAACAGCTCCCGCTTCGACGACTGATCCGCTGATCACCCAGCACCGTCGACGATCAAGCCCAGGCCTCTCTTGGCTTGTGTTCGGGATGCTGGCCCTGCTGGTTTCGGGTTGCGGCAGCTGGAGCTGGGGGCGCCGCAGCGCCGGTCCGGTGGGCTGGGGCGGCGCCGACCGCCAGGATCCGGCCCTCAGCGGCAACGGCCGGGTGCTGGCCAGCGTGGTGCGCCGCGACGGCCGCGACACGGTGCTGCTGCAGGAACAGCCCTCCGGTACGGTGCTGCCCCTGCGCCATTTCGGCCGGCTGCAGCCGCACCGCTCCCCCTCCCTGAGCTGGAACGGCCGCTATCTGGCCCTGCTGGTGCAGCAGGGACCGGAACGCCGGGTGCTGATCGAGGACCGGGCCACGGGGCGCCTGCACCGCCTGCCCCTGCCCGGCGGCCTGGTGGCCGAAAGCCTCAGCCTGGCCGCCGATGGCCGGCGCCTCGCCATCGCCAGCGAGGGCGACGGCCGCTCCCGGGTGCAGCTGTACGACCTCACCGCCCTGCTGGAGCCCGACCTGCCCGCCGGCCTGCCGGTGCGGGGGGCGCCGGCCGCCACCCCATGACGCGGCGCTCCGGCAGCCTGGTTCGGGCGGCGACAGTGGCCGTCGCGGTGGCGGGCGGCCTGCCGCTGCTGCTGGCGGGCTGCCTGGCGCCCCTGCCCCAGCCCCTGGTGGGCCTCAATCAACGCCTTGAGGCCGCCGGCCCCGCCCGGGCCCCCGCCCTCTCCGGCGACTGGCTGGCCCTGATCGTCAGCCAGGGCGGCCGCGACCGGGTGCAGCTGGTGGATCTGCAGCGCCAGCAACCGGTGCCCCTGCCGGGGCTGGAGCGGCCCGATGCCCAGCCCCTGAGCGTGGCGGTGGATGGCCGCGGTGAGCGGCTGGCCCTGGTGCGCCAGCTGGAGGGCCGCACCGAGCTGGTGCTTTACCGCCGCAACCTGATGGCCCTGCAGCCGGTGCCGCTGCAGCCCCCTGGCGTGCCGCGCCGGGTGTCCCTGCGGGGCGATGGCCGCGAACTGGCGGTGGAGGTGAGCCGCCAGGGCCAGTGGCAGGTGGATCTGATCGCGCTGCCCTGATCAGGGCACCAGGCCCGCCCAGTGCAGGAAGGTGTCGTGGCTGAGGGCCTCGACCAGCAGCACGGCGACGAAGCCGAGCATGGCGAAACGGCCGTTGACCCGCTCGGCGTAGCCGCTCCAGCCGAAGGCCGGCACCTCCGAGGTGGTGGCGCTGGTGGCGGGCGGGGTGTCGCCGGATGGGGTGGCGGAAGGGTCGCTCATCGGATCAGTCCTCGCGGCCAAAGGTATAGCCGGCCGCCGGAAGCAGGCGCCAGCCGGCGTTGCCATCGAGCTCCAGCACCGTGTCGTGGTAAGCGGTGAGGGTAGGCCGGTGGCCCACGCTCACGAAGGCCATCTCCCGCTGCACCAGCAGTTCGTAGAGGGCCTTCTCGGTGGTGATGTCAAGGGCGCTGGTGGCCTCGTCGAGCACCACGAACCGGGGCGAGTTGAGCAGCAGCCGGGCGAAGGCCAGGCGCTGCTGCTCGCCGAGGGAGAGCAGCCGGGGCCAGTCCTGCTTGATGTCCAGGTCGGGGTAGCGGTGCACCAGTTCGGGCAGGCGCACCTCCTCGAGCACATGGCGCAGCTGCTCGTCGCTGAAGCGATCGGGGGGCTGGGGGTAGCAGAGCTGCTCCCGCAGGCTGCCCAGCAGCATGTAGGGCTTCTGGGGAATGAACATCAACTCGCCCACCGGCGGCCGCTGCACGCTGCCGGCAGCGGGCGGCCAGAGGCCACTCACCAGGCGCAGGAAGGAGGTCTTGCCGCAGCCCGAGGGCCCTACCACCAGCAGCCGCTGGCTGGCGGTCACCTCCAGGCTGAGGTCGCTCACCAGCAGACGGCTGGTGCGGGGCGGCACCAGATCCACATGGCTGACCAGGATCGATTCCGGGCGCACGGCACAGGCACCGGCGCCCATGGCGCCCACAGCTGTGGCCTGCTCGGCGGCCACGAACTCGGCCATCTCGGCGCTGATCGACTCCACCTTGCCCTGGAAGCCCTCGAGGCGGCTGATGGAGGCGGAGAAGGCGGCCAGCCGGTCGATGTTGTTGACGATGTAGCTGACCGAGAACAACACCTGGGAGAAGGCGATGCTGGCCTGGCCGAAGACACCGAAATCGACCTCCTTGGCGAAGTAGATCGGCGCGATCACCAACCAGGGCAGGAAGCGGGAGAAATAGTCGTAGGAGCGCTGGATGACGCTGATCAGCGCCTCCCAGATGATCAGCCGATTGTAGTTGACGATCACGCCGTCAAGGCGGCGTTCCCCTTCCTTCTGCTCCTGGCGCTCGCCCCGATAAAAGGCAATCGATTCGGCATTGTCGCGGATGTGAACCAGGCCGTAGCGGAAATCGGCCTCCAGCTTGAGCTGCTGGTAGTTCAGATTCACCAGCTTGCGGCTGGCGAACACGATCAGGGCCGTGCCCACCACCGAATAGCCCAGCAGCCACAGGGCCAGGGTTTGGTTGATGCTCCAGAGAACGATGATGAAGCTGAAGAAGGTCAGCAGGGCGGAGATGATCTCCACCGTCACGCTCAGACTGGTGGCCGTGAAGCTGGCCGCGTCCTGGGAGATCCGTTGGTCCGGGTTGTCGATCTCCTCAACGCTTTCATCGTTGGGATTGAGAACGTAGTAGGCCCGGTTGGTGAGGTAGCGGCCCAACATGCGGCCGCTGAGCCACTCCCGCCACAGCAGACCCAGCTTGGGAATCAGGTAGCTCTGAATGGCTCGGATCGGCAGGGCCAGCACCAGGCAGAAGGCATAGATCGCGACGATCTTCCAGAACTCCTCCGCCTTGTAGGCGACCAGGGCGTTCTCGATGTTCCGGGCGATGAAGCTGATGCCCACGTTGATGCCGTTGATCACCAGGATCAGCAGGGCGATGATGCCGAGCAGCAACCAGGGCAGCCAGCGCCCCTGGCGCAGCTTGGCCCTCAGGCTGATGAAGGCGCCCAGGCCGGCGGCGAACAGCACCATGACCACAAGGCCGATCGGTCCGCTCCAGACCGCGGCCACCTGCTCGGGCACCCCGGGCAGGAAGCGGCTGCGCAGCTCGGGGATCCAGGCACCGGCCGCGGCCACCACCCCGGTGAGCAGCAGCAGGGTGAAGCCCACCACCACCGCCAGCAGGGCCACCACCAGGAGCAGGAACTGGCCGCTGCCACCGCCGCCCTCGTCGAGGGGCAGGAAGTAGGGCTGGGCCAGGCGCTGCAGCTTGCCCAGCTGCTCGCGAAGGGCCTTCAGGGGGGTCATGGCAGCGGGCGGATCGCGCCATTCTCCCCGCCGGCCCGACCCGGCCGGGGCCGCGGTGTGCAGCCGGTGATCAGCCCGGCGGCCAGGCCAGCGGACGGCCGCCGATCACGTGCAGGTGCAGGTGGAACACGGTCTGGCCGGCGTCGGCGCCGCTGTTGATCACGGTGCGCCAGCTGTCGAGCCCCTCCAGCCGGGCCACCTTGGCGGCCACCAGCAGCAGGTGGCCCAGCAGGGCCTGGTGCGCGTCCGTGGCCTCGCCCAGCTGGGCGATCGGCTCGCGGGGAATCACCAGCACGTGCACCGGCGCCTGGGGAGTCACATCCCGGAAGGCCAGGCAGAGGTCGTCGGCGTACACCTCCTGGCAGGGGATCTCGCCGCGCAGGATGCGGCCGAAGATGGTGTCGCTGCTGGCCATGGGACGCCGGGGAGTGGTCGGGAGGTGGAACTGAACAGGCAGTGAGCTCCAAGGGGATGTTGGCACGGTGCAGCAGCGGGGCCCTGCGGGGCCTGGAGGCCCTGCCGGTGACGGTGGAGGTGGACATCGCCCCGGGGCTGCCGGGGCTGCGGGTGGTGGGTCTGGCGGATGCGGCGGCCCAGGAGTCGCGGGAGCGGGTGCGGGGGGCGCTGCGCAACGGCGGCCTGCGGGTGCCCCTGACCCGGGTGGTGGTCAACCTGGCCCCCGCCGACCTGCCCAAGGCCGGCCCCGGCTTCGATCTGCCCATCGCCCTGGGGCTGCTGGTGGCCAGCCAGCAGCTGGCCGGCGCCGAAGTGGAGGGGATCTGGAGCGCCGGGGAGCTGGGCCTCGACGGCCGGCTGCGGCCGATCCGGGGAGTGCTGGCCCTGGCCCTGGCGGCGCGGCGGCACGGGGCCCGGGCCCTGGTGGTGCCGGCGGCCAATGCCACGGAAGCCGCCCTGGTGGAGGGGCTCAGCGTCTGGGGGGCCGAGCATCTGGTGGAGGTGGTGACCCTGCTGCGGGATCCGGGGCAAGTCCGGGCGGCACCCGTCGCCGCGGCCCCGCCCCCACCGCCGGCCGCCGGCCCCGACCTGGCTGAGGTGCGCGGCCAGGCCCATGGCCGGCGGGCCCTGGAGATCGCCGCTGCCGGGGGCCACCACCTGCTGCTGGTGGGGGCGCCCGGCAGCGGCAAGACGATGCTGGCCCGGCGGCTGCCGCCTCTGCTGCCGCCCCTGGCTCACCAGGAGGCCCTGGAGGTCACCCAGCTCCATTCCCTGGCCGGGCTTCTGGGGGAGGGGGCCGGCCTGCGGCGGCAGCGCCCCTTCCGCAGCCCCCACCACGGCTGCTCCGCCGCCGCATTGGTGGGTGGCGGGGCCCTGCCCAGGCCTGGGGAACTGAGCCTGGCCCACCACGGCGTGCTGTTCCTCGATGAGCTGGCGGAGTTCCGCCGTGAGGTGCTCGACCAGTTGCGCCAGCCCCTGGAGGAGGGGGAACTGTGGATCAGTCGGGCCCAGCAGCGCTGTCGCTTCCCTTGCCGGGTGCTCCTGGTGGCCGCCACCAATCCCTGCCCCTGCGGCTGGTATGGCGATCCCAGCCAGAGCTGCCGCTGCGGCGAAGCCCAGCGGCGGCGCCACTGGGGACGGCTCTCAGGACCGCTGCTGGACCGGATCGACCTGCAGGTGGTGATGCGGCGCCCCGAGGCCCGCGACCTGGGCGGGGCCTATCGGGAGGGAACAAAGGAACGCCCCGCTGCCGGCGAATCGAGCGCCGTGGTGGCCGAGCGGGTGGCGGCGGCCCGGCGGCGGATGGGCCAGCGCAATCCGGCAGGGGCGGCCAATGGCCAACTGGAGGGTCCGGCCCTGGCCGCGATCGTGAACCCGATGCCGGAGGCGCTGGCCCTGTGGGAACGGGCCATCGGCCAGCGGCGCCTGTCCGCCAGGGGGGCGGAGCGGGTGCTGCGGGTGGCCCGCACGATTGCCGATCTGGCCGGCGAGACCCGGGTGTCGAACGCCGCCATCGCCGAGGCCCTCACTTACCGCTCCTTTGACCGGGTCGACTGAGACGGTGTGCGGCTTGGAGCGGGCTGGGGAGGCTGGAGTCAGCGGCGGCGGCCGCGGACGGTCTCGCCGCTGTAGGGCTGCACACCGATCGCCGGGGGCCGGTGCTGGGCTTCTTCGGCCGGGTTGCCCCAGGCGTGATTGATGGTCTCCGCCAGCCAGCGGCTGATTCTTTGAAGAATGGAGGCAGACCTTGGCTGGTCTGCCGTTGAGGCGACCGGATGGCCCATGGAACCTGAAGCAATGACTCCCCCAGCCTGATCAAGGACGGGGGGCCAGGCAACAGGTAGAAGCACCCGAAAAGGCGAAGCCCCCGGGGGGCTCAGCGGCGACGGCGGCGCTGCTGGGCCTTGCGCTTGTACTTCTCGGTGGGGGTTTCGTGGTGGCGCAGCCGCTTCAGATCGGCAAAGATGCCCGCCTTGGACACCTGGCGCTTGAAGCGGCGCAGGGCCGATTCAATGCCTTCATTTTCGCCGACGGTGACCTGGGTCATGAAGTACTGCTGAGACGTGCGCAGCGTTGCACCCTAGCAAGCGGGGTTCGCCCCTCCCTCAGAGCTTGTTGGCCGGGAGGAGGAGCGCCGGCGGGGCCAGGGGCTGCTGGGCGGGCTGGGGCTGGGAGGGCTCCACCGTGGTCGTCTGGGGCTGGGCGGCGGTCGCCGCCGTCCCCGGCCAGCTGTCGGCATAGACATAGAGATGGCCAAGGTTGCGGCCGCCGAACTGGCGCCGCATCAGCCGCCAACCAGGCTCCAGCTGGAACTTGAGGAAGCCCGGGGCGCTGCCCCGGGTGCGGGCCACCACCATCTCCGGGCCGGCTCCGGCCTTGGTGGGGAAGGCCAGCAGCAGCATGTCGCCGCCGCTGCGGGTCACCATCAGCCGGTAGGAGGTGGCCAGATCCTGCCCCCCCACCCGCACCGAATAGCCGTTGGCATCGATGTACCGGTTGCAGATGCCGGTGAAGTCGAAGGTGGCCAGCAGGGGGTTCACCGGAGCCGGCGTGCCCTCCCCCACCTCAAAGCAGGGCCGGACGGGCTTGAGCTGCTCGTAGATGTTCAGCTGGGCCTTCTCGCCCTTGCTGCCGATGGGGGCGGCCACCAGCAGAAATTTCTGCTGGTCCACCTCGGCGGCGGCGAACAGGGCGGCGGCGCGGACCGGGACAGGCGAGGCGATGGCCAGGCTGGTCGCCAGCAGCGTCAGCGCCGCCAGGCCTGCGCGGCGGAGCAGGGGAAGGGTCACGGCAGTCATCGAAGCGGCCTGAATCGTATGAACGGCAACCGCCGGAAACCAGCCCAGATGTCCCAATCAGCCGGCCGGTTGTCGGGCCGGCCAGGCAGGCAGCACCGGATCAGGCGGGCTTGTTGATGCGGATCGCCACCAGCAACGCCAGCACCGTGCCCGGCAGGCTGCCGGCCAGGATCCAGCGGGTGGCCTGGACACCGAGGTCAGGGTCGCCGTAGGAGAGCTCGAAGATCGATCCGGTGGCCGCGATGCCAAGCAGGCAGGCCAGGCCCAGGAAGACGCCGGCCAGGGGTTTCATCGGCATGGGGATCAGCGGATCGACTGGACGTCGGAGCGGTGGAAGCCCTGCTGCTGCAGGCCGTCGTTGAGGCTGAGCTCGTCGGTGACCCGATCGACGAACAGCACGCCGTTGAGATGGTCCAGCTCGTGCTGAATGCAGCGGGCCAGCAGGCCATCGGCCTTGAGGCGGCGGGGGCGCCCCGTCTCGTCGCGGTAGGTCACCTCCACCACCGACGGACGCACCACATCGAGATAGACACCGGGGATGCTGAGACAGCCTTCCTCGTAGGTGTTGAAGGAGGCGCCGGCGGCGGTGATCTCGGGGTTGATCAGCACCAGCGGCGGGGTGGCGGCCTCTTCCAGATCCAGATCGATCACCAGCAACTGACGATGCACGCCCACCTGGGGGGCCGCCAGGCCGATTCCCTTGGCGGTGTACATGCTGCGAAGCATGTCGCGGGCCAGGTCGCGGATGGAGGCATCCACCTTGCTGATGCGCCGGGCCGCGGCCCGCAGCTCCTTCGACCCCAGCTTGTGGATCTCAAGGGGGGGCCGTTCCACCGGCTCCTTCGGCACCAACACGGAATGACCACCCTGCTCGGCGGAGCGTGCCATCTGGGCGAAGCTGCGGGCCAAGACGTCACCTGAAACGATGGGTCGATTCTAGAAGCAGCCTGCGGAGGGCTCGGGTGGGGGCGTCGTGGCAGGAAGCGGACCCCCTGCCCGCCGAGGTGGCGGTGGGCAGGGCCACCAGCGTCGCCGAGCCGCGGCTGAACGAGGGGCGCCTTTTCTGGCTGGAGCAGCGCCCCAGTGAGCGGGGGCGCATCACCTTGATGGGGCGAGGCGGGGCCGGCGAAGCGGCCGTGGACCTGACCCCAGGGCCCTGGAACCTGCGCACCCGCGTGCATGAGTACGGGGGCGGCGCCTATGCGGTGGCAGGCGACCAGCTGGTGTTCGTCGATGACGGCGACCGCTGCCTCTGGCAGCTCGACCTGGCCAGCGGCGGGGAACCCCGGCGGCTCACCGCCCCGCCCGACCCGGAGCGGCCGCGAGCCTTCGCCGATGGCCTGATCGACCGGCCGCGCCAGCGCTGGATCGGCGTCATGGAGCAGGACGGCCTCGACCGGCTGGTGGCCGTGCCCCTGGCGGGGGGCGAACCGGAGCTGCTGCACCAGCCGGCGGACTTCTGCGGCTACGCCGTGCTGGCCCCAGGCGGCGGCCACCTGGCCTGGGTGGCCTGGCAGCAGCCCTTCATGCCCTGGGAGCGCAGCCAGCTCTGGCTCGCCGCCATCGACGCGGCGGGGCAGCTGCAGCAGGCCCGCCCCATCGCCGGCTCTGGGCCGGGGGATCTCCAGGGGATCTCGGTGTTCCAGCCGCTCTGGCTCGATGACGGTTCCCTGGTGGTGGCCAACGACCGCAGCGGCTGGTGGAATCTGGAGCGGCTGGCGGACGTGGCTGCCCTGGGGACAAACACCCCGCCGCCATGGCAGCCGCTGTGTCCCCTGGAGGCGGAATTCGCCACCCCGCAGTGGGTCTACGGCCTGCGCACCCTGGCCTGGGACGGCACGCAGCTGCTGGTGGCGATCTGCCGCCAGGGACGCTGGCAGCTGGGCCGGCTGGGGGCCGAAGGCGGCAGCGTTGAGCCGATCCCCCTGCCCTTCGATGAGCTGGCCGCCCTGACGGCGGAAGCGGGCCGGCTGGTGGCGGTGGCCGGGGCGCCGGGGATCGGCCAGGGGCTGCTGGAGCTGGACACGGCCAGCGGCCGCTGGCAGCACACCCCGGCCGCCCCGGCGCCCCTGGCGGCCGAGGCGATCAGCCGGCCGGAGCCGCTCTGGTTCGACGGCCATGGCGGGGCGGCCACCCACGCCTGGTACTACCCGCCCCGGGGGGGCAGCCGCGCCGAGGCCCCCCTGCTGGTCAAGGGCCACAGCGGCCCCACCGCCATGGCCGGCACGGGGCTCAACCTGGCCATCCAGTTCTGGACCAGCCGCGGCTGGGGCGTCGTGGATGTGAACTACGGCGGCTCCACCGGCTTCGGGCGGGCCTACCGGCAGCGCCTCGACGGCCAGTGGGGCGTGGTGGATGTGGCCGACTGCGCCGGCGCCGCCCGGGCCCTGGTGGCGGCGGGCAAGGCCGACCCGGACCGGGTGGCCTTCGAGGGCGGCAGCGCCGGCGGTTTCACCGTGCTGGCGGCCCTGTGCTTCACCGACGTGTTCCAAGCCGGCGCCTGCCGCTACCCCGTGGCCGATCCCGAGGCCCTGCTCGGAGTGGATCACCGCTTCGAGGCCAGTTACACCGAAACCCTGATCGGCCCCTGGCCCGGGGCCCGGGCCCTCTACGAAGCCCGTTCACCGCTGCGGCACGCGGGGCGAATCACGGTGCCGGTGATCTTCTTCCATGGGCTGGACGACCGGGTGGTGCCGGCGCGTCAAAGTGAGCAGATGGTGGAAGCCCTGCGCCGAGGCGGACTGGAAACGGAACTGCACTTGTTTGAAGCCGAGGGCCACGGCTTCCGCGACAGCGGCGTGCGCACCGCGGTGCTCGAAGCCACCGAAGCCTTCTTCCGCCGCCAGTTCCGCCTGTGATCGCCGCGCGGGTGCCGGGGGTGGTGGAAGGCGTCGAATGGCTGGCCCTGGCCCTGGCCGCCCTGACCGTGCTGTTGCTGATCGGCACCAGCGTCGGCGGCCTGCTGGGCATGAAGCGCTGGGGACTGCCGGAGGCCCTGCTGGCCGGTGGTCTGGGGCTGGTGGTGGCCCCGGCCGGGCTGGTGCCCCTGCTGCCCCAGCGGGTGATCGACCTCTGGGACCAGCTGCCCCTGCCGCTGCTGACCCTGGTGTTCGCCACCCTGCTGCTGGGCAAGCCGCTGCCGAAGCTGGGGGGCCTGTGGCGTCCCCTCTCGGCCCAGGTGCTGCTGGCGCTCACCCTGGCCTTCGGCCAGTTCCTGGTGGGGGGACTGGCGGTGCTGTTGGTGCTGCAGCCCTGGCTGGGGGTGAGTCCGGTGATGGCCTGCCTGATCGAGGTGGCCTTCGAGGGCGGCCACGGCTCAGCCGCGGCCATGGGGCCCACCTACGAGCGGCTGGGGCTGGAGGGGGCCCAGGCCCTGGGGCTGGCGATGGCCACCGTGGGGCTGCTGGTGTCGACGGTGGTGGGCGGACTGCTGGTGGTGCTGGGGCGGGCTCGGAGCTGGCTGAAGTTCCCCGAGGCCCTGCTGATCGAGGAGGCGGTGGCGATCCTGGAGGAGCAGACCCCGCCCCTGCAGGAGGTGCCGCTGGACCTGCCCCTGGAGGTAGGCACCGTGGAGGTGCCGGCCCTGTGGCGGCAGCTCGCCGACTGGGCCGTGAACCTGGCCTTGGCGGGGGTGGCGGTGCTGTTCGGCTGCGGGGCACTGGCGGCGCTGCGCTTCGTCGCCGACGCCAGCGGCGGAGTGTTCGCCCTGGTGATCGACGCCTTGCCCGTGTTCCCCCTGGCCCTGGTGGGCTCGCTGCTGGTGCGCCTGATCCTGGAGAAGAGCGGCCAGACCCAGTGGGTCTCGACCGCCATCCAGGGCCAGACCGGCACCATCTCGGCCGATCTGCTGATCACCGCCGCCACCGCCTGCCTGGACCTGAGCCTGCTGGCCCACGACTGGATCCCCCTGACGGTGCTGGCGCTGGCGGGTCTGCTGTGGAACCTGGGGGTGATCCTGCTCCTGGCCCCGCGGATCCTGCCGGCCGACTGGTTCGAGCGGGCGATCATCGAGTTCGGCCAGGCCACGGGGGTGGCGGCCAGCGGCCTGCTGCTGCTGCGCATGGCCGACCCGGGCGACCGCAGCCAGGCGGTGACGGCATTCTCCATCAAGCAGCTGCTGCTCCAGCCCCTGCTGGCCGGGGGGGTGATCACCGTGGTGGCCCCCCTGGTGGTGGATGGCTGGGGCCTGCCGGCCTGGACCGGCCTCTGCCTGGGCCTGGTGGTGCTGTGGAGCGGGCTGGGGCTATGGCTGGCGGCGCGGGCGAAGGGAGCAACCTGAACATCGAGGTGCTGCCATCCCTCAATCACTGAGATGATTCGCTGCGGATATCCACCTTGAGCAGCCCAAAGCAAAGATGTTGCGTTCACCGTCCTACCGCTCGGAGATCGACGGCCTGCGCGCCCTTGCCGTCATCGCGGTGATCATCAATCACTTCAATGGCAGCTTGATGCCAAGCGGCTATCTAGGTGTCGATATCTTTTTTGTCATTTCCGGCTATGTCATCACCGCCTCGTTAAACAACCGCACCAGCACGGGGCTGGCAGACCTCCTTCGGGATTTTTACAGTCGCCGCATCAAACGACTGATTCCCGTTCTGGTGATTTTCGTTCTGGTCACCAGCCTTTTCGTCTGCCTATTCGATCCCTATCCAGCCCTGTCTCTCAACACGGGCATCGCCTCATTGTTCGGCCTTTCGAATCTCTATCTGTGGCTTCAGGCCACCGACTACTTTGGGGCGGCCACCAAGCTCAATGCCTTTACCCATACCTGGTCTCTTGGCGTCGAAGAACAGTTTTATCTGATCTTCCCCGGGATCGGCTGGCTGACTGGCTGGACCAGGAAATCACCCTCTGGCCGCAGGAATCTGATCGTAGGGATGGCCGTTCTCAGTGCCCTTTCCCTGGTTTCCTTCATCGAGCTCTACACCCGTCAACAGGCTGCGGCTTACTTCCTGATGCCGCCACGATTCTGGGAAATCGGCGCCGGATGTCTGATTTTTCTGTGCCAGTCGCCGCTTGAAAAAGAGTATCCAACGCCTCGAGTGGCACCGATCCTGGTCACCGCAGCTCTCATCGGAACCCTGTTCCTGCCGTTGGCCAACGGACGGGCGGCGACGATTCTGATGGTGCTGCTGACTGCGGCCTGGATCATGCAGTTGCGTACGGATTCGTCCACCAGACGGGGCTTCTCCCAGCCAAAGCTGGTCTGGATCGGCCTGATTTCGTACTCTCTCTATCTTTGGCACTGGGCCGTGCTGGTGATCAGTCGCCAGACGATTGGCATTCACTGGTGGTCGTTCCCTTTCCAGGCCGGGATCATGGTGCTGCTGGCCGCGGCGTCCTATCGCTGGGTGGAGACACCCTTTCGGCACAAGGCATGGTCCAGGACAGAACAACGCACCGTCCCCTATGGCCTCAGTGCTGTCCTTGGGGCAGCGCTTCTGCTGATGCCACTGAGTCGCTGGCAATGGAATCGATTTCTGTTCACAGGCACAAAGGATGCCGGGGAGGATCGCATCGCACGCTATCTGAAGCCGGCACTGACACCACTCACGTCTGCCGAGAAAAGTCGCCGAGGCAATTGCATCTTTTCCACCCAACTCGTTTCCAAGCAGACGTTGCTCGACATCTACCGGAGGTTCTGCCTGGCCAACGCCGACCAACCCGGTCCCCTGATCGCACTGGTCGGGGACAGCCATGCCGAAGCCGGGTTTCCCATTGCCGACGCCCTCGCCAAGGAAGGCCGCAGTGTCTTCTTCATGGCGCGGTTGGGTTGTGTCTTCCCAGGCCAGGGCGAGGCGAATCAAGGCTGCTACGGACAGACGAAGGAAACTGCAGCCTTCCTGATCGATACCATTCGCAAGCATGGCGGCGGCGTTGTGATTGTCGATTCCTTCCTGCAGGGGCACTTCGGATACGAGGGCCACATGCGCCATCAGTTCCAGGCCCACCCCTCAGGGGATCGCCGGAGCGTGGAAATGAATCTCGCCGATTACGAAAAAGCGCTGGACCAACTGGCCACCAGCCTCAGGACGGTGAATGGCAAGCTCGTGATCATCGGCCCAAAACCGGACCATGAATACTATGCCTCCAGACGCGAAGCCGTCTCTGCACGATGCAACCGCCAGTGGTTCACACCCTTTGAAGGCACGCAATGCCAGGGTGATCAATTAGGCACGGACAAAAGCGCCATCTTGGAGCGAACAGGATCCATTGCCGATGCCCTGAAGTCTGTCAGCAGTCGTCAAGACAACGTCTACGTCTATGATCCGCTGCCCTGGTTATGCCGGGATGGAAAGACTTGTCAGGTCTTTCTTGGTGATCAATCGCTCTATCTGGACTCCAATCACTTGAGCAAGCTGGGGGCACTTCACCTGCTGGTGGATCTCCGGCGGTTCCTGCAGGCCAAGGCGCTCCTTCCAGCCACTCCAGCGCGACCCTGATCCCAGGGGGGTAGGAAGACCCCCCACCCGAATAAGGACGCTCATCGCACCATCGCCGCCACGTTGCCGCCATCGACGGTGAGTACGGCGCCGGTGGTGCGCTGCATCAGGGCCAGGGCCACGAAGGCGTCGGCCACATCGCTGGCACGCACCTCGGCGCCCAGCAGGTTGCCGGCCATGTAGAGCTCTTCGCTGAGGCCGCGGGCGGCGGAGCGCTCCTTGATCATCGTGTCGTCGAGCAGGCCGGAGCGGATGCGGTCGGCGTTGATGGCATTGACCCGCACGCCCGCTTCGCCTTCCTCCAGCGCGTACTGGCGCACCAGGGCCAGCAGGGCCGCCTTGCTGATGCCGTAGGCGCCGAAGTTGGGGCCGGGGTTGAGGGCCTGCTTGCTGACGTTGAACAGCAGCTGGCCGCCCAGCACCGGGCGACCGCCGTCCTGGGGACGGTCCTGGGCGCGGAACACCGCCAGGGCCGCCTGGGCCACGCTCTGATGGGCGAAGAAGTTGAGCTCGAAGCTGGCCCGCAGGTCGGCGTCGGCCAGGGTGGCCATCGGGCCGGTCCAGGCGGCGCCAGCGTTACTCACCACGATGTCGAGGCCGCCGAAATGGGCCGCCACCGCCGCGACGGCGGCCTGCACCGCCGCAGGGTCGGTGACATCGCAGGCGGTGCCGAGGGCCCGCTTGCCGCAGGCGGCGGCTACCGCTTCGGCGGCGTCCTGGTGGAGATCGAGCACGGCCACATCGGCTCCGGCGGCGGCGAAGGCCCGGGCGATCGCCGCCCCGATGGCGCCGGCGCCGCCGGTGACCAGCACCACCTGGCGGGCCAGGGGCTTCTCGGCCGCCTTGCCGAGCTTGGCCTGCTCCAGGCTCCAGTACTCCATGGCGAAGGTGTCGGCCTCGCCCACCGGCGCGAAGCGGCCGATGGCTTCCGCCGCCAGCAGGGTCTGGGCCCAGGCGCCTGCGATGTCGGCCACGGTGGCCGCCTCGGCGGCCGACTTGCCGAACCCCACCAGCCCCAGGCCCGGGATCGCCGCCACCCGCGGCAGGGGATCAAGCGCCTTTTTGACGCCCCCCGCGGCGGCGTTCTGGCGCTGGACGTAGGCGCGGTACTCGGCGGCGTAGGCGTCGAGGGCCTGCTCAAGGGAGCGGCCCCAGGCGGCCAGGGCCGGGCCGTCGCCGCCGGTCGGCAGGGGCGGCAGCACCAGGGGCCGGGCCTTGGTGCGGATGACGTGGTCGGGGGTGGCGACGCCGCGGCCGGCCCAGTCGCCCAATCGGGCGTCGTCGCTGATGGCGCGGGCCAGGGGGGTATCGCGCAGCGCCAGGATCCAGTGGGGACGGACGCCGGCGGCGACGGCGGCCCGGCCCAGGGCGCCCCGCAGCACCGGCAGCACCGCCGCCGCAGGGGCCGGGCGCTCCGGCACGGCCACGGCATGGAGCGAGCGCTCACCGCGGGCCAGGCGCTCCTCGGCCCGCCGCACCAGGTCGATCATCCGGTCGTAGCTCTGCTCGGCGCTCGCACCGAAGGAGAACAGGCCGTGCTGCAGCAGCACCATGCCCTCCGGTTCGCGACCGCCGGCCGCCGCGGCCTCATAGGCCAGGGCCGCCGCCTTGGCCAGGGCGAAACCGGGCATCACGTAGGGCACCAGGGCCACCCGATCGCCGTAGACCTCGCGGCACACCTCGGCCGCATCGGGCTGGTCGGCCAGGGCCAGCAGGGCGATCGAGTGGGTGTGGTCGACGAAGGTGTGGGGCAGGAAGGCATGCAGCAGCGCCTCCACCGAGGGGTTGGGGGCGGCCGGATCGATCAGGTTCTGGCGCTGGGCCGCCACCATCGCCTCGTCACTGAGGGACTCCAGGACCCGCAATGCCTGCAGGGGCTCCAGCCGCACCGCCGGATGGCCGGGCGGCTCGATCGTGCCCAGGTCCCAGCCCGAACCCTTGACGCACAGCACCCGGATCGCTTCCCCCAGCAGCCCGTGCACGGTGGTCTTCACCGAGGTGTTGCCGCCGCCGTGGAGCACCAGCTCGGGGTCGGCCCCCAGCAGCCGGGCCGAGTAGGTGCGCAGGGCCAGGTCTTCGCCGATGCCCTGTGCGCCGTAGCGGGCGATCGCCTCGCGGGCGGCGGCATCCGACCAGCGATGTTGCACGGCCATGGGGCGAAACGGGACTCTGGGGGGAGACTACGGGGAGCGATCCTCCAGGGGCTGACCGTGTCCATCCGCTGCCGCCGCGAGGTCTTGAAGCCGTGGGCCGGCGGCGCGTTGCTGCCCCTGCTGCTGGGAGTGGGGGTCGGGCTGGCGGCCCCCGCCCGGGCCCAGATGGTCCCGCCCCAGATCCCCCGCGACGGCTGGAAGGACGGCCAGTCCATGACCTACCGGGAGGTGTCCGGCAAGGGCAGGGACACCAGCGGCAACCGGATCTTCGTGCCGCTGCGCTTCCCCTGCAAACCGCCCCTGAAGGGGGAGGTGGGCGACTGCCGCTACTGAACCCGCCCCCATGAGAGCCATTCTTGCCACCCCGGCCCTGGTCGACACAGAGCTGCCGGAGCCCACCCCCGGCCCCGGCGACCTGCTGGTGCGGATCGAAGCGGTGGCAGTGAACCCGATCGACACCAAGCTGCGGGCCGCCGTGGGCGCCGGCGCGGCTCCGAGGCAGCTGGGCTGGGACGCCGCCGGGGTGGTGGTGGCGGCCGGGGAGCGGGTGGGCCGCTTCCGGGTGGGGGATGCGGTGATGTTCGCCGGCGATGCGGGAAGGGCCGGCTGCAACGCCGAAGCCGTGCTGGTGGACGAGCGGCTGGTGGGCCGCAAACCGGCGCGGCTCTCCTGGGCCGAGGCGGCCAGCGTGCCGCTGACGGGGCTGACGGCCTGGGAGTGCCTGTTCGAGCGGCTCGGGCTCGATCCTGACGCTGGTGCGGCTGGGAGCGGCATGGGCCCCAGCCTGCTGATCCTCGGCGGCGCCGGCGGGGTGGGCTCGATCGCCATCCAGCTGGCCCGGCGGGCCGGGGCCGTGGTGATCGCCAGCGCCTCGCGCCCCGAGAGCGCCGCCTGGGTGCGGCAGCTGGGGGCCGACCACGTCGTCGACCACCACCGGCCCCTGGCCCCCCAGCTGGCCGCCCTGGGTTTTGAGGCGGTCGACCGGATCGCCAACTTCAGCGACACCGACGCCTACTGGGAGGTGATGGCCGCGCTCATTGCGCCGCTTGGGTCGATCGTGGCGATCGTGGGCAACCGCCGCCCCCTCGACCTCAACCTGCTCAAGGCCAAGAGCGTGACGTTCGCCTGGGAGTTCATGTTCAGCCGCTCCCAGTTCCAGACCGCCGACATGGGGCGGCAGGGGGAGATCCTCGACCGGCTCGCCCAGCTGCTGGAGGCCGGCGAGCTGCGCCCCACCCTGGGCCGCACCCTCAGCCCCATCAACGCCGCGAACCTGGCGATCGCCCACGCCCAGCTGGCCTCCGGGAGCACCATCGGCAAGATCACCCTGGCCGGCTGGGGCTGAGCGCAAGGGGCGCCCGGCGCACTCGGGGGGCCTCAGCGCACGGCCACCAGCACCCGGTGGCGGGGATCGCAGGCCTCCCGACGCACCTCGCGGAAACCAGCCTGCTCCAGGGTCCTGGGCAGATCAAGGCCGAAGTAGTCCTCCAGGTAGGGCGCGGATCACGTCCGAATCGGGGTCCTGATCCACCAGGGCCACCACCCCGCCGGGCCGCAGCAGCCGGGCCGCCTCGCGCAGCACCGCCCGGGTGGCGCCTGCGGGCAGCTCATGGCAGACGAACTGGAGCGTGATCAGATCGACGCTGGCCGCCGGCAGGCCGGTGGCCTCGGCGGCGGCGTGGTGCCAGCGGCGGATGCGGCCCTCGGAATCCCGGACCCTGGCCACCGCCAGCATCTGGGGGGAGAGGTCGAGGCCATCAACGGCCACGCCCTGGCCCTCGCGCCGCTCCAGCCAGTCCTTGAGGGCCAGGGTGCCGACGCCCACCGAGCAGCCGATGTCGAGGGCGCTGTGCATCGGACCGCTGAGGCTCGGTTCGATCGCCGCGAAGATCGCCGCCCGCAAGCGCTCCTGGGCCTGCTGCGGCTCCAGGGTTTCCTCTGGCCACACCCGCAGCGCCATGGCATCAGTGGCCTGCTCCGCCTCACCCGCCGCCTGCCAGCAGAGGTTGCCTTCCTGGTAGGCGTGGAACCGGGCCTGGTAGTAGGGAGGCGTTCGGGTGGCCGCGTCGGTGCTGCTGGCCAGCAGCGGCTCGGCCTGGCGCAGCAGCTCCTCACGCCGGTCCCGCCAGGCGATGCCGCGGCGCTCGGCGGTGCGGATGATCAGCTGCCGGGCCTGCAGGAACAGCAGCTGCCGCAGCGGCTCAATGGCCAGCAGCCGGTCGATCAGCCAGCCGAGGGGATGGCGCGAGGCCACCCAGTTGGGCGGCGGCGCGGCTGGCTGGGCCTGGGCGGCTGGCTGGGCCTGGACCATGGCGGCGGAGCGGTGGCGGCGCTAGGGACTGCATTCTCGCCTCAGATGATGGGTTGTCGGCCCGCGATGGGCCCCCGAATGGGGCCAATCAGATGGCTAAGGAGGAGAACTTGCTACCGCCCGCAAGCGATCAATGACGTGTACATCCAGCCCCTCGTTCCTGGCCCAGGTGGCCATGTCGTCCCAGTCCACAGGATGGCTGCGGCACACCAGAACCGCCTGATCCCAGCACTGGCGATCATTCCAGTGCAGATAGGCAGCCAACCTGTCGATCACGCAAAGGCTTGGGGTGATGATTCGCAGGGATCCAAACGGTGTCTCCAGCATGGGAATCGCACGGTGATCCATCACTCTGGAGCCAAAACCAAGCGGCCCAGCTAGAAACTCCACGAGCCACTCGGTGCGGGGATGCTCAAAGAGCCGCCTGGATGCACTCTGGACGAAACCGAGCGGAGACATGACCCCTCGAAGCATCCCGGCATCGGCTGACGTCACGAAGTCCAGATCATGGCTCACATAGTGATTCTCGCTGTAAATCGAAACCGCACTTCCTCCCGACAAGGTTGCAATGATCCCAGCCGCCTCAAGAGCCGAACTGATGATCACCGCCAACTCCTCAAGGGTCGTCGCCTGATCAATCTCAGCCATGACTGACCAAGAGCTTGCCAGTCAGCCTGGGACGTTGCCGCTGGCGAAAGAATTGCTGCACTTGATCATCAGGCAGAAGCTTGAGCTCTGCTTCCAGGAACTGCCTGAGATTGCGAACAGATGGGTTGCGCTCACTGAAGGAAAATAGTCTGATGTTTCCCACCAACCGACTGACCAGTACACCGTCTTCCTCCAGTCGCTTCAATTGTCGCTGGGTCATGTTCAGCCCAAAGCCAAAGGTTTTGGCCATGCGTAAGGCATGGCCTTCTCCATAGCACTGCAGGAACAGCAGCACGCAGGCCGCCGTCCGATTGCCAAAGATCGCCTCAAGGACAGGGTTCATCGCCGAAGCCTCAACGACCCCAGAAGGGTGTTTCCCAACTCACATATTGAGTCACTCTACCCCGCAAGGGGGTGAAATGGACCTGCTCTGCATCGCCAGGCGCTTGCCAGCAGATGTCTGCCCCTGGTCGGCAACGCCTGAGGCGATCCTCACCTCAGGCGGCCGGGCGCAGCCACAGCGAGGCGGCGAAGCCCGCCAAGGCCACCGCCAGCCAGATCCAGCCGTGCAGGCTGAAGCTCATCACCCCGCCCAGGAAGGCGTTGACGTTGCACCCCGACGCCAACAGCCCGCCGTAGCCCATCAGCAGGCCGCCGAAGCCGCGCCTGGCCAGTTCCGGCATGGGCTGGGGCCCCACTCCCCGCCAGCGGAAGCGGCCCTGGCCGATGGCGGTGGCGACGGCGCCATAGAGCAGGCCCAGATCGACGAGCACGGCCTCGTTGAACAGCCAGGGCGGCGTGGGCGCCACTGAGGGCCAGACCCCAGAGCACCCTCCAGGGCTCGGCCGTCACCAGCAGCAGGCCCGTGGCCAGCAGGGCGACGGCGATGGCACCGCCGTAGAGCCGGCGGCTGGGGGAGCGCCAGGGGAGCTGGCCGCTCCAGCGCGCCAGCAGCACGGTGATCAGGGCGATGAAGGCGAGCTGCAGGGTCAGGGCGCCAGGGATGCCGAACAGCTCAAGGCCGACCGGGGAGGGCAGGCGCGGCAGGGGCAGAGCCGCCAGCTGCGGAGCATGGAGGGTGCCGAGGAAGGCGCCCACGATCAGGCCGATGAGGGCGGCCAGCACGCCGCCCCCGCCGCGGGAGGTGGCCGCCAGGGTCCCGCAGCCGCAGGCCCGGGCCCGCTCCATGCCGATGCCGAACAGGAAGGCCCCGGCCAGGAAGGGCAGGGAGAGGGGGGTGGCCAGCAGCTTCGGCCGCAGGCCGGTGAGGGGCTCAAGGGCGAGCACCAGAGCCATGGCGATCACGAGCAGCGCCACCAGCAGCAGCTGGGCGAAGACCGGCTGGGGATCCCGCCGCTCGATCAGCCGGCGATAGCCGGAGGCGAACCCGAAGCCGGAGCGGACCAGGGCATGGCCAAGGCCGCAGCCCAGCCCCCAGACCAGGGCCGAGGCGGGCTGCCGGCCCCCCAGGGCCACCCCGATGGCGACGGCCGGGGCCACCGCCAGCACTGGGTAAAGGGGCTGCTTCAACGCTTCTTTGCCTTGGCGGCGGGGGCCGAGCTGTCGCCGCCGGTGTCGCAGGCCAGGGCGGCGGCCGGGGCGAGCAACAGCAGCAGCAGGCTGGCCAGCGCCCAGAAGCGGACGCGGAAGATGGTCATGGCCATGGCGGGGGAGGGAGAGGGAAAGGGGGGCTCAGCGGCTGCTCACCTGCTGGGCCGGGCTGCCTTCGGGCCCCACGGAAATCGGCAGCTTGGAGGCGCTGTATTCGGTCCAGGAGCCTTCATAGATCCGCACCTTGGGGTACTTGAGCAGATGCTTCAAGGTGAGGAACTGGAGGCTGGCTTCCCTGCCGGTGCTGCAGGAGACGATCACCTCCTTGTCGGGAGTGATGCCGCGGCTCACCAGGAGCGCCCGGATCTCGTCGAGGGACTTCAGCTTGTGGGCATTCTTCTTCGCCTCGTCAGCGTTGTTGGCTTCGGTGAACGCCTGCCAGGGGATGTTCTTCGCTCCTGGGATATGGCCGTTGCGGATGAAGGTCTGGTCGGTGCCCTCGAACTGGGCCTTGGGACGCGGGTCGATGATCACCACCTTGCTGCGGCCGATCAGGGGCTGCAACTCATTGAGGGTGATGGCCAGGCCCTTGACCGTGGTGGGCCGGAAGCTGCCGGCCTGGAAGGTGGGGAACGCCTTGGTGGTGCTCTGGCCGGCCGCCTTGAAGCCGCTGAGGCCGCCATCGACGATCGCGACCTGACGCACGCCGCTCTTCTCAAGGATGTAGGAGACCAGGGCGGTGCCGAGAACGTCGTTGCCGTCGGAATAGACGAGCACCGAATCCCGGTTGGAGATGCCCGCCTGGCTCAGCAGGCTGGCGAGTTTGTCGGAACTCCAGATCTGGAAGGGCAGGCGGCCGTTGGGACCACGGAAGGCCTGCTCGGAGAGATGCACCGCGCCGGGTACGTGGCCGCCGATGTAGGAGAGCGGCGGCACCGGGCGCACATCAAGCACCTTCCAGCGGCCCGAGCTGGCGGCGGCGGCGGCCTCCTCGGGAGCGAACACCTGGAAGCTGGTGCCCCCCGGCGCCAGGGTGGTCACACCGGCGCTGGGCTGGGAGGGAGCGGCGGCAAGGGCCCGGGTGATCGGCGCGTTGCCGAGGGCGACGGCGGTGGCGATGGCGGTGGCGACTCCGGCCGCGACCGAGAGCAGCAGGCGCCGGGTGGGGCGGGAGGTCTGCGGGAACATTAAACGCAAAGGCGACCGATATACCGATGTTTAAATGATGGCCCCGCTGGGTCCCTGTGTGTTCAACCACGTCGAGGTGTGTCCCGGCGAATCGGGGTAACGTCCCGGCAACCCCGCGAACAAGCCATGGATTGGCGTTCCCGTCTGCTGGCCCTCTCCACCTCCCTGCTGGTGGGAGCCGGCGCCCTGGTCGGCGGAGCCGCCCTGGCCACCCCGGCCGGATCCCTGCTCAAGGGCCTGTCACTGCCGCTGCCCAAGCCGGCCGCCCTGGCGCTGCAGGCCACCGCCATCGGCCCCAACCAGCTCAACCTCAACGTCCGCTTCGAAGGGCTCTGAGGGGTCAAGGGCCCGGCAGTGATAGCCACGACAGGCCTTTGAACCGGCCGAAGTCCTGATCGAAGCTCACCAGCCGCCAGCCTCCGTCGATGGCCAGGGCGGCCAGATGCACGTTGGTGCAGAGCCGGGGCGGCCATGCATCCTGGCTGAGCAGATGGCGGAACACGGGCCAGCTGGCGGCGGCCTCGTCCACCAGCCTCACCCCCGGCTGCTGCAGGAACGCCGCCTGAACGTCGCTGGCCTGGCGAAGGCTGAGGGCCGCCTCTCCCATCACGCGCGGCTGGCTGAGCAGGCGCACCAGACCCAGGGCGGTCACGGTGGTGAACAGCACGGTGTCAGCCGCCGCCCCCTCCCAGTAGCGACAAGCGGCGTCGTGGTGACTATGGCCACGCCAGGCCAGCGCCAGCCAGATGTTCAGATCGGGGAGATCCGCCGGCGCCTGCAGGGGAGTCATTCCTCCTCCAGCAGGGCGAACAGGCCGGCGTTGGACAGCTGATCCGGCGTCAGGGGCAGGTCGGCCTCGATCCGGGGGAGGTCGGCGGCCCGGCGGGCCCGGGTGTCGCGGCCGTGGCCCGGGTCCACCAGCCCCTGTTCCACGAAGGAGCGCAGCAGCTGCTTCAGCGTGGTGCCCTCCAGCGCCGCCCTGGCCTTGAGGCGTGCGAACAGGGGATCGGGCAGCTCCAGGGTGGTGCGCACGGCCAGGCAGGCGAAGATGCGCATTTTAATGCGCATTCGCCATGCCCCCTTCCATGGCCTCTCTCAGGCGCTCTCCGCCCCCAGCAGCGGCTCACCCAGCTGCAGGCATGAACAACCTGGGGGAAAGCACCATGTCCCAGCAAACCCACCAGATCACTGAGCCGGGGGTGGTAACGGCTGGCCTCCATACCCGCCGGCAACGTCGGACAGGTGCGCCTGGAGCAGCAGGGACACACCAACAGGGGCAGCAGGTGCTTGATCACCAGCGGCGTGATCGGCGCAATGTCGATCACCTTGTGCCAGCAGGGCGCTGGATCCTCACCCTGCTGCAATCTGCCGCAGCGGAGGCATGCGTTGGGGTGGTGCTCCACCACCTGGTCCACCCGCTCGATCGGCAGCGGCTCTGGCCGGATCCGGCCTGGCCCGGCTGGCCACCCCGCTTGCGGCTACAAACCTTGGGCCGTTAGGACGGCTCGAACCCAATGCCGTCGCTGGAGGGAGGCTTGGAGGAGTGGCGAGAGCTGCAGCCAATCCGGTCCCGCAGGCTGGCCAGTTCAGCGGCCAGGGCAGTGAACTGGACGCGCAGCTCCTCGTTCTGCTGCGTGAGTGACTGAATCATCTGCCGCAGAGCAAGGATGAGCGTTCTGTTGCTGGCAGGCATGAGCGGCCAGTTCGCCTCTGAAATCCCGGCCTGGGATGTCCTCATCACAGGCGGTCACTGCCTGAGATGCAACAGGGATATAAACCGCAGCCAAAGGCTTGGCAGGGCAATGGTCGCCACGAGCATTCCCGGTCGCCCAACGTACACTCAACTAGTAAGTATTCTCAAACACAAAAGCATGTAAATAATTGCAAATTTGGCGCAGGGCATTGAGATGGCTCTGGCTTGTTGGCTAGGGTGTGCGTCTGATATTTCGAAACAGGACAGTTCATTATGGCTATATTTGATCCTCTTTCGCGCTACCGGGCCGAGAGCACCGCCTACCAGGCGATCGACCTGGTGCCCGGCGCCGCCGGTGTGGTCACCATCAGCGGCCTGAGCAGCGTGGCCAATGGCTCGGTGGCGATTGACCTAGGCAGCAACGTCTTCCGCTTCTATGGCGCCAGCTTCAGCGGCAACAACCAGCTATACGTCAGCGAAAACGGCCTGATCAGCTTCGGTGGGGCTGAGCCGAGCCCGGACAACAACAATTTGTTTGGCTATGAGGCCTATCGCATCGCTCCGCTCTGGGACGACTGGGTCACCAATCGCAACACCAGCGTCAATGATCTGGTGCTCTATCAGTTCCGTGATCTCAACAGTGATGGAACGACCGATCAGCTGGTGATCGAATGGAACAATGTCTACAATAATAACGTCCCCGAGAGCGATGGAGCCACCTTCCAGGTAATCCTGTCGCTGAACACGGGCGCCAGCAATGGCGACATCGTGTTCAACTACGTGGATCTGGCCGTCGATGGCGACAGCGGCGACGGCAACTTCAACAACGGCGGCAGCGCCACCATCGGCATCCGCTCCGGCCAATCAGGCACGGTGAACACTCCGCTGCTGGTGAGTGTGGATGGGCAGCAATACAACGCCTTCGACCAGCTGGTGCCCAGCACCTTCCCCGTGTCCAGCGGCTCGGCGATTCGCATCTCCACGCTGCCCAATCCCTCCAGTCCAGCCCCGGCCCTGGTAAAGGACATCAACACGTTGCGGATTGGCTCCAACCCTTCCCAGCTGCGGGTGTTCAATGGCGCCCTGTACGTGGTGGCTGATAACGGTGTCAGCGGCGACGAGCTGCTGCGCATTGACGCATCAGGCGCCAGCAGCCTGGTGCGGGATGTGTACCCAGGCCCTGCGGGATCCGGAGTTCGGGGGCTCACGGTGGTGGGCAGCAACCTCTTCTTCCTCGCCTTCGACGACACCAATGGCTATGGCGTCTGGAAGAGCGACGGCACCACTGCCGGCACCACCCTGGTGCGTGGTGGGTTGAGCTCCATTACTAGGGACTACAACTCTGCCACCACTGTGGCGGCCAGCAGCGGTAAGTTCTTCTTCCGCGGCTACGACGACACCAACGGGCTTGAACTCTGGGTGAGCGATGGCACCACCGCCGGCACCCAGCGCATCAGCAACATCGAAGCGGGGAGCGGCTGGAGCGAGCCCGACAACCTCACCGACGTCAACGGCACCCTTTACTTCACAGCCACCACCAGCACCGGCGGCCGCGAGCTCTACAAGAGCGGTGGCACGGCGGCCACCACGGTGTTGGTGCGAGCGATCGCCAGCGGTGCGCCCAGTTCCGACCCACGGGAGCTGCTCAACCTCAACGGCACCCTTTACTTCACCGCCAACGACGGTGCCAGCGGCCGCGAACTCTGGAAGAGCGACGGCACCACTGCCGGCACCGTGACCGTGCGCAACATCAACACCACGGCCGGAACGGGCAGTGATCCGCTCAATCTCACGATCCTGGGCAGCACGCTCTATTTCTTTGCCAACAGCGGCAGCGGCTACCAGCTCTGGAAGAGTGATGGCACCAGTGCTGGCACGGTGCGCGTCAGTACCAGCTTCTTCAATGCCGATTTTTGGTCAAACGAAAGCTTCAATCTCACCAACATCAACGGCACCCTCTACTTCTCCCAGCAGGGTGCCACCACCACCGAACTCTGGAAAAGCGATGGCACCACGGTGACCAAGGTGGCGGATCTGCCCAGCTATTTTAGTTTTATTTCTGGATTCACCAATGTAGGGGGCATTCTCTACTTCAACCTGGGTGATGGTGACGCCAGCACCGGCCGCGAGCTCTGGAAGAGCGATGGCACCGCCGCCGGCACCATGCTGGTGCGCGATGTGGTGCCTGGTACCGCAGGCTCCAACCCAAGCCAACTTACGGCCTTCAATAACAAGCTTTACTTTGCTGCCGCCAGCGAGAATGTATTCACAACGGAGGAGCTCTGGAGCAGCGATGGCACCGCCGCAGGTACGGTCTCGCTGGAGCTGGATCCCCGCACAGTAGGGTCCGACATCTCCACTCCCCTGCTGTTCAACGGCAAGCTCTACTTCGCTGCCAACGATGGCGTGCTCGGCAAAGAGCTGTGGACCAGCGATGGTACCGCCGCCGGCACCCAGCTGGTGAAGGATGTTCGCTCGGGTGAGGCTGGCAGCGACATCAGCGCGCTCACGGAGATGGGAGGCAATCTCTATTTCTTCGCCTACGATGACATCAATTTGTATGGCCTCTGGAAGAGCAATGGTACTGGCGCCGGCACCACTCTTGTTAGAACCGTTGATCCATGGGCTTTTTTCAATAGTCCTATCATCAGTGCAGGCAATCGCATCTATTTCAATAATTACAGCGCCACTGCTGGATGGGAGCTGTGGAGCAGCAATGGCACTGCCGCCGGCACAGCTCTGCTGAGAAACATCAATCCTGGTGCCGCCGACTCCGACCCAGTGCTCGTGAGAAATGCCGTTCTCGGTAATACCTTCTTCTTCACGGCCTTCGATCCCACCAATGGCCGGGAACTCTGGAAAACGGACGGCACCACCGCCGGCACCAGCCTGGTGCGCAACATCAACCCAGGCGCTGGGGATTCCAATCCCGACGGATTAATTGTTTTTAATGGGGCACTCTACTTTGCCGCCTCCGATCCCACCTACGGCCGCGAACTCTGGAAAACCGACGGCACCACGACCAGCCGAGTGAAAAACATCAGCCCTGGTGCTGGCGGATCCAATCCTCAGAATTTCGCGGTTTTTCAGGGCAGTCTCTATTTCACGGCAGTAGACGACACGGGCTGGCAGCTCTGGAAAACAGATGGCAGCACCGCCGGCACAGTTAAGGTTACAAACTTTAATGCCTCTGGCCCGATGGCCCAGCTCACAGCGGTGAACAACACCCTGTTTTTTACCAACAATAGTGGCACTGAACTCTGGAGGACAGATGGCACCACCGCTGGCACCACCATGATGAGTGGTGCACCCTGGGCGAGCCTGGCCGACAGTGCGGCGCTCTCGGATCTCACCAACGTGAATGGTGTGCTCTATTTTGCTGCCTTTGATGCCACCAATGGCCGTGAATTATGGCGCAGCGATGGCACAGCCGAAGGCACCTTCCGGGTCACCGATCTCAATCCCCAGGCCCCACTGGGCTCTGGCCTGGGCAACGCCAACCCCAGCAACCTGATCTACGACGCCAGTCGCAACAAACTGTTCTTCACCGCCAGCGACTGGCAAAGCGGCGGCGAGGGTTACGGCAACAACGAGCTATTCAGTATTGATATCAACAATGCCCCCACTGATATCGCCCTCAGCGCCGGCACTATCAACGAAAACGTGGCCGCCAACACCGTGGTGGGCACCTTCAGCAGCACCGATCCAGACACGGCCAATACCTTCAACTACAGCCTGGTGGCTGGCAGCGGCGCCACCGACAACAGCGCCTTCACGATCGTGGGCAACCAGCTGCAGATCAACGCCAGCCCCGATTTTGAAACCAAGAACAGCTACAACATTCGCGTTCGCACCACTGATCAGGGCGGGTTGAGCTTCGAGAAGGCCCTTACGGTCACGGTGAACAACGTTAATGAGGCGCCCACCGATCTGGTTTTCGGCGGCAGCGGCACAGTGGATGAAAATGCCGGCCCCGCCCTGGTGCTCGGCAGCCTGAGCACGATCGATCCCGACAGCCCCACCACTCCCCAGACCTTTGCCTACAGCCTGGTCGCCGGCACCGGTGACTCCGATAATTCCGCCTTCTCGGTGATCGGCAACCAGCTGGTGCTCAACGCCCCCGCCGACTTTGAAACCAAGAGCAGCTACAGCCTGCGCCTGCGCAGCACCGATCAGGGCGGTCTGTTCACCGACAAGGTGCTCACCATCGCCGTCAACAACGTCAATGACGCCCCCACCGATCTGGGCTTGAGCGCCAGCAGCATCAACGAAAACGTGGCTGCCAACACCGTGGTCGGCAGCTTCAACAGCGTTGATCAGGATGCCGGCGACACCTTCACCTACAGCCTGGTGGCGGGCACCGGCAGCACCAACAACGGCGCCTTCAACATCCTCGGCAATCAGCTGCGCATCACCGCCAGCCCTAACTTCGAGGCCAAGAACAGCTACAGCATCCGGGTGCGCAGCACCGACCAAAGCGGTGCCTTTGTGGAGAAAGTGCTGCCGATCTCCATTCTCAATGTCAATGAATCGCCCACCAACATCAGCCTCAGTGCCAGCAGCGTCGCCGAAAACGTGGCGGCCGGCACCTTGGTGGGCACCCTCAGCAGCACTGATCCCGATGCCCCGCTCACACCGCAGAGCTTCAGTTACCGCTTGATCACAGGCACCGGCTCCACCGATAACGCCGCCTTCGAGATTCAGGAAAACGAGTTGCGCCTGCGCAACTCCCCTGATTTCGAGCTCAAGTCCTCTTACAGCATCCGGGTGCAGACCCGCGACCAGGGCAACCGCACCTTCGCCAAGGTGTTCACGATCTCGGTGACCAACCAGCCTGAGGCACCCACCGATCTGGCCCTCAGCGCCAGCAGTATCGATGAAAACGTCGCGGCAAACTCCGTAGTCGGCACCTTCTCCAGCACCGACCAGGATGCCGGCAACACCTTCACCTACAGCCTGGTGGCTGGCAGCGGCGCCACCGACAACAGCGCCTTCACGATCGTGGGCAACCAGCTGCAGATCAACGCCAGCCCCGATTTTGAAACCAAGAACAGCTACAACATTCGCGTTCGCACCACTGATCAGGGCGGGTTGAGCTTCGAGAAGGCCCTTACGGTCACGGTGAACAACGTCAATGAGGCCCCCACCGATCTGGTTTTCGGCGGCAGCGGCACGGTGAATGAAAACGCCGCCCCCGCCCAGGTGCTCGGCAGCCTGAGCACGATCGATCCCGACAGCCCCACCACTCCCCAGAGCTTCGCCTACAGCCTGGTGAGCGGCAGCGGTGACGGCGACAACACCGCCTTCTCGGTGATCGGCAACCAGCTGGTGCTCAAGGCCTCCGCTGATTTCGAAACCAAGAGCAGCTATAGCCTGCGCCTGCGCAGCACCGATCAGGGCGGTTTGTTCACCGAGAAGGTGCTCACGATTGCCGTCAACAACCTCAACGACGCCCCCACTGATCTGGGCTTGAGTGCCAGCAGCGTCAATGAGAACGTGGCTGCCAACAGCGTGATCGGCAGCTTCAGCAGCACTGACCAGGATGCCGGCAACACCTTCACCTACAGCCTGGTGGCCGGAACCGGCGCTACCGACAACGGCGCCTTCAACATCCTGGGCACTCAGCTGCGCATCACCGCTAGTCCCAATTTCGAGGCCAAGAGCAGCTACAGCATCCGGGTGCGCAGCACCGATCAAAGCGGTGCCTTTGTGGAGAAGGTGCTGCCGATCTCCATTCTCAACGTCAATGAAACGCCCACCAACATCAGCCTCAGTGCCAGCAGCGTGATTGAAAATGTGGCTGCCGGCAGCCTGGTGGGCACTCTTGGCAGCACCGATCCCGACCATCCCCTTACACCCCAAAGCTTCAGCTATCGCCTCGTCGCCGGCACCGGTGCCACCGACAACGCCGCCTTCGAGATCCAGGAAAACGAGCTGCGCCTGCGCTCCGTTCCCGATTTTGAGCTCAAGTCGTCCTACAGCATCCGTGTGCAGACCCGCGATCAGGGCAACCGCACCTTTGCCAAGGTGTTCACGATCACGGTGACCAACCAGGCCGAGGCCCCCACCGATCTCAATCTCAGCGCCAGCAGTCTGAATGAAAACGTGGCCGCTGGCACCGTGGTGGGGAGCTTGAGCAGCACCGACCAGGACGCAGGTAATACCTTCACCTACAGCCTGGTGGCCGGCAGCGGAGCCACCGACAACAGCGCCTTCACGATCGTCGGCAACCAGCTGCAGATCAACGCCAGCCCCGATTTCGAAACTAAGAGCAGCTACAGCATCCGGGTGCGCAGCACCGACCAAGGCGGTTTGAGCTTCGAGAAGGCCCTTACGGTCACGGTGAACAATGTCAACGAGGCGCCCACCGATCTCGCCCTGAGCGGCAGCGGCACAGTGAACGAAAACGCTGGCCCGGCCCTGGTGCTCGGCAGCCTCAGCAGCATCGATCCCGACAGCCCCACCACAGCCCAGAGCTTCAGCTACAGCCTGGTGAGCGGCACGGGCGATACCGACAACGCTGCCTTCTCGGTGGTCGGCAACCAGCTGCTGCTCAACGCCCCCGCCGACTTCGAGACCAAGGGCAGCTACAGCCTGCGCCTGCGCAGCACCGATCAGGGCGGGCTGTTCACCGAAAAAGTGCTCACGATTGCCGTCAACAACCTCAACGATGCCCCCACCGATCTGGGCTTGAGTGCCAGCAGCGTCAATGAGAACGTGGCGGCCAACAGCGTGATCGGCAGCTTCAGCAGCACTGACCAGGATGCTGGCAACACCTTCACCTACAGCCTGGTGGCCGGCACTGGCGCCACCGACAACGGCGCCTTCAACATCCTGAACAATCAGCTGCGCATCACCGCTAGTCCCAATTTCGAGGCCAAGAGCAGCTACAGCATCCGGGTGCGCAGCACCGACCAAAGCGGTGCCTTTGTGGAGAAAGTGCTGCCGATCTCGATTCTCAATGTCAATGAGTCGCCCACCAACATCAGCCTCAGTGCCAGCAGCGTCGCCGAAAACGTGGCGGCCGGCACCTTGGTGGGCACCCTCAGCAGCACCGATCCCGATGCCCCGCTCACACCCCAGAGTTTCAGCTACCGCTTGGTCGCCGGCACCGGCTCCACCGATAACGCCGCCTTCGAGATTCAGGAAAATGAGCTGCGGCTGCGCAACTCCCCTGATTTCGAGCTCAAGTCCTCCTACAGCATCCGGGTGCAGACCCGCGATCAGGGCAACCGCACCTTCGCCAAGGTGTTTACGATCTCAGTGAGCAATGTCAATGAAGCCCCCACCAGCGGCACTGACTTCTTTACCGCTACCACGTCGGTGGATACCCTTCAGGGGCTAGGTGGCAACGATGGATTCTTTGTGGCTACTGGCGCCCTCAACAGCGGCGACAGCTTTGATGGTGGTGCCGATGTTGACCAACTGACCTTATCTGGTGGATCGTCAACTCAGACCCTGACAATCGACCTTAACCAAGCCAATCAGTTTGTCAGCCTGACCAATGGACCTGCATTTTCCACCACTCCGATTTTCACGGGGTTTGAGGATGTGAATCTCTCCGGTTTTGCAGGAGCCGGTGTCCTGACTGGGAACAGTGAGGCTAATCGCTTCACAGCCTCTGCCCGCAAGGACATCCTCACCGGAAACGCTGGGGCTGATACGTTCGCACTTAACTCTCTTGGTCACTCATTGCTGACTGCCTTTGATGTGATCACAGACTATTCCAGCGCGGATCTGATCGATGCTCCTGGAGCGATTGCGGCAACACTCACCAATTCCAGCGGCAATGCCACAAGCCTGAGCAATTCTGCCATCGCTGCGGTGCTTACCTCCGCTGCTTTCCCAGCCGATTCTGCCAGAGCCTTTACCGTGACCGGCCAAAGCGGCACCTTCATTGCCTTGAACAACGCCACTGCTGGCTTCCGTAGCACGACCGATGCAATTCTGCATCTTTCTGGCTACACGATAGGAGCCCTCAATCCTGTAACCATCTTGTAGTCTTTCGCCTGTGTCCTGCCTGCCTGTTAGAGCTTGGCATGTCAAATCAGCTGCCTGAGCCCTTCTGGTTAGGCGCCTGTATTGTCATACGATATCGGCGATGCGAATGCCAGAGTGATCGGCAGCGTCAGAAGAACGGCGAGGCTGATCAGGGTAGGCACCGGCGTCACCACGGGAGCGGCATTGTTTCAGGACGCCGCGTATAGCCCCTTCAGTCCTTCCTCGCTGGCCGGCGCCACCCCCCGCTCGGTGATCAGGGCCGTCACCAGCCGGGCGGGGGTGACATCGAAGGCGGGGTTGAAGCCGTCGCTGCCGTCGGGCACCAGCTGCACGCTGGTGGGCTCCCCGGCCGCGGGCTTGCCGGCGATGCGGGTCACCTCCAGGGGGGAGCGGGCCTCGATCGGGATCTCCCTCACCCCGTCGCCGATCGACCAATCAATGGTGGAGGCGGGCAGGGCCACGTAGAAGGGCACGCCGTTGTCGTGGGCGGCCAGGGCCTTGAGGTAGGTGCCGATCTTGTTGCAGACATCGCCCGTGCGGGTGGTGCGGTCGGTGCCGACGATCACCGCATCCACCTGGCCGTGCTGCATCAGGTGCCCGCCGGCGTTGTCGACGATCACGGTGTGGGGCACCCCCTCCCGCCCCAGCTCGAAGGCCGTCAGGCTGGCCCCCTGGTTGCAGGGGCGGGTCTCGTCGACCCACACGTGGATCGGCAGGCCGGAGCGGTGCGCCTTGTAGATCGGCGCCAGGGCCGTGCCCCAGTCCACCGTCGCCAGCCAGCCGGCATTGCAGTGGGTGAGCACGTTCAGGGGCTGGCCGCGGCGCTCCTCGGGGCGCCGGGCGGCGATCTCCTGGAAGAGGCGCAGGCCGTGGTCGCCGATCGCCTCGCACATGGCCACGTCCTCCTCGGCGATGGCGGCCGCCTCGGCCTTCGCCGCCTCGGCGCGCTGCTCCGCTGCCAGGGGCAGCACGGCGGCCCGCACCCGCTCCAGGGCCCAGCGCAGGTTGATGGCGGTGGGCCGGGTGGCATCGAGGCGCTCGAAGGCCGCGGCCAGGGAGGCGTCGGAGGGGTCGGCCTGCAGGGCCAGCATCAGGCCGTAGGCCCCGGTGACGCCGATCAGGGGAGCCCCCCGCACCACCATGGTGACGATCGCCTCGGCCGCCTCCTCGACGCTGGTGAGCGAGCGGGTCACGAACCGATGCGGCAGCAGGGTCTGGTCGATCACGCCGACCGAGCGGCCGCCCTCCTCCAGCCAGATGGTGCGCCAGGGCCTGCCGTCGATGTTCATGGCGGTGGAAGGAAGGGGAGAGAGGCTCCGATCATCCCTGGCGGCAGGGATCAAGACTCCAGAAGCCCGTTCCTGGGCTCCATCCAAACCCACCGAAGGAGCGATGGCCCTGCTGCTGCAGGTCCTGCTCGCCACCCTCGTGCTGCTTGCCGTTTTCGTCTGGATCATGCCCAACCGGACGCCCAGGGGAGTGGAGGTGCTGCGCCAGACCCTCGGCTTCCAGGAGTTCCTACGCCGGGCATGGGCCCAGTCAAGGGGGATAGATTTTCTTTCCCCACACCCTTGGCCGTCCGAGGTGACTTCACGGCCTGCCCTTGCTGGCATCAATGTTCTGGTCGGCCTGCTGAGCGCCTGCGGGTCCGCTCCACCAGCGAAGGTCGTGGCGCCTGCCCCGGCGGAATCACCGCTGCTGGCTCCAATGAACAAGGCCAGGCAGGCTGTTGATCAGATCAATGCCGCCCAGGAGCAGCGCGACAAGGCGATCGAGAACGCGCACCAGTGAGGTCCGAGGTGCGCGCCCGCCCGGCCTTCCCAGCGGAACAGTCGCCCCTTGGAGTAGGGCCGCCGTTCAGGGGAGTCGAAGCGAAGCTGGGAGGCTGGAGCGGTGAACCCCAAGGCCACCTCCAGGGTGATGGCATGGCGGTGCCGGGAACCTAAGCCAGGCTCCCCCGGCCGGTTTCAGACGTTGCCGGCGCGCATCAGCCGCTGCAGCTGGCCACTCTCCAGCTCCAGCACCCGGCGGGCGAAGTCGGGATCCCGCTCCAGAACCGCATCGAAGGAATCCACCGGCACAGCCAGCAGGCGGGTGCCGTCGGCCTCGGCCACGATCGTGCTCTCCGAGGCACTGTGGGTGAGCACCTGCAGCTCATCAAGCACCCGACCGGGCTGGAGATCCTCCTCCCAGGTGCGCTCGCCGTCCCGATGCAGAACCCGAGCCCGGCCCTCGATCAGCAGCAGCAGTTCGCGGCAGGTGTCGCCCGTCTCGGTGATCAGGTCGCCCTTGGCAAACGTGCGCACGTCGGCCTGGGTGGCGAGGGCATCGAGGGTGTCGGCGTCGCTGCGGCGGAAGAAATCGCTGGTGGCCAGGAACGAATATGGATAGATCGTGCGCAGCCACGATCTTATCCGCAGTTGAACAAGCCTGCAACGTTGAGGCCCTGGGCCCACTGCAGAAGAATCAGGCCATTTTTCAGGTTTTCTTTGGCTTCTGCCCTAGGTGAAATGTCCTACAGACGGCAGCACGAACCGGTTGAGCTGTTGCACTCTCCAGTTTAGGCACGCAGACAGCCCAGCAGGCCAGTTCTGGTTGCGAACGGGCCATCATTGTCTGCAGGTGCTACTCACTACGGCTTATTTGCTTGCGCGTGTTGATGGATTCAAGCTGGCGCTGGGTTGATCTCTCGCACGCGCACC